>Ga0209042_1001087_pt1 | contig 22447 bp, 19 predicted proteins | sample SaaInlV_200m_DNA_6_FD_184649 | JGI IMG/M metagenome (GOLD analysis project Ga0209042, IMG submission 184649) | Marine microbial communities from expanding oxygen minimum zones in the Saanich Inlet - SI037_S2LV_200m_DNA (SPAdes) (version 2) | ecosystem: Environmental > Aquatic > Marine >...
GTTGACCTTCTGCCCGCCAGCGCCAGAACCCATAACGAATTTCTCGATAAGGTCACCATCGCTGATGCCAAGGGCTTCCATGCGCTTCTTCAGCGCTTCATCTTTTTTGTTTCCTATCGTCATCTGCCATTTATCATTTATTTCTCATTACTCAATGTTAACCATTCAATGATAAATGTTCAATGATCAATGACCAATGACCAATGACCAATGACCAGTTACCAGTGACCAATGTTTTTCCTATCCGCTCTACGCTATAACTATCCGCTATATAAGTCTCCGTGGTAGGAAAATCCTATTCCTAGCTTATTATCCTTTTTCAAACCTTGGATTCGACTTAGCACGCCATACTGGCAGCTGGAACATCATACATATCACGCCGGCGATGGCGAGGGTGATGAAGAACCCCTTCCATCCGTATTTGTCGGCGATAAGCATCATGGGGTACCCAGCTACAGCGCTTCCTGCATAGGCGAAGAGGCTTGCGAAGCCCATCGCTGACCCTGCGGCTTTCTTGTGCGATACTTCTACCGTCGCCATGCTTGTAAGCATCTGCGGGCCGAAGATGAAGAATCCTACGAAGAAAAATGCTAGGGCATTGAGGAAGACGCTGTTAGCAGGAGCCATCCATAGTCCCCACAGTGATACGACACACATTATCACGAAGAAGAATGCCGTAGGAACACGACGCCCTTTGAAGAAGTAGTCCGAAGACCATCCGGCGACGAGGCTGCCGACAAAGCCGCCGACTTCGAAGAAGCTTACGATGGCGTTGGCTTTGAACTTTGCATTAGAGCCGTTTAGGATAGTGGAAAGTTTATATTCATAAAGGAACACGTTGCCCCAGTCGTTGATGGCGATCCTTATGACGTATACGAAGAAATATGAAAGAGCAAGAAGCCAGATGTAACGGTTCGGAAGGATATATTCGCGGAAGATCTCTTTAGCAGAAAGATGCTCACGCTGTCCCTTATTATGGTCTTCGGAAGGGTAGTCGTCACGGTGTTTCTCTATAGAAGGAAGACCCAAAGAATGTGGCGTGTCACGAAGACGCTCTAGAAGGAAAAGCCCCGTAATAATACATAACACTCCAGGGACATACATAGCATATCGCCAGCCGAAATACTGAGCAGCGAAACCCACAACATAAGGTATCAAAAAACCGCCGAGGTTGTGGGACGTGTTCCATATCGCCCACCAGCGTCCGCGTTCGTTCTGAGAATACCAGTGAGACAGCCACCGCGCACAAGGTGGAGCACCACACCCCTGAAAGACGGCATTGAGTCCCCAGAAGACAACGAAGAACATCAGCGACGATGACATCCCAAAGCATATATTCCAGACGCCAGTGAGAAGGAGGCCTATACTCATAACAAAGCGGGGGTTCGTCTGGTCGACGATGACGCCACTGAAAAACTTACTCAAAGCATACGTCAAAGAGAACACCGTCGCGACGATGCCCATATCTGTCTTGGTATACCCAAGCTCTTCGATGATGGTAGGGACTGCGAAGGTGAAACTCTTGCGCGTGAAATAATAGAAGGCATACCCCATATACATGGAATACATTATTCGCATCCGCCAATGGCGGTACATCGTAGAAACCTTTTTGCCGTCCTGGATTTCCGGGGCAGGCTCAGGTTGCTTTAAAAAAGAAAAAAATGATGCCATGACGATCTTCCTTGCTATAGTGAACTGACGTTACGCGCTACTCTCACTTTATTGGTGTGCTGCAAGGAACAATCTGCTGCGTATTCCTCCTCACCCAGCTCTTCAGAGCTTGGCTTGTCGGAAGTACTTGCATCTTGCTCCTTTCGCTACACCACTAAAGCAAGATTAGCGAGTAACGTCAGTAGTGAAATATTTAGCGATGTTATATCATAAGACAAAAAAATAACGAAGAGAAATTATTGCTTATTAGATTTGATGGCTGTAAGGACATTTCGGCTGTCTTTTACAAAAATCCTCATGGATAAGCCTTAAGCATAATTCTTCTTTTTTTTCCCCATCATATACGTCTTGTTCTGTAATCTCTTGGGCTCTTTCTTTGCTGACGTTAAGCTCTTTCATTGTCTCTTCCGCCAATGCGGCTTTTATTTTGTCTAGCGCGATAGTCTTGCTGCATGTTTCTTCGGCAGCTCTGTCTAGCATCTTTATGGCGGTTTCTTCGGTAATGTTGTGTTTTTTTGTCTCTATCAATATGTCTTTTGCTCTGGCGTATGAGGTGTTATATTTCTTTACCATAGCGTTTAACATTTCTCTGGCTTTTCTATTGCCTATATCATATGTTCTTGATATCTTGATTATATGTTGACGTGTCTGTCTGTCTCGTTCTGTTGGGGTTATTCCTAGGCCCTTTAACACCTCTTTTACATCATCAAGTTTTCTTTTTGTGGGGCTTTTGGGAAAGTCTCCAGAAGGAGATCTGCCAACACTAGGTAAAAAAGTAACTGTTGAATTAGGGAATTCTTCAGTGCGAGTTTCATCGCCCTGTGGGGTTTTGGCAGAAGGCAAGTCAGGGCTTTTGATGACTTCAGCCTTCAGAGGAGACCGACGGACAGGCGTGGGAATAACAAGTTTTGGTGGCGCCACTTTCCGTGTTTTCTTGTCGGTCTCTACGATAGGTCTAAAAGGAGAAGTAATGCGTCGTTCTCCTTCTCTTACGACGACACCTTCAGAGCCGTTGAAAGACCATGATGCCGATAAGGGCGGTGTAGTTTTAATAATTGGGGGAGTCTCTTTTGGAATTGGACTTGACATATTTTATTTCCTTACAATGATAAAAAGTTTATCGTTTTTTCGCACCTTTTCGACGACAGGGAAGGTGACGACGTCGCCCTTGGCTGTTGTCTTTGTCTCGCTGCGCAGCGATGATACCTTCATAGATATCATCCCCGTAGTATCTCCTGTTATTATTATCTCGTCGCCATCGTTTATCGCTCCGGATTCTATCTTAAACTCTGCAACGCCGATGTTTTTGAAGTAATTCGTCACCTTGCCGATATACTCTTTCTTGGTAGTAGCTTGTGAGCCGTATGTCCCTGCCCACTCGCCAGTATCTTTTCCAAGGTAATACCCGCCATGCCAGAAACCCCTATTATATACAGTAGCAAGCTGCTCTTTCCACATAGAAACCCTCTCAGGAGAATATGTCCCTGACAACACACTATCGACGGCGTCGTGGTATGTCTTCGTGACAGTATGGACGTATTCGGGAGGCCTTCCACGGCCTTCGAGCTTTAAGATCGTTACTCCTGCAGCGAGGATCTTATCTAAAGCCCCTATAGTACAAAGGTCTTTGGGCGACATCACATATTCGTTGTCGATGATAAGCTCGTCGCCAGTATCATCATCGGTGACGCGGTACTTCCTGCGGCATGACTGTAGGCATTCCCCACGGTTCGCCGAGGCGTTGTATTGCGCTAGGCTCATATAACATTTGCCAGAAATCCCTACACATAAAGCTCCATGGACGAAAAGCTCTACCTTGATAAGCTCGCCAGAAGGGCCACGGATGTCATCATCTTTTATCGCAGAACATATCGCAGCGATTTGCTCCAAAGAAAGCTCTCGGGCCAAGACAACGACATCAGCATAACGAGAATAAAATTTCACGGCCTCAATATTACTGACGTTGGCCTGCGTGGAGATATGCACTTCTAAACCTATAGAACGCGCATGTTCCATTACAGCGATGTCGCTGGCGATGACAGCACTAACGCCACAATCCTTGGCAGCATCGCATAATGAACGCATAAGGATAAGATCTTCGTTGTAGATGACGGTGTTCAAAGTCATATACGACTTTACACCGCATTTCTCGCAAATAGCAACGATGTCAGAAAGATCGTCAACAGTGAACGTCCTAGACGACCGCGCTCGCATGTTAAGATGCTCGAGACCGAAATATACTGAACCAGCACCGGCATCTATCGCGGCATGTAGCGCAGCAAAAGACCCAGCAGGTGACATAATTTCAATGTTCTTTGACAAAATGTTGGCTTCCATGATACTCTCTATTAATCGTTTAAAAAACAAGCTATGGACAAGGAGTATACTATGAAAACAACAATATGTCAAGCCGTATGCCTGCTAGCGCTTCTTATTGCAGGACAAGGATTAGCAGAATATAATTATAATGAAGGACAAGGAGTATTTAATATGTCAGAAACACCAGTAATCGTCATGGAAACAACACAAGGTACAATAGAAATTGCACTTATGCCACACGTAGCGCCGAAGACATGCGAAAACTTCATGCGCCTAGCAGAAAAAGGGTACTACGATGGTATCGTTTTCCATCGTGTAATAAAAGATTTTATGATACAAGGCGGCGACCCCACAGGAACAGGGATGGGCGGAGCGTCAATATGGGGAAAAAACTTCGAAGATGAGTGCGATGATAGCGTCACCTTTGACACCCCAGGACTCCTCGCTATGGCTAATGCAGGACCCGGCACAAACGGTAGCCAGTTCTTCATCACAACAATACCAACACCATGGCTTAACGGAAGACATACCATCTTCGGTGAAGTAACAGCAGGATACGACTATGTAAAGAAAATCGAAAATGTTTCGGTCGATTATGCTGGCAAACCTAAACCAGGACAAGAACAGAAAATGATACGCGTATACCTAAAAGACCAAAAGAAGAACTAGGCATCGTTAGTAACATATTAAGGATCAAGCTATTATGGCTTCACCGATAGGGCCGTCACTGACAGGGTCGCAAGAAGAACAGGGCGGAAATGCTTCTGATTCTGATTCTGATTCTAATCCTGATCTAACCGAAATGATAGGAAACACGGTTTTTTTACAGCCGTCGTTATCCGATTTTGGGTGTGCGTTCGATAACCCGTGGGGATGTAGCTAAGACGACCGCCAGTCATCTGAATATTATCAGACTATAAAAGGAGCTTTCTATCTCCACGGTGAAAATTGCGGATAGCAGTTCGATTCTATACGCTAAACGCTATAACTATACGCTCATCTTTTATACCAGCGCAGCCTCTTCTTTGAATAGGCTTGTTCTTATATTATCCATAAGGGCATTGCACTTTTCTTCGTCGAAAATAGTGTTAGACTCTTCTTGTATGACATTCAAAGTCCCACCGTAGTATTTCTGTGCATCGATGACGAAGTCGCGGAACCTGTCGCGGATTTCCATCTGATACTCGACATCTGCACAGCGTACGCCGTCTGCTGTTATGGCATAACCTTCTGTAGGCTCTAAGTATACGAGTACGTCGTATTTCTTCATCCAGTGCATACAGAAATCTTCGAGGTGTTTGGTGAATTCATTGCCTCTACCTAGGAAGTTAATATAGATAAAAGCGTCGTATAGTGTCCTGTCGGAGATTGCTATCTCGAAACCTTCAGCGTCGGCTTCTAGCTCTTGGGTCAGCTGTGTAGAGATGAGGTGTAGCGTCGTCTTGTAGATGGCGCCTTGGTTGATGGGAAAAGGGCATTGTCGGGCCGTTTCGTGGATAACCTTAACATTCTTGTTCGCCATCTTAAAATGTGCCGCAAGCTTGTATACCAACGACGTCTTAGCAGCACCGTGGGTGCCAAAAACCGCTATTCTTTTCATCTCATACCCCTTGATAATGAGTTAATATTTCAGATATTGATATTACGATACCGACAATAAAAAAGGCAACACTTCTTATAGCGGATAGGAATATACTACCACGGAGCCACGGAGGTCACGGAGAACAAAAGTTTAAAAGAAAAATATTGTCTGTGGACATGCCCGAAATTTATATATCTTCGGGGTTCTAGTGGTGAAACCCCTAGCCAATACTAAATTCTCTCCGTGAAACTCCGTGGCTCTCCGCGTCTCCGTGGTAAAATCCTATTCCGAACTTCGAACTCTTATAATTGGTTGTGAAAATTTCAGGGAGTTTGGTATGCTTTTGCTTTCTCATTGGAATTATGGAAGAGTGGCAGAGTGGCCGAATGCACCGGTTTCGAAAACCGGCAAGGAGCAATCCTTCGGGGGTTCAAATCCCTCCTCTTCCGAATTATGAAAAAGCCAGTATGTCCATTTTTTTTGGACATACTGTATCTAAGAGTCTTGAGGGCATCTATATGAAAGTTGTATTTTTATTTCTGTCACTAATTTTTACCATGACGCTGTATTCCCAAGAAGATACTATGTATTTCCAAGAAAATACTATGTATCCACAAGAGGGAACAATCGACGGTAGACATTCTATCGACGAAGCCAATTTCTTTTTGTGGGACAAAGACCTTAGCATGTCTGTCGGCGCCGAAGATATCCTTACGATATTTTCTTGCTACAAGGAAATCGACGATATAATCTTAGAGCCCGTCATTACGAATATCCCAACGTTTATAGGTCGATGGGTTCGTGGTGGCAAGATGCTCTTTGTCGACTTTCCCGTGGGAGAAATCTCAATGGTAGTACAGCACGAATTCTTCGGCCACGGCTTTCGCCTCCGAGAGCATGGCATAATACCTTCGTACGAATTCTCAAAGCCTTTCCCTTATGGCGATGGAGGGGGATCTACGGGATTTTTCTGGACAGAAGACATTATAAGCCACCCTGCGAAGATGCTGGCGATATACGCCGGAGGGACAGAAGCCAATGGGCATATGGCACAGAAACTCGCAAGCAAAACCATAGCGCGCGGGATGCTCGACTACAGAGAAGGGCTCTTATACCTTATGACGATGCACGACCAGACGATGTACATAAGAGGTATTGACGAGATAGAAGAAGGGTCCTTCGGCCATGACATCGTTAAATATAACTTATGGCTTAACGCATACCACGGCAAAGAGGTCAAAACTTACGAAGATCTCCGCAAAGATTCCCTGATAAATTTCATAGACCCCATGATGTTCTTTTCTTTCTATAGCATAAATAAATATATCGCTACAGGAGAAAGAGATATGATAATACCGATGATACCAATATGGAAAGGGTATAGCTTCCTTCCTGGAGGACGCCTCACCCTCGCCCCATACGGCACAGAACAGGGGATATACGCCTATGTTAAAGCCCCAGACAGCACCATCACAAAAGGATATGTCCGCTATGGCAACACCGGAGGAAGGACGTCATACGCCGCAGGGCTAGAGAAGGCGACTGTATGGTACGACTACAGATATAATGTCGGTGCTAAGGTCGATGTATGGCGTCAGCCGAATATCGACGCTTCTACGATAGCAGACGTTTCGAACGATTACGGCATCGCAGCATCTGTGAAGCTTTCGTATAAAGGCGCCGGCAGGGCGTCTCTCTTCGGTGAGCTCGGCGCCAAAACTAAAGGCTACGTCACCGGAGAACCACTCGATGCCGCTGTTATCTTACGTTTAGGGGTTCATAACTAACTGATCTTACGCTTTACCGTATTTTTGATAAAAATGCATGTATATCGGATAATTATAACGTAAGGCGTAGAACAACAGAATTTCGGAATAGGATTTTTTTACCACAGAGCCACAGAGGGCACAGAGAAAGAAAAAAAAGAATATGGCTGGGGGATTTCCCCCAGACCCCCTTTTTCATTGAACATTGAACAATGAATAAACCCGGACACGGCAGTGCCCCCTCTCGCCGTTGTCGTAAAAGTAAGATTGTATCTTTACGTTTGTTATAGGAAAAACAAAGAAAGGAAGTACAATCAATGACAATGGCGACAGCTGTGCGTCCGCTGCGCGCGCTCTGCGCAGTGGGCGCGCTCTGTGTGCTCTGTGTCTCTGTGGTGAAAAAATTGGGGTTTGTTGCTTTTTATTGCAGGAGCGGCAGAGCACCCTGGGAAACTTTGTGGTAAAAAAATCGGTAGCGCGTAACATCACTAATTAAGTGTAAGACATGATGGAAGATAAACAACTACTATATTCTCAGGCCATAATATCGTTTCTTAGAAAAATAAAGAAGCAGGCACGCGAAATCCTCCGCGACGAAGTCGGAGCGAAAGTCGGCAAGAGCCGCTTTACTATATCTTCTTATACATACCCGCTTAATATCGTCGTCTTCGAGAACCCTCGACACCTTGGATATTTCGATGCCGATATCTACGAGATAGGAATACACAAAATCCTTATGCTTTCTCATAACAAAGAACAGCTGTCAGCGATACTACGACACGAGATCGCTCATTACCTGACCTTTATACGATATGGTACCAGCGTCGAAGACCATGGCAAGGAATTCCGTAAAACCTGCAGGAAATGCGGCTGGGAAAAAGACGTCTATGGTGCCTCGACAAAAGGAACAGAAATTGATATGCCTTCGTCACTTTCGACTTCGGCGCTTTCACTGACACGAAAGATACAGAAACTCCTAGCACTAGGAAGCAGCAGCAACCATCACGAGGCAGAACTGGCGACAATAAAAAGTCAGGAGCTAATGGTGAAATACAACATCTCCAAAGCAGAAAAATTACTCGATGACGACGACGATGAGATGATGGTGAAAAGGGTATTACAACATAAAAGATATTCAGCGAAATTAGAAGCTATGACAACGATACTGCGTACGTTCTTTGTCTTTCCCGTGATAAACTCCGGGAAGTCGTGCGTATACCTTGAAGTCTTCGGTGATCCTTGTAATGTCATAACGGCAGAATATGTCGCAGCATTCTTAGATAAAGAGTTAGAGAATCTATGGCTTTCAAAGAAAAGAGAAAAGAGAATGCCTAAAGGTTTAGCCAGCAAAAACTCCTTTTTCCGTGGTGTGGCAGAAGGGTTCTGCAATAAAATAAAGGAACAGGCGAGCAAAGACACCGAAAAAAACTCAAAGGCGCTAACAGTCCTTACAAAAGACCTAGAGCGAAGGGTTCCTATGGCATACCCAAGGCTTAGAAAACGAAACAGCAAACATCGCCATTGCTCACAAGGAGCAGCATTAGGGAATAAAGTTGGAAAAGAGCTGCAAATTCGTAAGGCGTGTACAGAGAAGTCGAAAGACAAGAAATTCCTTATCGGATAAACATTACAGCGACATCATCATCATCATCATCATCATCATCATCACTAGAATCGACACCTTCACCAATTGGAGACAATGATTTGGAGTCATCATCATGAGCATATAAAGTCTTAACCCGCTGCTTGACATCTTCAGCAGAGCGAGCAATTCGTAAGGCCAATTGTTGTTCCTGGGGGGCTTTCGATAAAAGGGCAGTATCCCTTTCTATTGAATCTAATGAAAGTATAATCGTGGCAAGCGCACGAGAAGCTCTTTCTGTTTTTTCTGAAGCTCTTGGAAAATAAGAAAAGGAGCGGGTTTTTTTTGTGTGCGGAGTGGTCAAAAGATTTCTAGGTGGTAAAATTCCTGTTCGTGTGCATTGTAGGTTTTGTTGACAAATAGAGTCTCTTCTGCTGTGTCCTACAGGGATAGTTTCACTACGAGTTCTCTCCCGCAGTCTAGCCATAAGAGTTTTTGCGAAGTCATCTAAAGCCAAGCTTTTTAATGATATGTACTCGTCATTAGCGATTTGTGCCCCACTGCGGTTGATTTCCAGGACTTCTCCAACACAACAACTCGTCCTTTTTTCAGCGCTGTATAGTTTTTCTATGTTTTGAGTTATTGTTCGTATTTGTGAGAAATAGCTTTCCGTTTGTTCTAACGTCCATCCTGCAGGATTTTTTCCAGCAGGGCTTTTTGAAGATTCTAATACTGTGCCTTGCTGCTTATCAATTAACTCTTGTAAGTAATAAAGAGCCGCTTTTAAAGGGAAGTAAGTTCTTTCTTCCATAATGAGTGCTCGGCCTAAGGCGAAGATTGCTTGTCCTTGATATTTACCCTTTGCTATGTCGGTTAGATTACCCGTAAATTTTAGATAACTGTCTTTAGCAGCACGCAATCTTGATATCGCCTCTTCATCTTCCATGAAAAGAGCAGGGTTCTCATCATATTCCAAAAGTGTTTTTAAGTGTTCGTCATTAGGAAGCATCTCTGCCCACAGGGCTGGGGCTTCTTTTTCTATGCTAATTATAGGATCGGAAATGCTTTTTCCTAGGTCAGCGATAGGAACAGCACAACACTTAATTTCCTCTACAATAGTTTCTATTGTTTGTGGTTCTTTCCTAAAACCTTCTACTAATGTCATAACCCGTGCCTTCATCTTTTCTTCGATATCTTCGTCAGAAAACCTAAAATCTTTAGGATTGCGACCTTCTAATTCTGAAACAGCAATGCCGACTGGAATGGGGATAATTTCCCCAGCGTTACTTATCGTCCCTAGCGATCCGAATTCGCTTAAATTAGGAACCGTGCCGTCGATTTGTTTTTTAATAATATCTAACATTAAAGGAGTGACAAGGCTTTCTTCTTCACATTCGCATAAAAGATTCATGATATCTAGACCATATGCTTTTTTGCAGGCTTTTATAATTTCAGACAGATCGCGCACTGTCTTTTTACGGCTTGAGCCTTCACTGCCAGAATCCATGGTACTGCTTTTGCGGGAAAAAGTGTTTAGGTCGTATCGCATGCTACGGTCATGATTACATGCTGAGCAAAAAGCCAGCGCTCTTAAGGTCTCATCAGAGCCTTCCATCAAAAGGAAAGTGTTTTGGGCTACACCTGAAGAGTGATCGATATTGTGATAGGGAAGCTCTCCTCCAAAAGAGTACTCTACCTCTAATAGGCCGACAAGGGAAATGCCATACAAAAGACATGCTCGTATTTGTGCTAATTTGTCCTTTTTATCTAAAAGTTCGTCTTGCAAGAGCTCGTTTATTCTGTTTGGCATATAATTCTGTAATGCCTCTACGCTCTCGCTATATGTTCTATGAAGTAAAGTATTCTCGATGTCAGTATTTGAAGTGGAATCTGTACGCAAAAGCCGAAAAAGAGTTTTTAGTTGCATTATGAACGCAGAAAATTTTGTTATATCAAAAGGATAGGCTGATATGCATTCTTTGCCGCATTTTTTTAGGGAGGCATTTTCCTGCCTAATGCTTTTGAAAAAGGCCTGTTTCTTTTCACCAGAAGCAGGGCTTGCGAGAGCCATGACAAGAGAGCGCAGAACGAGTTTATGTTCGATGCTTGAACTTGATGAAGGAATGTGTGATAAAGCAGGAGCTTCCCTTTGAGCTATTGCCGTGCGGGGAGGTGTATGTAAATATTGTTCACGGATTTTATCAAGAGCTTTTCCTGTTTGGAGTGGTTCGGGCTGTGTGGAGACGCTTTCAGAAGGCAAAGCAACATATAATTCTGCCCGTTTAATATTAGTTGTTGATGGCGCACTCATAAAATCCTTTTGTTTTGTTTGTATTTAATAACAATAAAGCTGTTTTTGCTTTTTAAAAAGTAAACTATAGCTAGATAGTATTATCTTGTCAAGCTTTTATTATAATAATGGGTAAGGAGTATAGGATAGCACTTATCGATTGTCTTATTATAACAAGAAGAAGTACAATTACATAGGAAAAAATCAAAAAATACCAAGGTGGCCGATGAGATACAGAAAACTACTGTTTATACCGCTTGTCGCTTTTGCATTTACATGCTTTGCTAGCGAAAATAGCCAGCATGACAGCACTATATCGAATGCTGCTTTCGAATATGTAGTGTCACCATCAGAGACATATAAAATCATTGAAAAACTCGGAGAAGGCGCCCTTGCGGAAGTCTTCGCCGTAGAGAATTCCCATGGCGAAAGCTTCGCGCTGAAAGCATACAAACACTGCGAAGAAACGCTCCAAGGGGTTTTCTGGGAGCACCTTAAAGATATAGAAAGAGAATATCAGCTAGGGCTTATAGTCAACCACCCAAACATCGTTAAGCCTATAGAATATTTCTTCGACGTTACCGAAGAAAGCGAGTATGTGGGATACCTTGTCATGGAGCTCGTCGAAGGAGAGACAGTGTATAATTCCGAGCGTAAGATGTGCTCACAACAAAAGTCTATAGTATTGGCAGGACAGCTTCTCGACGTCCTTCATTATGCCCATTCTCTTGGCTTCATGTATCTCGACCTCCATAGCAACAATATTATGATCGAAAAAGGTGAGGATATCAAGATTGTCGACCTTGCAAGCTTTTTTTCCTACGAAGAGCTAAAAGAATTCTTCGACAATGACACCACTACCACTGCCGACGACGAAACAGCGGCGCAACAAACATCTGACAGCAGTGAAAAAGATAATACCCCTCCGAAATTGACGACGGTACGAAAAAATAAACTGCAAAAGTTCTTCGAAAAGCACAAAAAACTCGTTAAAGTTGTAAAAAAAGAAATTGATCGCATTAAAAAAATTCCGAAAAGAATCTCGAAGAGCAACGACGCCTATTGTTATGACGACACCGCCGTCGTCAAGAAGCATATGGACCCTATATATATAAACAGAATAGCAAAACTGTGTAGGACCCTGGTGTCGAAGTCCGACAGTATGAAAGATGAAAAAATCAATGTCTTTATTAATATTATGAGCATAGTGTGGGACTTCGAAGAGAGCCTTGAAGAAGACGAAGATGTTGTCTTCGAAGAATGTTTACAAAGTTTGCAAAACACATTATACCAATCCCGGAAACACTATGATACACGTTGAAGGAATATCAAAAAGCTACGGAGGAAGGACGCTTTTCTCCGACGTCAGCTTCACAATAGGAAAAGGGGAGCGCTGCGCCCTCGTCGGTAGTAACGGTTCAGGAAAGACGACGCTGCTAAAGATCCTCTCCGGCGCCGAAGAAGAAGATTCTGGAAAGATACGTATCCCAAAAGGTCTGCGTATCGGAGAACTCCCTCAGCATCTACGTTTCGAAGAAGGCACCCTCGTAGAAGAGGCTTTGCTAGGGCTTCCAAAGGAAATTCGCGATGAGAAATACCGCGTTGAGAAGATCCTCAGCGGCCTGGGATTCTCCGAAGAAGACTTCAGCATGCCGCCAAACAGCTTCTCCGGAGGGTATCAGCTGCGCCTTGCCCTGACGAAAGTCCTCGCTGGAGAGCCAGACCTGCTTCTTCTTGACGAGCCGACAAACTACCTAGACATCGTAGCAATACGGTGGCTAGAGAAATATCTACGCGCATGGCGTGGACAGATATTGTTCATCTCACACGACAGATCTTTCGTCGATGCCTTATGCACCCACGTTATCGGCATAGGACGTGGCGCTATGACGAAAATCGCTGGAAACCTAGAGAAATACCACACCACAATATCACTACAAGAAGAGACGTACGAACGTACCAGAGAGAAGATAGAGAAAAAGAAAGAACAGATGATCTCTTTTGTTAAACGCTTCGGAGCAAAAGCAACGAAAGCGTCACAGGCACAGTCGCGGATGAAAGCCCTTGAAAAGATGGAAACCCTCGACACCCTACAACACGAACGTGACCTTGCCTTCAGCTTTCACTACAAAAAATGCTATACCAAGAAAGTCCTAAGCGCTCACAACCTGTTTTTTAGCTACAACGCCTCAGAGAAACTTATAGAAAACCTCACCTTCGAAATCGGCAACGGAGAACACATAGCAATAATAGGGAAAAACGGAAGAGGGAAGTCCACGATACTGAAACTATTGTCTGACATGCTTACACCGTCTTCAGGAGAAGTCGTCGCCGGTAATAATGTCATAAAGGCATATTTCGGACAGCAAGATATCGCAGCATTAGATATGACGAAGACAATAGAAGAAGAGATAGTCGATGCCATACCAACAGCAGCATACGACGAGATCCGTAGCGTCTGTGGGACGATGCTCTTCACCGGCGACGACGTCAAAAAGACGATAAGTATATTGTCGGGAGGAGAACGAAGCCGCGTCCTTCTTGCAAAGATAATGCTTACACCGGCAAACGTCCTTATCCTCGATGAGCCGACACATCACCTCGACATCGCTTCGATAGAAGCCCTGATGGACGCTATAGAACGTTTTCCAGGTACCGTAATCATGGTGTCGCACGACGAAGCGATACTTCATAGATTCAAAGCCAATAAGATAGTGATATGCAATAAAAGCCGTCAGCAGACGTTCCTAGGAGATTACAGCACCTTCCTAGATAAAATAGGGTGGGATGACGACGCCACAAAGACAAAAACTTTCGACGGTAAAAAGGTCAGCGCCAAAGAAGAAAGACGCCTCCGTGCAGAAATCCTCGCAGCAAGAAATCTTAAGCTTCGCCCTATAAAAAAACGTATGGAAGTCGTTGAAGCGCGAATAACAGCTCTTGAGGAAGAAAAGCAGTCACTTGAAATTATGTTGGTCAACGTTGCGCAAGAGAATGGTGACGATATGGGGCATTTGACGCGTAAGCATGGGCTGGTAAATAAAGAGATAGAAACTTTTTATTCCCAGCTTGACGATCTTATGTGTAGAAAAGAAGAAATCGAAAAAACAATGAATACCTAAAGAGAAAAAACAATGAATGTCATGGAATCACTGAGAGCTTCAGTAAATGAACTCAATCAAAAAAATGGTCTTTTAGATATAGTAGAAGCGATAGATGCACCGAGAGGTCAATGTAGTGTTAGATACAACCCTATATACAACTTATTCTCAGGGCATAAAGATCTATGGAAGCAGATAGTAACAAAGAAAGGTCATGCCCACTTCAAAAACAGGTTTACGGGTATCTCCATAGGATTCCAATCTCATGGTAATGGTAATTCTATCCCTTCTACACAAGCAAAAACAATGGCTGACCAGCTTAAAGAACATATAAATTTACTCGCCACAAAAATATTTGAATGTGAAGTGGAAACGCTGAAAAGCGGAAAGGTCGATTTTGAGCTTGTAGAGCAGCGTTATCGAGAACAACACTCTTCAGAAAAGGTGTCACCGAAAAACAAAAAGGTGGAACAAATCTCAAAACACAGGCCAGGAAAAAAAAGACGTCGATAGAAACATAGACAACAAAAGACGAGAAAGAAAAACACGACCTCGAAAATATGATGGTATCGGCAGCGCAGCAAGCCACAGGAGACATGCAAACCCTTACGCGCAAGCACGGCACCATACATAAAAATATCGAAGCGCTATACAACGAACTCCACGATCTTATCGAAGAACAAGAAACTATAGAAAAACTATAGAGAAAAGCCTTTTATTTCATCGTTGACCTTCTCTAAAAGAGCATCTTTTGCATCTTCTAGAAGCTTCTTGGCTTCTGGAGAGTTCTTGTCGAGATATTTTAGGATATATTCCGCGAGATCGACAGCTTCTTGATATTGCTCTGTGTCATAGAAATATTCTGCTTGCTCGAGAAGATAGTCTACCTTAACTTCAACGGTTTCTAGCGTCTTTGCTTTGTCAATAGCAGCAGAACTCGTTGCTACGTCACCTTTGGCATCACAGCCCGATAAGATAAAAGCAAAAGATATTAATATAGCGCCTATTATAATTTTTTTCATGGCATACTCCAATAGTATATGGTTTTAGAACAGCATTTTTTAGAATATACTTCGCAGAAAAAATGTCAAACTTTATTTCAATGCCTTACTAAAAGCTATACGCTATAAGAATTATTCGTCGATGAGACTTTCAAGGGTGCCGCCAGCCTTCTTGTTCTTATAAACAATGCGCGTGACATTGTAGATAATAAGTACGACAAGGATAGGATAGCATACGCGCAACACCGGCGCTGTAACAGACGTTATACCGCTGAGGCCGAAGAGCGACATCACAAACGTCGCAATCAAGGTGATGTCGATGGAGATGACGTTATTACGCTTTCCGAACGATTTTATGGCATATACCTTGAGGAAGTCGGCATAGACGATAACGATAGCAACGGCAGTGGTGAAACACGCCAAAACGATCGCTATAGAAGATATTATGCCGAGATGTGTCCCAAGTGTTGCCTTGGCAATAGTAGCAAGAAGCTGCTCTTTAGGGACGCCGACGAGGGCGCCGCTGTTTACAGAAGCAAGATATATAAGGCCGGAATATACCGCACCGATAAGGCTTATGCCTATGAGGCTCGCGCGTAATGCCAAACTCAACGACGCCGAATGGTTGACGTTGTTGCGCTTGAGCAAAGAAATAATAGACGCCGCAAAAAATAGCGAAGCTATAAGGTCCATGGTATTATATCCTTCACGGATGCCAAAAAAGACGTGAGATGCTACGCCGGCATTAACATCACCTTCGGTGACGACACCGCCGAAAATACCTTTTATTATTATTATAGCAAGGCACGTCAAAAGCATAGGCGTCAAGACATACCCCAATATAGGTATTATCCTGCTTCTATGGTGTACGACGAGGAAGACAAGGAGACAAAAGACAGAACTAAAGACCCACACCGGCGGAAGCCATGTGTATGGCTGTAGGCTTGCATAGCTGAGTGCTATACATCGCGGTGCAGAACCTAACGGTATCCATATGGTAAGAAGTAGCGCCGTCAGCAAAAAGCCACCGTATTTCCCCAAAGTTTCGAAGAAACGCTTGTAGTCGCCATGGAAGATCACCATAGCAATGACGCCCAAAAATGGAGCGAGGACTCCTGTCAAGATGAAGCCAATAGTAGCAGGAAACCACATGCTCTGCGCCTCATTCCCGATAAATAGCGGGAAAATAAGGTTGCCAGACCCAAAAAACATAGAAAAAAGTGCTAAACCGACAATAAGCGCCGATGGTTTTTTTAAGTGCATCATGATGTGTGAACCCCTTATATAAATACAAAATATTTTACTGCAGATGTCATTAAAAGTAAAGACTTTTATCAATGATCAATGATCAATGAACAATGATCAATGTCTTATTTAATCTTGAAAGAAAATGGTCTCTTTAGCATAATGACAAAGAAAAAATTTTGGAGAAAAGGTCTGATGAAGAAGCTTAAAAAATACATAATAATAACCGTTTCGGCGCTAATCATCATATCTGGAGCCCTCGCCGGCACAATATACCATTTCGTCAAAGGCGGCATAGCGCAATACTCCGGCACTGTAGAACTTCCTGGCTTGAGCGCCCCCGTCACAATAGAACGCGACAGCTACGGCATCCCCACGATAAAAGCTTCGAACCGTGCCGATATAACACGGGCGATAGGCTTCACGCACGGACAAGAACGCTTCTTCCAGATGGACCTCCTCAGAAGGAAATCGGCAGGAGAGCTTTCTGAGCTCGTCGGTAAAAAAGCCTTGCCCCTCGACAAGAAGCAGCGCTTCCATCAATTTCGCAAGCGTATGCAAAAAAACTTTGAGATGATGCCCGAAGCAGAAAGAAAAGACCTTATCGCCTATGCTGAAGGCGTCAATGCAGGCGTCAAAGCCTTGTCAAAAAAACCGTGGGAATATTATCTTCTTGGTGGAACGCCACGAGAGTGGATGCCAGAAGATAGCATGCTTGTCGGTATCGTCATGTTCCAAGAGCTGCAAGACTCGACGGGAGAATTCGACCTCTCACGAGGATATATGGAGAAGCTGTTGCCTCCGGACGTATACGAATTTTTTGTTAACAACGGCTCGGCATGGCAGGCGACATTGGACGAAAGCATCACTCCTATGAAACCGATCCCTGGCGAAGAGTCGTTCTCATACCTCTATAAAAGAGGCCTTACCGAAGAGGAACAATTCCCCGAAATAATGCCTATCGGTAGTAATAACTGGGTTATGGACGGCAGCCACACAGGAGGACAAGGCGCCATCGTCGCCTGCGACATGCACCTAAGCCACAGCGTTCCTAACGTATGGTACCGTGCACATTTTGAATATTACAACGACAAAGGCGAGGAAATCGTCGTCGATGGCGTGACATTGCCGGGAGCTCCACCGATAGTCTTAGGAAGCAATGGAAACGTTGCTTGGGGGCTTACCGCTTCGGAGATCAACGCCACCGATATCGTCATCATAGAAGAAACGGAGCCAGGATATTATAAGACACCTGACGGCGTGATGGCATATGAAAAAGATACGGAAATCATCAATATCAAAGGCGGAAAGACTGCAGAATGCGACGTCATTAACACAATATGGGGTCCCGTCCTAGACAAGACCTTCTTCGGTAAGCCTGTCGCATTGAAATGGGTCGCCCATGAACTTCTAAGTGTTAACATGAAACTCGTCCTCTTCGAAGACTGTGTGACGGCAGAAGAAGCCCTCGAAAAAAGCAAGAACGTCAGAACCCCCGCACTCAACCTCGTCGTCGGCGACAGCGAAGGCAATATAGGCTGGACACTGATAGGATACGTCCCCAAAAGAAAAGGCTACGAAGGTAATATACCTGTCTCTTTTGCCGACGGGACAGCATCATGGGAAGGATGTCTCGACGCCGAAGAATACCCCATAATATACAATCCCTCCTCAGGGATCTTGTGGACGGCGAATAACAGAACCCTTGGCAACGAATGGACAGGACTCCTCGGCGATGGCGGATATTTTAGCTCGGCACGCGCATACCAGATAAAAGATAAGCTTTTCTCTATGAAACACGCCACAGCGGCACAGATGCTTGCATTGCAGCTCGACGACGAAGCGTATTTCCTGCGACGATGGCAGGGTGTAGTCCTCGAAATTCTCGGCACCGAAGAAGCACAACGCGACCCAGTGAAACACGACCTCGAAGCCATCATAGCGCGATGGGATGGCCACGCTTCGATAGATTCTACAGCATATTTTGTCATACGAACTTTTAGAGCTAACGCAAAGAAGGCTATGCTGCAGAGAGCTTTCGCTCCGTGTATCGCTGCATGGGAAGATTTTAACAGCTATAGACTCGACTACGAAGAACCTCTATGGATGATAATAGATAACAAGCCAGAATACCTGCACGGCGCAGAATATGGCAGCTGGGATGAAGAGCTTATGGCATATGTCGACGACGTCATAGACCAATGCCGTGATAAAAAAGGGAGAGTTAATTGGAAGAAGAAAAAATGGGGGAAGGTCAACAAGCTCAAAATCAAGCACCCACTAAGCAATGCTGTTCCTTTTTTAGGATATTTCCTTGATTTCCCAGATGACTCTGTCTCCGGCGATGCCGAAACGCCAAAAGTCGCAAGCTCGACACAAGGCGCATCACAACGTATGGCAGTAGTAATAGGGAGCGAAAAGACAGCGATATTCCACCAACCGTGCGGACAAAGCGGAAACCCATTGTCACCATACTACAGAAAAGGCCACGAAGATTGGGTCCTCGGAAACCCCACCCCACTGCTCCCAGGAGAAACAGAACATACCCTCACATTGACCAGTGAACAGTGAAAAAGCAACTTTTGTCTCCGAGCCCCAAACTTATTTAGTATTGAGCATCATTAAGCATTGGGGGGGACAGCAACGTCACGGAGAAGAGCGTCTTTTCTATCGGAAAAGTCTTTAATTGTCATGGCGACGCTTTTAAGGGAAGCTACATCTACTTGAAGAGTTATCGGTTCTTTAACGTATTCTTCTTGTGTTTGGTGATACCATGTTAAAGCCTGTCGATAAGCGGCGATAATGTCGTTAGTTTCTTCTCGTGTCATGTTCAGGCACCCTTTGGAATAAAGCCATTCTAGGCGTTCTGCAATAGAGTTTGGGAAGCTTTTTAAAAAACTAGCGTCGTATTTTTTTTCTCTGATTTTTTTGCAGACCTCATGGACCAACACATACTGTACCACTCGCAGGAAGACTTGTTTTGTAGAGTTTTTTTCATGTAGTCCTTTTGAGCGATCGTAAAATATGAGCCCTTCTTCTATGTTGAGGTGTTCGCATGACCTGGATTCATCTGTGGCAAGGTGTTTTTTAAGAAGGTTTATAGGGCCTTTTATAAAAGATTTGTAAAACGTTTTGAATTGCTTACCGTTCATCTCAAGAAGCTCGGGAATAATAGAGCCTTTATATTTTTCTGCAAGAGCTTTATCACCCGATATAAAAGTTGCATCCATAGCTCTGGTGGGTATTACACGAGCATTTGTTCCGGCGGGTTTATACCAAGTGACGCGGCGCTCTGAAAGGTTCGTAAACTCTACAACAGAATCAAAACGCGGGTCTTCTTTAACGATTTTTTGGACTTGTTGACATAGTCGTTCGTCTGCTTTATCTGACGTTACCACGATCACTTCGAAAGGAGAGGGCTGTGAGGGGCTGGCACTGCGCAATGCAGAAGTTCTTCCTTTGAGATCTTCTCCACGGGCAGTGCTGCCGGTCGTTAGGAAAGCAATAGGAGAAAAAGATCTTGCTATATCGCCTAAAGCTTTTGAAGCCGTCTCTTCTATGGTTTCCGGAGAAGCGGGCTCTTTTTTGCTGTCATCGGCAATTTTGGCTAGCTCAGGATCAACACTTAAAAAATGTCCTGACGAATTTGTTGGTGTCGTAGGCCTTGGTATTCTTGGCATAATCTTACAATATATTGTTGTTTAAAATACTCATTATAACATACTTACACTAAAAAGTAAAGAAATAATTATATTATACATTATGGGCTATTAAAAGTATTGTCGTAATGCTATGTAGAAGATATCGGAATAGTATGAAAACTCCGAGGTGGGATGTCCTATTGCTGCTGATATCCCAGTATCGAAATAGGTGTTTGTCGCTATGTTGTATTCCGTTGTCATTGTGAGGTACGCCGACGGATCGACGACGTTGGTGAAAAAGCTTGCGTTAAGTGTTAGCAGTGGCGTTATGGTATATGTTATTCCTGGGATGATGTAGTGTTTCCCTAGGAGGTATACTGACCCATGGTCGTATGCTGTACGGTATATGTTTGTGAGGTATTCTTTGGCGTCGTTGGTGCCGGCGCTGTTGTAGTGATATTCTGTGTATAGGTATAGATCTTCGCTGAAGGAGTAATCGATGCCGAGGGAGGTTCTGAAGTAGTCGCTACGGAGTATTCCTGGCTTACGATTTCGTGCTACGGTATATGCTGCTTCGAGCCACGTCCCTGCGTCGCCGAGAGAGCTTTGGATGTTGAAGCCTACCAGTACATTTTTTTTGAAGAGTATTGCCGTCGTTGTGTAGTCGTTGCCAGAGGTATTCCACCGATGTTTTACGAAGAAGGCATTTTCTTTCATCGAGAGGTTGTTTCCTGCTATTATCCCCATATCAACCTCTGAAAGGTCGCCGCGGGATACTATAACCCTTATAGCATCGACGCCGATGCGATGTTCCTGGTCGAGGGTGTCGAAGGCGTATGGAGTTATTATGTCGGTGGGGTTGATGCTACGCGCTACGCCAAAGGATATCGGCTGTCGCCCTATCGTGACGTCTGATGCCGATGACGACGATGTGATGCTAAGCCTGTCGAGGTTCTGTTTTATGAAGACATCTTTATCGGACGTCACGATGTCGCTGTCGAAGTCGAAGATGCGGTACTGACGCTGTGATGCTGACGATATCGGCGATGCCGTTGCTGTGGTATTTCTTCTGAAGAGGGGCTTTATCTCGTAGGAAGCCTCTCCAGCGAGGCCTTCTGCGGGGTTTCCTTTGACGTCGAGGCGTATTGCGGTGTCGAGGTTTGTGTCGCTACGTCCTATGGCGTTGGCGTCTTTGTGTGTGACAAAGGCTTTTGCGCTGCCGCTGACGTCTGCGCTTTGTAGTGGCAACGAAGCTGCTAGTGCTATTGCTAGGAGTAGCTTTTTCATCGTTTTTCCTCTTCGACAATTTTACCGTCGCGAAGTTTTATTACACGCTTTGCGCGATCGCGTATCATCCTGTCGTGTGTTGAGAAGATAAACGTCATGCCGTGTTCTTCGTTGAGATGGTGCATAAGATCTACGAGTTCTACGCCGGTATGCGAGTCGATATTCGCTGTAGGCTCGTCGGCGAGGATAATCCGTGGCTTTGCCACCATGGCGCGTGCTATGGCGACGCGCTGCTGTTGTCCTCCAGATAGGTTGTTGGGAAGGCGGTCTTCCATGCCTTCGAGGCCGACGTCGTAGAGTATCGAAGCAACACGTTCGCGGCGTTCTTTTGCAGGGACGTCCTGCAGTACCATGACGTATTCTATGTTCTCAGCAACGGTAAGGACGGGGATGAGGTTGAAGTTCTGGAAGATGAAGCCGATGTTGTCGCGTCTGAAGTTTGCAAGGTCGCGCTGTGACATCGATGCTATCGGCGTTCCTGCTAGGGTGATGTTTCCTCGCGAGGGGACGTCTAGTCCTCCTATCATGTTGAGCAATGTTGTTTTGCCCGATCCAGAAGGTCCTACTATCGCAGAGAATTCTCCCTCTTCGATGTCCATCGTTATCGTATGGAGGGCATGGACGGGGATGCCGTGGTCGTGGTATACTTTTTCTAGGTCTTGGATTTCTATTAACATAATTTACTTTCCTATTTTCGGCACGGTTCAAAACATGCCATTTTGGGGTAACAATTGATTCTACCATAGAGATCATAAATAACGGATAGAAGAATTTCAGAATAGGATTTTCTACCACAGAGAACACAGAGGGCACAGAGAGAAAAGCGGCTGGGCTAGGGGCTTCACCCCTAGAACCCCGAGGATTTTTTGTCTTTTGGGAGCTTGGGGGTCTGGGGGAAAATCCCCCAGCCAGATTGTTTTCTTTCTCCGTGTCCTCTGTGTTCTCTGTGGTAGAATGTCCTA
>Ga0209042_1001091_pt1 | contig 22378 bp, 15 predicted proteins | sample SaaInlV_200m_DNA_6_FD_184649 | JGI IMG/M metagenome (GOLD analysis project Ga0209042, IMG submission 184649) | Marine microbial communities from expanding oxygen minimum zones in the Saanich Inlet - SI037_S2LV_200m_DNA (SPAdes) (version 2) | ecosystem: Environmental > Aquatic > Marine >...
CGGCGTGGCTGTCGGAGTGGGCAATTTCAGGGTCACATAGATGATGCGTTCTGCGATTGCATCACCTTTGTCACCATTCAGGGTCAGGCGCAAAGTGTAGATACCATCCGAGAGACCTTCAAAATCCCAGAGCGCCAAATTTTCTGGTTCCTTGATCTCGGTATTATTGTTGGCGACCAGTTTTTTCCAGCTGCTGGGATTTTCTCCCTCGCCAAAATGCAGACTCCAATTGCCAAAATTCTCACTGACAGTGATGACGCCGAAAATCTTTGTGTTGTTGTCGGTGATCTTTTGCCCATCTTCAAGATTTGTAAAGCGCAGGTCGGGTTGGGGATCGTTGGCATTGCATTCACGATTAGGCGCAAAAGAGATGTTTTTTGGAAAATCATGGCTTTCAAGCCAGTTTTTTCCTGAGCTAGTGCTCAGCCATTCGCGTGCCCATTGATCGTCTACGCGCATGACCATCTTTTCATCCGTAAATTCGCTGCATGCGTCGGAGGCTTCCAAGCCTGTCCAGGTATCGAGGATTACCTTGCGCCATAAATCCAGCCCTGCGGGCAAAGGCGGTTGGTCTGCGGCGAAGAATTCGGTTTGTTTGCCGCTTTTGCAGGAGTTGGAAGGCTCAGTGCCTGAGATGGAACAGATCACCGTGTTGACGATACCTTCAGGGCGCGTGAAATCGTTTAGCGCACCGCCTGAAATTATTGGCGTAGCTTGTTGCATAAATTGCGACCAGATCGGTGCTGCGCCGCTCAAGCCGGTCGTGTGATTCATGGGGGTGTAATCGGCATTGCCAACCCAAACGCCAACTGCCAGAGCGGGGGTGTAGCCTATTGTCCAGTTGTCGCGGAAGTCGTTGGATGTGCCGGTTTTGGCAGCAGCGGGGAAAGGCAGATGCAGATAGGAGTTGGGCCCGAACATCCATGTGCGTGCAACATTATCCGACAAAATGGAGGAGATCAGGAAAGCGTGCTCTGGACGAAGGGCTTGCTCCCCTTGTGGAGGCGCATACTCGTAGACGAGTTCTCCGTTATGATCCAGAATTTTGGTGATCGCCACCGGCGGGATACGGACACCCTCATTTGCCATCACAGCAAAAGCGCCCGTCATCTCGATCAGGCTTACGTCGCCGCCGCCGAGAGTTAACGCGAGACCGTAATCGTCGCGCGTGAGGGTGGTGATGCCAAGGCGCTCGGTCATGGCGACCATGCCTTCTTTTTCTTCGGTTTCAGGGTTGTCGTAGATGCCGACAAAATCGAGGGCTTTGACAGCAGGGATATTAAATGAATTTGCCAACGCCACACGGAGCGTGACCGCACCGTGAAATTTCTCGTCGTAGTTGACCGGTTTATAGGGTTCACGCGGGTCATTGGGGTCGCCCGAGGGGGGGAACTCGGAAGGCACGTCCCAGATCAGGGTGGCGGGAGTCCAGCCTTTTTCGAAGGCTGCCAAATAGGTGATCGGTTTGATCGAAGAGCCGGGTTGACGGGTGGGGCTGGTCGCCATATTCACCTGTCCTGAAATGGCAGCATTTTCAAAGTCGGGCGAGCCGACCATTGCCAGGATCTTTCCGGTGTTGGGGTCTATCGCCACCAGTGCGCCATTTTGCACATTCCTATCCGCTAATGCTGCCACCTGGCTGGTGACCATCTGTTGTGCCATATCCTGCAAATTGGGGTCAAGAGTCGTGTATACAGTAAAGCCGGAGCGATAGATGGTTTGGGCATCATATTCTTCTTCGAGCAAGCTGCGTACATAAGTGACCCAATGCGGGTAGCGAATAGAGATATTCGGCGGTGTGAAGCTGTAGGTCTCGATCTCTTCGACGGCTTGCGAGGCTTCCAATGCGCCCACACAGACGCGCTCAGCGCTGTTGCTGACTTCAATACAGCCTTTTTCGGCACTAAGGTAATAGCTGAGCAAGACTACGTCTCGGTGACGACGGAGGGTCCCCTCGCGGTTGGTGTGAATATCGTGAATAGAAGGTGATTGGGGCAGCCCCGCGAGGAAGCTGGCTTGAGCGAAGGTCAATTGGTCGGCAGTGGTATCGAAATAGGTCTCAGCGGCGGCTTCGATGCCGTAAGCGAGACTGCCATAATTGACTTCATTGAGATAAAGTTCAAGAATTTCGTCTTTGGTGTAGCGACGGGTAATTTCTGCCGCGAGGATGATCTCACGCGCTTTGCGCTCGTAGTTTTGATCATAACGTTCTTCGGTGAGTAGCAGCATCCGCGCGAGTTGCTGGGTGATGGTCGAAGCGCCAGAAACGATCTCGCCGCTGGTGTAATTTTGCCAGAGGGCACGCGTCAGCGCGACTGCATCGAAACCAGGGTGGTTGTAGAACTCTTTATCTTCTGTGGCGATGGTGGCGGCCACCAAAAGCGGAGAGATATTCTCAAGAGAAATATAGGTGCGCCGCCCTGCATTGGGATCAAGGATCTCGTAGAGAATATGCCCTTCACTATCTAGAATGCGTGTGGTCTCAAATTGGGAGGCGCGTGCCTTTAAGTCTGCCACGTCGGGCAGGCTGGAGGCGATCACATTATATTGATAGAGCGCATACGATCCGCCTGCCAAGCCGACAAAAATTACCCCGAAGAGAAGGAGGATCATGCCGCGTAAGAGACAGCCCCAATTAAAGCGTAAATTGGCTAATTGTGCTTGCCAGCTGCCACGCTGTGGCGGCGCAGGCGGTCGTGGTCGCGAGACAGGTTGAAAAGCTGCCGGCGTTACGCGCGTTGCGCCCATATCAAGTTCATCCACGCGTTGAGGGAGATGGTCTTGCGCACGAGGATGCGTCTCGTCTGGAGATGCAACAGGATGGCGTGGTACGGGGATATCTGCGCGGGTCGCCTCCTCGGAGGCGATCAGGCGGCGGAGATAGTCGTCTTTTTCTTCTTCAGGTGTGGGCATAGATTTTTCCGATCAGTCCTCCCCCGCAAGCGGGGGCACTCTACGAGTATTCAGTCAAGCTGAACGAACGGTGTTTCGTGAAGGCTAGGTGAGGGCTTTTGCTTTGCCCCCCTCTAGCTCCCCCCGTGAACAAGGGGAGAACTCATATAAAAAATTATTCGGGCTTTCCCATTACCAAAACAGACCAAACGCCCTTCATGGTGGTTTCGTCGCTTTGGTTCAGGACATTAAATAACAACTCTACTTTTCCGCCACCCAGGCGTTTCATGGCTTTGGTTTCGACGATCTCCATTTCAACGCGGATAGTATCGCCAATAAAAATAGGTTTAACGAACTTCCAGCTATTGATCTCGCGGAAGGCCATCACGGTACCTTCCAGCACGCCAGTGCGCAGGGCCAAACCGGATGCTATCGAAAGCCCCAGCAAGCCATGGGCCACGCGCGCCCCGAAGGGAGAGTTTTTGCTATATTCCGCGTCGGTGTGGATCAGGTTGTAATCGCCAGAGAGTCCTGCAAATCCGACCACGTCGGTTTCGGTGATCGTGCGTCCGGGGGAGAACATCTTTTGTCCAACTTCAAATTCTTCAAAGTACATGCCGCGAGCGGCGGGCATTGTCGTCATAATCACTCCTTTAAATGGGTTTCAGTACCAATAACACCCCAAGTGCATTTTCGTCGCCGTGATTCTAGCACAAAACCCTTTGAACTCCCTAAAAACTGACGTACAATAGAGCCATGCGAGAATGGACCCTGGGCTCCGACGACCCACTTTCTTTAACTTTGGCAGCGGATGCCCGTTTTTCAAACCCCGATTATTCCAACGATCATATTTGGGAACTCGAACTTGGCAGTGGCGAACCAGCCGCGCTTTCTTTGCGTACCACTTATGGATTGCGCGCGCGCGCTATGCGGATTTTCCCGCGCTTTCGCGAAGGCGAGAATGAAGTCAGCGATCCCGCTTCTTTCGCGATCCCGCCAGTTGTTACCGTTTTTTATGCAAATTTTCTCGAAGTGAAATTTTCACCCTTTGAGAATCTCGAAGTTGTAGCCGAATACTGGATACCCGACTCACAAAGTGTGAGCGGCCGTTTGAGTCTCATCAACCGCACAAGCACAGAACGCGAGGTCAAAATTGAGTTGATAGCCAGCCTCGCCCCTCTTGATGGGCTGAATTTCAAGCCGCAGCAAATTCAGGCGGTCAATATTCTGGCAGGCGAAACGGGGGGACTTTCTCCCGTCTTTTTCTTAACGGGTGGGCCTATTCACGGAACAGGCGCACAACCTTCTCTTGATCTGAAAGTTAACCTGGGTCCAGGCGCAAAACGCCGCTTTAACTGGGCGCAGGCTGCCTTGCCTGAAAAAGAAGATTCCTTTGATCTTGCGCGTCGCACCGTCTCGCGCCCTTGGGATGCGGAGCGTGCGCGTATTGAGTTGACCAATGCCAGCCAAAGCGTGGAGATCGAAACCGGCGACCCTGCCTGGGACGCCGCCTTGGCCCTCAGCCAGCAAGCTGCTTTTCGTCTGCTTTTCAACGGGAATGAGAATTTAGCAGAAAGAACTTTTGTAACTGCGCGCCAGCCCGATCATGGCAATTCTTTGGCTGGCGACGGCAGCGATCATCCCCCAGATTGGGGCGGACAATCTCCACTTGAAGCCTATTATTTGGCAAGCCTCTTGCCGGGCGCGCCCGAACTAGGCGAAGGTCTCCTGAAAAACTTCATTGCCACGCAAAGTGAAACGGGTGAGATCGACCATAAGATCGGTCTTGGCGGTCAGCGTAGCCGTTTGCTTGCAGCACCATTTTTAGCATCATTGGCGTGGAAGCTCTACGAACAGAGTCAAAATAAAGTCTTTCTTACAGAAATTTACCCTGCTCTGCAGCAATTCTTTTGGGCCTGGTTTTCCCCCGAACACGACCGTAACAACGATACCCTGCCTGAATGGCAGCACCCTCTTCAGATCAGCTTTGAAGACCATCCCCTTTTCAATAATTGGCATCGCTGGGCGCGCGGCGTAGATATTGCCGCGGTGCATAGTCCCTCCTTGTTTGCCGCGCTTTACCATGAAGCGGAAGCCCTATCTAAGATCAGCGGGTTGATCGGCAAAAATAATAACCAACCTGTTTTCACTGCACAAGCCGAAAAATTGCAAAAAGGCGCAGAAGCCTGCTGGGATGCGCGCCGTGCGAATTATCGTTATCTTGATCGTGATAGCAACCTTGCCCCGCGCGGAAAAATTCTGCATCGTCAAACGGGTGGCGGCATAATAAAGTTCAAAGAGAGTTTCGAAAAACCGATCCGTTTATTGATCGAGATCAAAACCAAAGACCATTCCACGCGCCGCGCCGAAGTGGAGATCAGCGAGTTTGTGACCAAAGCCGGTGAAGATGAAATCCTTGCTCCGCTTGATTTCAGGTCTACCGATGCCGGTTCTGCCGCAACGAGCAAAAAGGTCTATACCAAGGTTGGCAAGATTACCGTTAGCGCAGTGGACGATGAAGACAAAATCATCATCCGGACAGTGGATCTAAGCGGGGACGACCACACCCAACTCCTGCCGCTTTGGGCGGGGATGATGGGCGAATTGGAAGCGAAATCGCTCGTGCACCGAACAATTACCAACGCTGAAAAATTTGATCGCCCCTTTGGCTTGCCAGCCTGCCCCGTCCCCCCAACGAAGGAATCTGAAGCCGTCTGCTTAAGTGTGCATCTCCCCTGGAATCAACTGATCGCCGAGGGGTTGCATCGTCAGGGTTATACAAACGAAGCAACGCGCCTTTTTGCACATCTGATGAACGGCATCTTGCAGAACTTGCGTCAGAATAATGCTTTTTATCAAAGCTATAATGCTGAAGTAGGCACGGGCATTGGTGCCCGCAATGCCCTAAGCGGACTTGCTCCGACGGGGCTTTTCCTGGAGCTTTTGGGTGTACGCATCCTATCGGCAACGAGCGTGCGCCTGGATGGACAGAATCCCTTCCCGTGGGCGGTAACGATACGCTATCGCGGGTTGGAAGTTAAACGGGAAGCGCGTAAGACCAGCGTCACGTTTGCGAATGGCGAGCAGGTCGAGGTCACGGACGAGACGCCCTGCACTATTTCCCTTCCCGAGTAGAAGAAATTCCCCTTTAGAGAGAAATTATGGATATTGGACATACAATTTTAGAGGCAGAGCGTATTGTTTTGCTGTTGCTGTTGATTGCTTTAGTGGTGTCGATTGTGGCAAAACGTTTCCGCATGCCTTATACGGTAGGCTTGGTGTTGATCGGTTTGGCACTAACGCCTTTTCAAGCAAAAGTAGAAATTTCACCCGAATTGATCTTGGGATTGCTTGTGCCGCCCTTGCTTTTTGAAGCGGCTTTCCACATTCGTATTGATGATCTGCGGCGTGACCTGTGGCTGATCATGCTGCTGGCTATTCCGGGCGTGATCGTGACGACGCTTTTGGTTGCCGGAGCAATCCATTGGGGAACAGGCATTGCCCTTAGTACGACATTGATTTTCGGCGCGTTGATCGCTGCGACAGACCCTGTTGCGGTGGTGGCACTTTTCAAGCAGTTGGGTGTGCCGAAACGCTTGCAGATCTTGCTCGAAGGTGAGAGTCTCTTCAACGATGGCACCGCCATTGTGATGTTTGGCTTGATGCTGGAGATCGCGATCAGCGGCAACTTTAGCCTGACGCAGAGCCTGATCGATTTTGTAACCGTAGCAGGTGGGGGTGTTTTGGTTGGGCTGGTTTTAGGACTTTTGGCATCTCAAATAATTGGGCGTATCGACGATGCGCTGGTTGAAACGACCATCACTACCACGCTCGCTTTTGGTGCATATTTGATCGGTGAAGAAATTGGCGTTAGCGGTGTCTTGGCTGTTGTGGTGGCTGGTATCGTGAACGGGAATATCGGCCCGCGCGGGATGTCGCCAACCACGCGTATTGTTGTAAATAATTTCTGGGAATATGCTGCCTTTCTGGCGAATTCGTTGATCTTTTTGCTGATCGGTTTGACAACAGATTTTCAAAGTCTTTTAGATAACTGGCAGGCAATTGGTGTAGCGATTATTGCAACGCTGGGTGCTCGCGCGGTAGGGATCTATGGCTTTTCCCATTTCGGGAAGGATATTCCAACCAAGTGGAAGCATATTCTCTATTGGGGAGGCTTACGCGGCGCGATCGTTTTGGCGCTAGCGTTGAGCATCCCAACGAGTTTTGTAGACCGTGAGCGTTTGCTGGCAATGGCTTTTGGTGTTGTGCTTTTCACCTTACTCGTACAAGGCTTCTCAATGGATGCTTTGGTCAACAGAATGCAATTGATCAACCGTACGAAAATTCAGGAACGTTACGAACGCCGCCATGCCCGTTTTGTTGCTAATCGTGCGGCTGCCGATCACCTCGAGAAGATGAGCAAACAAGGGTTGCTCTCTGCGCATATTTGGCAGCAGATGCAGCCGATCTTTACCAAGCGCGAGATAATTTTGATCGAGGCGTTGAAAGAGATTCTGGCAGCAAACCCTGCCGTCGAGATCGAAGAATTGGATGCTGCTCGACGTGAAGCTCTGCGTGTTCAACGCGCATCTCTGGGCGGTCTCTTTCGAGATGGGGTTATCTCTGAAGAGACCTACGGTGACTTGATCCGCGAAGTGGACGAGGCACTTACTGAGCAGCATGTTAACTGGTCACAACTTTTGCAAGTCGGCACGGGCAAAAAAGTTGAGATCAAGAAAATGATGGCGGTCATTATCCAAGATGAGGATTTGCAGAACGCGCTTAGAGCGTTGAGCAATGCCGGTTTTGGCGTTGACCAACTTCCCAGCACGGGCGGTTTCCTTAGTCAACGAAATGTAACTTTGCTGATCGCCATTCCTGAAGGGCGCGAAGAAGATATCGTGCGTGTTCTAAAACGATCCTGCAACAAACGCGTTGAACATGTCCGTGCACCGCTGGAAGGTGCCTTTCTGCCCATATCTCGCCCTGTTCCAGTTGATGTGGGTGGGGCAACTATTTTTACCTTTGATGTAGAGGCTTACCATGAGTTCTAATAAGATGAAAATGGTCATTGCTATTGTGCGTGACCTTGATGAAGATGAAATTTTAAAGGCTTTATTAGAAGAAGAGTTTCGTGTAACAAGGATCGCATCAAGCGGTGGTTTTTTCAGGCGCGGCAACGCGACTTTGATGATCGGTGTGGATGAATTGAAAGTTGATCAGGTGATACAAATTATCCGTGAACGCTGCGCACCCACCCTCGATCTGGCAGTAAAACACGCCACCGTTTTTGTGCTGGATATTGATCGTTTCGAACAAGTTTAAGAGCTCCCCCCATTTTCTGTTTTTGAAAATGGGGGGATGCCCGAAGGGCAGGGGGGTGTAAAACCACCCCTCTTCCAAGATATAATATTCCCAATGTCCACGCTAAGTATTTCCCTCCCTGCTGAACAAAATATTGGCAAAATGCGCCCGCTCAACATCATGCGCGATCTTCCCAAAGTCGCCGATCTGGTTGAGCTCTGCTTCCATAAAAACATGGATAGGGAAGGGCAGCGCTATGTTCAGCAAATGCGCGATGCCAGCCTTAATAAACGTTATCTCAATTGGGCATCCACATCCTTACCGCTTATGGGGTATGTCTGGGAAGACCAAAAAGAGATCATCGGCAATATCAGCGTCATCCCCTTTCGCAAAGGTAATTTCCTCCTCGCGAATATCGCCGTCCACCCCGCGCATCGCCGCAAAGGCATCGCGCGGTATCTCACCCAAAAAGGGATGGCATACGTTCGTCAGCGTGGCGCAAAATCTATCTGGCTGCATGTCGAAGAAGATAACCATGGCGCGATCAAACTCTATGAAAATCTCGGCTTTGAAATAAAAACCCACCGCACTACCTGGAGTGTGCCCAAAAATATAGACAAAGAATTAAAAAAGAGTAACCAACCTGTCGTCATACGCCCATCGCGTTTTTGGCAGCAACAAATGCAATGGCTCACCCAAAACTATCCCGCCGAAATCTCGTGGTATCGTATGCCCGATTTTCAGATATTCTCCCCCAGCATCAAATATTGGCTCTATCGGATCTTTGTGGAGAATGACATTCGCCAATGGTCAATTCAAAAAGACGGAGAACTGCAAGCTGTACTCAGTTGGATGCAAACGCGTACGCGCCGCTCGCCCATTTGGCTTGCCACCACACCCCAAGCGGATGCCGCATCTCTGGCAGCCCTCCTCTTACACGCCCGTTTACATCTTGCTCCCCAACAAGTAGAGCTCTACCTCGATTATCCGGCTTCACAAAACGTCGCTGCCTTTGAGATGGCAGGTTTGATTCCCCTCCGCACGCTGGCATGGATGCACGTTGACGGGAACAAAACTGCAACTTGAGCTACAGGTTCGCGTATACTTAGATAATAGAAAAGGAGAAAAAATGCCTCGCTTTATTGTTCGTTGGTTTATTAACGCCGCTGCTATCGCCGTTGCTGTCTATGTCGTTCCTGGTATCGATCTCGGAGGAAGCTTATCCTCCCTCATCTGGCTGGCGCTTATCTTTGGGCTTATAAATGCCATTTTGCGCCCGCTTTTGAAGCTCTTTACCTTGCCCCTTATCATTCTCACCCTGGGACTTTTCTCCCTGCTCATCAACACCTTCCTCTTCTGGCTAACAAGTATTATCGGTCAGGGTTTTGGTGTTGGCTTGCACATCGCCCCGCCGGTCTTCTGGAATTCGCTTTTAGGCGGTCTCGTTGTGAGTATTGTCAGTACCATTTTGAGCATGATCTTCAAAGATACGCGTAAGAAACGTCACTAATCTCGTTTAGTCTTTATCAAAAAAAAAGCTCCCTGAAGAAATCTCTTCAGGGAGCTTTGATTCAGCGAGTTTGTCGTCTATTCTTCGCCAGCGACAAAGGCTTCGGTCATCTCTTTACAAACGCTATCACGGAATTGTTTGGGTGGCGTTTTAAAGAAATAGGACGAGGGGGCGACGATGGGACCTGCCAAGCCTCGGTCAAGGGCGATTTTCGCGCAGCGGACTGCGTCGATCATCACACCGGCGGAGTTCGGGCTATCCCATACTTCGAGTTTGGCTTCCACATTCAGCGGTACTTCGCCAAAAGTTGTGCCTTCCATCCGAATATAGCACCATTTGCGGTCGCTCAACCACGGCACATGGTCGCTGGGTCCAACGTGGACATTGCCTTTGCCGATGTCATAGGGGAGCATGGATGTGACCGCACCTGTCTTCGAGATTTTCTTCGATTCGAGACGATCACGTTCGAGCATATTCAGGAAATCGGTGTTTCCGCCGAAATTAAGTTGATAGGTGCGATCAAGCCGAACACCACGGTCGACAAAGAGGGTGGTCAAAACGCGGTGCAAAATTGTCGCGCCCACCTGTGATTTGATATCGTCGCCCAAGATGGGCAATCCCTTATCCCGGAAACGATCTGCCCAGTATTTTTGGGATGCGATGAAAACGGGGATGCCATTTACAAAGGCGCATCCGGCTTCAAGGGCTTGCTCAACATACCATTTGGTTGCCATCTCAGAGCCAACGGGGAGGAAGTTGAGTACGACATCCGTTTTGGTTTCTTTGAGCAATTTGGCAATATCTGCGGTGGCGCCGGGTGCTGGCGTAATAACTTCTTTGAGATATTTTCCCAAGCCGTCATGGGTCATGCCACGTACAACGGGCACATCCATTTTGGGAACTCTGGAAAACTTATAGGTGTTATTCGGCTCAGCGAAAATGGCTTCTGAGAGATCTTTGCCAACTTTGGTGATATTGACATCAATGCCCATTGTGAACTCAATATCACTGATGTGATACCCAGCCAAATTGACATTCATGATGCCGGGGACTGTCTCGTCTTCGGTTGCGTCTTTATAGTAGTGAACACCTTGCACTAATGATGAGGCACAATTCCCTACACCGATAATTGCAACGCGTACTTTCTTCTTGCCCATTTATTTCTCCTTGCTTGCTTAGATTTGATAGTAATGGCTTTTTGTATAGTATATCGTTTTGTAACCCCACCCCATTAAAGTTTTATTGCTTGGATTACTGGAGATTACAAAGAGAGTATAATCTACCAACAGGAAAAACCCGATGATAAATGAACGCTTGAAGCGTCTTGAGCGCATATTGGAACTCACTCGCATGATCAGTGCTGATCTGGATTATTCAACAATTCTCCAGACGGCTATTTCGATTGCGAGCGAATTGACCAATAGCGAAATAGCCTCGATCTTGAAATACGATGAAGGCGACAATCACCTTCATTTTGTTGCTGCTCCCTGGTTTCATAAAGATGCGGTCGAGGGAGTGCGCGTGCCTCTGGAAGAGAGTATTGCAGGATGGGTCTATGTACATGCCAAACCATTGGTAATTCAGGATGTTCATGGGGACGAACGTTTTTATTCAGAAGTTGATCTTGCCGCTGAGTTTCAAACATATTCGATCCTGGCAGTTCCATTGCTTGTAAAAGGGCGGGCCGTTGGTGTCTTCGAGGCACTTAATAAGATAAGTCGCGCCCATTATAACGGAGAAGATGTCACAATTCTAGAGACATTGGCATCTCTGGCAGCACTGATCGTTAGTAATATATCTTTGGAAGAGCGAGTTGAAAAGACGCGTGTAGAAGCAGAAAAGTTGGAACAAATGAAAAACGACTTTATTGCTATTTCTTCACATGAGTTACGCACTCCTTTAGGCTTGATCCTCGGACATTCAACTTTCTTACGTGAAGTGATCGACGAAGAACATCAGGAACAATTGGATACGATCATTCGCAGCGGGGCAAAACTTAAAGAGATCATTGAAAATATGTCGAATGTGAAGAATTTTCAAAGCGGCGCCGCACGCTTACGGATGCGAAAATTCTCGTTGGCAAACCTCCTCCTGGATTCAATTAACGTTTTTCAGGAAGCTGCGCAAGAGAAAAAGATCACCCTGCATCCTGATATTAAAACGCCCGAACTATTATTAGAAGGCGATGCGGCCAAGATCGAGATCGCGTTTAGCAATCTCATAAAAAACGCACTCACATTTACGCCCGAGGGCGGGCACATTTTTGTGGTTGCTGAAGAAATCCCTGGTTACGCTAAAGTTTCTGTTGTAGATGACGGTATTGGCATCCCGGAAAAAGATTTACCGCATATTTTCGAACGTTTCTATCAAGTTGAATCGCATCTCACGCGTCAGCATGGCGGAATGGGTTTAGGGCTTTCGGTTGCAAAGGTGATGATCGAAATGCACAGCGGCGAAATTTTGGTAGAGAGCGTGCTCGACAAGGGCAGCCGATTTACTTTTTTGCTACCCCTTGACCCTAATCAGATAGACGCTGGACAGCGTGTTTTTCATACCAAGATATGATCCCTTCTTTGATATTTGCCGGTCGTCTTGAGCGAGAATATATATTGCCTGTTGAGGGCGCACCGATCTTGGATCGACCGGGTGGTAGCCCGCTTTACGCTGCGGGCGCAGCTGCAGTCTGGGAAAAAGAGATCGGGCTGGTTGCACGTGTAGGCGAAGATTACCCCAATCAGTGGCTGCGAAATTTTAGCGAACATGGCATAGATCCTGCTGGCGTGCAGGTTGTGCCTGGCGCACTCGATCTACGTTCCTTTCGAGCGTACAGCCCTTTACGGAAACTTTCGCGTTCTAACCCAGTTGGGCATTTTGCACGCCGAGAACTGACCTTCCCGAAAACCTTATTGGGCTATCGTCCGCCAGAAAGCAAAGAGAGTCTCAAAACAGAGCGGCACCCCGCCACCCCTCTTGTGACAGAAATTCCCAGCGAATATTTGCAAGCGAAAGCCGTTCACATTGCACCGCTTGAGTTTTTGAGCCAAGGGCAGATGCTAACCGCTTTTCGGGCAGCCGCGATAGAAAATATTATTCTTGATCCTTCGCCACGCTATATGCACCCGCATCGCCGTCAGGATTTACGCCTCTTCCTCGATGGTTTAACTGCCTTCACACCCTCAGAAGAAGAAATGCGCTCACTCTTTTGGGGTGAAACACATGATCTTTGGGCAATGGCAGAAGAGCTTGGAAATTTCGGTTGTAAAGTCATCATTATCAAACGTGGCAATGAGGGACAATTACTCTATGACGCTCACACAAAAAAGCGTTGGCAACTCCCTGCTTATGCCTCGCGGGTTGCAGATCCAACTGGGGCAGGGGATGCTTTTTGTGGTGGTTTTCTCGCCGGTTATCAGCAAAGCCAAGACCCGCTCCGCGCTGCGGCTTATGGCAATGTTTCTGCCTCGTTGAGCATGGAAGGCAGTGGGCCATTTTATCCGCAAGAAGTTTTGCCCGGTCTTGCCCAAGCTCGTCTGGATGCAATGATCGGCATGATCCGGGAAATCTGATGGATACGCTTATCAATGAAATCCTTGAATTGGGGATAGCCATACAGCAGATCCCCGCACCGACCTTTGCAGAAGAAAAACGCGGGCAATTCATAGAAGATCTTTTTGCCGAAGAAGGCTTGCTGGATGTCTCAGCAGATAAAGCGGGAAATATTTATGGGCGAATACCTGGCTCGGGTGGCGGCGCACCGCTTGTTATTTGTGCCCATCTTGATACAGTTTTCCCCGCAACAACAAACCTGCGACTCACGCGTGACCCGAACTTGCTGACTGGCCCCGGAATAGGGGATAATGCCCTCGGCGTGGCCGGCATGATCGGCTTGCTCTGGATGCTGCGCGCAAAAAAAACACAGCCATTCGGCGATATCTGGCTGGTCGCCACTGTTGGCGAAGAGGGCCTGGGTGATCTATCTGGGATGCGTGCTGTTGTGAATCGCTTTGAAGATTCTCCCATTGCCTATTTAGCACTCGAAGGTATGGCGTTGGGATATATCTATCATCGTGCTTTGGGGGTGCGTCGTTATCGGGTTTCTGCGAAAACCGCGGGCGGGCATTCCTGGGGGCATTATGGGCGTCCTTCAGCTGTGCATGAATTAGCTCATCTGATAGATCAATTGACCACATTGAGACTGCCGGAAAACCCACGCACTACTTTAAATGTAGGTGTCTTTTCTGGCGGGACTTCGGTGAATACGATCGCGGCAGAGGCATCTTTTGAGTTGGACTTGCGATCTGAATCGCCAGAGGCGTTAACGGCATTAGTAAAAAAGGCGCAGATGTTGATCTCGTCAGCGAGCAAGCCTAGGGTTAAGGTCGTTGCGGAGCAGATCGGGAGCCGACCAGCGGGCGAGATTTCAGAATCCCATCCCTTGGTGAAGTTGGCAAAAGATGCACTTATCCAGCAGGGAATAGAGCCAATAATGACGATAGGCTCAACAGATGCGAATATCCCGCTGAGTCGTGGGTATGCTTCTATTTGTTTGGGAATCACAACGGGGGATAGTGCGCATACGCTGGAAGAATTTGTGAATGCCGCACCCGCTGCAAAGGGCATGCAGCAATTGCTTTATTTTGTTGAGAATTTGTGGTATTAAAAAACTCCCCGTAATGGGGAGTTTGTATAGGGCAAAAAGGGGATTTTAGCGCAGCCCGAGCACTTCGTAAACTTTGATCGGCTTGCTTTTACCCTTCACTTGCAGGGAATCTAACTTATCGACATAGATGTGTTTTTTGACAAGCTTATACGCTTCTTCACTGATCATGATCTGGTTTTTACGTGAGTTTTCCTGAATGCGTTTGGTGGTGTTGACGCTATCACCGATGGCGGTGTATTCGAGTTTTTTCTCCGTGCCGATCAAACCCAAAACAGCTTCACCATAATGGATCCCAACGCCAAAGGAGAGATGCGCTTCGGGCGGGAGTTCGAGGTAAAGTTTTTCGATGGCCCCTCGAATGGCGAGGGCGGTACGTACCGCTCGCAGGGCGTGGTCCGGTTGGGGAAGGGGCGCGTTATACCATGCCATAACCGCGTCGCCGAGGAATTTATCGACCGTGCCCTCTTCAGCGAGGACGGCGTCGGCGGCGGCGGCAAGATAACGGTTTAGCACGGCAACCAGTTTTTCCGGGCTTTGTTTTTCGCTATAGCTGGTAAAGCCGCGAATATCTGCAAAAAGGATGGTGATGTCGGTGCGTTTACCTTCCATTTTCAGGCTGTCGGGGTCGATCTGCTGGATCACAGCCGGAGAGACCATCCGCTGGAAAAGACGCCGTTGCGCTTCAAGTTGTCTGCGCTCTGTCAGGTCATCGAGAACGATAGCGACACCTTGTGTATTCTGGTTGGCATCTTTGAGCGGCGAGAGATTTAAACGCCAATCCACTGCGCCGCGATCGGGCATACTATGGCGGATCTCGAGATCGACAATCGGTTCGTTGGTCTCGCGCATGGTTGCCAGGTACGGCAGAATATCCGCAGCGAGTGAGGGGATGATCTTATCCAGTTGATGCCCGATGATCTCGGGTGTTTTTTGTCCGATGATCGCTTCGGCGGCTTTATTGCAAAGCGTGATCTGATCTTGCACGTCTGCCGTAATCACTCCGCTGGCAATAGATGCGAAGATATCATCCATCAGATTTTTGAGCTCGGTCACTTCAGCGAGCGTATGGCGCAGGGAGGTAAATAAACGTGCGTTTTCGATGGCAATGGCAACCTGATTTGCAAAAGTTGCCAGAACATTTCGTGAGGCTTCAGTAAAAATGCCAGAGCGCACACGGTTATCTGCATAGATCACACCGATCAGGTCGTTTTTAACTTTGAGTGGGACACATAAGATAGAACGCATATTATGCGCAATAATGCTTTCCTGCGCGCCAAAGCGCGGGTCTTCTTGTGCGTCAGTCGTCAGGATCGATTCCCCGTTCTCGATAACACGATTAATGATCGTACGGCTGGTGGATGATTCTTTCGAATTGATCGATTCTTGTTCCCAATTACGGGCGGTGCGAATGATCATCTGATTATCGGCATTGCTCAGCATCAAAAAGCCACGTTCTGCGTTAATCATGCGAATGACAGTATCCATCGCAATGCGCAAAACCTCGTCCACCTCCAGCGAAGAGTTGACCATCTGGCTAATATTTGCCAGCGCAACCATATTCGCTAACTCTTCTTGAGAAGCAGCCGTCTTGCGGCTTAATTTATAGAGCCGCCTTTCAATTTGTGAAAGCTCATCGACCATATCGCGAAGCGAATCAGGTGAGTTGGTTCTAAGCGATGCGCCAACACGCCCAACCTGGCGGCTCAAACCGAGGATTTGATCTTTGACATCAAGCGGTGAGGTGTTTTCATCCTGCATAGTTGAATCCCATTATTGTCTTTAGTTTCTTCGTGTTTTCACTTTGACCGTAGCCCAAAAAATTGCATAACTTGCTTTTTGGGCGCTCTTTAGATCCCCTTCATCAGTCGGGGTGAACATTTTTCGTTCATGCTCTTCTAGCAAAACCTGAATAGATTCTGTCTGCTCAGGCAACAACTCTTTTAGAGCCGAGGCTCGCTCACGCGGTGTAAAATGAGTGGGAATATCCGCCCCCAGCCAGCGTAAGTTGCGATTGATCCCGTGAAAAGCTCGCTCAATGGGGCTAGCCTCATTCCATGCCAACCAGCGGGTGAGCCAGTCTGGAGCGGATCTTTCTCTACGTTCATAAAGTTGAACGACGAGCCGCAGACCGCGCGTGAGAAGGAGTTGCTTCCGGTTAAGCTGCCAAATCCCGAAGAAAGCAGCTACCGTGATAAGAATAATCATACCCCAAAAGGGGGATAGCTGGAGACTTTTCTTCGAAGTCGGCTCCAGATTTTCAGGGAGGTCAACGATCTCTGGCTCTTCAAGAGGCAAGGGGTCTATGATCTCGTCCTCTAGAAGCCCGCTAAATAAAACACCATCTGGCTCAATTGTTTCCGGAACGCCCAGTGGGCGTACTAAACGGCTTTGATTTAAAGTCGGTTCAAATTCCACCCAGCCGATCTCAGGGAAATAAACCTCCGGCCAGGCGTGGGCATCTTTTTGCAAAACGACGAAATCACTATTTTCGTTTGCGCTACCCTGCGCAAAACCAACCACCAAGCGTGCCGGAATCCCAACCGAGCGCAGCATTACCACCTGAGCAGATGCGGCATAATTGCAAAAGCCCTCCTGCCAAGTGAAGAGAAACCACTCTAACGGGTCACGTCCCGCTGGTGGCGCGGGGACTGTTTCGCTGTAGCTGATTTTGGTTCTTAAGTAAGTAGTGATCACACGTGCTTTGTCGTACGCTGAGCCACGTCCACGAGTGAGATCGAGGGCAAGTTCGCGGATACTTTCAGGGAAATCGACGGGGAGTTGCAGGTAGCGTTCCGTAACCCAATCAGGGTAATCTGTACCGGACTCACGCAGTTGGGTAATGGTAGGTGCCAGGGGGGCAGATCGTGTGGAATAAACTTCTTCGTTGCGCAATGCCGGGGTAGCGCGTAGCAAGCTCAAATCAAGGCTGCCATCGGGGAGTTCGGTAAATGCGGCTTCTGTATCAATATCTGCCCAATAGGTTTGATGCCCCATAATTAGCAAGGGGCGAAGGTCTGCTTTGTTCGTGAAGGTGAATTTTTCGGTCTGACTTTCGGGATCGATCGGTAAAAGCAGCGGCGTTTGCGCAGGAAGAGATTCTGTTATTTCCCCTTCGGCCGTTGTCCACAATCCGTTGAGATAGGTGTCGTAACTGCGAACGCGCCAATAATAGCGTGGCGGCGCTTCTTCGAGTTCGGGTACTTGAATGACGGCGATTTCTGCATTGCCTTGATAACTTCTTTCACCTAAAGGGAGGTCTCCGCCATAGAAAACCTGTCCAATTACGGGACGAGGGTTATCGACAGATGAAAAGAGATTATCTATATTATCTCTGGCGCTTTTGAAGCGGTGCGAGGTTTTATCCCACCAGCGGCTGATCTCTTGCCACTCTGCATTTGAACTGGGGATGCTCCAGGCGGCGAGTAAAAGGAATGCGATAGAGACGAGGCTGAGAAGATTAATATCGAATTTTGCATCGGGGACGATAAAGACATTCTTTTCTTCCCAGCGAGATCTGTTCTGGAGGTAATCAAGACGTCCAATGAGAAGCAGGCTAAAGAAGAAGTAAAAGCCGAGTACCCATATAGGGGATTCTGCACTATGGTCGTAATATTGGATGGCAAGGATCAGCACTGTGCTGGGCGTGATAGCAGCGAGGCTGTTTTGAAAACGGATGAGGGCGTAGCTTGAATAAAGAGAAACGACCCAAAAGAAAAGCCCTAAAATGATGACAACGATGAGATGGTCGTCTACAGGTTCTTTGGCGATAAAGGTTGTCAATGCCCCGCTGACTCGCGCACTCATTTCGTAGATACGCTCTTCTGTTGTGAGAATGGGACTCAAAATACGGATGATCTGCCAAGGGATCAATGTGATGCTGTATAGCAAGGTCAGGATGCTCACGCCGGTTTTTTTAAACTTGCTCAAACCCAGCGAAAACCCCAAAAAAAGCCCCATTATTGTGAGATTGCCCACGAGCTGTAGATCGGGCGTCCACTCGGTGAGTGAGAGGCGTGTAGACGTAATTAAAACCGCGATCATAAGGAAGATCATTGCGGGGATGTCAAACCAGCGTTGAGATGACTTTTGCATCTTTTGAGTGTACAATAAAAAGGTCTGTATCGTCAAACCCGGCTGGATAAATTCAGCGCTTCTCGTGATGTATCCCCTTGTGATTTGTCACTTCTATACTACGACGTGCTAGCGCAGAGTCTCGGCGTGAGATTTTTAGTATTCAGAATTACCGAATCAAGCCATAATCCCTGAAGGGAAGAAAAGGCAACAGGAGAGAAAACTATGGAAAACTTGCTAAATAGCGGCATTGGTCTTATTTTAGCTTTTCAAAATATGGGAGAATGGCTTCTTGCCCCCATGAAGTTCTTTAGTTTTTTAGGAACAGAAGATTTTTATCTCATTGCCCTGCCAATTATATATTGGGGAGTTGATTCCGCTTTAGGGTTGCGTTTGGGCGTGATGCTTGCGCTAACGAGCGGGTTTAATACGATTTTTAAATTCGCTTTCCATGCGCCGCGCCCTTATTGGGTAAACACAGACGTACAGGCTTTATCTGCCGAAACTTCATTTGGCGTGCCTTCCGGTCATGCGCAAAATGCGCTGGCACTTTGGGGCGTTGTGGGGAGCTATCTGAGAAAAGGATGGGTTTGGGTGCTGATGGTCTTCGTAATCCTCGGCATCAGTCTTTCTCGTCTTTACTTGGCTGTTCACTTTCCGCTAGATACCCTTGTGGGCTGGTTGATCGGCATTGCTCTTCTTCTCAGCTTCAATATTGCCTGGGAGCCGGTTAGTGCATGGGCAAAAAAACAAAGCTTTGCAAAGCAAATATTGATGGCATTCCTCGCCTCGATGGCAATGCTTTTCGTAGGCATTGGCGTGAAATCCATTTTCAACGACTGGACAATGCCAACTGCGTGGTTGCAAAATGCGGCTCGCGCAGGTGGGCACGCGCCTGATCCCTTTTCATTGAGCGGGCTTATTGTCTCATCCGCTACACTTTTCGGGTTATTCAGCGGCGTCGCATGGATCGAGACAAAAGGCGGCTATCGCGTTGCTTCTGATCTAAAAAAACGTATCCTTCAATATATCGTTGGCATTATTGGCGTAGTCTTTCTTTATATTGGACTCAAATTTATATTTCCATCGGGTGATGATTTACTAGCCTCCGCTTTCCGCTATCTGCGCTATTCTCTGGTCAGTTTTTGGGTTTCAGGTGGCGCGCCTTTTGTATTCCAGAAAATGAAACTGAAAGATTAAAACGGAGAAATATAAAAACACTCTGTTATAATCGACAATGTTAAATTCACGGAAACTTATTACGGAGAACTCCTTTTCTTATGACCCTTGAACGTGGCGCGCTCCTCCATAATCGTTATCGTATTGCTGAAATCCTTGGGCAGGGGGGGATGGGATCAGTCTACCGCGCAGTGGATGAAAACCTTGGCGTGGATGTGGCAGTTAAAGAGAATCTCTTTACCACAGACGAATACGCACGCCAATTTAGGCTTGAAGCCGTTATCTTGGCAAATTTGCGCCACCCGAATTTACCGCGTGTAACCGACCACTTTGTGATCGGCGATCAAGGGCAATACCTTGTCATGGACTATATCGAGGGAGAAGATCTCCGTCAGCGTATGGAGCGAACGAACTTTCTTCCCGACGACGAAGTCATCTTGATCGGCGCGGCAATGAGCAAGGCGCTTACTTATCTTCATACGCGCAAGCCCCCCATTCTTCATCGTGATATCAAACCGGGAAACGTAAAAGTAACGCCAGAAGGCGAAGTCTTCCTGGTCGATTTTGGCTTGGCGAAGGTGATCCAGGGCACACAGGTCACAACCACAGGCGCACGCGCCATGACCCCGGGCTATTCTCCACCTGAACAATACGGCACAGCTCGCACCGATTCGCGTACCGATGTCTATTCATTGGGAGCAACACTATATGCTGCACTAACCGGTGTTATACCCGAAGATGGGTTAGCGCGCGCAATGGAAAATGCCGAGCTAACCCCCATTCGTAAACGTGCACCAAAGGTCTCGCGCCGTTTGGCAGCTGCGATCGAGAGAGCGATGGAAGTAGATTCAGATGACCGCTTCCAAACACCAGAAGAATTCCGTAAAGCCCTGCTCGCTGCGAACTCGAAAACGCAGCGCCTTGTTGAAGATGATTTCACCGTAGCCCCAGCGCCTGCAGAGACACCTGCTTCAATAGAAAAAGTTCCCGAAGGTGAAGCCGCTAAAGAAGAGTCTGCACCTGTGGGTGTTCCGCTTATGGCAGCCAACACTGCCCCTATTACTTCACCGGAATCGCCGCGTAAAAAACGCCGCAAACAGCGCTGGAAATTTATTCGCTTCCTTCTTTATATGATCTTGATCGTTAGTGCCTTAGGTACAGCGGCTTATTATTATCCACGTATTTCGAGTCTTCTAAGCACAGCTACGGGGACTTCGCTTCCGATTGTATTACCCACAGAAACCGAGCTTGCATCTTTACCCGTGGTAGAAGAAATACCCACAGAAATATTTACAGCAACGCCTTTTCCCACGGCTACCAACACTCCTGAACCGACCGCAACGCCCTTGCCAACCGAGACACCAACCATTGTCCCGACACCGCTGGGTGGTGGCGCAGGCGAGATGGCCTTTGTTTCTGAACGTGCCGGCACTCCCCAAATCTATATCGCCAATGTCGATGGGAGTAATGCCCGCCCCATTACCAATTTGTCGGATGGCGCTTGCCAGCCTGATTGGTCGCCAGATGGGCAGCAGCTTGTCTTTGTTTCACCTTGCAAAAGCGATGTGGATATTCTCAAGGATGCCAATCTATATCTGATCAATGCTGATGGCACGAACCTGACGCAGCTCACATCTGAAACCGAAGGTGATTTTGAGCCAGCCTGGTCACCGGATGGCAAACAAATAGCCTTTACTTCTCTGCGCCCCGGGCATTTGCAAGTTTATTCAATATATCTCGAAGATGATGCCATTATTCGATTAACGCAAAGCAATCGAGATGAGCCAGCCCGCCAGCCCGCATGGTCGCCTTTTGGGAATCAGATAGCCTACGCTATTCGCCGTTATGGCGCCTACCAAATTTGGACGATGACTGATACAGGACAGTCACCGGAACGCATTACTGTTAGTGGCTACATTTATTGGGACCTGCTCCCCGTTTGGACAACAGATGGCACAGCTATCCTATATACCCAGCGCGCAGCAGATAACGGCGTCAGATTTTGGCAAATGCGTATTGCTTATGAAAATCGTGGCAATGTGGGGGAAGATGTAGAACTGGGCGCTCTACCAGTATTGGATGCGGATTACTCTAACGACGGTCTCTGGATCCTTTTCGAAGGTACCGACGGAAATAATCGTGATATCTTCGTTGTGATGGCTGATGGCGAATCACGCACGCGATTGACAACAGACCCCGCCGATGACTACGACCCCGTTTGGAGACCTGCTCCTTAACTCCCCGCTATGGAAACATCAAGCCCGCTCTCAAACAGAGCGGGTTTCTTTTTGAGATTTAGTTGGTGTTTTCTGGAATACAAGGGATATACAAGTTTTGGCAAAAGTAACGGTAGTTTGCTATTTAATTTAAAAGGGTTTTTATGTCTCGGAAATTATTAAGTGCTGTTGAAATCGGTGAATTGATTCAAGTTTTACGTCAATTCTTCAAATACCATAAAGATTTACAAGAAAATAACGACGTTGCTAGCTTTATTCAACGACCTAAAATACCGCCTTTTTTAAGTGAAGCGCTAATAGTTGATTTAGGAAATCGTGGCTTACTAAACAATCTTGAATGTTCAGATTTTTCTTTGTCAACAGCTAAAGGTGATGTTGTTGCTATCTCAAAGAAGCAGCTAGTAGTTTGGCAAACAAGAATTGACGGATATAGAAAAATCTGGCATCCTTGCGTAAAAAGGATGTGTAGCAATGCCAGCAAAAAAATATAAAGTAACCTTAACAACCGAAGAGCGTGAAGAGTTG
>Ga0209042_1001093_pt1 | contig 22350 bp, 18 predicted proteins | sample SaaInlV_200m_DNA_6_FD_184649 | JGI IMG/M metagenome (GOLD analysis project Ga0209042, IMG submission 184649) | Marine microbial communities from expanding oxygen minimum zones in the Saanich Inlet - SI037_S2LV_200m_DNA (SPAdes) (version 2) | ecosystem: Environmental > Aquatic > Marine >...
GAAGTGGCAGACAAAGCGAGAAGAAAAGTTCGCGGGTAATCAAGATCGTTTGTTTGACTAAACGAGTACTACCGCACCTTCTAGGTGCAACACTTCAAGCCACCACCTTTGGTGGTGGTACTTTACTAGATGCCTGGTAAAATGCATTTGTAGAAAACGTCAGATTTGCAATGAATCCCGCAAAAATATCAAACGCCAGGATTAAAATAACGATAAACTTCCATGTTGCTAATGCTTCCCACTCAGCCTGGGTACTGGCGAACAATCCCCAAGTTGCTCCGACACTAAAAAATAAAATCAACAGCATCTCAACAAGAGTAGATTCTTCCCCAAATACCTCATGCAAAGCTGATGGAAGCTTAATGGTTTTCATTCTCATCTCCTTTGTTTTATAAATAACTGACTAGACAGTTATTTATACATTGAATGATTGCGCATGTCAAGATATTTTGTATCTGCGATAAACAAATGTCCGAGAAAATAAAGAGCCCGTGTTTTACTTATTCTTTGAGGTATTGTGTACCAAGGGGCATCAAATCAGCATATTGATTTTTGGTAGATTCAATGCTGCCTAACCCAACATACACCCGACTCGCCTTCGGCTCTGGTAAGCGGCGCGATTTTTGCAGACTATAGCTATAATAGAAGTGTGTCGGATCGCAAAGTCGGCGAGCGGGTGATGTAACCGTCAGCAAAACTCCCCATCAATTTGATGGGGAGTTTGTTTTTCAAAATTAGCTTAACAGATCGGGCAACTCTTCGGGGTGCTTCGCAACACGTACGCCCGCTTCTTCGAGGGCTTTGATCTTGTCGGCCGCTGCGCCAGAGCCAGATTGAATGATCGCGCCGGCGTGCCCCATCTGTTTGCCGGGAGGGGCGGTCTGCCCTGCGATGAAGGCAGCGACGGGTTTGGTCATCTTGGTAGCGATAAATTCAGCAGCCTTTTCTTCGTCCGTGCCGCCGATCTCGCCGAGCATGACGACCTTGTCAGTTGCGGGGTCATCTTCGAACATGGCTAGCACGTCGATGAAATTCGTTCCGTTGACAGGGTCGCCGCCAATGCCCACGCAAGTAGATGCCCCCATGCCCTTTTGCTTGAGAGCGTAAAGGACTTCGTAGGTCAGCGTCCCGGAGCGGGAAACTGCGCCAACATTGCCGGGGATGGCGATATTGCCGGGGATGATGCCGACTTTGGCTTCGCCCGGGGTTAATAAGCCGGGGCAATTTGGGCCAAGAAGACGGGTGTCGATTTGATCGATATAAGCGCGTACGCGCATCATGTCGCTGACGGGAACGCCTTCGGTGATGCAGACGATCAGGTCAAGACCTGCATCGGCGGCTTCAAAGATCGCGTCGGCGGCAAAACGTGCTGGCACGAAGATCACGCTGGCGTTGGCGCCAGTCGCTTCGGCAGCCAGTTTAACGGAATCAAATACCGGAACCTTGCCATCCATTACCCACTCGCCACCCTTGCCCGGGGTCACGCCCGCGACGACGTTCGTCCCGTAAGCGACCATTTGCTGGGTGTGAAAAAGTCCTTCGTTACCCGTGATCCCCTGTACTAATAATCTGGTGTCTTTATTGACCAAGATACTCATTGTTAAGCCTCCTTCGCCGCTGCGACGGCTTTCTGAGCCGCCTCAACCAGTGTTTCTGCGGTAAGCATATCGGCATCGGCGAGCAAGGCGCGCCCTTCTTCTGCATTCGTTCCAACCAGACGGACAACCATCGGGACGGTCGGCTTGACCTCTTCAATCGCTTCGAGAATACCTTTGGCAACTTCATCACCGCGTGTGATGCCGCCGAAGATATTGATCAGCACAGCTTTCACTTTCGGATCAGAAAGAATGATGCGGAAAGCGGCTGCAACCTTCTCTGCATTTGCGCCACCGCCAATATCTAAAAAGTTGGCAGGGCTGCCACCAAAGAGATTGACAATATCCATCGTGGTCATCGCCAAACCGGCGCCGTTGACCATGCACCCGATCTCGCCATCGAGTTGGATATAAGCCAGATCATGCTCACGAGCGATTGTCTCGGTCTCTGCTTCGGTGTCGATATCGCGCATTTCTGCAAGATCAGGATGACGAAAGAGCGAGCTATCATCGATCAGCATTTTCCCGTCAACGGCAAGCAAGGTTTCTTCTGCTGTAATGATCAGCGGGTTAACTTCTGCAAGCGTCGCGTCGGTGCCTTTATAAGCTTTCCAAAGTCCGTTCGCGATCACGCCGAATTCTTTCCAGTTTCTGCGCGGCAATTCAATGCTCGCGGCAATATCGCGAATTTGATAACCCTGCAATCCCAAAAGCGGATTGATATGTACCTTGATGATCTTCTCAGGGCTAACGCGGGCAACTTCTTCGATATCCACGCCGCCTTCGGCGGAGACCATCATCACGGGCATTCGTTTTTCGCGATCATTCGTGATGCCAAGGTAAATTTCGCTGGCAATATTCGAGGCTTCATCCACCAAAACCTTGCGCACGGTTAAGCCCTTAATATCCATGCCCAAAATTTCAGCAGCGCGCTCTTTGGCTTCATCGGGGTTATTGGCAAGCTTTACGCCACCAGCTTTCCCACGTCCACCCACCAAAACTTGCGATTTAATGATAACGCGACCACCCAGGTCTTTCGCGGCATCGTATGCCTCTTGTGGAGTGATCGCAACTTTCCCGTTTGGAATGGGTACGCCATATTTGGCGAATATACGTTTCGATTGATACTCGTGAATCTTCATTCAGACTCCTTGTTTATCAGGATTTGTAGAGAGAAAATAACGGCTGGATTATACCATTCGCACCAAAATCATATTCATATTTTTCCCATTCTATGAGTTTTGTCTTTGATTTGGATGACAAGCTCGAGACGCACGCGGATTTGAACTTGCTACCGTTAAAAAGAAGAGACTACAAAAGTCTTGAAGTCTTTTGTAGTCTCTATGCGCCAAAATAATTTATTCCGGTAAAACGAACTTCATTACACGCTGGTTGCCTGCATCTGTGACCCAAACACTGCCATCTTCAGCAATTGTCACTGCTGCTGCAAGCCCTATTCCATCGCTGCCTGCTCCGAAATCACCCCAACTGCGGATAAATTCACCTTCACTGGAGAATTGCAGAATGCGATAGCCTTCGGGGTCGGTCACAAAGACCGAGCCTTGCATATCTACAGCGATAAAAGGCTTATTGTCGAGTGATTGCCCATACCAGCCAACGACCTCCCATTGATTGAGCGGGAAGTAGAAAAGTCCATCTTCGCTGGGCATAAAGGTTTGGACTCGCTGGTTCCAGGTATCGGTCACATAGACGATACCATCTGCGTCCACCGCCACACCGACGGCTTCGTCGAATTCGCCTGCGCCCATGCCCTTCGTGCCAAATTCGGTGATGTACTCTCCGTTGGCCTCAAAAACGACGATGCGCTTATTGCCCGTATCCGAGACATAGACTTGCCCATTTGCGTCCACGTCGATCCCACGTGGGCCCCAGAAAGCGTTCGGGTCTTCGGCTTGGCCGTAATGCCCCCAATGCATAAGCGGCGTGCCATCTGCGTCAAATTTCTGGACACGGTGACTCCAGGTGTCGGTAACGTATACGGAGCCATCTGGTCCTACAGCTACACCCCAAGGTTCGTTTAGAATGCCGCCGGGGAGGTCATTGAAGGTGGCATCGCCAAATTGGCCCCAAATATTAATAAAGCTGCCGTCTGCGTCAAAATGCTGGATACGATGATTGCGTGAATCGGCAACATAGAAGCTGCCATCGGGTGCAAAGTCGATCCCGCGCGGGGCATTGAACTGCCCTGCTCCTACGCCTTCAAAACCGAACATCTGCTCGGCAGCAAGCGTGATCGTATTCTCTTCGTAGGGGTCGATGATGATCGCATCGCTGGTTTCGGGTGTGATGCCGTAATTCCAGATCTGCGCAGCAACATCTTTGCGGATGTAAAGACGCATTTGGTCGGCAGGGTCCCAGGTTGTGGGCGTGAGGGTTGTCTTCTCTGTTGCTTCTGCGTATTTTGTATAATCACGCTTTGTCCAGATATCGATAATGCCCGCACGAATATCAGGATCGGTGAAGGCTTCGCAAAGGCGTGAGTAATCCGTTTTCTTGAAGAGCCTGAGAACGCTCCATGCGCCTGTGCAAGGATAATCTTCGCCAAACTCGTCAGGCAAACGTGAGCGCGTTAATCCATAATAGTCCTGGTTGGGCCACCACATGCGGATGTAATCACTGCGATAGTAACCTTGCCCAACGACAGGCTCGATCTTGTCGAAATTCTTTGAGTCGACAATGATGGCGACCGAATCGCGCAGGGAGCGCGTGGGCGCGTCGAAGGAACGCAGGTTGGTGTAATCGCGTAAATACCAGACAAAGGGCCATGAGATACCGGTATCCGGTGCGCTGGCGTCATAAGCAATAACTGCGCCCAGATCGCCGTTGGTGCGCATGGAGATCTCTTCGACTTGCGCCATGACATCCTTTACACCCGGTGCGGCATGGGCATAAACGAGATATTCCTTCGCGCTGTCGTAGTTGATATAGGCAGCGCGGTAGGCGGCACGCCCTGTCCATAACGAGAGCAAGCCGAATATGACGAGCGTCGCCAAGCCGAAGGCTTCCTTTATCGTCCAATTTTGAAAAATGAAGAATATCCCGACGATACTAAGAATAACGATCACGATAGGAAGCAGGAAGTTGACCGTGGTTTGGAGTTGCATTAGGTCTTTGCCTGCAAAAGGCGATATGCCGCTGTTGAGCTGGTCAAGAATTTCGATGAAGCTGGTATACAGGATGAAGAGAAGACCGGCGCCTACCCAACCCTTTTTCTGGTGCAAGTTTTTCCATGGAATACTTTTGACTATATGATCGAGACCCCAGCCTGTGAGCAGGATCATGGGAATGGTGAGGTGGTAGGTAAGCCAGGGCATACGCTCGCCGGCGTAAGAATAAGCGATGACGCTGCTGATAACCCACCAGAGTAAAAGCGCAAAGGTTGTGCCGGATGCATCGAAAGGCTGCGCTTCTTCTTCGATCTCAATTGGGTCGAAATCTTCGGTGTTCTTTATTTCATCCACGATCTGGACAGGATCTGTTTTTTTGCGGAAGCCAAAAAAGAGTGCCACCCATACGCCAATAGCGGGCAGGAATTCGTAGATGGGGATCTGTATGAAAATGTAGTAATACCAGGGCTGGCTGCCACGCGCTACGTCTTGTTGAACGAGCCAGTAGCCGAGCGAGCCAAAAATGCCCGTGAAGAAGCCGACGCTATTGGTGAAAACGGTGGTGAAGAGGACTGTGAAGACACTGTAGAAAAGCAGGGCGTTTTTCCACCAGGTGTCGGCATCCCAGAATAGGCCAAGGGCGATGCTAAGACCGAATCCGATTAGTAACGCGGCGCCGATCTGGACATAGTCCATACCCGTTAATGCCAGCACATCCCCTGCTGTGGAGGGGATAGGCCAGCCAAAAGCTTTGGAGATAAAGGGCGTTAACATGGGTAAAACGAGGGTACCGATGAGCATGAGTAGGTCAAAAGAGCGCTCAGCACGGATGCCGCGCCATCCCAGCCCCTGGACGAGGAAATATAAGGCAAGCCCCAGCGCGACCAGAACCAGCGCAGCGAGCACCATGACCCAGATGTTGATGCCGCCACCCGCGCTGGGGGTCGTTTCTGCAAGGGGATTGGCGGGCATGGCTGTTTCCATGCCGGGGGCAGAGACGTCCTCTTTTCCGAGAATGCCTGCGCCCAAGGTTGCGCCGATAAGCAGGATGGCGACTGCGACGATGGTGATGAAGGTATTGCGGGAACTATCGTCTTTCCAGGGTTTGCTGACCAATTTCCAGATGAAATAGACCGCCAAAAAGAGCAGCATTTGCGCGGCGTAGATAAAGGCGGTCTCTTTAGATGTGAAGTTGATCAGCAGGCTGAGTGTGAGCCAGTAGAGATAGCGTTTATTGCCGCTATCAAGATAGCGCAACACGGCAAAGAGCATTAGTAGTCCCGCAAATCCGCTAAAGGTTTCGTTGCGGACATAGCGCCCGTAGAAAAGCATAAAGGGCGAGATGAGCATAAAGGCAGCTGCGATGAGCGTGCCGGCTTTACCGAGATAACGTCGCCAGTGCCAGAGCATCCAGATGGTGGCGATGCTGAAAAGCACCGAGGGGATGCGGGCTGTGAAATCGCTGACGCCGAAGATGAAATAGCTCAGGGCGAGCAGATGAAATTGCAATGGGCCGTGCATCATCGGGGTGTGTTGGTAGCCGTCGCCTCTGTAGAGCAGATACGAGAAGTAGGTGTGCAGACTCTCATCGTGGCTCATGGCGCGCGTTTCGAGATCGTAGAAACGGCTGATGGCGGTGAGTAATAGGATGATGCCAAAGACGAATATCTCGCCGGTGATGGCAGGGAAGGAAGGATGTAGGGGGCGTTCGAGGAAGTTTTTTTCTTTCATAGGTCAGATATTAGTTATAAGGGATAAGGTATCAGTTCCTGAGCGGAGCGACCGTAGGGAGGGCAGTCGAAGGACGGTTTTAGTAAGACCGCTCTTCGTCTACCACTTCGACAAGCTCAGTGTCCGCTCAGAGACTGGATGTTTTATTTTTCTCGACTAGCAAGCTGACCGCAGCCAGCCTGGATATCAATGCCGCGATGGGCACGGATCGTACACGTGACCCCGGCTTGCTCGAGGGTCTCTTTGAATATCTTCGCCCGCTCACTTCCCGTTCCCTTGCCATTGAAGCCTTGGGTGGGATTAAGCGGAATTGCGTTGACATGGCAGAGTAAGCCTTTGACGCGCCGTGCCAGAATATGGGCTTGTTCGGGGGTGTCGTTGACGCCTTCGATCAGTGCCCATTCAAAGGTGATGCGGCGATGGGTCTGCTCGACATAGTAGCGGCAGACTTCGAGTAAGTTGGAAATAGGATATTTCTCATTGATCGGCAACATGGATGAGCGCAATTCGTCTTCTGCCGCGTGGAGTGAGATGGCGAGATTTACCTGCCGTTTTTCATCGGCAAAACGTTTGATGAGTGGAACCAGGCCCACTGTCGAGATGGTGAAGCGGCGCGCGCCGAAGGCGAAGCCATCCGGATTATTCAGGCGATCTATGGCTTCCATGGTGGCGGCGTAATTGTGGAGGGGTTCACCCATCCCCATGACGACGACGTTGGTGAGGGTTTCGCCAGCATCCTGTAATTTGCGTGCAAAATAGATCACTTGGGCGACGATCTCGCCGCTGCTGAGTTGACGTTTGAAGCCCATCTGACCGGTGGCGCAGAAGGTGCAGCCCATGCCGCAGCCAACCTGCGTGGAGATGCAAACGGTGCGACGCGGTTGACGTCCTTCGGTATCGTATTTCATCAGCACGGTTTCGATATGCTGGCCGTCGTGCAGTTCGAAGAGAGTCTTGAGGGTTTCGCCATCTTTCGATTCGCGGTAGTCGACGGGTTTGAGTACGTTGAATTCGACCAATTCGCCCATCTTTCCGCGTAGTTCTTTGGAAAGATTGGTGAATTCTTCGGGCGCGAGCCAGAGATTCTTATAGAGTCCGTCCCAGACTTGCTGGGCGCGATATTTGGGCACGCCCCAGCTGTTGACGCGGGCGGAAAGTTCGGGGAAGTCGAAGTCGTAGATTTGTTTGTTCATTTTGTTTTTTTGCCTGTAGGGTCGCCCTTACGCAGCATATTTGCCTGTTAATTTTGTCCGATGGATTTTATCACGTTCTCGCTTTATTAAAGAACGAAGCCAACTTTCGTTGGCTCATTTTTATGGTTTAGAGAAGGTTGATCCTTTAGAGCATTTCCAAAACTTGCGCCAAATTCTCTGCAATAATATCTGGTTTTGGCAGCCATGCTTCGCCATCTGCGCGCGTTGTCACGCCGCTTAAGACAAGGGCGGTTTTACAGTCCGCGTTTTGACCGCCGAGTACGTCTGTTTCCAAACGATCCCCGACCATGAGGGTTTCTTCGGGTAAGACGCCCATGCGCTGCATGGCGAGTTGAAAGAGATAGGGTTGGGGTTTGCCTGCCACGATCGGTGCGACGCCCGAGGCTGTTTCGATGGCAGCGAGAATCGTCCCTGCGCCGGGCATTAATCCTTGCGGGGTGGGGAAGGTTTTATCCGGGTTAGTGGCGTAGTAGGGCGCGCCGTTGCGTATGAGCAGAGCGGCGTTAGCGATCTTTTCGTACGTAATTTCCCAGTCGATGCCTGATACGACCGCAACAGGATTTTTCGGCAGGTCAGATTCTGTGAAAACGCGGAATCCCTCTGCTTCAACGGCGCGAAAGATTCCTTCTAGCCCGACGATATAGAGATCGCCACCTGCGGGGAAATCTTCTTTCAGCAGGGCAGCGGTTGCCATCGAGGAGCTTAGGACTTGCAAAACATCGAGTTTTACGCCAAAACTTGCCAGTTTCTGAAGATGCGCTTCCGGTGTGCGTGTGGAGTTATTCGTCGCGAGCGTGACTTTCAATCCGCGCGCGGCGATAGCTTCGAAGATAGTGGGGAGGTCGCCGATCGATTCATTGCCGCGCCAGAGGACACCGTCCATGTCGAGAATTAGGGCTTTAATATTTTGTAGTGTTTTCATGATCTCATAAAAAAGTAGGGGCGGGTCTAAGACCCGCCCCTACTACATATTTAGACTCCTCTCCTAAATTCTGTTTTTAGAATTTGGGGGAGGCAGGGTGGGGGTTATTTCTTAAATTTCTTCAGCAAATAATCCATCACAGGCTGATCGAGCCAACCTTCTTTGGGATTAAAACGTTCTTCAAAATTTTCGTTACCGAGGAAGGAACTCAACGACTCTGCAACAGCTTCGTCGTAGACCCCATCCATGCGTGGTTGATAGTAGCCGAGGTCTGCCATGATCTTTTGGATGGCGAGGAGCGCATCTCCCTGCAATTGGACGCGCTCATTTTCGGGTGATTTGCCCATATACAATTCGTGGAGTTCGAGCAAATCGCCGAGGCGCGGAACCGGGTCGAGGTGGTCGTCTACACGGTAATCGATCCAGCGGTCGAGAAACCCGCCATAGCCGCCTTTTGGCTTGGCGACGTAAATGGCAGCAGCTTGCTTCCCGCGTTTGTCTCCGCCGGCGCGATCACCAGCGTAGAGCGCAGCGTAGAGCCGCTCGGTTAATCCGCCTTCTGTTTCCAAAAAGGCTTCTTCCATCTTCTGGACGACATCCGCGCCCGTCAGGATATTGCCTTGAATAGCATAGCCGGGACCTGTCAGTCCACCTGCCCAGTCGTGGCATTTATTGCCCGTAAAGGTGACAGAGCCACCTTGTGCATCCACCAAGCCAACTTGACGGACTTCGCGCTCAGGATCACCTGCCTGCAGCTTCTTCAGCGTTTCTTCAGCCGACGCGCCTTCTGCCATCATCGCCAGCCCGTTCGGGCCATATGATGTGTTGACATAAGATTGCGTCGCTACTGCGCCTACTTCCGCATTCACCCAAGGCACAGCTGCGCCCACAGCGGGGAATTTGGATGCGACCGCCACACCCCAGGTCTTTTCTTCGAGGTCACAGGCAGCGATGGAGAAGGTTGAAAAACGAGGCATAATTACGCTTTCTCTGGCACTGCGAGAACTTCGTCGACCAAGCCATATGTGGCAGCTTCGGCTGCGTTCATGTAGACATCGCGGTCGGAATCTTTCTCAACAGTTTCTTTATCTTTGCCGGTGTGTTTTGCAATAATATCCAGCAGATCCGATTTCAAGCGCATGATCTCTTCGGCTTGAATGACAATATCGGTTGCCTGACCCTGCGCGCCACCCAAAGGTTGGTGCATGTGGATGGTGGCGTGGGGGAGTGCATAACGACGCCCTTTGGTTCCGGCAGTTAGCAACACGGTGCCGAAAGAAGCGGTCACACCGACAGCAAGCGTGCTGATCGGGTTAGTGATCATTTGCATGGTGTCATAGATCGCCAAGCCAGCATAGATCACGCCACCGGGAGAGTTGATATACATCTTGATCTCTTTTTCGGGGTCTTGATGGTTGAGATAAAGCAGTTGCGCAATAATCGTATTCGCAACCTGATCGTTGATCTGCGTGCCGAGGAAGATAATACGTTCCTTCAGGAGCAGGGAATAAATATCGTAAGCACGTTCGCCGCGTCCACTGGACTCAACGACCATGGGAACTACAGCTTGGGGGGTAATGATGGACATAAAATCTCCTTTACGTCTAAAGACAGAGCGCGCTTTTTTCAAGAAGCGCGCCCCGTTTTTCTATAGCTTATTTTTCTTCAGTTTCTTCAACCGCTTTGGCATCCTTCTTCGGGGCTGCCTTCTTTGTCGTTTTCTTTTTTACTGGCTTCTCTTTTTCGGTTGCCTTGGCGGCCTTTTTCTTTGCGGGCGCCTTCTTGGGCTTTTCTTCTTTAGTTGCCTTGGCAGCTTTTTTCTTGGCAGGAGCCTTCGTCGTTTTTTTCTTTGGCTCTTCGGCTCCTTCAGGAGCCTCAGCTTTGTCAGCTTCTTCGACGGCTTTCTCAGCTTTCGCCAATTCACCCGTAGCGATCTCTTTCAACCGATCCAGGGTACGACGGGTGACGATCTGCGTAGCAGATTGCATCGCAATATTATTGGCAATCTCGCGTTGAGCACGCTCCCCACCCTTGACGTTATTCAAGTCATAGCCTTGGGCTGCCAGATCCATCAATGTGCGGTTGAATTCGCTCTCAAGGTCTTTTTCTTCCACTTCAATATCTTCAAGGCGTGCGATTTCATCAAAGATCAAGCCGCGTTCCAGGCGTTTTTGTGCAACCGGGCGAGCTTCCTCTTCGGTGAATTTCTCAAGATCAGTACTCTGCATCTTCAAGTAGGTTTCAAATTCCATGCCTTGCTGGGCAAGACGCTGCTTGATATCGCTGAGAACATATTCAGTTTCGCGATCTAAAACCTGCGGAGGATATTTAATGCTCGCTTTTGCTTTGATCTTTTCAATCACCTCGCTGAAATACTCATCATCGTATTCAGAGCGGCTTTCCTGCTCGAGATTTTTTTCAAGCACCTCGCGCAACTCAGCTAAAGTTTCACCTGCGCCAACCGATTTGGCGAATTCATCATTTAATTCGGGGAATTCAGTTCCACGTATGGTTTTAATGGTCACTTCAAAGTTGACGGTAGCGCCACGCAAGGCTTCATCTTCAACATCATCTGCAAAAGTATGCGAAATGCTCTTGGTCTCATCAGGGCTTAGACCAATAAGCTGTTTGCCAAAGCCGGTAAAAGGCTCTTCATTTTCACGTTCTTCAGGGGCGATAAAAACCGCGTGACTCTCTCGATCCCAAACAGGCTCATCACCATCAGCAGCATCCTGCTTTTGACCTTTTACTGCCGTCATCACGTAGTCGCTTTCTTCGACAGGGCGTTCTACCGTGACAGTAGTGGCATGCATTCTCTGGAGTTCTTCCAGCTTAACATCGACTTCTTTTTTCTTCGGTTTCTTCCACTTATAGGCTTTGCGGATCTTGCGATAATCGCCCAAGTCCACTTCTGGCTTCAAGGGGATCAGAAAAGTGAAGACAGGCGGATCGAGGCTTTCCATCTTTTCCAATGAGCCAGCGGCTGCCGGTTCAAGTTTGGATTCTTCCAAAGCTTTCGGATAAACTTCGTCCAGCAAGATGTCGATCGCACCTTCAAGGATGGCTTCATCGCCATATTGGCGGCGGATCACATCATAGGGCGCTTTGCCAGGACGGAAACCGGCGATCTTGCCACGTTTTGCGATCTGGCGAGCAGAGCGACGCTTTGCGCCTTCCATAACGTCGTTTTCGATCTCAACGGTCAGGGTAACCTGATGGTCTTCACGGGGGGTTGTTTCAATTTTCAAGATGAACTTCCTTCTAAAAAGATTAGCACGCAAGGTGCTGCCAAAAGTGGTCTTTAAGTGGGGACGGCGGGACTCGAACCCGCACGTCATAATGACACATGATCCTAAATCAGGCGCGTCTGCCAAATTCCGCCACGTCCCCAAATGCGCAGAGATTATAAGCCCAAGGGGGGGAGAGCGTCAATAAAGAATACCCGATGTTAACCTTTTGCTGATAAAGAGCTAAATCTCGAACCATGCGGGTTATGAGTGCAAATTTATGCCTTGAAGAATATCAGAGGGCTGATATAATCGGGCGGTTTGCAGCAGACAGCAGGTTTTAACTATCAATTTTGGTGCCTATGTCTGAAGTCTAAAATTCTACGATCTGAGGTCATATACAATGAGTCGTGTAATTAATCCCAACAGCGCAGGGAAAGAGCGCACCAAGCTGACGCGCGCTGTTGCGCTGGCTGTACGTGAATTGGCAAAGACAAATCCTTCGGCGAATGCAGGTCAGTTGAATGAAGCCCGTGATCTGGCAGCCTTTATTGCTCTGGCATTGGAAATCGTTGCCGAGACAATTGAAGTTTCAGTCGTTGCCTGGGAAAAGAGAAATTATTGGGTTAAGGCTGATAAGTTCAGGATGGAGTGGCACTGGGCAGGCCAATTGGCAGATCAGATGCGTGAGGCGACGCTGAAAGATGACTGGGCGAACGTCGCGCAGATAGCCATGCAGGTGGCGATCAAGCTACAAAAAATAAAAATATCCGATAAGCATCGTATGGGACGTCCCTGGCAGGGGAGTTGGAAAAAGCTAGCTTCCTAAAGATAATAAGAGACCGCCACTTTGAAAGTGACGGTCTCTTTGTTTAAGTTACTTTTTCTTGCTGCGTCCGTAAACGTGGCTAACGGGCATAACAAAGAGAAAGCCCGTATTGGCTTCTTCGAGATCGCCTACCACAGCTTCAGTTGCCTTGACGATGGCTTCGATCTGTTCTTCGCTATCGACGACGGTGAAGAGGGTGCGGTGTTGCGTTTCACTATTTTTGAAGAGATCGCTTAAGCTGGGCATGAGCGGGATATCATCGCGCACACCGGTGCGAACACGCCCCAAGCCAGAGCTATCCAAAATCGTGACGCCGAAAATGCCCGCATCTTCCCAAGCATTTAAAATATCGTGGCAATAATTTACTTCATCCAAGACAAACATAACCATTGAATACATTTTAGTCTCCTACTTGTACAGGTTCAGATTTTTGAGATCGCGCTTTAGAAAAAAGGATGCGTAGCAGCGGCGGGGTTAGCAGGGTAGTGGCAATGACCAGGACGATCACTGTTGAGAAGGTATTATTTGTGATAATTCCTTCTACAAGCCCGACTGTGGCGGCAATTAACATCACTTCACCACGCGGGATCATGCCGGCACCTAATTGTAGCGATTCTTTGAGCGAGAGTCCACTCAATGCACCACCAGCGCCCGCGCCGATGACTTTGGATAGAATGGCGGCTAATAAAAGGATCAGCAGGAACCAGAGGCTATCTGCGGTTAATAAGCGAATATTGGCCTCGAGACCGATGCTGATGAAAAAGATCGGCACGAAGAATCCGTAGGCGATCGCTGAGAAGCCATCCCGAAAAGACTGCGGGACGCTGCTGCGCGAGAAAAATAAACCCGCCATAAAAGCCCCGATAATGGTTGCCATATGACCGAGCGCTTCGGCAGACCATGCAAAGAAGAAAAGCATGACAAAGGCGAAGGAGATCAATCCTTGGCTGACAGGGAGCTTTTTGACAATATCTACCAATTTGGGCAAGACCCAAATGCCAAAAGCGTGCGAGACGATCAGGAAGCCGAGCATCTTGAGCAAGATAATGCCCACTTCGCCGACCCCACCGATCGCTTCACTGCCACCGAGCAGTACGCCATACAGGGAAAGGCTCAGGACGACCAAGACATCGTCGATAACAGCTGCGCCGAGCAGCCCCATCCCTACTTTTGAGCGGAGTTGTTTCAACTCCATCAATACTTGGGCCGAAATGCTGATGCTGGTGGGTGAAAGCAATAAGCCCAGAAAAACAGCCTGCTCAAGGGGATAGCCCATCAGGCTGCCCAATCCAAAACCTGCGAGCAGGGGAATGCCAAACCCGAGTACGCCCGCAAAAAAGGCCGTCTTGCCCGCTTTGACAAGTTCTTCAAGATGCAGTTCCAGGCCGGCGATGAACATGAGCAATAAGACGCCCAGTTCTGCCATGTGGACGATGCTCTCTTCAAGATGCGGATCGGTAAAAAATGGCAGGTGGAAGAAGTTCAGCACCGAAGGCCCTAAAAGCAGACCTGCCAATACCTCGCCAACTACGGCTGGCTGCCCGACACGATTGCTCAGGTAGCCGCCCAGCTTGGCGGCAAAGATGATGATGGCGATTGCCAGGATCAATTGTAAAAATGGAAGCATGGATTGTCCTTTTCTCATCTGATCTGCGAATAAATTAGTCACAGGGTGTTTTGCCCCTCCAGAAACCTGTGAATATCTGAGACCAGTTAATTTGTCTAAAATTCAGACGAATTCTACCTGAAATAAATTTTTGAAGTATAAGAGTTTTATAGAAATGGGGATGAGTAGGAAGGCGAAGTTCCCGGAGATACCCGTGATTAAGTTTTTGGAAGCTAAAACAATCTTGCCTGCTGCGCTGCCTTTTTCCCACCTAAAAGCAAGTAGGGTGCCGCTCTGCCTGTCGCGATACCCAGTTTCTTTAATTGTGATAGATCGCGTAATTGGCGTGTTCGGCGCGCGCCAACGATCTTTTTTGCTAATTTCGGGCCAATCCCGGGCACGCGCAAAAGCTCGCGCGGCGTGGCGGCATTGACCTCAACAGGTGCATGTTTTAAATTAATTTCTGCCCAAGCCATCTTCGGGTCGGTGGGGAGGGGGAGGTTGCCTTCGCCGACAAAAGGTAATTCTTCCAGATCGAAACCATAATCGCGCAACAAAAAGGATGCCTGATATAAGCGCAATTCACGCAAGGCCGGGGTGGCGGATTTATTTTCCAATGGCGTATCAGGCACAGGATTGAAGGCCATAAAATAAGTACGCGCCAAACCTAAATCCTTATAGCCGCGCGCTGTTGTGCTCAGTAATTCAAGATCGCTCTCATCCGCACCGCCAGCTACAAATTGCGTTGTGGAGGATGCCCATTTGCCTTTCCAGGCGTTATGCGGTGATTTTGTACGTCGAATTTCTTCGACCCAGCGTAAGGGCTGTAAAAGTTCTTCCCAAAAGACCTTGCGAGGCGCGAGTTGCGCCAAGCGTTTTTTATTAGGGGCTTCCAAATTCACCGAAACACGGTCTGCGAGCTGCATGGCGCGCAATACCTGCGCCTTCTCGGCACCCGGCATGATTTTCAAATGCAGATAGCCTTTAAAACCCATTTTTGTGCGCAAAATATCAGCGGTATCTAATAATTGGTCTTGCGTCCGCATCCCACCGCCAGCCACGCCAGAACTCACAAAAAGCCCATCTGCCAGATTTGCCTTGTGAAGCTGCATAAAAAGACACGCAAAATCTTCTGGCTTGAAGGTTGCACGTCTGAAATTGCGCCCTGCGCGGAAGGGACAGTAGAAACAATCCCGTTCACAGGCGGAACTCAGCAGGGTCTTCAGCAAACGGATTTTTCGCCCATGCGGCATCACAGCCGGGTGGATGTAGATATCGTCCACGCGAGAGCAAGCCTCTGGCGGGAGCGTAGTCGAAGCATCAACATCCGCTTCAAAGCTCATTTGCGAACTCAGTAATTTGAGACGATTGATCGGTTCCATATTTCGATTATAGAACAAATGTTCTTGATATGCAATAGCCGATGTTGCATCCACATTTATCCGCGACAAACGTTCTTTGAATTTGCTTCCACTTGCGAACAGGATGCCCAGCTCGGTGGGGTGGGGGAGTTAATGATCAACGATTATCACATTCATAGCCAATATTAGAGTCTTTCCCTCCACTGTGCCCGCTTTCATCTGGAAATAAAACTTCTACTCCCGCACACAAATATTGAGAAGGGGATTGCCTATTGGCTCAATCTCACATAATAAGTTCATGCTTTTGATAAGTATAATTATAAGTAACATGATATAATTGGCCTATGACCGAAGACTTGACCATTTCTGTTGCAATTGCAAGGTATGTGGACACAGTGCGCTTAGCGCGCAGCGAGAATACTGCACGCACTTACGCCAATGCGTTGAATTTCTTTACGCAGGTTTTAGAGGTGCGGAACTTCTCCCCCAGTGAAACAAAAATTTCCGAGATCAGCACAGAGGCGCTTATTTGGACGATCACTGCCCTTAATATTTACGCCCCCACCACAGAGCGCCTCTACCTTGCTGCGCTGACAGGATTTTACGAATTCTTGGCAGCAGAAAATCTGGCAGAGATCAACCTACCCCGCTTAAGGCTCCTTATTCGCCAACGTGCCCGCCGACCAGGACAAAGATTGCCCCAATTTCCGCGTGAAGACATCGATAAATTGCTCAAAGCTGTGGAAAGTTATGCGCAATTTTCTTCTGAAGATGAAAAAGAATACTTACGCGCATTAAGAGAGCGTGCTTTTATGGTTCTTTTAGCCGATACAGGCCTGCGCGTACACGAAGCCTGCGCCTTACGACGGGGAGACATCGACTGGAACGAAGGGCGTGCGATTATTATCGGAAAAGGCGACAAACAGGCTGTAATTCGCTTTTCAGAGCGCTCCATGCGTATGTTGAAAGATTATTTGAACGCTCGCCAAAAACTGGATGGCGCCTCAGGGCGCCCCTTACCATCACTCCCCCTCTTTGCTCGCCATGACAGAGGCGCAGGTAAAAAGGTCAAGCCGATCAGCACTGCGACGGGGCGAAATATTGTTACCGATGCAGTCCGTCGAATTCTGGGCGAGGAAGCCATTGGTAAGATAACGCCCCACTCCTTTAGGCATTACTTCGTAACGACTGTTTTGCGCGCAACAGGAAATCTAAAAATGGCGCAGGAACTTGCCCGCCACAGTAATATTGCTGTTACCCAGCGATACGCTCATCTCAGTGATGATGAGTTAGATCGGGGTTATTATGAGATTTTTGATAAAAAATAAGGGGACTGGGTGAATTGAAGCGATGATTCTGCGATAAAACTGCCTCGCAAAGTCAGTATCATTTCCTGTTTACCGTTGCCAAAATAAGGTGCTACATAGAAAAAACCGCCCTGAAAAGGGCGGTTTTTTCTATTGCAACGGAAAAGCAAGCCTATTCTTCGAGTGTAGCTATGCTTATTGCAAGTGCTTTGTCCAATTTAGCTTCGGCTTCTTCCATTTCAATATCAAGAATGACGGACATTTCTCGCATAAATTGCTGGCGCAAAGTCGTCAATTGGCGTTCGTCCATAATGCTTGAGCTGATTCCTTCTGTGTGCCGTCTGGCGTGCAAATCTCGGATCAACTCCCCTTTTGCTTGTAATGTAGCACCATCGGCACGTTCAGCAACTTCTTTATTTCGTATTTTGTAGTTCTTCGATAAAAGGACTGGCTCTTTTGAGACGACACGTAATGCTTTACTAAGTTTATATTTTGATGAGACAAAACGTACATGGTCGGGTATCTTCTTGATCGGAAGCCAATAGACTCCGCCACTTATCTTAACTCGAAAATACTCTCGTGTTTTCCCATTGATGATTTTCTCCTCTATCGCCATAATTTGTCCAACGCCGTACTGTTTGTGGACGATCCACTCCCCCGTTTTCAGAGTTCCATCCATTTTTACTCCCATCTTGCCTTTTTTTCGCGCAACGCCTTTATTATAGCATACAGCCTCTTGACACCCCCTCCCCCCGATGATAGACTTCTTTTCGCCTGTTTGCAGGCAAAATAAACGAAAGGAGCGCACGACTAATGACAATTCAAAAAGTCTTCATCCCCGCAAGTGTTTTAACGCTTTCTTGGAGTGCGCCTATTCCTCGTTAGGAAGATTAGATATTTTCGTCTTTTCAGCCACGATGCGCACATCCGCATCGTGGCTTTTTTTCTTAATTTTGCAAGAGATTCAAGGATAACATCATGAACGGACCACTGACCTTTGACTTCCGCCAAACCATTGCCAAAAATCGCCTGAAAGGGCTTTGGCGCATGATGGTCGATTATCGCCTGCCTTATTTAGGCGCGACCGTTGCTTTGGCGATTTCAGCCACATCCAAAACATTAACTTATCTGCTATTGCGCTATTTCGCCGATGTTTTGACCGGGGATACAGCAGCGATTGGCAATGACCTGCCAAGAACTTTCATATGGGTTGCCTTAGGCTTTGTTGGATTATCCTTTTTCCAAGGTGGGTTTTCCTATCTCTCAGGACGACTGGCAGCCTACACGGCCGAAGGCATTGCGCGTCGTTTGCGCGACTTTCTCTTCGATCATATCCAACGTTTGAGTTTCTCCTATCACGGTACTACGCCCACTGGCGATTTAATAGAACGCGTTACTTCGGATGTAGATGCCGTTCGACGCTTCTTCAATGAGCAAGCCATAGGTATGGGGCGTATCGTGCTCATCTTCATCATCAACTTCGTTGCTCTGTTACGTCTGAACGCGAAGCTTGCGTGGATATCCGTCATCGTAATCCCCTTTATGCTTTGGGTTTCGATGTGGTTTTTCAAACGAGTCACCAAGCGTTACGAAAAATACCAGGAGCAGGCAACGACGCTCTCAACCACTCTGCAAGAAAACCTGAGTGGCGTTCGCGTGGTAAAAGCCTTTGCGCGCCAAAACCACGAGAAAACCAAGTTTGATGGCGATAACTGGGAAAAATTCCTGCGTGGGCGTCATTTGCTTCTCATGCACTCGCTTTTTTGGCCCCTCTCTGATCTTGTTTTGGGCGCGCAGATGCTGGGCGGCTTTATTGTCGCCGCCACAATGGCGATTAACGGCGAGATCACAGTGGGCACTTATCTGGCTTATGTCGGGCTGGTTGCCTGGTTGATTTGGCCCATCCGCAATTTGGGACGTCTGATCGTTCAAACCTCTACAGGGCTTGTTTCTTACGGACGCTTGATGGAGATTGCTAAGCAAGAGCGCGAGGATCTGGTTGAGGGAAAGCTTCAGCCAAATGGTTCTGTGCGTGGCGAGATCGTTTTCGACGATGTTTCCTTTGCGTATGATGATGAAAAATCTGACGGAACGCCCGTGCTAAAGAATATCTCCTTCCGTTGCGAGCCAGGTCAAGCCATCGCTTTGCTCGGCTCGACTGGCTCTGGGAAAACCTCGCTGGTCAACTTGCTTCCGCGCTTTTACGACTACACGAGTGGCTCCCTCCGCCTCGACGGGATCGAGCTAAAGAATTACCCACGAAAATATATGCGAGCGCAAACGGGCATCGTTGAGCAGGAACCCTTCCTCTTCTCACGCTCGATCCGTGAAAATATCACCTACGGTGTCGGACGTGACGTTACCGACGAAGAGATCGAAGAAGCTGCGCGCGCTGCCGCTGTTCACGACGTTATCCTGACCTTCCCGGATGGCTACAAAACCCTCGTTGGTGAGAAAGGTGTCACCCTCTCTGGCGGACAGAAGCAACGCGTAGCAATCGCTCGCACCCTACTCAAAAATCCGCATATCCTGATTCTGGACGACTCAACATCGTCTGTGGATATGGAAACCGAAGCCGAAATTCGCGTCGCGCTCAAGAATTTGATGGAAAATCGTACGACCTTCATCATTGCGCATCGCATTCAGTCTGTAATGGTTGCTGACTTAATCCTGGTTCTTGACCAGGGGAAGATTGTTCAAGCCGGCACACATAAAGAATTGGTTGCTGATAATAATGGCATGTATCGTGAGATCTACGATATCCAAACGCGGATCGATCAGGAATTGGAAGAAGAAATAGCTAGCGTTATATAAAGATGTAAGGGCGTGGCTACCGCGCCCTTACGGAGAAAAACATTATGTCTGAAGAAGAAAAAATCGAACTCGAAGAAGAAGAACATACAAGTCCTCTAACCATGCCTGTGCTCAAGCGCATCATCGAGCTTTTGATGCCGCATAAGCTTTGGGTGATCGGCTTTTTCATTGCTATTGCCCTCACATCGGCACTAGACGGTGTCTTTACCTATATCAACAAAAATATCATTGACGAAGGCATCAGTGCTGGTAACGTAGAACGAATGTATGAACTTGCCACGATTTATGGCGGCTTCATCATCGTACAGTCGATCATGGTCTTTTCCTTTGTCTATCTTGCGGGCGTATTGGGCGAGCGTGTTCAGTATGACTTGCGGAAAAGAATGTTCGAGCACCTGCAAGACTTATCACTCTCTTACTATAGCCAAAACTCGGTCGGGCGGCTCATGTCTCGTCTCACATCTGACAGCGGACGTGTGGCAGACCTTGTCACCTGGGGCTTTCTGGATGTGACCTGGGCCGTGACCAATATCATCACATCGGTCATATTTATGGCGGTGATCAACTGGCGACTGGCGTTGATCGTTTTTGCGATTATCCCCATTCTGGTCATCGTAGGTATTCGTTTCAGAATGCACATTCTGGTTGAGTTTCGCCGTTCACGACGTGCCAACTCTAAGATCACGGGCGCATATAACGAAAATATTACCGGTGTGCGCGTGGTCAAAGCACTAGGACGTGAAGATGAGAATCTGCACGAATTTCAGGGACTCACGGATGAGATGTATCGCTCATCCTATCGCGCTGCCTGGCTTTCGGCGTTATTTTTGCCGATCGTTCAGATCATCGCTGCGATCGCGCTGGGCGCCATCGTCTGGTATGGCGGTGTTCAGAGTCAATCCGGGCTGCTGACTGTTGGCGGTATCCACGCCTTTGTTTCATATCTGACCTTTATGCTCTGGCCTATACAGGATATCGCGCGTGTCTATGCCGAGATGCAGCACTCCATCGCTTCAGCAGAACGCATCTTCAAGCTAGTGGATACGCCGCCCGATGTACACAATATGCCCAATGCAGTGGATGCAGAAACGCTGCTCGGCGAGATCGAATTTGACCATGTCGATTTTTATTACGAAGAACGCAAGCCCGTTCTGAAGGATTTCTCGCTCAAGGTCAAGCCCGGCGAAATGATCGCCCTCGTTGGACCGACCGGCGGCGGCAAATCCACAATCGTCAACTTGCTCTGCCGTTTTTACGAACCCAAGCGTGGACGCGTGCTGATTAACGAGCGCGATTATACAGAGTACACGCTCGAGAGCATCCATGAGCGAATCGGCATAGTGCTGCAAACCCCCCACCTCTTCTCTGGCACCATCCGCGAGAATATTCGTTACGGTCGCCTTGGCGCAACTGATGAAGCCGTAGAAGAAGCGGCAAAATTAGCCGGCGCACACGATTTCATCACCTCCATCTCGAAAGGATACGATGAGAACGTTGGCGAGGGCGGGAATCTCCTGTCTACTGGTCAGAAGCAACTTATTAGTCTGGCGCGTGCCGTTCTGTCGAAGCCGGAACTCTTTATTATGGATGAAGCAACTTCCAGCGTGGATACGCTTACGGAGGCACTCATCCAGCGCGGCATGGAAAATTTGATGTCAGGGCGCACCAGCTTCGTCGTTGCCCATCGTCTATCGACTATCCGTCGTGCAGACAGAATCCTTGTCATCGAAGATGGACGCATCGCGGAGATGGGCAACCATGCAGAATTATTGCAGCAGCGTGGGCATTATTACCGCCTATACACACAGCAGTTCCGCCAGGAATTGGAGCAACATTACGGCGTTGTGGATAAAACAGAAGAAAAACTGAGCGCGCCTAAAATAATCGCTGCAGATTAATTTTGAGCGGACAGGGTAAAACGCCCTGTCCGCTTTTTTTTTTAAAGAAATTGTCCCTGAGGGCTGATGATAAATCAGTAAATATCTGGCTAGCCTTAGATGGAGAAAGAACGACGGGACGCATTGCTTCCTGGGCAACTATCTCACCAGACCAATGATATCCTGGACAAGGAAAGGCACGCCAAACTCCCCTGCGTATCAGGCTAGACTTTATTTCCGATTTCAACACCCAAGAATTTGTGCTCTACACGGCCACAGACTCTTGGGTGTGTTAGAATTTCAAGCATATTTTCTTTATGATTTTGTAAGGTTGCTGTTATGCAAAAGCAAAAAAGCGTAGGTAAAATAGATGCACTGGAGAAACAATCTATGGAAGATCACCCAACAACCATTTTATATGTAGAAGACAATTTTGATAATCGTATTTTGGTGCGACGTGTCCTTGAATCAGAAGGGTATGAAATGCTTGATGCAAGTACTGCTACTGAAGCATTTCAGCAAATCGAAAAAGGCAGCCCTGATCTTATATTGATGGACATTAATATGCCTGAAATGGACGGGTATACCCTTACAGCAAAAATAAAAGAAAATCTAGTAGTTTGGCAAACAAGAATTGACGGATATAGAAAAATCTGGCATCCTTGCGTAAAAAGGATGTGTAGCAATGCCAGCAAAAAAATATAAAGTAACCTTAACAACCGAAGAGCGTGAAGAGTTG
>Ga0209042_1001095_pt1 | contig 22324 bp, 22 predicted proteins | sample SaaInlV_200m_DNA_6_FD_184649 | JGI IMG/M metagenome (GOLD analysis project Ga0209042, IMG submission 184649) | Marine microbial communities from expanding oxygen minimum zones in the Saanich Inlet - SI037_S2LV_200m_DNA (SPAdes) (version 2) | ecosystem: Environmental > Aquatic > Marine >...
ATAAGCCCACCGTGGTTTCTCGCTCTCAAGGCGATCGGCTTGCGATCAATATCGTAATATGCAATCCGTGCACGCAATCCTATATCTGTGAGACCCCCTGGCCGGACGCCCACCATCCCCAGAGAAGGCCGCGCGCATGGCGCAGATCCGCGCTCGGGTTCGCCTGGACGGCTACCCTGAGCGGAAGGTGGTCAAGGCCTGGGCCGCCGACTACGACATCGTGCCCCGCACCATGCAGGCCTACCTCTCCCAGCTCCGCAGAGAGGGCGTCGAGCGAAACGCCCCCGAGGAGCTCCCGAGAGAGGTCACCGGCGAGCGGATCGATATGCTCGTGGAGCGCCGTGCGCTGCTGGCCACGGTCCGCCAAGCCAGAGGCCGAACCACGAACGGCCTGGCGATCGTGTCGCTGGTCAAGGAAGAGAAGTGCCTGCTCCAAGAGATATTCGACGCCGAGGAAGCGGCCCGCGCTGAGGACGAGCAGAGCCGCGACTGGGATGCTCGCCTCGAGGACCTGCGGCGGGACCTTACCGCGCTGCCGGTAGCAGCCCGCCGCCAGATCCGCGACATCGTGATCGAGGTGTGCGGTGGGTAGATCCGGCCGGTTGGTGGGGCCCCTGGTGGAGTGGGTGGAGGCCAACCCGATCGACTTCGTGGACTGGCTCCCCGGTCAGCAGGCCTTCAACGAGTGCCCTTCGAGGATGAAGTTGTTCCGGGCTGGCAACCAGGCCCAGGGGAAGACATGGGCCGGCATCAGAGAGACCTGGTGGCGAGCTCGCGGGATCCACCCCTACCGCCAGCTCCAGCCCCGTGCGCGCACCGGCTGGATTGTCTCGGGCTCCGGCCCCAGCTCGAGGAAGATCCAAGAGAAGTTGTGGAACCTGATCCCCCACCGCTTCATCCACCCGCACACCACCTACGACCCGCTCAAAGGCGCCTTCTACGGCCATGAGCCGATGGTCAAGATCCGCTCGATCCACGGCGGCTGGAGCACCTACCACTTCAAGTGGACCACCCAGCGCGGGCTGTCGCTGGCCAGCGCAACCGTGGATGACATCTGGTTTGACGAGCCCCCCATGCGCCGCCGTGCCTTCACCGAGGCCGAGCGCAGGACCACCCGCACCGGTGGGGACATCTACCTGACCCTGACCCCCGTCAATGCCCCCGTCGAGTACCTCAAGGACATGTGTGAATCGGGCGTGATTACCGACCACCACTACCCGCTCAGGCCCGAGTACCTGATCCCCGACGGCCTGTCGGAGCCGCTCTACACCGATGCCGGCGAGTGCATGGACCAAGACTGGATCGACGCCCAGCGGAAGATCGTCGCCCCCTACGAGGCTCCCGTGGTGCTGGATGGGGAGTGGGAATTCCGCATGGAGGGGAACGCCTTCGAGGCCTTCGACCCTCACGTCCATGTCATCGAGCACCTGTCCGCCAGCCGCCACATGCCGGCGACCGAGGTGCAGCTGCTCTTCGGCATCGACTACGGCGACGACGCTTTCCGGCTGTGCGCGGCCCTGGTGGCCGTGGACGACTCCCGCGAGCACCCTCGGATCCTGATCCTGGACGAGTACATCGCGCAAGGGCCGACCCTCATGGACGAGGACGCAATCAGGATCCTCGAGATGCTGAAGCGCAACCGGCTGAAGTGGCGCCACCTGGACCACGCGCACGGCGACAAGCGCTACACCGGCGCCGCCGGGCTGAAGGACCTCACCACGAAGAGCAACCGCGAGCTGGCCACCGAGCTGGCCGCGCTGCTCCGCATCCCACGCAACCGGCTGAGCCCTCCGGTGCGCAGCGCGAAGCGTGGGCGCGGGGCTGGGCGCGGGTCCGTCCATGCCGGCGTGCGGTTCCTCCATGAGGCCATGGTCCGCGCCGGGTGCTTCTACATCGACAAGCGCTGCGAGGTCACGATCGAGGCCTTGGGCAAGTGGGCATGGGGCGAAAAGTACAAAGACCCGATCGACGCGCTAAGGTATGCTTGCAAGCCACTGATCCTACCCCAGATCGGCGGCGACTTCGAGACGCACCAGATCCACATCCGCAGGAGCTGAGCATGTCCCTCCCAACCGATCCCGTCTCAGGCCTGTCGTGGCTGCGCGAGTCCGACCGATCACGAGCCGAGCACAGCGCCCTTCGGGACCGGATGCTCAGCGGGCTGTACTGGGACGACCTCGAGAAGGCGATCACCACGCACCTGCCCGCCCTGCGCCGCCAGGCATGGGGCCCGATGGACATGACGAGCAACGTCTTCAGGTCCATCAGCGGCGAGATCGGCCCGGTGCCCTACGACAGCGAGCCGCACCTGGACGGTCCGGCCGGGTCGGAGCAGCTGATCACCAGGTCACAGGGCGGCATCCTCACCGACTGCGGCTACTGGCCGCTGATGCAGTCCACCGGCGAGCAGATCGTAGGGCTCCGCGAGGTGGTCATGCGCCTCGAGCACAGCGACGTCGGCGGGCTGTCGGCTGACCCCGTGCCACCCCACCGGGTGGAGGTCGACGTGCTGTCCAGCGCCCCGCGGCGCCCGGTCAGGATGGCCATCGCCGACAACCGCGACCGTCCCGACAAGGATGCCGCGCAGGAGTGGACCTGGGAGCAGTGGGACATCACCGACCCGATGGCCCCCAGCTACAAGATCCTGTCGGCCGACCGCATGCACGACCTCACCGAGCGCTACGCCACCGTGGATGGCAAGGCGGCGACCTCGGCCATGCTGTCCGGCGAAAACTGGCCCGACCGCTGGCGCTGGCACCAGGGAGCCCGCAAGGGCCGCCCGTTCATCCCCTGCAGCACCTACCACGCGCTCACCAAGGCGAGCTATTGGGATGCCTGGTACGGGATCGAGGCTGTCGCCGGCAGTCTGACCATGGGCGTGCTCAACACGTTCTGGATCCATTGCGTCCGGGACGGGTCGGTCGCGACCCTGATCCTCGTCGGCGGTGTGCCCGTGGGCGTCAAGGTCGAGAACGCCGACGGTACGCCGCTCGCATGGGTCGCCATCGAGCCCGGGGCCTTCAACATGGTCCAGCCCATGACGGGCTACGAGGGCACGGTCACCGTCGAGCGCATGGCCGCCAGCGCCGATCCTCTGATGCTGATCCAGTCGATCCAGCGCTTCGAGCAGCGCGTGGCGCTCTACGCCGGGGTCAGCGCAGCCGACCTGATCCGCGAGTCCGGCGACCCCCGCAGCGGCTACGCCCTGAGCGTGAGCAACGAGGGCAAGCGGGCCAGCGCCGCCCGGCTGATCCCACAGCTGCGGCGCAGCGACCTCGAGAGCGTGGAGCTGTCGGCCGCCATCGTCAACGGAGCCACGGGATCGGAGATCCCGGAGACCGGCTACAGCATCGGCTACCAGGGCGTGCCCCTGTCGGCTGGCGAGCTGAAGGCCCGCGCCGACTACGTGCGCGAGATGCTGTCCCTCGGCCTGATCACCCGGGCAGATGCCGTGCTCCAGTTCCATCCCGAGTTCACCCAGGCGCAGATCGTCAAGTACCTTGCAACCGCAGACGCAGAGCGTTCGCTCCGCGCATCCATCACCTGACAGGAGGACAGAACATGCCGCTCACAGGACTACCGCAGGCCACCTTCACCAAGATCGACGGCGTTGGCGACGTGATGACGAAAGAACAGTACACCACGATCATCAACGAGGTTCAGAGGCTCTTTCGCGCCGAGGTGGGAGCCGTCACCACCGCGAAGGGCGCCGAGATCACGACCCTCGAGACAGCCCTGGCCGAGTCCAAGAAGGCCGCAGGCAAGGTGCCAGAGCTCCAGCAGCAGCTCGAGGCCGCCGTCGGGGCTCACGAGCTCTACAAGGTCAACGTGGGCCAGATGGGGATCACCGACCCTGCGGACGCTGGCGACATGCACGCGATCTACCAGAGCCGCACCGCGGGCCAGGACAAGCCCCCGACCTACGCCGAGTGGGTTGACCAGGGCATCGCGGACCCGTCCAAGACCCCGGCCACCGTCCGTGACCGCTTCGAGGCAGCTGCAGAGCGGGCTGGCGACGGTGGCTCCGGTGGTGGCGGAGCAGGTGGAGCAGCCGGCGGAGCCGGCGCGGGAGGCGCTGGTGGAGGCGCTGGTGGTCGCGACATCAGCACAGGTCGAGGACGTGGTGGCGCCGGCGCTGGGGGCGCTGGTGGCGCCGGCGCGACCGCCAAGGACCTCGCGGCAGCGCGCCAGTCCGGCATGTCCGCCACCGAGTTCTACAACACCCGCTACCGCCCCGCCCACGGGATGCAGCCGATCAAGCCGGTTGACAGCGGCGGCGGCGACAAGTAGTTTTAGATCGATCTTTCCATCACCGCAGAACGGATCCGGGGTTGGCGCTCCCAACCGGCGGGCCTTCGGGCCCCCGACAACGCACAGGGATCCTGACGCGAGACTCACCCTCTCAGCTTCAGGAGCTCAGCTATGGCTGGCACCCTCACCGCCCCGATCCGTCAGTCCGGCATGGACGCCGACGGCCTGCTTCTCGACATCACCCTGGCCGAGCAGATGGCCGCCGAGCAGCTCACCGAGCGCTTCGACATCTACGACTCGGGCATGATCTCCTACGCTGGCGACGTCGCCGGCAGCATGTCCGACACCCTGCGCTTCCTCTTCGCGAACCTCGGGTGGCACCTGAGCATGGACGCCACCGTCAACGAGACGACCGACGTCAGCCCCAGCAACGTGGTCGACGACTACGCCGACGTGGCGGTCGCTCGCCGCGCCCTCGCGCTGTCCTTCAGCCAGTTCGCCCAGATCGTGGACGGCGGCCGAATCCTGGTGGACCCGATGCGCCTGGCCACCAGCCTGGTGGGCTCCTTCCGCCGCGGTCGCATGGGCCAGCTGATCACCACCGGTCAGGGCTTCGCCACCACCGGCGTGGACGGCACCGCCTACAACGACGTGGACGACCTCTTCACGATCATGGACCTGGCCGCCGCGGCCGGCGCCACCGCCGACATGCCCATCGCGATGATGATGAGGAACGTGGGCCAGTGGAACCGCATCCGCGACAGCCTGCGCTCCGAGGTCGGCCCCCTGGGCTACCGCGACGACATCCAGGGAGCCTTCGACTTCCGCCCCGCCGGCTTCACCGCCCAGCTGCTCAGCTCGATCTACATCTTCACCACCCAGCGAATCGCCGCCGCGGCCGGGGCCTACACCGGGTTCGCCTGGCTGCCTGGCTCCATCCGCTACGCCACCGGCTCCCCCGCTGCGGTCCTGGCCAACGCCATCCTCCGCAGCGCTGGTGTGCCCATGGTGGTCAGCTGGAAGGAAGTCCCCAACCAGGCGACGAACGAGCTGTACGGCAACGCCTACGACGGCTCGGCCATCGTCGAGGAGAACGGCTGGCTCTTCAAGGGCCTCGTGTAGCCTCGGTCTCCGGGTGGGTCCGGGGGATGGCCTCGGCTGTCCTCCGGGCCCCTCCCAGACCCACCCATTTCCATCAGGAGGACAGAGCATGGCACGCAAGATGAACAAGGCCGCCGCGCCGCCGCCCGACGAGAGCGGCGACATCCAGACCGCAGGGCGCGAACCCGAGCGCAAGCGCGCACGCCCCCAGGCGGCAGGCGGCAAGGCGCCGAAGCACGATCCCGGCCGCGTGTGGCCCTTCCGGCTGGTGTTCAGCCGCAACTACGAGATCGCCGAGGTCGAGGGCGTCGGGCCTGTGCTGCTCCCCGACTTCGAGCAGATCAAGGATCAGCCCGGCTGCAACAACGTCAAGCAACGCAAGAAGGGCCCGCCCGACTGCAAGCTCCGCGACGGCAAGCTCGTTGAGCAGCAGCGCATCCCGATCCCGGTCACCGAGTACATGGAGTACATCGAGGTCACCGACGACGAGGACGTCACCAAGACCTACCACTACCGGCACACCGAGCGGGTCACAGAGTACCCATCGGGCCGAGTCCAGGTCACCTTCGACCGCGCCAAGCACCATCAGTGGTGCTGCGAGCTGTACCGGCGAAAGCTGGTGCCGCCCCCCTACGACTACGAGATCGAGGACATCAGGCACAACCTCGAGCAGCGGCTGGACCGCGCTCGCTCCCACCCCATGGACAAGGCCAGCGACAAGAGTCGCTGGACCCGCAAGGGGAAGCTACTCGAGCACCGCCTGGAGATCCTGGACCAGGCCGCAGCCAACGCGGCGGCTCTCTACGACGGCCCCAAGGATCTCGAGGTGTCGGCATGAGCGGCGAGACCCGCGAGGGCCGCGCCATCATCGATCGCGTGGTCGAGCGCTGCGTCCGCGGCGGGATGCCAGAGGGTGCGGCACGCAAGCGCGCCACCGAGACCCGCCGCCGCCTCGAAGGCGACGCCAACGCCCAGAAGCGCCCCAAGCCCCCACCCCGAGACGAGTAGACCGTGAGCACAGCATCCGAGATCACCCCGCGCATCGCAACCGCCCGATACCTCGTGCGGGCCGCGGACCAGACGGTGAGCCTGGAGCTGTACTACCGAGGCGCCGCCATCACCCCGGCAAGCGGCACCTACTCGCTCTTCGAGGCTGGCGAGGACGAGGACACTCTGGCTACCGGCGCCATCACCCCCGGGGCGTCCAGCACCTACCCCGTGCTCGGCTCCACCATCCCCGCAACCCTCGGCTACGGCCGCGGCTACCGCGAGGAGTGGGATCTGGTCTTCGACGACGGATCGACCCGCAAGATCCAGCGCCCTGTCGCGCTGGTGCGTCACGAGCTCTACCCGGTGGTGGTCGACGCCGACCTGGTGGGCCTCTACTCGGATCTCGCCTACCACCTCCCCGAGGGTGAAACGTCCTTCTGGCCCAAGATCGATGAGGCTTGGAAGCGGATCCAGGGCCGGCTCGAGTCCCAGAACCGCTGGGCTGAGACCATCTGGACCCCCGAGGCGTTTCGCGAGGTCCACATGGATCTCGCCGTGGCGCTGCAGTCTGCCGACTTCTCGAAGCGCGCAGACGACGTGTGGGGAGACCGGTTCGACCGGCATAAGAAGGAATTCGAGCTCGGCTGGCGCCGCCTGCGCTTCGTGGTGGACACGGACCAGGACGGAGTCCCGGACAGCGACGCCCGCGTGGCTGCCGCTCAGGGCACCGTCATGTCAGGCTTCACCCCCTACACCCGCTACAACTTCGGCGGGCTGGGGGGCTACTGATGATCGATACCTTCGAGGGCGTCTGTCAGCATGTCCGCGACATCATGGTCGACCGCGACTTCCGCGAGTCCAGGACCACCTACGAGCGCTTTGGGTTGGCCGACTCTGACAGCCTCGCGCACAACGCCTTCGCCGTTGGCTACCTGTCCGCCATCATCCAGGGCGAGCGCCACCCGGGCCGCGGCCGGCCAGGGCTCACACCCACCACCGGCACCGTCGGCATCCGCTTCTCCTGGGAGCTGTCGGCCAAAGGCGAAGTCCGCACCTATGATGTCGGGCTCTCCAAGGCCCGATCCCTGGCCTCTGGCATCGTCGCCGGCGGCCGCGCCGATGGCGTCCACTTGATGCTCACATCGCTGTCCTTTTCGTCCATCGATGGCTGGTTTGCTGGGGAAATCATCCTCAGCGTCCGCCACAACACCGACCTCACCATGTGACCCCCGGAGAGTGCGCTAATGGCTACCCCAGCGACCCTGGTCTCCCAAGTCCTCGCCAACTTCCGAAAGCGGATGATCAAGAGCTACGGCTTCCTCTTCTCGAGCTTCGAGAATGAGCAGGATGCCCGCACCGCAGGACAGAGCGTCTACGTCTCCTCCGGCCCAGGCGTGCCCACCGCCAACATCGGCACCAACGTCCGCGGCATCTACTTCCGCGAGGACGCCCCCACGGTCGACGCCTACATCTACGGCACCGTGGACGGCGCCACCTGGTTCGCCATCGACATCGGCCCCATCGCGCTGGCCTCCCTGGCTCTCCCCCGCGGCAACGCGATCCGCGGCTCCGCCACAGGCGTCGGCGAGGCCCTCGACCTCTCCACCCTCGGGCAGTTCCCCCTGGGCGATGGCGCGGACCTGGCGGCTGCCCAACTGCCTGCCTCCGGCCTGCTGGCCATGCCCACGGCCAACACCTTCGCCGGCCGCACCCTGACAGCCCCCGCTGCTGGCATCACCGTCGCAGACGGCGACGGCGTAGCTGGTGACCCCACCCTCGCCCTGGCGGACGACCTGGCAGCCCTCGAGGCCCTGGACGCCACCGCCGGCTTGCTGGCCAAGACCGCGGCCGACACCTACGCCCGCCGCACCATCGTCGTCGGCTCCGCATCGCTGACCGTGGCCAACGGTGACGGTCAGGCCGGCAACCCGAGCCTCGACACCGCCCAGGACATCCAGATCACGGCCTCCCCAGAGTTCGCCAGCCTGCTCCTGACTGGCGATCTGGTGGTCCAGGGCTCGAGCATCCTCGCGCAGCTCGAGACCATCGAGCTCGAGGCCAACTGGATCAGCCAGAACCTGGGCTACGCCACTGCCGTCGCCGTGACCGGCGGCCGGGTCATCAACTACCTGCCCACCGCCACCGCCGACGCCACCACCGGCGCCGGCGTCGTGACCCCGGGCGTGCTCGGCGTCTCCGATGCGACCATCACCACCGACGGCGCCGCGACCTTCGCGCTGCACGACATCGTGATGATCAGCGGAAGCGACAACGACGGCGAGAATGATGGCCTCTTCGAGGTGCTCTCCCACGCCGCCAACCTGCTGACCCTGCGCGGCCAGCTCACCCCGACCGTCGAGGGCTTCTCCAGCGGCCAGCTGGTGGCCAACGCCGGCGACCTCGGAATGGCCATCACCAAGATCACCGTGGCCGCCGACCGCTGCGGCACCGATGGCCGCTTCGAGGCCGCCGCCGGCTCCGCGACCGGCCTGGCCTACAGCGACTACCTGCTGGCCTCCGACATCGGCACCGGGGTCCAGGCCTACGATGCCATGCTGGCGGCTCTTTCCGCCCTGGTCAGCGCCGCAGGCAACGTCCTGCACTTCACCGGCGCCGATACCCCCGCCCTGCTCGACCTCGGAGGCGGCGCTGCCTACTCCGTGATGTACCGCAGCGGTGCGGGCACCGTCGGCATCGGCGTCATCCAGGCCCACGCCGCGAGCACGAGCACCACCCCCAGCGCTGACGACACCGCCAGCGGGACTGCGAACGTCACCAGCAGCAAGATCCGCAGCCAGCAGTCTCTGGGTGTGCTCCCTGCGGCCGGCACCAACTACATCGCCCAGTACGGCGCAGGTGCGGCCATCGACGACGCTGTGGGGCCCTTCACCCGCATGGTGCCCCCACGCACCGCACAGGTCGTCTTGGGCGTCGGCGGTGCCGCCACGGTGGTCTACACCATCGACGGCACGGATCCCAACGGTGACGCCATCCAGGACATCATCACCACGGGCGGCGCCGGTGCTGGTACCTACCAGGGCGATCTGGCCTTCACCACCATCACCCGCTTCCGTTCCGACTTCAACCCCTTGGGTACCACCGACTTCCAGACGGGCGACGGTTTCGGGCTGGCCACGGTCTGCACCAACATCGACGCCGTGGGTGTCGATGGTGTCCTCGAGGCTCCCAGCACCGCCGATCCCGGCACCGGCACCGTGGTCCCCACCAGCGTCCCCAACGGCGCCCGGGTCTTCGTCGTGGACTACCGCGTCCAGCCGATCATCGCCGACGCCGGCCACGTCCACGCCCCTGGCAACCACACCCACGACGTCACCCCCGACGCTCACACCATCGCTTAGCGAGAGGTAGACCATGGCCAGCACAGCCGAAGCCGCCATCATCGTTCAGCTGCTCTCCAGCATGACCCCGGACACCGCCACGGGGATCACCGGGAAGCAGCGGGGCAACGTCGAGCAGTCCGACCGCTTCACCCAAGGCATCGCCTCGGGCAACGTGGATCGCTGCTACAAGCGCATCCGCTCGGGCCTCGGGGCCGGCGCCACGGACAACTACGACCTGATCGCCGCGGGATCCCTCGAGGACCTGATCGGTCAGGCCATCGACGCCGATGAACTCAAGGGCATCGTGGTGCTCTGCACCGACGGTGAGCTCAAGGTCACCGGCGCGGCTGCCAACCAGCTCGGGTGCTTCACTGCAGCCTCGGAGGGCATCAAGCTCGCTGAGGGCCAGTGGGTAGCCCTCGGGCTCGGCGCCGGCGGCCTCGACGTCTCCACCAACTCCAAGTTCGACATCACCGAGACCGGCGGCGCCACCACCGCCGACTACGATCTCGGTTTCATCGTCGCCCAGTAGCCCCAGCCAGCCCAGGAGGGCTAAATCATGGCAGCTTCCCTGATCGTCAAAAACTTCGCTGACGGCGCGCTCACCGGCGACGATGCCGGCGGCCACAGCAACACCCTGCTGTACAGTCAAGGCAACCTCTCCGTTTCTGGCCTGCGCTCCGACGGGCGCAACGTCTCCCACTACGAGAGCCGAGGCAGCCGCACCAGCTCCCGCATGACCACCAGGGCCTACGCCCAGGTCACCGTCAGCAGGCAGTACACCGAGGCCTACGACCCCGCCGGCATGAAGGAGCTCGCCCTTGGCCGTACCGCCGGCTTCGTGTCCACCACCGCGGCTACCGGCGACATCGACACGATCGATCTCACCTTCACCAGCCACTACGACGCCGAAACCCATACCTGGGTCTTCGAGGACTGCGAAGCTGAGGCCGGCTTCACCGAGGGCGACCCCTCCGAGGAGTCCTTCACCTGGAACTGCCTCGGCAAGATCACCCTGGACGGCATCGAGTACGTGCCCACCCCGTAGACCACCACAGCGCCCAGGAGGACAGACATGGACGCCCCCATCATCGATCTCGGAAAGTTCCCCGCCACCCTCAAGAGGCCACGCGCGATCGTCGGCTACAGCATCGCCAACCACCCCGCGATCCAGCGGCTGATGGTCGTGATGACCGAGCACAAGCCGGACGAGGACGCGCCGGAAGAGCCCGAGGAAGAGCAGGAGATGCCCCCGGACGTGCTGGAAGCGATGACCGATCCAGCCGTGCTCACGGTGCGCTGTGCAGCCCTGGCCGCGTGCTGGCCGCCTGACCTCACATGGCCCGGTGTGAAACGCCCAGGCCCGTGGAAGATGCGCCAGCCCCTCGAGGAGTACGGCGCCGACATCTACGACGACCTGATCGAGGCAGGGCTTCAGCCCCGCCCCATCATGGCCGCCGGCTGGGCGACCCTGTGGTGGGTCATGGACTGCCTGCCCAAGAGCGCCGAGGTCAAGGCAGCGCGGGATTTCTCCGAGGCCCCATCGGGGGAGTGATGCGCGATGTCCTGACCATCTGCCGCGAGCACGGTCAGGCTCCCTCCTGGTGGGACACGCTGGACACCGAGGATCAGGCCCTACTCAGGGCCGATCTGATCGTGCGCCGCGAGCCCAAGAAGGGAGGCAGACGGAAATGAGTAGCAACCGCATCGTGGTCAGGGACGGCCCTGTCGAGATGGAGATCGGCCCCGAGCTGATGGACGCGGTGCAGGAGATGCTCACCACGGCTCAGAAGATCGTGGTGCAGGAGTTCCAGCAGGCCGCTGAGCGCACCCTGGCCAAGGCGAAAGAATCCTGGCCCGAGAGGACCGGGACCAGCCTGCGCGCGTTCCGTGTCACCACCAGGCTGAGCACCAAGTACGCCGATGTCGTCATCGAAAACCCGACGCCCTACGCCTACAAGGTCAAATTCTCCAAATACACCAAGGCCGAGATCGACGCGATCGACAACGAGAAGATCCGTAAGCACATGCGCAAGATCCACGGCCACGGCGCCCCGAGCGGCAGGCTCACTACGCGAGGCGCCTTCGCCACAATTGTCCGCACCCCGCTCCGCCGTCAGGAGTCCAACGCCGTCCACGCGATCCAGCTCGCTCTGAACCGGGTGAAGTGATGCCCACAGCGACCGCCAGCCTCAAAGCCGACTTCTCCGAGCTGATCGCCAGCATCAAGGAGATGCCGACGACGACGAAGGCCGAAGCCAAGCGCATGGTGGCGTCCATGCGGCGGGCTCAGAGGGACATGACGAAGGCCGCGAAGGAGCAGGCGAAGGACCAGGGCAAGGCGGCGAAGGAGGCCCGCAAGAGCTGGGACAAGGCATTCGGCAAGATCGGCGCCGCCGCCAACAAGGCAGCCAAGGCTGCCGCTCTCGCTTTCGTTGCCGCCGCTGCAGGCATCGGCGCGGCGTCCGCGATGATGGGCTCCGACTTCGAGCACGCCATGGCCAAGGTCGGCGCCATGACCGGAGCCACAGAAGAGGAGCTGGACCAGCTGACCGCCAAGGCCCGCGACATGGGCAAGGCCACCCTGTTCAGCGCCACCGAGGCCGCCGGGGGGCTGGAAGAGCTGGGCAAGGCGGGCATGAGCGCCCAGGAGAGCATCACGGCACTGGACTCGGCCCTCTATCTGGCCGGGGCGACAGGGGCAGAGATCGCGTCGACCGCCGGCCTACTGGCGTCGGCCATCAAGCAGTTCGGGCTGGAGGCTGCCGACACCACCCGGATCAGCGACGTCTACAGCAAGGCGATCCGTACCTCGCTGCTGGACATGGACTCGCTATCCGAGGCGATGAAGATCGCCGGTACCGCGGGCTCGTCGTTCGGGATGTCGCTCGAGGAGACGACCGCCGCCGTAGCCGCCTTCCGCGATCTGGGCCTGGAAGGCTCCATGGCCGGAACCAACTTCCGCATGGCCATGATCTCGGCAGCGAAGGGCACCAACGCCAGCGCCGCCGCGCTGAAGAAATACGGGCTCGTCCAGGCCGACATCAACCCGGAGACACACAGTTTCGCCGAGATCATGCAGGTAGTGGCTGACAACAGCATGTCGGCCACCGACGCGATCGGCATCTTCGGGACCAGGACGGGCGCTAACATCGCCAGGATGGGCACAGCGATCCGCCGGGGCACCATCGATCTGGACTCCTTCACCACCGCGCTCGAGGGGGCGGCAGGCGAGACCGCCGACGTGTACGCCCAGATCCTCGCCACCACCCAGAGCCAGGTCAAGATCGTCCAGAGTGCCTTCGCCGACCTGATGATCACGCTGTACGGCACCTACGCCGAGCCGCTGTCGGATCTGCTGGCCGAGATCCCGCAACTGCTCGGGACCGTCGCGGAAGCCGTCGAGGCCAACAAGGCAGCGATCGGCGCCTTCGCCAGCGAGGCCCTGGGCAACATCAGCGAGTGGATCCGCGAGGACGGGCCCGCCATGGCCGAGGCCTTCGTTAGCGCCACCAAGGCCGCGGGCTCGATGGCGGCCATGCTGTCCAAGGTCGTCCCGTACCTCGACGAGATCGCCACGGTATCGATCGCTGCGTTCTCGGCCGCGAAGGTCTACCAGTTCACCGTCGCGCTGCAGGGCGCTATCACCACCGTGCGCGTGCTTGGCGTGGCCGGGATCGCTACCCTGGGCCCCTTCGCCATCGCGCTGGGCGCTATCGCAACCATGGCCGCAGCCGCACAGATCGCGATGGCCAAGTTCGAGAAATCGATCATCGAGAAAGAGCAGCGCGTGATGACGTCCGGCGACGAGCGGATCGCGATGATCGACAAGGAGATCGCGGCGCTCCAGAAGCGCGATCGGATGCTGTCTACTCAGGGGTTTTTCCAGGGCAACAAGCTCAGCACCGACCAGATGGAAGAGATGGCCGAGATCTCGAAAAAGCTGATGGGGCTCCAGCAGGAGCGCTTCGCCCAGACCGAGCAGATGCGGTTCCTCGACGAGCAAGCCGCCGCAGCCGCGCAGGAGGTAGCCGACGCCGAGGCCTCCCGCGCCGCAGCAGCCGCCGACCTGGACGCCGCGCTTGCTGGGCTCCGCGCCACCACGGCCGGGAAGACAGGCGACGACGAAGACGCTGCTGCGGCGACGGACACCGTGGGCGCTGCGATCTACTCGCTGACGGAGATCACGCGAGCTGCCAACCTCGCGATGATGGGCGACGAGGAGCGGATCATCGCGATCAGGGATCGCAAGCTCGCGCAGATCCGCGCGCTTGGCACGGTGTCCATGGACCGGGCCGCCACCGAGGCGGCCATGGTCGCCACCGAGGCGGAAGCAGAGCAGCGCCTAGCGGACCTGAGGTCGCAGCTACACGCACAGCACATGTCCGATCTCGACGAGGAAGCCGAGCACGCGCGCAGGCTCTCAGAGGCTCAGCTGTCCCTGGCCATGGCCACCGCAGAGGGTATCGCCGAGATGGCGTCTTGGCTGTCAGGCGAGCAGGGCAAGTACGCAAAGGAGGCTTGGGCCGTTCAGTCCGCCGCGGCTGTCATCGCCGCCGGCCTCAACGTCGCGCAGGCCATCAGCAACGCATCCACCGTCCCACCGCCAGCAACCCCATTCGCCATGGCTGCTGCCGGCATCCAGAGCGGCGTGGCACTGGGCGGCGTCGTGGCGGCTGCAGCCAAGAGCTTCCCGAGCGCCTACGACGGCATCGACCTGAGCTACTCCGCGAGCACCGGCACTACCCACATGCTCCCCGTCACCACCCACCCTGGCGAGGAGTACTCAGGCGGGAAAGTGAGGACCCGTAGCGAGGTGGAGCACAGCCGCAGATCCAGCAACATGGTCGTCGTGCAGAACGTGGTAAACGGTCAGGTGTTCGACACCACCGTCGCCGAGGAGATGCGCCGCGGCGGGTTCGCCAGGGCCGAGACCACCCGCATCGCCGGCAGAGTGGGCCGGTCCCAAGCATACCGGAGCACCTGATGGGCACCCGCCACGTACCAGACCGCTACCGCGCCGTCATCAAGCCGGACACGCGCCTCGACTTCGACGCCGCCAACTCCGGCCAGTACGACAACGGCGGCGCCAAGGTCACAAGCATCAGCCCGGCGAGCCCGATCACAGGCCTGGCCATCCGCGACCAGAGCACCGACTTTGCGCTGAGGGCCAGCGGCGAGCAGACCGAAGACCTCGAGGCGTACGCCAACAGGCGCGGGCTCCCGGTGCTGGACAAGATGGGCCTGTTGTTCAAGAAGCAGAGCGACACGGACCAGATCCGCCGGGGCCAGGATCTCCCCGTGCCCCCGGCGGCATGGCAACCGATCGATTTGGTGAACACCCGCTTTTTCTACCACGCCACCACCACGCCGGATGACTACATCGTCGAGGTCTACCAGGACATCGGCGGCGGGATCTACACCCGCACGCTCGACCCATCGACGAAGCTGTGGGGCGCCGAGGTGGCCGTTGACGCCATCGCCGTTGGCAACGCCTACCCGTGCATTCTGTGGATCCCGCGCGTTGACGGCTACCGGCTGATGATCTACCGCTGGGGCGACGACGGCACCGACTACCAAGTCAGGGCATGGTACAGCGACGACCAGGGCGCCACATGGACCGATAGCGGCTTCGTGCTCGAGGAGGCGCTGGACGCCGCCACCATCACGAGTCGGCACCGGCTGCGGGCCGCGTACTACAACGGGCAGGTGCTCCTCTGCGGTCATGTGCTGTGGAACGACACCGCCGCGGACATCGAGCGGGATCGCGTGGTCCAGTGGTACAGCGACGACGGCGGCGGTGACTTCGCCCATGTGCTGACCAGCGACGGGAGCGACACCGACAACGCCGGGGCATGGATCGACGTCACGGTTTGGCGCGGGGAGTTCCTGCTGTCCCGCCTGGTGTACGACAGCGGCACCACGAGCGTCGTGCCGGCGTTCCGGCGCCTTGCCTCGGCCTCGTACCCATGGACCAGCGGGAGCGACACCAGCAGCCCCGCCGCGCTCACAAGCGCGAACTACTGGGGCACCTACACCGACCCTGGAGCGGGCGCAGACCAGTACATCCCAGAGGGCGAGCTCGCGGTAGTCGTGATGGACGACAAAGCGATCTACGCCTACGGCCGGCACTGCACCGGCCCCACGGGTCCCGGCACCGGCGACGACGGCGGCCACCCTGTGCTCCGCAGCGCAGATGGGGCCGAGTCCTGGGCCGTCACAGGGAAGCACCCAGCGTACCCCGCCACGGCCAACAACGGCTCGATGTGGTGGAACACCGGCATCCCTGGGCCCGGCGTGGTCGGAGTGGACAACGAGTTGATGAACTTCTGCGCTGTCAACCAGCGCGGCAGGGCCGTGGTCATCACCAGCTGGCGCCGGGCCGGCGGTGCGGGCGCCACGAACTACCACGCGGCGATCTACCTCGGCGGCTGGCAGTCCGTGCCGATGCCCAGCTTGTTCAACGGCCAGGATCCGGTCAGGCGCGGCGCGTGGGAGTACACCGGCTGCGGGATGCATCTCCCGAGCGAGGGGATCTGGACACAGACCCTCGCTGGTGGCGCCACAGAGACCCTGACCTCCGGCCGCTCTGTTCAGGTAGCAGGCGGCGTGGCGAGCGTGACGAACGACACCGTGCCCGCCACCACCGTCGCCGAAGGCATCATCGGTGAGTGGTCCCTGGAGGTGGACAGCGGGACAGCGTTCATCGAGATGCGGACCAGCGCCGCGACCCCGGTCCACTACGAGATCCAGGTCAGCATCACCACGACCCAGGTAACGCTGTACGACGTGATCGCTGCAGTCGTCATCGGCGCCGCCTACACCTACACGGGCGAGCGGATCCGGGTCAGGCTGGCCATCGAGAGCAACGACGTGGTGTGCTGGGTGAGGACCGACGGCCGCGCTGCAGGGCTCGGGTCACAGGACGAGCTGACAGACCCGGATCGCCCATGGATCGAGGTCGCCCGATCCGGCTCCATCGGGGTCGCTGCGGCGAATCCCGGGATGCGCGTCCAGTTCATCACCGGGGCAAACTCCACGGTGTACTGGGACGAGTGGATGATCTCCTCCAGCAAGTACGCCGGCCAGGGTCTCTACAACCAGACCGACCGGCTCAAGTACGGCGGATCCGTCATCGAGTCCCCTGTCTACGTGGGCCACGGCGTCAAGGCGTCGGCTGTCACCGGCCCCGCCGCTGTGGGCGACACATGGCAGATCACCGGGACAGCCGACTACCCAGCGGCGGCCATGCTGCCGAACGTGAGCCCCAGCCCCAGCCACCCGCACCGCGCGACCGGCATCCTGGGGATCAACGACGGCACGATCCGGTGGACGTTCTCCCTTGGCTCGCAGTCGCAGAGCGGGCTGTCCCCGTTCTGGGGCGTGCTACTGGACGGGTTGAACTTCGGCCAGCCCTCGATCTATCTGTACTACGCCGCGGCCTGGCACCTCGCCGGGAGCGTCGGCTACTGGTCGTTCACCGCTGACCGCTACGGCCGATCCTTGGTGGTCAACACGGGCGCCAACGCGAACAGCGCGGTCATCAGGCGCGACGAGCTTGTCGGGTGCCTGGTGGAGGAGGTCGTGGGCGGCTTCGTGACGAATCAGGCCCGGGTACTCTCCAACGAGCCAGGGCACATCAACACCACCGCCGGCCTTTCCGTGCCGCTCAAGCTGGTCATCGATCGAAGCGCCGCGGGCTGGGGCGCCGCCCCCGTGGTACGCATCTACCCCCGCCGTGCCCTGCTCATTCTGGATCTCGAGGCCCTGAGCCAGCAGTTCAGCGCCATCCAGATCCGCGCCCCGCTCGAGTCCCTGGCGCCGGGCCCATACAGCCCGCCGCAGTATCCGCCTGAGTCCTACTTCGAGATCGGGACCTTCTGTGCTGGCCCGCTGTGGGCGATGGGCCAGACGCCAAGCTGGGGGTACCGTCTCGCCACAGAGCCGAACACCGAGCTGCTCACGGCCGAGGACGAGACCCGCACCGCCTACGTGCGCGCGGGCGTCCGTCGTCGGTGGTCTCTCGGCTGGTCCGACCCTGTGTCCATGCACGACATGGACGACGATGCTCCGGACTTCATGGCCGGCAAGACCGGCGGCGCACCGATGGCGCTGCTCCGCTCCACCCCCGTTGACCTCGGAGACCAGCTGCGCGTGCTCAAGGGAGCCGGCACCGTGATCGGCTACTGCCCTGCCATCGACACAGCAGGGATCGGCCGAGAGGACCACTGGGCAGATGGCGCCATGATCGGCCGCATCACCGGATCGATCGAGCGCGACAACGTGGTCGGCGACGAGGAGCGCGACGAGGCGAGCAGGATCCAGGAGTGGGTCTTCGAGGAGGAGCTGTAGTGCCCGCGGCCGTCCCCACTCAGCCCCCTGTGGTGCTGCTGACCATCGACCACGCCGGCAAGGTGTGGCGGGTGTCGAGTAGGCCGCTCGAGGTAGTGGACGACGGGACATCACTGCTCTACCGCGGCGGGCTGGCCCCGATGGACGTCTCCAGCTCGGCCCCGCTGACCGGGATCGCCAAGCCACAGAGTCAGGCGGTCGAGTGCGTCATCCCCGGAGACTTCGCCGAGCTGACAGCGCAGGACCACCTCAGCAGCGAGATCACCGCCGAGATCGCTACCATCGACATCCCAGCCACGACGACCACGAAGCCCCAGTGGGGAGATCGCGAGGTGAAGCTGTCCGGGTCGGTGGAGGTCAAGAGCGACGGCTACCAGGGCCGACCCCTGCGGCTGGAGGTCACCGCGGACGACCCAGCGGATCACCCCGGTGTGTACCCGACCCCGAACATGCAGATCAACGACGACACGTTCGGCGGCGCACTGCGGGCCTACGACGCAAATGCAGAGGGAGAGAACTACCCACAGGTGTACGGAAAGGCGGGGCTGATTTGGGCTGGCCAGGCGCCGGCCGACGTCCCGGCGTCCCCTGGCTACGTGGTGGCGGTGGACAATACGCTTTTGGAGTGGGGCGTTCCTGGCTTCCCAGGCTTCCAGGCCCAACAGTCCGATCCGTCTCTGTGGGGCTCTTACCGGCTGTACCTGCTCATCGCGGGCCACTGGGTCTGGCCTGACCTCGTGGGCCCCCCGTCGCTTCCATCTGCTCGCTACGCCGTCAAGGTGTGGGACACAGAGGGAAATAGCGAATACGCGCACCTGTTCTTCACCAAGGATGCACTCGGGCGCATCGTGGCCCTCGCGGGCAAGTACAACGGTACCGGCTTTGGTGGGTTCTCCGGCACGGCGTGGACTGCAATCGGCTACGACTCCGTGTCAGGTACCTATCTGGGCCCCCAAGAAGGCCAGACCTACTACGTCACCTTCGCCGGCGGCAGCGCCTACAACCGCAACTTCACTGGCCCCATGCTCGGCGCTGGCGAGATCATTCGGCACGCGCTGTCATGGTCGAACGTCCGCGTTGACTGGCGCCGAACCGCTGCAGCCCTCCCCGCTCTGGACCGCTACGAGCTGGCGGGCTTCTGGGACGGCTCCTGCGACCCCTGGGCATGGCTGGTCGACAACGTGCTCCCTTGGCTCCCCTGCTCCTGGGTGCCTGGCCCGCACGGCGTCTACCCCGTGATGTGGCGCCTGGACGCGACCCACTACGACGCGGATGTGGTGCTCACCGACGGGCTCAACTGCACCATCGAGGGCCAGACGACCTACGGTGAATCCAGGCTCTCCCGGCATGTGCTGGACTACGCCAACGGGCTGATCGCCGGCAAGTGGAGGCGGCGCGCTACCTGGCACGGCGAGCCCACCAGGCAGACCACCAGAGAGAGCACGAGCCTACACCTGAGGCGCGCACAGCTGCGGTACGGTTCCCAAATCGGGAACACCTACAGCGCAAACGAAACCGTCGAAAGCTCCGACTTCCACTACACGGACGGCTCCGCGGATCTGTCTCTCGGGTGGCTATCTCGCTACCGTAGCCAGCCTGAGCGGCGCCTGACGATCACCTCCGACGGCCTGCGCCACCGAGCCCGTGCCGCCTTCATCAAGCCGGGTATGGCGATCTCCATCACCTCCGACCGCTGGTCGCTGGACAACCGGATCGCCTACGCTGAGCAGGCAGGCCGGAAGGGTGGTCTCTGCTACGCCAACCTCGTGATACTCTCAGCCCCATAGGAGCCACCATGTCAGCAGCACTCCCACCCTCCCCCGGTACCCTCAAGCAAAAGGTACTCGTGTTCGGATCTGATGGCACGCTCGCCTACGAGCTGCTCACCGACAACCAGGGGCGCCTCATCTCCGGCGGCGGCGTGCTCCCAACCGGCGCGGCCACCGAAGCCAAGCAGGACACCCAGATCACTCTGCTCACCACCATCGACGCGGACACCAGCAAGATCCCGGCGTCCCCCTCGACCGAGGGCAAGCAGGACGACGTGATCGTCTTGCTTACCGCCATCGACGCGGACACGAGCCGGATCATCGCCGCGCCCGCCACCGAGGCGAAGCAGGACACGATCATCGGCGGGCAGGCCACCACCGCCGCCGCGCGCACCTTCACCCGCACCTCCGTCACATGGACCGCGGACGACGGGACGGCAGAGGTCGATCTGACCCTCGCGTCGGGCACCTACTACCTGCACGCGGTCGGGCACGAGAACGCCGTCGCGGCTGGCTCGGCCACCTATCAGATCCACATCAGCACCGAGACCGGCTTCACCCCCGGCGCCAACCGATACGAGTGCTACACATCGACGGCCGCGCTCGTGCTCCCGACTGGCGGGTATGACGCCTTCTTGGCGCCAGTCCCGATCACCGTCACGGGCGATACGGTCTATGTCCGCATCGTGCCCAACGCCGGTACCACCACGGGCGCCCTGGACATCTACACGACCCCGAACCAGTAGGCGGCCGACATGCCCGAGCGCCCCACCTACCCGAACCTCCCGAGCAGCGGCGTCACCCCCTTGACCGCCACCATCACCGCCGACTCCACCCAGATCGACAACGCAGAGGTGTCCACCACCATCAGCCCCGCCCCGGCGTCGTGGAACATCGAGTTGCCGCACGGGTCCAGCGCCAGCCTCGGCGCAGGCACGGGCACGAAGGCGTTCACCCCCGACGTGCCCGGCGCATACGTGGTGCAGGGCCTGGACAGCGGCGGCGACGTGGTAGCGTCTCGCGTGGTGCTTGTTGGCTCGGCCGAGGGCTACATATTCCTCGGCGACATCGACAACACCGGGCTCGGGGCCCGGGACGTGAAAGGCCTCGGGGACGTAGCGGTCACCTGGACCGACGTCGTCACGGGGAGCGCCATCACGCTGAACCAAGCAGGCAGCGCGACCGCCGTCAGCATCGACGACGTCAACGGCACCGGGACCGTGATCGTCACCCAGAACAGCACCCTGGTCACTCACCTCGACGACATCGCGAGCCTGTTCCCCGAGACGGGCAGGAGCGGAGGCGCCTACGTCTTCGGTATGGACGTGACCCTGGCCGACGCCTCGAGCAACTACGAGGAGATCGCCATCCACGTCGAGACCGGCGCTACCGATCGCTACTACATCGCCGTGGGTGACGGCGGCTCGGGACGGATCAAGGAGTACCGCAACGCCGCCACGGACGAGACCGGCGCGACAGTCAACCAGGCTTGGAAGATGGGCGTCCGTCTCGCCGGTCAAGACATCCAGGGGTTCGCCGCTACAGGCTCCTGGGCGTCTACCCCCGTCATCGACGGCGCCACGCCTTACACAGCTGGCGGCCCGGACTTGGACACCGTCAACCCCGGCGGGACCACCACCCATGACTGGAACACCGCCACCGAGATCGGGATCAAGACTCGGGCGGGATCGCCCGGCAACCAAGCCACCTTCACTATCACCCGCATGTGGCTGGCCTGGAAGCCGTAGGAGAACGCATGGATTTCGTCATCGTCACCGCAGACGAGAAGACCGGGCGCCTGGTTCCGTACCACGTCCCCGACTACGCCATCGACATCAGCCGGGACCGCGACCACATCATCGACGCACTCACCGGCGACAACGGCGCGTGGGGGCGGATGTCCAAGGGGCGCAGGACCGCGCTCGAGGCCCTGAACCAACGTGAGCGCCAGATGCTGCTCGAGCACCTGGAGGGGTAGACCGTGCCCGACACCCACATGCAGAGCGACAGGCTCGGGAAGTAGTCATGGCCCCCGTCATCGCCCCCGACCTCGAGCACCCCACAGGGGTCCACCCGATCACCCCGGAGCGTGCCCCGGTGACTCGCATGTCCTGGGCTCAGCTCGGGGTGGTCGTGGCTGTCATGGCCACCCTGGCGGCCGGTGGTACCGCGGTGGTCACCTGGGCTCGTGCTGCGGGCCTCGAGGACGCGACACTGCAGGCCATGGTCGCCACCAACGCAGACGCCTTGGACGACTGCGAGGAAGGCCTGGAGGAGCTCGAGGGCGTTCCAGAACGCCTGGAGGCCATCGACCAGCGCACCTATGAGACTGCCCAGGACGTCCGCGAGATCCGCCACATGCTCATGGAGCGAGGAGGCTGACCATGCGCCCCCCCGACACCCACCAGCTCGCCGCCATGCTCGAGGCCCGGGGCTACCCCCTGTACGGCCCCACGCCCTACGACCTCACCCTGGTGGGCCTCCGCCGCGACGGTGGCACCACGGACGCCTGGGACGACG
>Ga0209042_1001098_pt1 | contig 22278 bp, 18 predicted proteins | sample SaaInlV_200m_DNA_6_FD_184649 | JGI IMG/M metagenome (GOLD analysis project Ga0209042, IMG submission 184649) | Marine microbial communities from expanding oxygen minimum zones in the Saanich Inlet - SI037_S2LV_200m_DNA (SPAdes) (version 2) | ecosystem: Environmental > Aquatic > Marine >...
TCTAATTTTATTCGTCTGAATGCGGCGGTGTGGACTCTTCCGATTGAGCGGGCGGTGGAGAAGTTGGGGGAGATTCTTTATGGGATGATGGGAATAGAACGCGGATGATGCGGATTTTCGCAGACAATAAGACTTCCGAAGTTTTTGATAGCAGAGATGTGCATTGCATCTGAAAGATGCGTTGCACATCGGGTCATTTATACGCTCCGAACTGCAACGCACCCTATCGGGTGCAATGCAGTTTTATCTTTTGTTTGCTTCCGTCACTATGAGCGCACCCCCCTCTGCCCTGAAGGGCATCTCCCCCTCGGGGGAGAAAAAATGTCATTGCGAGGAGCATGCTCTTGCGCCGAGGCAATCTCCACAACAGTGTGGGAGATTGCTTCGGCGATAAAACTGCCTCGCAATGACAAAATGTTTTTTCAGCTTTTTTGCTTCCCCGTCTGCACACCCCAAAGGCGAGCATAGATGCCTTCTTCTGCAACCAACTCATCATGTTTGCCTTGTTCTTTGAGTTGACCATGTTCGAGGACGAAGATGCGGTCGGCATTACGGATGGTACTGAGGCGATGGGCGATGACGATGGTGGTGCGCCCGATGGCGATTTTTTCCAGCGAGCGTTGGATGAGGGCTTCGGTTTCGTTATCTACAGAGGATGTCGCTTCATCTAATATCAGGACGGGGGGATTTTTCAGGACGGCACGTGCAATGGAGACACGTTGACGTTGACCGCCGCTCAGTTTTTGCCCACGTTCGCCGACGATGGTGTCGTAGCCTTTTGGCAGGGAAATGATGAAATCGTGGGCTTCGGCGATTTTGGCGGCTTTGATGATTTCATCATCTGTCGCATCGAATGTGCCGTAAGCGATATTCTCACGGACGGTGCCGTGGAAGAGATAAATATCCTGGCTGACGAAGCCGATGGCTTTGCGGAGGTCTGCCAGTTTCAAGTCACGGAGGTCGTGTCCATCGAGAGAGAGGCAGCCTTTTTGGACATCGTAGAAGCGGAGGAGCAATTTGACGAGAGTGGTTTTGCCTGCGCCCGTCGAGCCGACGATGCCGACCGTTTCACCAGCGGGAATCGTTAGAGACAGGTTATTGATCACAGCGAGATGGTCGGTGTTGGCATATTCGAATGAGACCGAATCCAAAGTTATTTGACCACGCACCAAGCCTAAATCCAGGGGCGTTCCGCCATCATCCAAGAGGGCATCTGCATCCAATAAATCCAAAATTCTTTCGGTGGAGGCCATCGAACGCTGATATAAATCCAATGTATCGCCAAGACGGGTGAGGGGCCAAAGCAGCCGCTGCGTGATGAAAACGAGGACGGAATAGGTGCCGACTGCGAGTTCGCCAGAGAGCGCCATGCGCCCGCCGAAGATAAGAATGCCGATAAATCCGCTCATGATGACCATGCGGATGAGGGGCACGAAGGCCGAGGAGAGCTTGATCGCTTTTTCGTTGGCGCGGCGGTAGAGGTCGCTCTCGTGGGTGATGCGCCCCAACTCGTGCCGCTCGGAGGTGAAGCTCTTGATGGTGGCGATGCCGCTGAGATTATTGGCGAGATAGCTGTTTAGGATGCCAACCTGCTCACGAACGGCAGCGTATTTTGGAGCGAGAGTGCGCTGAAAACGGATCGAACCCCAGATAATGAAGGGCATCGGGAGCATCGCCATCCATGCGACTGAGGGGGCCGTGTAGAAGAAAATGCCGCCAATAACGGTGACGGTGGTGACGACTTGCCAAATATCGTTTACGCCGCCGTTGAGAAAGCGTTCGAGTTGGTTGATGTCGTCGTTGAGAATGGAGAGCAGCCCGCCCGTGGAGCGATCTTCAAAATAGGCCAGTTTTAGATGCTGAACATGATCGTAGGTATCGACACGCAGATCATGCTGGATGGATTGGGCGAGGTTGCGCCAAGCGACTTGGAAGAGATACTGGAAGAGGGATTCGAATACCCAAATAAAGACCGTAAGCCCCGCGATGACGAGGAGCTGGGTGCCGGTATCTTCAACACCGAGCTTGGCGAGGAGCGAATCTTCCTGCGCGACGACGACATCTACCGCTGCGCCGATCAGGATGGGCGGGGCGAGGTCGAAGAGTTTGTTGAGGACAGAATAGAGGGAGGCGAGGAGCATGGCGCGGCGGTGCGCGGTGGCGTAACTCCAGAGGCGGGTGAGGGGGTGGGATTTGTTCATGGGGTTATTATATCCACGAAGTTACACGAAGGGGCACGAAGTTTTTTTAGTATTCCTGTTTTTTGGTTGACTCGTTAGAAGGTTTTTGCGTTGAATTTGGATGGTTCGTAGTATAGAATAGAGGGGATTTTATTCAAGTGTTTTTTCATTAGCAGGGAGCAAGACATGAGCATGGAAATAATCGGCGGGTGGGCATTAGGGGCTTATGGCAAATCCTTTTTGAATACTGCCAAAGAACTTATCAAACGCAAATACGATGATGAAAAAGAACAGAATGAAAAGTTGCAAGCACTAGAAAGACGCTGGCAAGATTTCAATTGGGGGAAATCTACTGAACGTTATAAAGTGCACATGCAAGAAATTTATGGGCATATTCGCGTTATTGGAACAACGGAGCCAATTCTCATCGGAGATATTTTTACGGATGTCTATATTCTCGATAAGCCCCAAGCTTTTCGTCGTTTTGATATGATGAAACTTCATGAAATTCAAGAAGAGCCTGAAAAGCTAAATGATGGAAAAAGAGAGCGAGGATTAAGGGTTGTTGTTCAAGATAGAGGACATCGGCTTTACATTCTTGGCAAACCTGGGGCGGGAAAAACAACCTTTATGAAATATCTAGTTCATCAAACGATTGTAGCAGATGAACTTAATAAACTCCCTGTCTTCGTCACTTTACGTGATTGGGATGCAAGAAATACGGATATTCTTGATTTCATCGTAAAACAGTTCGGCACTTGTAATTTTCCAGATGCAAAGCCTTTCATCGAATTTCTGCTCGAAACAGGGAAATCGATCGTTCTTTTTGATGGTCTGGATGAAGTACCAAAAGAAAATGAGCAACGCGACAAAACTGTTCAAGCTTTGCACGATTTCAGTAAAAAGTACCTAAAAACGCAAATTGTAATTACCTGCCGTGTCGCGGCTAGCGATTATTCCTTTACTGAATTCACTTACATAGAGATGGCCGATTTTAGCGAATCGCAGGTAAAGACCTATGTAAGAAATTGGTTCAGGAACGATTTGGATACTGCCGAAGAATTTCTCAAAGAATTATCTTTAGCAGAAAATAAAGGTATACATGACTTAGGACGTAGTCCATTGCTTCTCTCAATGATCTGTTTAGCATACGAAGAAACCCTCTCGATTCCAAAACGACGTGTAGAACTTTATGAGGAAGCGCTCGATGCCTTATTAAAAAAATGGGATTCTCGCCGCCGAATCAAACGAGACAAAACATATGAAAAGCTTTCTCTAGGGCGAAAAAAGCAAATGTTCGCCCGGATTGCAGTTGAGTACTTTGAAAAAGGGGAAATTTTCTTCAAGAAAAAAGATGTTGCGCAAAAAATCGAGCTGTTTTTAAATAACTTACCTCCAGATACCCAAGACGAGACACCCGATGGAGAAGCAATTCTTGAAACAATCAGTGCTCAACATGGTATTTTAGTAGAGCGTGCAAAAGGGGTTTATTCCTTTTCACATCTTACATTTCAAGAATACTACACTGCAAAATATATTACAGATAACGCGATAAGTGGCACACTAAACAGATTGAGCCTACATCTGAATGACCGACGCTGGCGTGAGGTTTTCCTTCTAACGGCAAGCTTGCTACATGAAGCCAGTCCCTTATTCAAAGCATTACAAAGTTCAGCACAAAACTTATTAGATAAACGAAAAGAACTCCATATAGTACAAAGGTGGTGCATAGAACAAGCAACTACGCATAGTACCCACCATACATCAGTTTTACGTAGCTTGTGTTGGTTTATTCCATTAAATATTGCACGCGCTCATACCTTAGAGCGTTCGCTTAAACGTGTTCTCAATCGCGACCACTCATTCACACGCAAAATGGTTCAAGACATTGCCCGCGCTCTTGAACATTCCGATTTGCTTAATCGCTCCCTTGCTCGTGCCTTCGCTACGGATAAACCTCGCGGACATGATTTTAATTCCATGGTTCTTGAACCCACTTATAAACGTGCTCGTACTCTTCACCATGACATCGACCGTGCACGTGTCATCGTTCATGCTCGTATCAATGACCGTACACTTATTCTGACTCAAGCTATTAAGTTGAAATCGCTTCGCTCCCTAGCTCGTAAAATGTCCGATGATCTTTCGAGAGACCGTAATTTTACTCGCGAAAGAGGCCTTGCTCGTAAAATTGACATTGTTCTTGCTCGTGCTCAAGACAAAGCCCACTTTATTGACCGCAACAGCACCAACGCTCTTGATCTAGAACGTGCTCTAGACCATGCATTGGAACGCGCCCTTGAACTTGACCTTGGCCTTGAGTCTGAATTCTCAAAAGCTCTCGATATTACTATCGCTCCCGAAACTAAAAAAATCATTCAACATAGTCTTGATTGGTATATTAGCAGACACACATCATCCACTTCAGCATCCCTAGATTTTGTTTTCTTTAAAAAGGGTGTTATTAAAACGAATATCTTTCTACTCGCATCAATTTTTCAAAAACTGCCTAAAAAAGAACGCCAACAAAAACATCTGAAGATTTTAAAAAGGCTTCTGGAAAACGGGGATGAAACCTTTACCTGCCCATCATACAAAGCATCAGATAAGGTGTGGGAAAACTTCTATGCAAAAAGTAAAAATTCCACGGAAAGTTTTCTGGAATTGAGAATAGAAGACATAAAAAATCTAGACATTGATATTGCTCAGTCCTATATTGCGGCTAATCAACTCTTCTGGGACTGCTTACAAGTAGCAACCGTTGAAGACCGTGAAGCGATTGAAGATATGATCTTGAATGTACCTGAGGGCTGGGAGATGCCAGAAGAAAACGGTGCGGATTAGACCGCACGGACGTAAACGAACCGTGCTAGTTTTACAAAGCCCCTCACGGGGCTTTTTCTTTGCGCCCCTTCGTGTTCTTTGTGTTTAAAAACTCTGTGTACTCCGTGTTCTCTGTGGTGAAAAATAACGGTTAAAATACCCTCATGAAAAAAGTCCGCGTTAATTTCCAAAACCGTTTCGTCCTAGCCTTTGTTATTTTTCTGGTCTTAATTCTGGTCGGCACATCGGGCTATCGCTGGCTGGAGGGGATGAGCTTTATCGACGCGCTCTATATGACCGTCATCACCATCAGCACGGTCGGCTATGGGGAAGTGCGGACACTCTCTGAAATGGGGAGAATTTTTACGATCTTTTTGATTCTAGGCGGCGGTGGCGTAGTGGGTTTTGCGCTTACCGTTGGGGTTGATTACATCATGTCGGGTAAATGGCAAGGGTATCGAGAAAAAAGGAGACACGCGCGTATGCTATCCGAATTAAACAACCACGTTATCATCTGCGGTTTTGGGCGCGTTGGCAAGAACGTGACCGATGAACTCAAAGCAGAAGGCGTTCCCTTTATCGTGATCGATATCGACCCCGAAGAAGCTACGCAGGCCGAAGAACATGGCTGTTTGGCTGTTACAGGCAATGCCGCCAATGAGACCGTGCTCCACGAAGTGGGCATCAACAAAGCCAGAGCCTTGGTCGCAGCCGTCAATTCAGATGCCGAGAATGTCTTTATCACCCTGACGGCACGCAGCCTGCAACCGGAACTCTATATCGTTGCGCGTGCGAATTACGAAGATTCCACACCAAAATTACTGCGCGCCGGTGCCAATCACACCATCATGCCCTATCACATCAGCGGTAAACGGATCGCCGCGACACTGATGCGTCCCAGCGTGGCAGATTTTCTTGACGGCGTCGTCCATGTCGGCGGACTGGAAATGTTACTCGAAGAAGTCCACATCGAATCCGGTTCTGAGTTTGCCGGGAAAACGGTGGCTGAAACCCAAATTCGCGGCCAACTTGGCATCACGATTTTGGCTTGCCGTGCCCAAGATGGAGATTTTGACACCCGAGTTGGGCCTAAAACCATCTTGCAACCCGGCGGGGTACTGATCGTGCTCGGCACACGCGAGCAACTAAACGAAATGATGAAATTTGCCCGAGCTAAATAAATCCGCACTGCGTACAAGACTTCGGAAGTTTTGAAAACTTCCGAAGTCTTTTTTTCAAGCATTCATTCGCGCCATTCGTTGAATTCGCCCCATTCGTGATTTACAATACAACTATGACAACATCACTCACCCCCATCTCCCCGCATGGACACTGCTACGTCTGTGGTGACATTAATCCGCACGGCATCGGCTTGACCTGGTATGCCAAAGAAGACGGTAGTATTTTTACCGAAGTTAAACTGACCCTGAAACAGCAGGGACCAGACGGATATATCCACGGCGGGGCATCGGCTGCGATCCTTGACGAGATTATCGGCGTGGCGATCTGGCGCGCGGACTATAACGTGGCGGTGGTGAATATGGACGTTCAATTCCGCAAGGCGATCCCTGTGGACACGACTGTCACCGTCGAGGCGAGGATGACGAAGAAGGATGGTCGCAAGATCTTTGGGACGGGGGAGATCCGTCTACCGGATGGGTCTGTGGCAGTCAGTTGTAAGGGGATTTATGTGGAGGCTCCGCATTTATTTGAAGAGAGTCGATATAGGGATTAGAAAGAATAACCGCCAAGGCGCGAAGGACGCCAAGATTCTTTTAAAATCGCCAAGGTTTTTGAATTCTTGGCGACCCTAAGAAAAACTCTGCGCTCTCTGCGTCTTGGCGGTTTATCAGGAGCAGAATAATGCCTTTTGAAGAGATTTCACACACTGCGGATTGGTCTATCCGTGTTTGGGCGGATGATTTGCGGGGGCTATTGGCGGAATCTGCTCGGGGGATGTGGATGTTGACCAACGCCGAGCAAGCCGAGGGTCCACGAGCGAGGCGGGAGATGTCGCTCGAAGCGTATGATGCTGAGGGGCTCCTCGTCGCTTTTTTGGAGGAGTTACTTTATCTATCCGAATCTGAAAAAATAGTATTTAACGAGTTCAAAGGTTTAAAGGTTGAAGATTTAAGGTTATCAGGCATAATGGAAGGGGGAGCTGTGCGCTCGATGGAAAAGGAGATCAAGGCGGTCACTTTTCATAATTTGGAGATCAGAGAAACCGGGCGCGGGCTGGAAGTGGAGATTGTTTTTGATGTGTAGAAAAAGAGAAAAGAGATTAAAAAGAAGAGAGTAGTAACTGCTCTCTTTTCTCCACTCTCTGCTCTCTTCTCCGAAAGAGAAACCATGATTACCCTAAACGACTTAACCCAGATCAGCGAAACGGAATGGGAGATCCCGCAATCTTTTCGCTCGGATATGCGCGGGGCGGTGCGGATTTTTGCGACGCGCGAGTTGCTCGACCATGTTTTGAGCGATAAATCGCTGGAGCAGGCGGTCAATGCCACCACCCTGCCCGGCCTGGTTGGCGCGGTAACCGTGATGCCCGATATGCACCAGGGCTACGGCTTTCCGATCGGTGGCGTGGCGGCGACGGTCTTTCCGCAGGGCGTGGTTTCGCCGGGGGCGATTGGATACGACATCAATTGCGGCGTGCGTTTGCTTGGCTCGCAGATTGATTTTGAAACAGCAAAAGCGCATTTGGATATGCTCGCCACGCGCCTGAATCAGTATTGCCCCAGCGGCGTAGGAAAAGACGGGCTGGTGAATATTTCTATTCCCGAGTTGGAGCGCGTTTTAAAGGATGGAATGAAATGGGCAAAAAAGAACGGCTATGCGACAGAAGCTGACTTAAGATGCACCGAAGAAAGCGGCGCGTTCAAAGGCGCAGACCCGCGCAAGGTCAGCGAGCGCGCCAAAAAGCGGGGAAAATCGCAACTTGGGTCTTTGGGCGCGGGCAATCATTTTATCGAAGTAGATTTGGTTCAGGAAATCTATGATGAAGAAGCCGCATCCATTATGGGGCTGCGCAAAGGGCATCTCGCGGTACAAATCCACACCGGCTCACGCGGGCTGGGGCATCAGGTTTGCACCGATTATGTCCGCGAGTTTCAGGGGGCGGTGCGGCGTTACAATATTCAACTCCCCGACCGAGAGCTGGTCTGTGCACCGATGGATTCACCCGAAGGTGCGGCTTATCTCGGCGCAATGCGTTCTGCCGCAAATTTTGCTTTTGTGAACCGCACCCTGCTCGCCCATGCCGCCCGCCGTGCTTTTGAAGAGACCTTTGCGGGCAAAACCAAGAATTGGCATTTGCATCAGGTATACGACATCACCCATAATATGGGCAAAATTGAAGTGCATGAAATTCAGGGCGAGCGCGTCAAGGTTTGCGTGCATCGCAAGGGCGCAACGCGCGCTTTTGGTCCTGGCTCGCCCGGCTTGCCACCCGAATATCAGAAAATCGGTCAGCCCGTTCTTGTGCCCGGCAGTATGGGCACATCGTCTTGGGTGCTGGTTGGTACCGAAGACAGCATGACGCGCTCTTTCGGCTCATCCTGTCATGGCGCGGGGCGGATGATGTCCCGCTCGAAAGCCAAAAAGCAATTTCGCGGCGATATGCTGCGTCTCGAACTTGGCGATAGGGGCATCCACATTCGGGCTGGCTCAATGAAAGGGCTGGCAGAAGAAGCACCGAATGCTTATAAAGATGTCAACGCCGTCGTCGAGACCGTTTCGCAGGCTGGCATTGCTCGCAAAGTTGCCCGTTTAAAACCGCTCGCTGTCATTAAAGGCTAAACTCACCACAAAGGGAATCTTTGTGAACTCTGTGCCTTTGTGGTGCAAAAAACAAGGAAAAAACATGGTCTCTCCCGCATCTTTCCCCAAACAATTCCTACATCTAGATTCAACCGAAGCCACCCTCGAAAAAGTCGGTGGAAAAGGCGCAAATCTCGCTCGGCTCGCGCGGGCGGGCTTCAACGTGCCAAATGGTTTTCTCATCCCCATAGATTCTTATAAAGAATTTGTGGAAGAAAATGGATTGGATACGATCATCCGTGCCGCCCTCGACAATCTTGATTTTAACGATCCGAGTGCCCTCCAAGAAGCATCCCAACGGATCCGCTCTCAGTTTGGGCTTGGTTCCGTTTCACGAGCATTGGATGCAGCCCTGCGCATCGCCTACGGCTGGATCGGCGCACCACCCGTCGCCGTCCGCTCCTCCGCCACAGCCGAAGATTTACCCGATATGTCCTTCGCCGGTCAACAAGATACCTTCCTGAACATCATCGGCGCAGATGAGTTGAGCAATGCCGTCATCAGCTGCTGGTCTTCGCTCTGGACAGCGCGCGCCATCGGCTACCGCGCCCGCAACGAAATCCCGCAAGAGGATGTTTCTCTCTCCGTCGTCGTGCAAGAGATGGTCGAAGCCGATGTTTCAGGCGTGATGTTTACGTCAAATCCGCTCTCTGGTAAAAGAGATGAAATTGTTATAGACGCAACCTTCGGTCTCGGCGAAGCCCTCGTCAGCGGGCAGGTTGAACCGGATAACTACATCATCCAGACTGCATTGCACTCGAAGAGTGCGTTGCAGTCGGCTTTTGCGGACGCTCCCCGAAGTGCAACGCATCCAAAAGCAGATGCAATGCACTTCTCGATCAAATCTAAAACCCTCGGTGCAAAGGCGACCGTTATTCGGGGAAATGCTAAAGGCGGCATCACGATCACCAACGTCGACCAAGCCAAAATCCAGGCGTGTCCCGACAAAGTCATCCTGCAACTTGCCGAGATCGGGCAAAAAATCCAAGAAGAATACGATTTTCCACAAGATGTTGAATGGGCATACTACAAAGATAATCTATATATCCTCCAATCCCGCCCCATCACATCTCTCTATCCTCTGCCTCCAAACCTTGCTTCATCCCCTCTTCGCGCCATGATCGGGCTACACGTTATGCAGGGCGTTATCGAACCATACAGCCCACTGGGAATGCAAACCCTCGAAAATGTCCTTTCTGGTGCGGCACTAGCCTTTGGCGCAGACTACAGCTACAAAAACCAGACCGCCTTCCACGAAGCAGGCGAACGCATTTGGATCGACGTCACATCCATCATCAAGCACCCGCTCGGGCACAAAGCCTATCCAACCGCCATTAAATCTATCGACCCTGCCGTTGGGCAAATTTTTGAAAACCTACTCAATGATCCTCAATTTTCTCCCAGCCACCAACCTCCCAAACTCCGCACAATCATCAATCTGCTCAAATTTATCATCCCTTTCTGGGGGCGTATCTTCCGCTATTGGTATAAACCAGAAGATGGTGCAGCACTTTTTCGCAACCTGACAAACGCTAAAATAGCCAAAACACAAGCTCGCAGCAAAACCAGTGGCGATCTCTGGGAAAACTTCAGAGAACATATAGCCATCTGGGGAGAAAGCCGCTTTGTCTTCTCAGACATGGTTGTGCCGCATGGCGTCAGTGCCGTTGTGGCAGGCATGGTTCCCTTCTTTGGCATCCTGCAACGCTTCAGTAAAGAAGTCGGTGAGCCACAGCTTTATCTTGAAATCTCTCGTGGGCTGCCCAACAACGTCACCACAGAAATGGATTTATTTCTCTGGAAAACTGCTCAGGATATTGCAGCGGACACAGAATCTCAGCTGGCCTTCGCCGAATCGCCCGCCTTTCAACTTGCCACCGATTATCAACAGGATGCCCTCCCCAGCATCGCCCAGCAAAGTTTAGCCCAATTTATGTCCCGTTATGGGATGCGTGGTCTTGGTGAGATAGACATGGGGCGTATACGCTGGCGGGAAGAACCTTTGCATATCATCCAAACCCTGCAAAGCTATCTCAAGATCACCGACCCCGACCTTGCCCCAGATGTCGTTTTCGCTCGCGGTACCAAGGCAGCGGAGTTAGCCGGAAAACGCCTCGAGACCAAAGTCCGCCAATTAAAGAGTGGCAAGCTCAAATCACGTTTGGTGCGCTGGGCAATTAGTCGTTATCGTCCATTGGCAGGTTTGAGAGAAGCACCCAAGTTTTTCGCCATCCAAATGCTGGGTATCATCCGAGAAGGAATATTGGAAAGTGGAAAGTCTCTGGTTGCTGAAAATTTACTGGAAAAAGAAGATGACCTTTTCTTTTTGAAAATTGAAGATTTGGAAGAAATTGCTAAAAAAGAGAGTATTTCAGAGGAAATGCTAGAGAAAATTAGCGAAAAACGAGCATTGCGAGCCAGAGAAATGCGCCGCAAGATGCTGCCGCGTGTGCTACTGAGCGATGGGCGTGCCTTTTTCGAGGGGCTGCGAGATATTAACAACGAAAATGGTATTTTTGGCGACCCCGTTTCGCCTGGCATGGTGGAGGGACGGGTGCGTGTGGTACTCAATCCACACGCAACGCAATTACAAGTTGGCGAAATTCTCGTCTGCACCGGCACCGACCCAGCGTGGACACCGCTCTTTTTGGCGGCTGGCGGCTTGGTGATGGAAGTCGGCGGGCTGATGACGCATGGCTCTGTTGTGGCGAGGGAATATGGCATTCCGGCGGTGGTCGGCGTGCATGAGGCAACGACAAGGCTGAAAACAGGGATGATAATCCGCGTGGATGGAAGTAGTGGGGTTATTGAGATTATGGAGGAAAAATAACTCACGCAAAGGCGCAGAGACGCTAAGTTTAAATGCTAAAAACAAAAAACTTAAAAACTTGGCCCCTTTGCGGCTTTACGTGAGGCCAAAAGAAAAGGAGGTTTTATGACAGAAAATGAGATTGCAAAAATTGTTGTAGATGCCGCGTTTAAGGTACATGTTGCGCTGGGACCTGGTTTGTTTGAATCTGTTTATCAGCGTGCTATGATTTATGAGCTTCGAAATCGAAAACTGAAAATTGTTGCAGAGCATCCCATTTCTGTAATTTACGATGGCGTTAATCTCGGTGAAAGTTTTCGAGCAGATATAATTGTGGACAACAAAGTCATTCTTGAACTAAAATCTGTTGAGCATATTGCTAAAGTTCACAAAAAACAACTGCTTACCTATCTTCGTTTGGCAGATATACGGCTTGGTCTTTTGATCAATTTTGGAGCACCATTAATCAAACACGGTATTACACGAGTGGCGAATCGGCTACAAGAATAACTAAAAACTTTGCGTTTTTGCGTCTTTGCGTGAGATAAAACAAAATATGAAAAAAACACTTTGGTTCCTTTCCCTTTTAGTATTCGCAATAACCGGATGTGCAAATGCAAATACACTAACTCCTGAAATTGAATTTATCTTGGAACCAACGCTTGTGGTTGAGGAGTCTCCCGAAAGTATAGAAACAGCCCCTGCCTATCTGCCCCAACCTGGCGACAGCGATCTTGATCGTGCAAACGCGATTACCAACTCAATTTATCTTTTTTACTCAGAAAACAACCCCGCTGAAGTCATCTTGCATATTAGCGGATATCTACCAACACCCTGCCACGAGTTGCGCATTTATATTCCCCAGCCAGATCAAGAGAATAAGGTCAATGTGGAAATCTACTCTCTTGCAGAACCCGATATTGAATGCGAGCAAGTTTTGCGCGCTTTTGACACACGTGTTAATCTTGGCACATATCCCGCAGGCAGTTATTGGGTTTGGGTAAATGGGGGCAGAGTAGGGAATTTTGATTTCTAATCAAAATGATTAAAGCAAAAAGAGCCACCGTTTGGTGGCTCTTTTTATAGCACGCAATCTTCTAGTGTTGCAAAATCTGCGATAGGAAGAGCTTTGTGCGGTCTTCTTGCGGGTTATTATATATATCTTCAGGAGAACCTTTTTCTACGATCTGTCCTTCGTCGAAGAAGTAGAGTGTATCTGCCACTGAGCGAGCAAAACCCATCTCGTGGGTCACCACGAGCATGGTCATACCACTCTTGGCAAGCTCGATCATTACATCGAGTACTTCCTTGATCATTTCAGGGTCCAGAGCCGAGGTTGGCTCATCGAAAAGCATGATCTTGGGTTTCATAGCCAGCGCACGTGCGATCGCGACACGCTGCTGCTGCCCGCCCGAAAGTTGACCAGGGAATTTATTTGCCTGCTCTGGAATACCAACGCGCTCAAGGAGTTCCATTGCCGTTTTCTCAGCCTCTTCCTTATCCTGTTTACGGACTTGAAGCGGAGCCAAGGTAACATTCTGCATAACTGTAAGATGCGGGAATAGATTAAATTGCTGGAAAACCATTCCCGTTTCTTTACGAATGGATTCGATGTTTTTGACATCATGCGTTAACTCAATTCCATCTACAATAATCTGCCCACCTTGATGTTCTTCAAGACGATTGATTGTGCGGATGAAAGTCGATTTCCCTGAACCAGATGGGCCAAAGATTACAATCACTTCGCCTTTGCGGACTTCCATATTAATGCCTTTAAGAGCATGAAAGTCGCCGTACCATTTCTGGACATCACGGCAAACGATAATCGGGTCTTGTTCTTCATAAATAGGTTTGTCGGTCATAATATCTCCTTTTAGCGTTCACCAACGCCCAAAGATGTTTCTAATCGCTGACTGGCGTAAGATAAGCCATAGCTCAATACCCAGAACAGGGCTGCGACGAAAACATATACTTCTTTTGCTGTGCCAACATATTCAGGGTTCCCCAAAACTGATTTGCCAATGCCTAAAACATCGAAGAGGCTTAGGATCATGACAAGAGTCGTATCTTTCAAGAGACCAATGAATTGGCTAACGAGAATAGGGATAACAGCCTTCAGAGCTTGCGGCAAAATGATAAATGCCATCGTTGTGAAACCGTTTAATCCTAGAGCGTGAGCAGCCTCGTACTGTCCCCTTGGGATGGCTTGCAAACCACCACGTACATTCTCTGCCATATAAGCGGCGCTAAAAAGCGTGATCGCTACAAATGCGCGAATTACACCTTCAACACGTATTTCTGCTGGAAGGAATAGCGGCAGCATCAGATCCATCATAAAGAGAATGGTAATCAGAGGAACGCCACGAACAAGCTCGATAACGCCAACGGAGAACCAGCTAATAATCGGCAGTTTCGATTGACGCCCAAGCGCAAGAGCAACACCAATGGGGAAAGAGAAGATGATACCAATCACAGCAAGGAGAATGGTGAGCATCAGTCCGCCCCAAAGATCAGGTTTGACAGTTGGCAGGAATCCGGTCTCGCCTGTTAAACCGCCGATGAGTAAAATCCCAACGGGGAAATAGAGCAAGAGTGAAATAATAGACCAGTTCTTAAATTTTGGATTATCTCTTCGCCCTAAAATAATCCCGAGAAACCCGAATAGATCGAGAGCCAGGATCATCATGCGAATTGTTGGGCTAAAAGGCAATAGAGCTAAGAAAACCGGAATGCCCAATAGAACATAACCTGCTTTTTCTTTTCCCTTAACCCAAGCTCCCCATGTAAAACCCACCACAGCAGCAAGCAGGTAAAGAACCACCCACACACGCCAAAGTTCTTCAGCGGGATAACGCCCTACCATGAATAGCTTGAGGTTATCTGCAATTACTGTCCATTTAGCTACACTAAAACCCCAGCTAAGCGAGGGTTTTAGCATGGCATAGGTTAGCCATATTGCAATAATCGTGAGAATAGAATCGCCAATTGAGCCAAAGAGATTACGTCTTAGCCATCCCAGAACCGTATATCGCTCAGTGGGGGGCGCAAGGACTTCAGTTGTAGAAGTTGTCATAATTATCGCTCCACCAGTTTAATTTTGTCGTTGTACCAGTTCATAAACACAGATGTCAGCAAACTGCTTAGGAGGTATAGTCCCATCATCAAAGCAATGACTTCAACTGCACGACCTGACTGGTTAAGAGATGTGCCGCCAATTGCGAAGAGATCGGGAAAACCGATTGCTACAGCAAGAGATGAGTTCTTGGTCAGGTTAAGATATTGGCTCGTCAAAGGTGGGACAATCACGCGCATAGCCTGTGGGAAGATAACCAGTCTCAGGGTTTGGAAACTGGTTAAGCCTAAGGCTTTCGCAGCTTCGTGCTGTCCCTTCGAGACAGACATAATCCCGGCGCGCACAATTTCACCAACGAAGGCGGCTGTATAAATGACCAAGCCCGAGAGCAGTGCCATGAATTCTGGCGAAAATACATACCCTCCCGTGAAGTTCAATCCTTTCAATGCCGGATATTCTATTTCTAATGGCGATTGCGGTAAAACAAGCCAGCCTACCATTGCCAAAACCAGGAAAGTGAGAGGCACCCAAAGAATTCTTAGTGGTGGACGTCCAGTGCGATCTCCAATTACCTTAAGTCGCCATGATACAACGATCGACACAACCAAGGCTAGGAACAAAATTATCAGATAGCTTGCCCAGGTCTCTGTCGGGATGCCCCAAGGGACAGCAATTCCACGATTGCTCAAGAAGATAGGGCCAAACGTAATTGCTTCTTTTACACGCGGGAGTGTAATAAAAACACCGCTATACCAAAAAACCAACAAAACCAGAAGGGGAATATTACGAAGGATTTCTAGATAAATACTAGAAAGTTTCGCAACCAAAAAGTTTTTAGACAGCCTGGAGACACCGAGAATGACACCAAATATCGTAGCAAAAAAGATGCCAAAGATGCTAACGTAAATTGTATTGAGAATGCCTACAACCAGAGCTCTGGCATAACTGTCAGAGCGAACATAATTTATCAGGCTTTCACCAATATCAAAGCCTGCGGTTCGCCCCAAGAACTCAAAACTTGGCGTCATTCCCTGAGCCGCCAAGGCAGTGATCATATTATTATAGAGATAATAGAAGAAGCTAACAGCAACAACGAGAAAAACTATTTGCCCCAAAACACGCAAGACACGCTCGTCTCGCCAAAAAGGAATAGCCTCTTCGGTACTGTACTTTGTTTTTGCCATAAGGAAAACTCCCAAAGAGATAGCTGGGGTGAAACTAGATCCCCGTCAAGGCATTTGCCTTGGTAAAAAGAAAGGCTGAGAAAAACGCGGTCGCTTTCTCAGCCTCATTCCCTTACCTACAGATATTTGAACAAAACATAAGCAAAGGAAACTAACAAAGACAGGGAAGGTTTATCACCTTCCCTGTCTTTTAGTAATTCAGCTTAGCGCCAAGCGGGAGCGAAAAGTAAGCCACCGTCTGTGTAGAGGCTGTTCAAGCCACGGGGGATGTAGGTCAGAGTATCAGGACCAAGGTTGCGGTCGTAGATCTCAGCATAGTTACCAACTTGGGAAACAACATTGTAAGCCCAGTCAGCGTCAAGACCTAAGAAAGCACCCAATTCGCCTTCGGTACCGAAGAAAGATTTCTCACGGGGGTTGGCAGTGCTAGCCATCATATCGCCAGCGTTAGCAGCGGTAATGCCATGCTCTTCTGCGAAGAAGGTGGCAAAAACGGTCCATTGAACGATATCAAACCACTGGTCGTCGCCGTGGCGAACAACTGGTCCGAGCGGTTCTTTGGAGATGGTTTCGTCCATGATCACGTGATCATCAGGAACGGTCAACAGAATTTGGCGAGCAACCAAACCAGATTTATCGGTGGTGTAGGCATCGCAGCGACCTTCTTCGTAAGTGGTCCAGCCGGTTTCTACATCTTCGTAAACAACAGGTTCGTAGCTGAGACCGCGGGCAGCCATCGTATCAGCCAAGTTGGCTTCGGTGGTTGTGCCGGTTTGGACACAAACAGTGCCGCCATCGAGGTCTTCGAGAGTGTTGATACCGTCAGCTTTGCGGACGATGAAACCTTGACCATCATAGAAAGTGGTTGCAACAAAGTTTGCACCAAGATCGGTGTCACGAGAGAGCGTCCAGGTGGTGTTACGGATCAGGACGTCAATTTCGCCACTCTGGAGAGCGGTGAAGCGCTCTTGGGAGCTAAGGGGGCGAATTTCGTATGCTTCAGCATCGCCGAATACAGCAGCGGCAACGGCTTTGCAGAAATCAATATCAAAGCCAGTGAAGGTGCCTTCGGTATCAAGGAAACCAAAACCAGGAACGCCGGAATTACCGCCACAGATTACGTGACCACGGGCTTGGACGGTTGCCAAGGTGTCGCCAGAGGCGGCAGGTGCGGGACCTTCGGTCTCGCCAGGTGCAGCAGCAGCTTCTTCAGCAGGTGCTTCAACAGCAGCAGCTTCTTCAGCGGGTGCTTCAGGAGCGGCAGCGCCGCCACAAGCGGCAAGGACCATGCTCAAAACGATCAACAGAGCAAAAACAGGGAATAACTTACGGGACATATCTATCTCCTCCGAGAAAGTGATTTACACAAACAATCCTAAACTAAAAGCACTGCAACCTGGCAAATTCTTCTACAAAGTATATGCAAAGCTACAACTTTCTTAATGTTTTTTATGGCGTTCAAGCAGGAAGGTATTTGTGTAAGCGAATATAATCTGCAATTATAGGGGAAAGAACTTCATACAGCAAGAAAAGAAAAGCATCTTTATATAAATTTTACATAAAAAAAACAACCACTTGCTAGGAAAGAAAAGCGGGAGTATAACCTTTCCAATAAACGAAGTTTCTTTTTTAAAACAGGAGAAAAGATGAAAATATTACTTCTAGGCGTAGGGCTACAAGGGAAGGCTGCCCTCCACGATCTTGCCGAAAGCGCCAATATTAGCGAAATCGTCGCTGCTGATGCAAATTATGCGAACTTAACGGCTTATGTGAAAAGCCCCAAGATAACTCCCGTTCAATTAGATGTTCAGGATCATCGAGCGGTTTCCGAGCAAATGGAAAAGGTGGATGCTGTCATCGTTCTTCTTCCGCAGGGATTTCGTGTGGAGATGTTGAAGCTCGCCATCGAAAATGGGATTCATTTCGTTGAAACATCCTACGCCCTGCCTGAGTATGCGGACTTGGGTCAACTTGCTGAGGCGAAAGGAATCACGATTCTGCCCGAATGCGGACTCGACCCCGGCATCGACCTGGTTCTCGCTGGACAAGCCATCCGTGAACTCGACGAAGTCTACGAACTGCACGCCTACGGGACAGGCGTCCCTGAGCCTGCTGCGGCTGACAACCCGATCAATTACAAAGTCTCGTGGACTTTTGCTGGCGTACTCAGTGCCTATCAGCGTCCCGCGAAAATGCTCAAAGATGGAGCCGTGATCAATCTCTCACCGAGTCAGATGTTCTCTCCTGAGAACATGCATAGGGTCACGCTCGATACACTCGGCGAAATGGAAGCCTACTATAACGGCGACGCGGTCAAATATCTCGATGTCTTCGGCATCCGCGAGACAATTGTCAGCACAGGCAGATACTCGCTACGCTGGCTGGGGCATGCTGCCTTTTGGAAGAAGATGGTCGATTTGGGCTTCTTAAAAGAAGAGCCTGTTTTAGTGAATGGGCAAGAAGTTTCGCCGCGCCAATTCGTCCATGACTTGGTCGAACCGCAAATCCATTATTCTCCCCAAGAGCGCGATGTTGCCGCCATTCGCATTGATGTGAGTGGTTTGAAAGATGGCAAGCGGAAACGTATTATTTACCAGATGATCGACCGTCGCGACCTTAAAACCAGATTGCTGGCGATGCAGCGCACAGTTGGCTACACAGCGAGTATTGGTGCTCAAATGATTTTAAACGGCGACGTGAGCAAGCCCGGTTTGCTCAGCCCCACACGCGATATTCCTGTAGAGAAATTTATTGCTGAACTGGAGAAACGCAATATTATTATCACGCGTGAAGAAATAAGCTAGGTTCTTCGGCGTCATTGAAAGTGATATAGCTTTTAGGCTATAATGTTTTTGTCTAAAGGAGTAAAGATTATGGCTGAAAAAACTACCCATCGTACTAAGGTGTTCAAAGAATGGATTCCTGATGAAGCACGCGAACATGCCCGTGCTGCAAGAAAAGAGATGCGAGAAAGTATAAAATCGCTGCTCCCCCCTGATTTTGTTAAGCATCGTCGTAAAGCACGCAAAGAAATGCTCATGGCGTGGCGCAGCATGATCGATGCTGCCCTTGAAGATACAGAAAAGTAAACTAAATCAAAAAACTGCTCCGATAACTGGAGCAGTTTTTCTTTAAAACGTTATCTTGGGATCAGCCTCGGGCAAAAAACACCGTCCAGAATAATGTAAGCAAAGCGCTGCCCAGTAGGAGACCACCAACGAATAAGTTCCCGATATTGTAGAAGACAATGCCGCCAATAAATAAGGAGCCAAAGATCACGCTGCCAGCCAGGCGATAGACAGCTCGCTCTAATTTGGAGATTTGGTGAGCAACACGGGGCATATGTACTTCAAGGTCACCCTTTTCCATCTTATCTAACACACGTCCTGTTTGGGTAGGAAGTGCAAGGATCGCCTTTGCAAAGTTGCCTAATTCATTCAGCCAAACACTTGAATTGGATGTGGCTTCTTCGCTGATCAGCTTGCGCGCATAAGGTGTCAGTTGGGTCCAGAGATTAAAATCGGGGTCAAGCCCTGTACACATGCCCGACAGAATGGCAACTGTACGCCCCAGAAGAAGTAGATTATGGGGAATTTGAAAAGGCATCTCATACATCAACTCTTTGAACTGATGCGCAAATTCTCGCATTTCGTCGAGACTGATCTCGCGTAATTCGCTCATGCTCTTTCCCCAGAAACGTTCAAAGACCTGAGCCTCGGCTTCTTCGATGCGCTTCAGATCGGCTCCCGGCAAAAGGACACCAAGCTGTTGGTAGGCACGCACGACTCTTTTCGCATCGCGCGTTCCGGTGGCAATGATCACTTCACGCAAGCCAGCACGTAGATTATCGGGGACGCGTCCGACCATGCCAAAGTCGATAAAGGTCAGCTTCCATTCAACAGCACCGTCTTCATCAGGTTCTGAGATGGGGGTTACAAAGAGATTGCCCGGATGCGGATCAGCGTGAAAAAAGCCATCTTCAAATATCTGTTTGAGATAGGTATCCAGCAAAACGCGGGCTATGTCTGCCCGATCAATGCCTGCGGATGTGATCGCATCATAATCTGTGATCTTGATCGCGAAGACGTCTTCCATGGTCAGAACTTCTTTTCTTGTTAAGTCCCAGACAACACGCGGAACGTGCGTACGCTCATCATCGAGGAAACTCTCTTCAAAGATCTCGATATTCGCACCTTCTTCAAGATAATCAATTTCTTCATAGATAGTTTCAGCAAATTCTTCGATCAGGCCATCTACGTCGGCACGTTTCCGAATGGGACGATAACGTGCCAACCAGCCACCCACGCGACGTAATGCCGAAAGGTCTACGTCGATGATCTTCTCGATATGTGGGCGTTGTATCTTCACAACAACTTCGTGGAACTCTTTTGGGTTGGATTCATCGGCATACAAATGGGCGCGATGTACTTGCCCCAAGGAGGCTGCTGCCAATGGTGTCGGGTCAAAGAATTCAAATATTTCTTTCAGGGAGCCACCAAGCTCTCGTTCCGCTTTTTCTCGGATGGCATCAAAATCTTCAGGCGGGACTTCATCTTGCAAGCCAGAAAGCTCTTTTACAATTTCGGGAGGAAGTACATCCTGACGAGATGAGAGAAATTGCCCCACTTTGATCATGACACCACCCATTTCAATGGCAAGGGCACGAAACTGGACAGTGAATTTGGTTAGGCGCGCTATACGCGTTCGGCGAGCCAACGGGCGCAAACCCAGACGCGATAAGATAATGTCCCAGAAGATGACATTTGCCGCGACACGGGCAAAGAAGATTAGAATCTTTCGATAACGAGCACGTAATTGCGAAGTTTTCATAATATGGATACTCCTGAGATCGGGATTGTAACATGCAGGAGATATTTGACGTATCGCATAAACTGGCATAGGATTTTCATATAAATTTATTCTGTTTAGAAAAGAGAGCGTCCAATGTTCGATAAAATCGTGGAATCCCTTTTACAAGAATCTATAGCACGCGGAGAGTTTGATAATCTTTCAAATAAAGGCAAGCCCCTTGACTTGACAGATTATTTCAACACACCAGAAGAGATGCGCTTGGCTTCATCAGTGCTGAAAAACGCCGGAGTGAAACCTCCAGAAATTGAGTTGCTGCGCAGAATAACGGAACTTAAAGATCAGTTGGCAGCCTCTCAAGATAACGATCAGCAAGTTCAAATTGAGAAGCGGATCGAGCTGCTCCAAATCGAATTTAACATTGCGCTGGAACGTATCCAGCAACAACGCAGAAAATAGCTGATGAAAAAAATCTTCCTGCTCATATTTTCAGCGATCTTGCTAAACGCCTGCGCAACAACCAGCGAAACAGAAAGTGCGCCTGCGAGCAGCATTGCATCCACGCGTGAATATCATATTCAGCAGAAGATCACATTGCTCAATTATGGAGAGGGAGTGCCAGAAAAGCAAAATCTTTGGGTGGCTTTGATCCACGATGTTGCGCCTTATCAGGAAGTATTTTCACGCAAGATCAGTCCTAACGGTTATACGCTTTTTGTGGATGAGTATGGCAATGAGTATGCCGAGTTTGATTTCTCTGCGCACCCGCCTGGGACTGAGATCACAATTGAGATCGAATATGAGCTTGCAGTGAATGAGATCATTTACGAATTAGGAGATTGTGAAGGCGAGCTAATTAGCGAATATACGCAAGCAGAAACCCATATTGAGTCTGCGAACTCGCAAATTATGGCAATTGCAGAAAATTTATCGAAGCATAAAAAGACAGCCTGCGAAGAAGTGCGGGCATTTTACGACTATGTCGGCGATGAACTTTTTTATTTTTATAATCAGAATAATTGGGGCGCACAGGCAGCCCTCGGTGCGATGGGTGCAGACTGCACAGAATACTCTTCATTGATGATGGCATTAAGTCGCGCAGAAAAAATCCCGGCACGCTATTTTGAAGGGCTTTTATCTTTGAGAGAAAGTACAGCACAGATCGCGGAAAAGGAACATGCCTGGCTGGATGTCTACCTGCCCGGCTCCGGCTGGGTGGCGATGGACCCCACAATGGGACGCTTCGCGAACGAACGCGACATTTATTTTGCTCATTACACCCCAGACCATATCATCGTCACGATGGGACGTACCCCCTCAGCGCTGCGAGGGGCAAGTTACTTAACCCATCTCTACTGGCCCGGAAATAGTACAAAGATCAAAATATCAGCATTAGATTGGGTGATCGAACTACAAAAAAAGTAATTCTTCAACAAACAAAAACGCTCCCAATCAGGAGCGTTTTTACTATCTAATATTTCCCCTACTAATCTATCCGTTATTGCCACATAGCTAAAATCGCGCCAAAAAGCAGCATATTTACCAAATGATTTCCAGCTTCTATCGCCCAAACTTTCA
>Ga0209042_1001099_pt1 | contig 22266 bp, 23 predicted proteins | sample SaaInlV_200m_DNA_6_FD_184649 | JGI IMG/M metagenome (GOLD analysis project Ga0209042, IMG submission 184649) | Marine microbial communities from expanding oxygen minimum zones in the Saanich Inlet - SI037_S2LV_200m_DNA (SPAdes) (version 2) | ecosystem: Environmental > Aquatic > Marine >...
TTGTCGGTCGCTCAGTCCCAGCCCCCATTTCAAGCGCAATATTTCTTTGATCTTTCTCATGGTCAGGTTCCTCTGTGTCATGTAGCCTCCTTTTAGTTTTTGGAGGGTAGCATGGCATAGTTTCTTTTATCTGACCAGCTTTGTTTTACGATCCCATTTGATGTCGTCCACCCATTCTGGGTTGACCAAAATAGTGGACGATTTGCTCCGGAATTAGTGGACGGCATGCTCCGGAATCCGTGGACGACATGGTCCGGATTTTGCAATCTGCTAATCTTTTGTAGAGACTGCCTAGATCAATAAGACTTTCTTCTCTTATGTTAGACTTCATTTTGACCTTCCTTGTTTTTTTTGTTTTATCCAAACAAAAGAATAAACCAGGAAGGTCACTTTTTGTCTAATACGCCCGACTTTAAGAAAGCCCTAAAGCGGGGGAAGAGTTTGTCGTTTTTCAAGTTCATTTTTTGTAGAATTAATCAATATACTTCGATACAGAGATGGTATCCATAAACAAAACGCTATCAAATATCTATTATTCCACGTTTCCTGTTGTTTTTGGACAAAGTCAACAAAACAGAGTCAGTTGACTGATATTTTAAAAGAGCGCCTGCCAAATTTCGCAAGCGCTCTTTTCTATTTACTGCTATGTGAATTTACTTAAATTGATAATCCCAGCCAAAATCATAAATATTCTCCTGCTCAACAGGTATGACGACATCATATAAAGCCGTGCCGCTACTAGCCGGATATGTCCACCCACCTGGGATGAGCACATCTGGATTTCCACCGTCAAGTGCACCGATTGAAAGACATACACGCTGCTGGACAACACCCGCATCTGCAGGTACGGTAAATGACATGCTGTAAAACCCATTTGCATCTGTGACTGTCGTAAAGGCGCCATAGCTACAATCGATCTCAAGTTTTACTGTTACCCCAGCAATCCCTTTTTCTCCAGCATCAAAGGTGCCATTCGCCATCTGCCCGCCGCTTGGGCTGGCGACACAGCCTGACGGCAGGGCAGTCGGGGTGGGAGCAGTCCCACCGTCCAAGCCTGGCGCACATTCATCGTGCCAGACTACGCCATATACATAAAAACGCAACACATCTGGCGTTGCAGTTTCAACCACAGCCGTTTCAGTCGGCGGAGCAGTTGTTGCTGTCGGCTCAACGGGAGCTTCGGTCGCTTGAAGGATGGGGGTAGCGGTAGCAGGCTCCGGTGTTGCCGTCACCACAATGGTGATCACTTCAGGCGTCGGTGTCGAGGTTGGCTCTTCGATCTCCAAATTACAAGCAGAAAGCACTAGCATCAGCACAGCAAAAAGGACATACAAAATATTCTTTCTCATTTCTTCTCCTATTCAACAAGGTGGGAATCAAGAAAGATTTTATGACAAATCAGGTCTAAATACAAGCAAAACCAATCGTCAATAATCCCGGCTTCGCGAAAGATGAGAATGATGAAGGGGTCGAAGAAGCGTAGATTTTTGAGAAATCCGTATGCGGCGAAGCAAGGGAAGAGGCGGTCGTTTTTTAGGTTTCTATTTGCTTATTTAGATATCAAAAATTAGCAAATAGAAACCTAAAAAGGTTGAAAAAATACCGACTATTAGGGTGTACCACATAATCATCTTGTTTTTATGAGCAACGAGGAGAGAGCCTTTTCTGCGTTCATATGGTTCATTCCCATATCTAATTTTTAGAATATGTAATTCAATATGAGCATTTATATGAAAGACTGGTTTTTTTCTCGTAAGATTACGATAGCCAACAATCGCTGAGTGAATACCGTAAATTATAAAAAAAATGGGTATGGCTACTTTGCTAAGCATTATTCTCTCCCTATAATTTATTTTAGGCATGCCCTTTTTATTCCACAACAGCATCAATAAAATCAGTTGGCGGGCAATATTTATGCGCAACTACATAATGAACTATTAGGTTAGGAGCCATATAAACAATCTCTCTCCCCTGCACCATGATTTCTGCTGAGCCTAAAACCAGGGTTTGATTGTTCTTATGAATTTCTACCGGATACTCATCACAAAAAGGGCAAGAATGCCATCCGCGAGTTTGTGCTACAGGGGAACAGCATATTTCAAATAAACAATCGATAAAAGTGTCAGATGTATTCCCTGTTGGATATAAGTTTTTGTTATCCAACCACCCAATATTGTAAGTTTTCGGGTGTATAAACCCTTTTGAATATGTGTAGATTGATAAATCAGCAAAGTAACTCATGCTTTTTTACGCCTATTATTCTTCGTCAGGGATTTCCGCGGGGGGCACAATCGCATCGATCATGGCTTCAATTTCATCCCCATCCGCAAGCGGGATGCCCAGCCCCAGCCAAACCAAAAACTCGACGTTTCCTTTTGGTCCCAGCACGGGCGAGCGATGGAGTCCGCGAACGGAGTAGCTTTTTTCTTGCGCGAATTCTAGAATCTCGTGCAGGACACGGCGGTGAATTTCCGGGTCGCGGATGACGCCTTTGCCTTTGGAGACTTCTTTTCTCCCCGCTTCAAATTGGGGTTTGATGAGGGCGAAAACTTCGCCGCCCCCGCCCTCACCCCTAACCCCTCTCCCTGAGGGAGAGGGGAACCATTGACGAATAACGGGCAATAAAATCTTCAACGAGATGAAGGATACATCCATCACGACGAGGGAGACGGGCTCGTCCAATTTCTCGACGTGGCGGGCGTTGGTTTGTTCCATGACGACCACGCGCGGATCGTTGCGCAGCGTCCACGCCAGGATGCCGTGACCGACATCTACAGCGTAGACTTTGGCGGCACCGTTCTGGAGCAGGCAATCTGTAAATCCACCGGTAGATGCGCCAACGTCGGCGCAAACGAGACCCTGTACACTTACGGGAAACGTCTCCATAGCAGCAGCAAGTTTCTCTCCGCCGCGCGAGACGAAGCGGGGACCGCTATCCAATGTGACCGTCGCACCATCCTGCACAAATTGTGAGGGTTTCACGGCGGGCTCTCCGTTAATCCGCACCTTCCCCGCCATCACAAGACGCTGGGCGAGGCTGCGGGTTTCGACTAATTCCATTTCAACGAGTACAAGATCAAGACGTTTTTTTGCCATGCCTGTATTGTACGTCAAAAAGAGATTGCCTATAGGTATTATTCCTCTTGACAACTTCTGTAGTCCCTTATACAATTATCGTAAAAATACGATGGATATACATGGAGCAATTATGGTGACATCAACTATTCCAGAAGCTTGTTGTACGTTGGACATCGCTGGAGAAAATCAGAAAAAACTGATAACTATGTTCAAGGCTTTGGGCAACCCCACACGTTTTGAGATCATAAAATTTCTGGTAACCCACCCAGGCTGCATTACAGGGGATATTGTTGGCTTTTTGCCAATTGCCCAGGCGACTGTCTCGCAGCATCTCAAGGTGCTGCGGAATGCGGGTTTCATCGAGGGGACGGTGACAGGTGCTGCGACAAGCTATTGCCTGCACGAAGAGAATATTGATTGGTTTCGTTCCAAAGTCGGAGATATTTTTTAGTTCGTTTTTTTTTACTAAAAACCATCGTAAATATACGATGCAAGGAGATATTCATGTTAGATCAAGTTATTGAAATACTGGATTATGTTGTTGAGAGTTTTATCCATATTTGGCCCTATTTGCTGATTACTATCCCGATAGCAGTTGCGGTGAATATGTCGGGGGCTTCGAAGCATATTAGCAAAGCTTTTTCTGCTCGCCCGATCGTGTCTATTATTTTGGCGACCTTTGTCGGCGCATTCAGTCCCTTTTGCTCATGCGGCGTGATCCCTGTGGTGGCGGCCATGCTCATTGGCGGCGTGCCTTTGGCACCAGTCATGTCTTTCTGGTTGGCATCCCCTTCCATGGACCCTGAAATTTTCTTTTTATCAGCCAGTATGCTGGGATGGGATCTTGCCGTTTGGCGGCTGATCGCCACGCTTCTTTTGAGTTTAGGGGGCGGTTTCGCCACGCATTTCCTGGTTCAGAGCGGATGGATGGGAAAGGATATTTTGCGCCAAACACAATCTACGCAAGTAAAAACATATTGGCAGGTTTTTAAAGATGGCTTGCAAGCGATCAGACGTAAATTAAATCCACAAACCCTTGCAACAGAGCCTGAGGTCAATGCTAATGCCAGTGATTGCTGCGCCCCAACTGAAAGCGCGGTGCCGCTTCAAGTGACAACGATCGCTACAGCTACTTTGGACGTATTGTCAATGGCGCAAGGAGGAAGCCAGGAAATAGATTCATGTGGTTGTGATGGAGATGCAAGTTGCGAAGTCGAAGTCAACTCTAAAGCGACTTTTTGGAATCGCCTCGCGAAAGAAACCTGGGAAGCAACAACCATGGTCATCAAATTCATGCTGCTGGCATGGTTTATCGGTGGGTTGGTTCAGTTATATGTCCCTGAAATATGGATCACGAACACGCTTGGCGGAAATAATCCCTGGGCTATTTTTACTGCGGCGTTATTGGGCGTGCCGGTATATACCAGCAACCTGACTGCCATGCCTTTGGTGGGTGGACTGCTTGCACAGGGAATGAATCCTGCTGCGGCGCTTTCGTTCCTGATCGCGGGTCCGATGACAACACTCCCGGCAATGTCAGCTGTTTGGGGTTTGGTGAACCGAAAAGTCTTTTCCCTCTATCTTGGCTTTGCCTTATTTGGGGCAGTAGTTTTGGGATATGTATATAGTATTGCACTGAGTTTCTAAAAACTCTTAGGATTTTTGCTCCAAAGACTGAAAAAGGCTCAAAGGGGATTTTTAATCCCCGTCTTTGTGAGAAAGCCGCTGGATTACGAATCCAGCTAGAGCGAGAGAATCGAAAATCCTAACTCTGAAGAAATTCAAAACAAATATGCCCCTCCCTAAAATTCTACATATGGGATTTTAGGAGGGCTGGCGATTCTCGCATATCGAATCCCGAATATCTATTTTCGAGTAGAATACCCCCATGTTAAAAGCCATCTTAAAAATAATGCGCCCACGACAGTGGGTTAAGAACGTGATCGTCTTCTTCGCGCTCGTCTTCGACAAGCAACTTTTTCAACTTGAGCCTGCGCTGCGAACCCTCGCCGGATTTGCACTTTTCAGCCTGATCTCCAGTGCGGTCTACATCTTCAACGACATCGCCGATATCGAAGCCGACCGCCAACACCCGAAGAAAAAACTGCGCCCGCTCCCATCAGGAGAGCTCCCCGTAAACGTGGCACGCGGATTTGGCGTTTTTCTCGTCCTATTCGTACTCCCCACAGCCTATTCGCTCACGCCCGCTTTTGCAGCAGTTTTGGCAATCTATTTCGGCATGATGTTAGCCTACACCTCACGCCTGAAACATATTCCCATTCTCGATGTGATGATTCTCGCGACTGGTTTTGTGCTCCGTGTTCACAGCGGTGTGACGCTCATCGCAGTCGAACGATTTTCCCCATGGCTTTACGTCATCACCACGCTGGGTGCGCTTTATCTCGGCTTTGGCAAAAGACGCGCCGAGCTAACCTTGCTCGAAGATGGCGCAAAATCACATCGCCGCGTCCTCGATGGCTACACCATCCCGCTCCTCGACCAGTTCATCACCATCGTTTCTGGTACGACCATCCTCGCCTACAGTCTCTACACCTTCACCGCGCCAAACCTCCCCGACAACCACACCATGATGCTCACGATTCCCTTCGTGATCTACGCCATTTTCCGCTATCTTTATCTCGTACAAGTCTCGCACATTACCGGCTCGCCAGAGGAAGTCGTGCTCACCGACCGCCCTCTCCAAATTGCCATCATCCTGTGGGGAATCGTCGCGATGGCTGTTTTTTACCTTTCGTGACCACCGCCCGTGCATCTGGAAAAATAATTCTCTTCGGCGAGCATGCCGTCGTCTACGGGCAACCCGCGCTGGCTGTGCCTGTGAATGAGCTTTATGCAGAAGCGGAGGTCTCAAATATTCCCCGCGCAGGAATCTGGGTCAACGCCCCCGACATCGGGCTACACGAAGAACTCTCCCGCCTCGCTCCTGATAATCCACTTGCTACCGTTATAAATAGTGTTTTCTCTGCCCTCGGCATGGATGTCATTGCGAGGAGAGCTTTACCCGACGAAGCAATCTCCTCCACAGTTGGGGAGATTGCCACGTCGCAAGAGCATGCTCCTCGCAATGACAGAGTTGAGGGGATAAAGATAACCATAAAATCCACTATCCCCATCGCATCTGGACTGGGTTCAGGTGCGGCGGTATCTGTCTCTATTATCCGCGCGTTATCTGAACACTTGGGGCATCCGCTTGATGATGAGCAAGTTAACGAAATCGCCTACGAAGTTGAGAAAATCCATCACGGCACACCCTCGGGGATTGATAATACCGTTGTGACTTATGGGAAACCTGTATTTTTCCTAAAAATCCCTTACTGGGTTTCCCCCCCTGTTGGTGGTAGCAAATTCCCTCCTCTTGAGGGAACTCCTCCCAGGTATGGCAGGAAAGATAAAAATGCTATCGCATCCATCCATGTCGCAAAACCCTTCACGATCATCATTGCCAATACCGGAATCCCCGCGCCGACGAAGGAATCTGTATCCGATGTACGCAAATTATGGGAGAAGAATCCGCAAAAGATGAATGCTCTTTTCGCTGCGGCGGGAAGCATTGCAAAAACGGCGCGACAATCCATCGAAGGCGGGCATCCCGAACGGCTGGGCGCGTTGATGAATGAGAATCATCGCATTTTGCAGGAGATGTCGGTCTCCTCTCCCGAATTAGATCATTTAACGGAAGCAAGCCTAAATTTGGGGGCGTTCGGGGCGAAGCTATCCGGTGGAGGACGGGGCGGAAATATGATCGCCCTATCCACAAAAGAAAATGCCCCAGCGATTGCTGAGGCATTATTGAAAGCGGGGGCTAAAAATGTGATCGTGACAGAAATCGAATAGTTTTCAGATTAACACAACCTGACCTTTTCCTGCATTTTTTGCCTTATATAAAGCCTTATCTGCCCGATGGAGCAGGGAGCCTAGCGTTTCTTTTCTATCAAATTCAGTCACGCCCAGGCTTATGCTTATAGAGCATGTCTCCCCCGATTCTGTAACACAATTAGTATGAGCAACGTCTCGACAAATACGTTCAGCGAGAGTAAACGCGTCTTCGGCACTTGTTTCTGGGAGTAAGATAATAAATTCGTCACCGCCATAACGGGCTATCTCGTCACTGGAGCGCATCTGCTGACGGCATAAATGGGCAACCGTTATTAGTGCTTCGTCTCCGTATTTATGCCCCATTTCATCATTTATGGATTTGAAGTCATCAATATCCATCATAATAACCGATAAGTGTTTTTTGTGTCGTAATGTGCGGGTGATCTCAGTTTCGCCTTGTTTAATGAATGCTCTACGGTTTGAAACGCCTGTCAAGGAATCTGTCATGGAGGCTTCTTTCACTTGCTGAAATAACTTCACTCGTTCTGAGATATTATTTAGCGTGATAACGCGACCAAGAACGCGTTTGCGTACTCCCAAGACAAGAGAATTTCTGGCTGCATAATGGTATTTTTCTCCATCTTGCTCAAGGACAATCTCACCCTCTTCGTCTGAGTCCGTATTCAAAAACGATGCATAGTCCGGAAAGACTTGAGCAGCGGGAAGACCAATATTTTGTATCGCTAAAACTCCTGTGATTTTTTCAGCTTCCGGGTTTATGTCGGTAATGCGTCCCTGTTTATCTAATACAATAACCCCGACTTGCATTGTACTAATTACTACATCATTTGCAAGTGGTGTAATATCCAGGAAACGAAGAGAAAATATATTCCAGCTAACCAGTAACCCTGAGAAACTAAATGTGATTGCAGCAAAATTAAATTTGGGAATAGGTGTAATATCCAGAACATAAAGAACGTCGACTACGAGAGGAAGCAATAAACTAAGAAATAGAATTAACCCTTGACGACGATAGATTTCGGAAGATTTTAGCCAGAAACGGCCTAGTAGAATCAAAGAAATAGCGAAGAGAAAATAACTGAAAGGCACAGCAACAGCATAATAAAAGATGCCGTAGTCATTATTTAGCACGGAAAAAGATAAATTGATAATATCAAGGGAGGGAGAACCACGAAAGAGGTGATGATAAGGATCGCTCCAAATTACCAGCATAGTTGCGAGCGGCACCAAACCCAAGATAGACAAACTTCGAATAGTCCAGCGAGGTTGTCCTGTGTAATATAGCGTCATCGCGAACCAGGACAAGGGCAATATGTTGATCCCCAAAAATTGGATATCAGCCCAAAAAATTTTACCTTGCAAGCTGGGGCTAACCACCTCCGCAGCAAAGCCAAAAGACCACAAACTCGCAGAAAACATGGTTAAGGCAAAAGCTCTCGCTGCTGGCATATCGCGTCGTTGCAAAGCATTCACTCCAAGAAAAAGAAGTATCGTGCCAGATATGATGAGTAGTGTAACAATGAGCCAGAGCATATTTTTCCTTTTTGCTTATTTGGGGGAATAGTTACAATTTTATTGTACAACACTATTTTATCCATTAAAAAAATATACGAATACTGCAATCTTTTGAGAAAGGCCTTCTAGAATCACAACAGGGATTCATTTAATAAATGAATCCCTGTCAAATACTATTTGCGAATTAGCAACTTACGGAATACTGAAAATCTGCATTTCTTCTGTCCAGACACCATCTAGCACGATGATGCCATCTTTTTCGACAGAGTAGGATCCGTTGCCGCGCAGAACGAATTTTCCTGTGCCGGTGGCTTCAAGATTGATGTCGTAACCAGATAACGCAACGGTGATCTGGCTGCCGCTGACGGTGGCTTGCCCATCAAAACCTGAGTAACGAATCCAGCCATTTTCTCCTTCTTTGCGAGTGCCACTTCCGCTGACGTTGATGACCGCGTCCCCAGCACTATCACGAATCCATAGAATACCGTTGCCAGAGATTATTACATCTCCGTTGCCGCGAATCCCGGCTAAACCGTCACCAGAGGCTGTGAGAGTTCCCTTCCCGCCACCAGATTGGGCATAAGCAGTTTGGGGTGCGAGAACACCTGCGCCAACGAGGGCGATCATCATCGCGAGGGAAAAGATAAGGGGTAATGTTTTTTTCTTCATTTTTTAGTCTCCTTTTGATTATTGGGTCATCTGTAAAACTTTTGCTAAGTTATCAGTGCATCGCACTTTCATTTTTTCATAGTTTCTCCTCGTGTTTGGTATAGAAGTATTCTAGATTTCTCCTGTTATGCCTGTGCTATGATGGTGTAAAAGCCTTGTAAATTTTTAAAGCAAAAAGCGGACTTTTCAGTCCGCTTTCCCATTGGTTCTTTGTTTTCAGCCTAAAATCCTTTCAAAATCTTCTCCGCCCGCGCCACCCAAGTATATGCTGTAACACAAGCATAAGCGTTCTCTGCCAATTTTTCTCGCAAGCTGTCGTCTGCCAAAAGGCGTGTAATTGCCGTGTGCCAGACGTCCACATCTTCGGGGGGGCAGAAGATTGCGCTTTTCTCGTTGAGCACTTCGCGGATGACGGGCAGGTCGCTGGTGATGATGGCGCGTTTGGCTGCCATATAGTCGAAAATTTTCATCGGGCTGGCAACGGATGCCGAATCCCCGCCGCTGGAGCCGGAGATTACCCTCTCGTAAGGGGCAATGAGAATATCGGCTGCGGATTGATAGAGGGGCAACTCGGCGTTGTGGATGAATCCTGTAAATTTGACATTCTCTTGCTCTTTAGCTTTTTCGCGCCACGCGTCGACTTCGGCTTGCCTGCCGCCAACCCAGACAAATTGCGTCTTTGGGCTTTTTTCTGCCAATGCTAGAAATGTCTCCACGCCGCGACCGGCGTATAGGTGACCGGTGCAGATGACTGTTGGGGCATCAGCGATGCCGATTTGACGCCGAGCAAGTTGAGGACTTGGGAGCGATCCGTAGCGTTCGAGGTCGATCCCGTTTGGGGCGATGACGACATCGGAGGGCAATCCATACTTTCGAGACAAGACATCCCGTAAAGCATTGGTGATGCTGACGAGTCGCTTTTTGCCGCTGAGACGGAGGAAGACGCGATACCACCAGGGACCGAAGCGTCCGAGGGGCGGCTCGTGGAGTTCGAAGATGGTGGGGAGGCGATGGAGCAGGGCAAAGACGGTGCTTTGGGGAGACCAGCTATAGATGAGATCGGGGTTTTCTTTGCGGGCTTCGCGGAGAGCGCGCCAGGTGTAGCTACGGCGCGATGTGGTCGTCAGCCAGCGGACATCGAAGGTGTCGCTTAAACCATAATACGCGGCAAGCTCTTCGCGGCCGGGACGCTGCGGCTGCATATCGGGGACGAGGAGGGTGACATCGTGCCCAAGCTGGGTGAGCGCCTGACAGACCTTCATAACCTGAATGCCGTTGGCGTTTGGCGCAGGAATGCGCGACATAGCGATAGCGAGGATTTTCATAAACGCTACTTTAGCTCACAACCTTCTACTTGGCAAAATGGCTCCCAATCATGAATATATATCGACTTATTACGAACAAAACCATTATCACCTATATCAATATAAAACGAACTAGTTTCTAAAGAACTATAAATTGAATTAATCTCTGCGTATTCAAGTGAAGGTGTCTTGAAATAGAAGGGTTGGCGAGTACATTCAGTAATATCTGGGTTACATTTGTACATTTCATAGATAATTCCCCCCGTATTATCTTCTCTATATACAAGATTGAAAAGATACCCGTTAATGAGAACACTATCCAACCATGTTTCCCCAAAAGGGGAATCCCCATGGATATATTGCAAATTTCCATTAAGAAAAACAAGCAATGTACCATTAATGGAAAATATTTCAGGTGTTTGCTTCGAAGATGTATAGAAGCAATCTATTTCTTTCGATGAAAGAGCATTTTCATATTCATACAGACAGTAGTCATCTACCGTACTTTTCAGGTCGTGAGCAATCGTCACAATGGCATAAGTTTTCCCGTTTACTAGAAACCTTGCTCTTTCATTGGTCGCATATAACGAAAATAGTCCGGTACCCAAACATAGATACATCGAAACTAAGATAAACATGAGTCCTAACCAAAGTTTTTTCTTGTTGAATAATATTAAGAAATACAAGGGGATGCTTATTAAAATGCCCAAAAATATCCACCCTAATAAAGTGCTTAATGTTATTGGGTATATTCTTTTACCTTTTCCTGAAAGGAAAAATTGTAAAAGCACTACAAACAGAAAAGCAAGATATGGCGTAGCAATCAGAATAATCGCAATCTTCTTGCCGCGTGTCTTTTTTTGCCGAAATGTTTTTATCTTTTCTCTCATATTTTCCCATTACTCATTCAAAATCTAGGAGTAACTCTCCACCAACAAAGTCTGAATGCCGTTGGCATTCGGCGCAGGAATGCGCGACATAGCGATAGCGAGGATTTTCATATAGTTACTTTAGCTCACATCCTTCTACAAGGCAAATGGGTTCTTTACCGTATTTATATATAAGCTCACTATCAAAATAATTGTCGCCAATTTCAATATAAAATCCTGCTGAAGGTTGATTAGGAGATGTGTATAGTTCTGCATACTGAAGAGATGGTGTTTCAAAATAAAATGGCTGACGAACACATTGGATGTTATCCGTTTTGCATTTATAGAACTCGTAAATTGTTTCATCGCCACTTTCCGTGTATCTGAGATGAAAAAGGGAATTACCATCCAGAACACTATCTAACCAAGTCGTGCCTAGGGAGTTTTCACCATATATGTATACCAATTCGCCGTTTAAAAAAACGAACAGGGCATTATCTAGAACAAGCATATTGGGAAATATATCAGCATAAGTGCTGAAAAAGCAATCTATCTTCTTAAACGAGAAAACATTGGTATATTCGTACAAACAGTAATTTAGCGACCCGTTTTCTTGAAAAAAAGCTACTGTAGAGTAAGTATTTTCTTTCAAGCTAACTCTAGATATTTCATCGGAAGAAAATAAGGAGCCCAGCCCACTTAACAAACATATGAACATGGAAACTAAAATAGCCACAAAACTTATCCCGATTTTTTTTCTTTTTAATAATGCAAATAAAAGTAGAGGGGTGCTGATTATGATACTCAAAAATGTCCACACAAATAGAGTGGAAAGCGTAGGGGGGTATATGTCAACAGATGTAAACAACCAAATGAAAAAAAGAAGATAGGGAAAAATCAAGGTAATTACAACTGCCTTTTTCAACCATGCGTGTTTTTCTAAAAAGTTTTTTATTGCTTCTATCATATTTACCCACTTTTCTTCTTCTATGGATAACCCTCCACCAACAACGCTTTTATCGCTTCTTCCGTCTCCACACACGCCCCTTCGCCGATATGGGGATCAGTCCACTCGCTCGTAAATTTCGATCACAGCACGCCACGCGCGGCATTTCTCCAGAGAGGACGTTGCGCCAATTTTTGTAAAGTCACCGCTTTCAAAAGCAATCTCTTCGAATTGCTGCGTTGCGCCAACTTCGCTGAGAACATAATCTGCTTCTTCCAGCCATTGGGTGGCAAGGGCGTCGTTCCAAAATCCACGTTTAAGGAGGAGATCAGTCTCTCCACCTAGAAAATAAGCATGAATCTGGTTGAGTTGTGGAGGGTATACTTCAACATCAGGGAGGTATAAAAAGAGGATATCGAGACGTCCGCTCCAGTAGACTTGTGAGCCTGCCGGAATAACGCTGCGCAGATATTCGCCTTGCTCCTCATAGCGTTCGATCACATCGTAGCCTTCGCAATTGAAGAAATCATTTCCCTTCCCAAAGGCTTTGGTCGGTGCCAGAAGAAAGGCAACGATCAGGATAAGGGCAAGTGCCCAGTTCCCGAAATATTTTTTATTAGCGGGGTTGCGGCGTCCCAGCGTGATGAAGGTCAATGCCAGAGCAACGAGGGCAAGCCCAACGATGAGGGCGAGCCAAAGGATCCGAAAGAGGATCAGGGCATCGATCTGCGTTACGTGCAGGAGCGCGCTCCAGAGATACATATCCCGTATATAGGGAATGACCTGATGGGCGAAATCGAGACTGACCTCTTCGTAGGCACTGAAACCCAGCCCGATAATGGTGGTGATGAGCAAGATGAAGATGAAGGTGATTCGCCCTTTGGAAAGCTCTTTTTTCAAAAAGGGGAATGCCAAAGGCAGCAGGATCAAGCCTAAGAAGTCGAAATAGGTGACATAGAGCAAAATGCAAGAAACGCAACGATCGTCGCCAAAGGTGTTCATGGCGTGCATACCAAAAAGAACGACCAGTAAAACTGTAAGGAAGATCGCAGCGCGCATACGATCTGTCAGCGCTTTGATTTTAATGCGCGGGAATAATAGCCAGGTGGCGACAGCGCCAAAGAGGGAAATAAAGTGCAGGCGAAAAGTGAGGAAAGTATAAAGAAAAACACGATACGTAGAGAGGGGCTCAGCACTCTCTGACCAAGGGGTACCCGTGAAAGTAGTAGGCCAACGTAAAACATCCAGAAAGGGGGTTAGGCTTTGAGGCAACCAGTCGGCCCAGAACGCCAAAATCTCTGGCATAAAGAAGGACTGTACAAGAAGAAACGTTAGCCCACCCGATAACGCGGAGAGGAAGGCGGTTTTAAAACCATATTGCCAGAATATATATAAAATAAAGATCGGGAGAACAAAGGCCATATTTAAGCGGGTTGAGATCATCAAGCCTGCCAAAGCGGCACCCAGCAAAATTCTCCATAAAGGCGGTTTAAAATCAAGGCTAAGGACGAGCATCCACATGATCATGCAGGCAATGATGCCCTGCGAGATACTCATGGTATAGAGTTTGATAGAGGCAGGGTTGAGAGCAAAAGCTAAAACCGCGCCTGCTGCCCACCATCGATTTGACCAGCGTCGTACGATGATCCACAACCCCACTTGAGTCAGCAAACCCAAAACGATCATGAAATAACGCGCTGTCCGCAACCCGGGCCCGAATATTTTTTGAATATAGCCGGGGATGAGGAAGGAGAGCGGCATGTGATTTGTCCACAAACCGTATTCTTCAAAGGGCGTGTATTTTCCTATCGCGAAGAGCCAGCCTTTGTAGGTATAAAGCCCCTCGTCGAGAAAAGAAGTGGTCGAGTGGGCAAGGTTGAGGGCCGTGAAGAAGTAAACCAAACAGGCAAGAGCAGCAAGGAGGTAGGCAAAGCGAGGTTCTGCTGATATTTTTTTGATGAGTTGTTGCATATAACTTTCCTTAACTGGATTTGCCCAATTCTACTTGGAATTTAATTTCCGTGAAGCCTCTCCAAACGATCATCCCGACCGAGACAACGAAGTAAGCGGACATGAGAGCGGCTTGCGCGATGTACCCGAATCGGGGGACGAGGAGAAAACTTAATCCGATTTTCGCCGCCCCAACAATTGCCATCACCTTGAGCGGATAAGTTGGCATCCCCAACGAGAGCAAAAGCGGACGGTTCCAGTAGAGGATGTTGGCTGTGCCAAAACCGATCAATAAAATCAGCGCGGCGGGGGTGGCGGGGGCGTATTCTGCGCCGTAAAAGAGGGAGATCAGCCATTCACCAAAGAAGAGCAGAAAGAGGCTAACAGAGAATGTCCATGCGGCGGAAATTGTGGTGAGTCGTTTGAGAAGGGTCTTTAACTTTTCCCAGGCTTTTTCGCCGACTGCACGGGAAATTTCAGGGAAGGTGGTGGCGATGAAGGGGTTGATCGGCATCAAAATAAGATTGATGATGGCAAGAGCGGTTTTGTAATAGCCTGCCGCTATTTTGCCAACTTCGCCGGGGAGCAGAAATCCCAACCAGAGGACTTCGGAGTCTCGGGTGACGAGATTCACTGTTCCGCTGAAGTTGCTGGAAAATGCAAAAGACCAGAATTCTTTTTTAGGCGGGAGCAAGTTGAAAGGAGAGCGCATCCAGCCTTCGCCGAGGAGTTCTTTTGCGCGGCGCATCCCCCAGAATCCCAGAGAAAATCCGAAGAAGACTTTTCCAACTAAATAGGCTGTCAGGATGAGCCAGATATCGCCATCTGAAAAATAAGCGTAGGTGATGAGGCTGGCAGTGAGGATATTTTGCGTGAGCGCGATAGCGGCTTGGGAGCGAAAATGATCACCCAGTTGAAGCAAAGCAGCGGATGTACCGGTGACGAAATTGCTAAGCAAGGCGAGGGCGTAAAAGCGGATGAAGAGCGTCGCGGCAGGGTCTTTGATGATATATTGGGCGGCGAGGGGTGCGAAGATGTAGAGGAGAATATAAGCGGAAACGGATGTGCCGATCTCAGTGAGGGCGGCGGCTTTGAGGGTGGCGGCGGCGCGGTCTTTGCGGTCTTGGGCGAGGTATTCGCCGCCATATTTGACGACCAGTTCACCGATACGGAAGGAGAGCAGGCGGTTGATGGAGGTGGCGAAAGACATGACCATGCCAAGCAATCCAAAAGCCGCCACGCCAAGTAGGCGGGCGGCGAGAACGCTCTGGACGATGGCTAATCCCATGCCAATGGTGCTGCTGCTAAAAAGATAGCTGCTGTTTTTTACGACGCGGCGAAGAAGGGAGTCTTCTTTCCAGATGGTGAGGAGGTTGGGGAGTTTCATTTTTATCAAGTCATTGCGAGCCATCGACACTTTCCGATGGCGCGGCAATCTCCAAGACGATAAAAAAGACTGCCACGTCGGGCTACCGCCCTCCTCGCAGTGACATTAGAGCGAGCCTGTCTCAATATCTTTCGCCCACTCGCGTTCCTGGTTATACCAATCGACGAGGATCTGCATCCCCTCGCGGAGGCCGACGCGTGGTTCCCAGCCAAGCATTTCGCGGGCTTTGCTAACATCTGCCCAATTCTGGCGCATATCGGCGGGATGAGCAGGATGGGTTTCAATGGTCGCTTTTTTGCCGACCAATTCTTCGGTTAAGGTGATCAAGTCGTTGATGGTGATGACCTCATGTCCACCGAGATTGATGATCTCGTAACCGAGCGGCTTGAGGGCCAGAAGGATGCCGCGCGCGATGTCGTCGAGATAGGTGAATCCGCGTGATTGTTCACCGTCGCCATTGAGATGGAGCGTGCGCCCTTCAGTGATCCATTGGATGAAGCGGAACATCGCTAAATCGGGGCGACCAGCGGGGCCGTAAACGGTGAAAAAGCGGACAATGCTCACATCCACGCCGAAAAGATGATGATAGCTGTGACAAAGGGCTTCCGCGCCTTTTTTGCTGCCGGCATAAGCTTGGAGCGGACGGTCACTATTGGCGGTTTCGGGCGTAGGATAAGGCGGGTTTGCGCCATAAATGCTGGAGGTGGATGCCTGAATGATCTTGGGAATGTTGTAATGTCGGCAAAGCTCGAGCATCGCCAGCGCACCGTTTGTATTTGAGTTGAGCATTGTAAATGGAACAGTCGTGCTTGCACGAACTCCGGCACGGGCGGCAAGGTTAATGATCCCGTCTATCTGGGAACTGGATTCAGCGATGGCTTTCATCTCTTCCCAATCGGCAATATCTTTTTTATAGAAGGTGAACCTCTCTAGTGCCATGAGGGGTTTTAGACGAAATTCCTTGATGCGCACATCGTAGGCATCGTTCATATTGTCGATACCGATGACGCTATGCCCCTCTTCGATCAGAAGCTGGCTAACGCGCGAACCGATAAAACCTGCTGCGCCGGTGACTATATAGTTTGACATAATTTTCCTGACCTTCATAAAAAACATGCAGGGCAAGTAAGGGCGACCCTATGTTCTGCACATTTTTTTTCTGTTTAAGCAATCCGCTTGGATAACAGGAATTTTCTCTTTGTACCCAAGCGGGTCGCCCCTACACGCTCATCTTTTATAAACTTATAACCCAAAAACTTTCGGGTTATTGCGCCCAGACTTACCCAGCGCATTACGCGTATCAACGATCAAATTTGCTTTATCGAGCAAAGCAGCATAATCGTAATCGCTGTGATTCGTGATGATGACTACACAATCTGCAGCACTAACAGACGCCATAAGATCGGGGACGCTTTCCATCTCTTCGCCTTCGTGGGTTTGCAACGTAGGACAATAGGGGTCATGATAGGAAACGTCTGCGCCTTTTTCGGCGAGAAGTCCGATCACGTCCAAGGCGGGGGATTCACGCAGATCGTCGATATCGGGTTTATAAGCTGCGCCCAAGACAAGGATTTCGCTACCATTAATCGACTTACGCGCTTCGTTGAGCGCATCCTGAATTTTAGTGATGACATAACGCGGCATTCCTGTATTAATTTCAGATGCCAATTCAATGAAGCGAGCGTTGTAATTCATCGCTTTCATTTTCCATGAGAGATAAAGCGGATCAATGGGAATGCAATGCCCGCCCAAGCCGGGACCCGGGGTGAACTTCATAAAGCCAAAAGGCTTGGTCGCGGCTGCGTCGATCACTTCCCAGACGTCCACATCGAGGCGGTCACACATGATCGCCAACTCATTGACCATGCCGATATTGATCATACGAAAAGTGTTTTCGAGCAACTTCGACATTTCGGCTGCTTCTGCCGAAGAAACCGCAACAACCGTTTCTATTGCACCGCTGTACCAAGCGTTGGCAACTTCAGTGCAATCTTCTGTGATCCCGCCCAAAACCTTGGGCGTATTGATCGTCGTCCAGTCTTCGCGACCGGGGTCAACACGTTCTGGCGAAAAACACAGGAAGAAATCTTTGCCTACGACCAGATTATTTCCGTCGGTGAGCATCGGCAAAACGAACTCGCGTGTCGTGCCTGGGTAGGTCGTTGATTCCAAAACGATCACCATGCCGGGATGAACATATTTTGCCAAGTCTGAAGTTGCTGCATCAATATAAGACATATCCGGGTCGCCGGTTTTGCGCAAAGGCGTAGGCACACAAATACTCACAACCTCGACACCCTGCAAAACCGAGAAATCGGTGCTGGCTTTCAGCTTTCCGCTTTTGACCAGCTTCGCTACGTCTTCAGTCGGCACATCGGGGATATAGCTGATGCCGTCATTCAACGCATCCACTTTGCGGGCATCGGGGTCAATGCCGATCACTTCAAATCCCGCCTCCGCGAAAACGACTGCCAGCGGCAGCCCCACATAGCCAAGACCCAAAACTGCCATGCGCGCTTTTTTATCTTTTAATTTTGCGAGTAATGCTTCTTTTGTTGTCATTTTATTTTCCATTCAAATCTGATGTCATTGCGAGGAGCGTACACTTGCGACGTGGCAATCTCCACGACTGTTTTGGAGATTATTCGCTCCGCTCGTAATGACGTAAATTACGATGGGATCGGTTCCCCAATATGCACATAGATCGGCGCGAGCGATGCCGCGTCGTCCGTGTCATTGGCTTGATACCGTTTCCAGGCAAGTTCCGCCAGAAAAGCAGGACGCCGTGTACACTGCGTGGGAGAGCCGAGGGAAACGAGATCATTTTCCGCCAAGAGCTTCCGCTCTTCGGCAGAAAGTTCTCCACAGACCAATGTTGGGCTGTGGATAGATTCTATTAGTTCGTCAACGCGCATAACGGTCGGATCAGCTTCGGACTGCCAATGCTTCCCTTCGGGGGCATGGTAGCGGGCAACTGCCAAACGTCCGCGCCCGGCTTGTAAAACGGCAGCAAGCTGAATATCGAGAGCAGGCTGCGCGGCTGTTAATATATCTAATGTGCGGATACCGATGATCGGCAAATGGCGAGCCAATGCCAATCCTTTTACCAGCGCAAGTCCAACACGCAGGCTTGTAAATGAGCCGGGGCCTAACGCTACGCCGAGGGCTTCAACATCGTCCATTTGCGTATTGGTGCGTTTGAGCAGCTCGTCTATTGCGGGAGCGAGCGTGGTGGTATGGCGCAATTTGCCGTGCCAAAGGGTTTCGCCGATGACCTGATTGCCATCATAAAGCGCCAGCCCGATCTGCGTGGTGGAGGTGTCTACAGCGAGAAGCATTAATCGCCTCCGAATGCGGATTCGCGTAATGCCGCAAGATAGGTTTCGTAATGCGCGCCCTGCGCCCTGATCTGGATGCGGCGCTGCTCGTCATCAAAATATTCAAGTTCCAGCCAAAGCCGCTCTGCGGGCAGAATACTCTCGATACGCTCGGGCCACTCAATAACGAGGGGGCCGGCATCGAGCATATCATCAAGGTCGAGCATGGATGCTTCGGGCGCGGATTCGAGCCGATAGGTGTCGAGATGAAAAAGCTGGCTTTCATCGGGGCGCCGATACATATTGACGATGATGAAGGTCGGGCTGGAAACAGAATCCAGTGATCCCCAGCCTTGTGCCAACCCCTGCACGAGCGTGGTCTTGCCCGCGCCGAGATCACCCTGCAAACAAACTACATCGCCAGGATGCAGCATTGCGCCCAGTCGCATGCCCATACGGCGGGTCTGCTCAGGGCTGCGACTGATGAAGTCGAGGGTATTTTCATCCAGAATAGGCATGTTGGCGATTATACGTCAGGGCAGAGGGGAGGGCAAGTAGAGGCGTGATCTCAAGGTTTAACAAAATGCTTACATCTATGAGGAAAGATGCCGTTATAATGCCCCGTACCCAACTTCTATATCAACTAACTCAGAAAGGCTCATCATGGACTTAACTTTCCTCGAAAATATCGACCCCACTATTCTCAATTTCGTCACTGCCTTACTCATCTTCATTGGCAGTGTGATCCTGGCGCGCTTCCTGCGCAGCCTGCTCGACAAAATGCTCCAAACCCGCGGGGTAGATAAAGAGATCAGCATCCTACTCGGGCAGCTTCTATACTGGGGTATTCTTACTTTCGGCATCGTCACCGCCCTGCAACGCTTCTTCGATGTTTCTGCATTTTTGGCGGGACTCGGTATCCTCGGTTTCACGATCGGTTTTGCTCTGCAAGAAATCATGCAGAACTTCGTTGCCGGCATGATCCTGCTCGTTCAGCAACCTTTCGATATTGGCAATCTTGTTTCCACAGCAAGCTATACGGGAACAGTTTCTGCGATTAATATGCGCACGACTGAAATGAAAACATTGGATGGACGCCTCATCATCATTCCCAATGCGCAGGTTTTATCCAACCCGATCGAGAATTACAGCCGCGCAGATCTGCTGCGTGTGGATCTGCCGATCGGCATCGGCTACGATACCGACCTCGACAAGGCAAAGGCTACCATTTTAGAAGCCCTGCCCAGCATCAAAGGTTATCTCTCCGATCCGGCCCCGAGCATCATCTACCACTCCTTCGGCGAATCCTCCATCGATATGGATATCCGCTTCTGGATCAATACCGATGAGAATAATCTCTTCGACGCCAGAGATGAAGCCGTCATCGTCACCAAACGTGCTCTGGATGCGAAGGACATTAACATCCCCTTCCCCATCCGCACAATCTATATGGAAAAGTAACATTAGACAACCAGACTACAAAAGTCTTGAAGACTTTTGTAGTCTCTGCGAAAGCAAAGTACCGAGCATCTTTGAGATGCTCGGTACTTTTTTATTTTCTAATACGCTACAGTCTCTGAGCGGAGCCGATACGCAGTATCGGCGAAGTCGAAGAGCGGTGTCGCAAAAGCAGTCCTTCGACTGCATGCTTTCTTCGTAAAGCCTTCCGCTCAGGAGCTGGATTGTATTTTACTTCTCCGGATGCCCCACCACAAGCAGCGCCTTCTCTTCTTCGATCAATCCCAGCTGCGCACCCAATATCCGCGCAATGGAGCGCGATGCTTCAGGACGAGCGGCTTCTTTGCAATTTTCGATGACCCGCTCCCGCGCGGGCGGATGGGTCATCCAGCGCGCGAGCGTGCGGACAACATCCACAGGGTCGGGCGCCCATACGCCAGTCTCCGTCTCTTCGACGAAGGTGACGTTGCCATCCTCCTGCCCGGGCAAACGAGAGAAGAGGATCACAGGCAGATGTGCCGCAAGCGATTCGGCGATGGTGCCCGGTCCGGCTTTGGTGATAAGTACATCAGCCGCGCGCATGAAATCGGGCAGATCTTTGGTGAAACCATAAATATAGGTCGGGATACCCCAATCTTCGGCTTCGAGTTCTTCTTTCAGCTTTTCGTTGCGTCCGGCTACGATCGCCAAGCCCACGTATAAGCCGGAATCTGCAATGGCTTGGATATTTTCTTTGAGAGGCCCCATCCCATCGCCACCGCCGACGATGAGGGCGATAAATTCATCTTGTCCCCAACCCAGTTTTTCGCGTAATGCTGTTTTTGTTCCAGAGGGGACGGCACACCTTTCGGGGATGGGCTGCCCAACGACGCGGATGTTTTTTGCGGGCATCCCATATTTGAGGGCACGCTCCCGAGCCTGTTGCGTGGGAACAAGTGTGAGGTCCGCGCGCGCATCGTACCAAAGTGCATGGGTGCTGACCATATCTGTCACCACCGTCACGAAGGGCGGACGTTCATCCCCGAGGGCTTTCAAAATCGGTGTTGTCGCCAAAGCATGCACTGCCACGATCATATCGGCAGGATGCCTTTTGACGAGTTCTTTGGTCGCCTTGCCGATATAGGGCCACATGCTGGCGGTGATGGCGCGGGCACGCAGGCGGCTATCGCTCATTTTGAAACTCAAGCCCCAAAGATAGGGGGCTTTGACCATTTCGGGATACCAATCGGGCATTTTGTTGAAAGGGAGCGGGGCATAGCCTTTGAAGAAATCGACCATTTCTGTGGTGACGGAATCGCCAAATTCGAGTTCGAGAGCTTCTATAATGGATTCTGTGGAGCTTCTATGTCCGCCGCCCGTATCTGAAAAAAGGAAGAGAATATGTGGTTTTTTATTTGTCATCTAAATCATCCTTTGACAAAATGACTTTGAGACGGCGTGCAAGTTCACGGCGCGTGAGCATGACACGCCGCCCGCAGCCGCGACACTCGAGACCAATATCTGCGCCGAGGCGGGTTATCGTCCACTCGTAGGAGCCGCAGGGATGCGGCTTTCGTAAACGGACGGTATCGTTAATATCAATTTCTGGGAGCATATTAAAATTATACCCTGAGTAAAACGGTGGCCTTATTGGGGGAGTGCCTAAAATCATGGGTAAATTTCTGCATGTCTTTGCGAGGAGAGTCTTATCCGACGAAGCAATCTCCCCGATAGTCAAGGAGATTGCCGCGCTCGCTTCGCTTGCTCGCAATGACGTATATTAGGGCAATCGCATCTAAATCAGGGTAGGTTCTGTTATCCTCGTACTGCTAGGATAGCAAAGATGAAAACCACACCATTAAACAAGTTAGAAGAACACTTTTCAGAGGTTAGCGACCCACGCATAGACCGCACCAAAGACCATAAACTGCTAAAC
>Ga0209042_1001103_pt1 | contig 22218 bp, 28 predicted proteins | sample SaaInlV_200m_DNA_6_FD_184649 | JGI IMG/M metagenome (GOLD analysis project Ga0209042, IMG submission 184649) | Marine microbial communities from expanding oxygen minimum zones in the Saanich Inlet - SI037_S2LV_200m_DNA (SPAdes) (version 2) | ecosystem: Environmental > Aquatic > Marine >...
GTTTGTTTTAGTTATGCTATCTGTCTTTGTGGCTGCTGTTCCTTCTTGGAAGATTGTGAGTTGTCCAATAGATTCTGATACCGATATTGTTTTCTATGGTTACTGGGTTTGCGTTGAGAGGATCTGCTGGAGAGGTTAATTATATTGCCGTTATTATTTTGATAGTGTTTGTCTTGTGTGGGGTTTGGGGATTGAAGCTTTGGTTGCTTTACAAGAAGAAGCATAAATAATTTTAGAACTGTTATAGGAGCTTGTTATATATCCATGCGAAGAGCCAGGTTAATATGAAGATGTCAGTAAAGGAGTAGATTGTTCCGAGGATTGCGCCGGTTGTTGATAGGTTGTATCCTAGGGTTCCGTAGAGAGTGTGTAGAAAGGGTGTTATTGTTGTCATGGAAGGTAACATTAGAGCTAGGATTGTTGCGAAGAGGGTGGATGTTGCAGTGAGAATTGCTGCAGAGAAGGCTAATTTTGAGGGTTGGAGGGCTTGAGATGATTTCTTTTTCATTATTAGGAGAGAATTTAGATGTTTATATAATTTGTCTTGAGTTTATAATTTTAGAATTGCCTTGTTTCCCCATGCATTTTTTGTTATCTTGAATCCGTTATTTTTTAGAAAATTTGCTGGGTCATTTTGTGGTTTTCTGTTGTCCCAATTTGTATATATGTAATTGTATTGATTTGTTATTGATTTTATGAATTTGTCTAGTAGAGGATATGCTAGGTTTCTTTTTCTGTCTGAGACTTTTATGTGTATGTGGACTGTTTTTTCTTTGCTTTTATTTGTTGTTACATTATCTATCCAGATTCCTCCTATTGTTTTTATTTTGCATTTTCTTTTTGTTTCTAGTGTTGTTATTGGATATCTTATGAATCTTCTTCTTTCCTCCTCTTCTGCTTCATAAGGTAATATGACTGATCTTTCTCCTTGGAGCTTGGTGTTGTATAATTCCCAAAATTGAAATATTTTTTTGTTGAAGCAGGGTTTTTCTCTTTTTATCCAATTTTGTTTTTCTAGTGATGTTGTTAAATTATAAGGGGCTTCGTATACTGCTAGATATGTGCTTCCTTTATCAAGTGTTATTCTCTCTAGAGTTGTCATTTTTTTAAAATTATATTTTTGTTTTTAAATTTGTTGATTAGGTAGATTTTTAATTGAGTTTTGGTGTACTTTTGGATGGTAAGAGTAAGATATAGTTTCGGAAGTCGGCATACTGGCAATATTCGTAATATTAAGAAGCAGCGGGCGAAGTATCCGGCTGTTATGAAGGAGGTTGTTGATATTTCGGATATAGTTTTGGAGATTTTGGATGCGAGGTTTGTTGAGGATACGCGGAATTTGGAGGTGGAGGCTGATATTTTGGCAAAGGGGAAGAAGTTAGTTTATGTTTTTAATAAGTGTGATTTGGTTAGTTTGCGGAAGTTGGAGAAGAATTTGCCTAACTGGATGAGGCCGTATGTTTTTGTTTCGGCGACGAAGGGGATTGGTCTTGGGGATTTGAAGGCTCGTATTAAGATGGAGGCGAAGCGGATTTTAGTTGCGAGGAAATCTGCGGGTATTTCTAATAAAGAAGAGAACGATAACAAGACGGGAGCTTTTGGGCAGAAGAAGCGAGGGGTTGGAAAAAAGAAACTTAAGCCGGTGGAGAAGATGGCTAAGGAAAAGCGGGATGAAAATTGGGAGAGGGTTCATGTTGGAGTTATTGGGGTTCCGAATGCGGGAAAAAGTTCGGTTATTAATTTTGTGACTCGGAAGGGCGCTGCTAAAACTGGAGGTAAAGCTGGGTTTACTAAGGGAATGCAGAAGATTCGGATGTCGAGTAATATTTTGATTTTGGATACTCCTGGAGTGATTCCTGAGGCTCGGTATACCACGGAGAAAAAGAGTTTTGCGCGGGATGTTAGAATAGGTGCTAGGAGTTATGGGGATGTTCGGGACCCAGAAGGGGCGGTTTCTTATTTAATTATGGCTCCGGAGCTGTTGGATAAAGATAATCCTAGTGAAGATGAACTTAAGGCTGTTGAGGAGTGTGCGAGAAGTGCTCGGGCTATTTCTAGATTTTATAAGATTGTGTTTGAGGGTATTGAGGATTTGATTGATAAGGTTGGGAAGAAGAAAGGATTTTTGGCGAAGGGTGGGATAGTGGATGAAGATCGGGCGGCGCGCTTGATTTTGAGAGATTGGCAAGAAGGTAGTATTCGGGTTTGAATAAATTTCTTAAAGTATTTCTGAATTTTTGTGATGTTGTAAAATTATTAGATTATTCCATTTTTTTATTAACTTAAAAGTAGTTAAAAATAGAAAGCTTTATAATTGGTTGTTTTGTTTTGTTTTTATGGTAATTGATAATGATGATATTGTTAGGCTGCTAAAAAATCAGGTTCGTAAAAACTTAGAGGATTCTAGGATTAATGAGGGTTTTTTTTGTGGAAATTATCCTGCTGTTTCTAGTATTGTGGCTCATGAGGCTACTTGTGCTGGTTGGATAGGGTATATTTTTAATTTGACAGAGGAGAAGAGGGAGGTTTCGTATTTAGATGATGTTCGACTTGTGGATGCCTACAAGCATTTTCCTCCTAAGTTTGAAGTTTAATTTTAAAATGCGGAATAATATCTAAATTTTTATAAAGCTAAAATAGTTTTTTTCCTGATGGAAAATAATTATTCGTCCTTTGGTCTTGTTGGTTTTTATAATGAGGGAACTGATAGTCTTGATTCTTATATTTCGAAGTGTTCAGAGAATGGTGTTGCTTTGTGGTTTAATAAGTTTGAATATTTTGATAAGATGAAAAAAAAAGATCTTATTAAAAAAGGAGATGATATTATTATGTTTAGTCGTGGAGGCTGTGAGAGATATTATCGCGTTGGTATAGATGGTAAGTTGTGTGGTTCTGATGGTATTATCTTAGATAAAGGGAAACGTAATTTGGATATTTGGGGAATGAGGGATGTTGAGAGTGTTCTTGAGAGATTGCAGTTATCTAAATTTATATAAAGTTTGTTTGCTTTTTGCTTTTATGGGGAGATTACACTGGGATTCTTATGCTAAGGAGGAAGGTAAGTCTATTGAGGAGTATATTGATGGAAGACTGGGAAACGAAGGGAATTTTTTGTATTTTTGGGACCATGAGACTTTTTCTAGTTTGTACGATGAGGGTTTGATTGGAGAAGGGGCGGTTGTTCGAACTTCGGATGATGGGTATATTGATAGGGTTTATTTACTTAACACTGAAGGGGATTTTCTTGGTACTCATTTTGGGGCATATCCTTTAGAAGATAGGGTTTATTATTTTGATGAAGTTTTTGAAAGTAGGAACATTAGTGACGGGTATACATTGGAATGGAAAAAGTTTGAGAATCTTTTTCTTAAATGGAGAAAGTTAAATAATAAAAAATAAAGTTTTTTTTGTTTTCTTAAGTCTAAAGGCCTTGTCGGCAGTCATAGATTGAGTAGAATTTTTCATATTATTAAATGGTTATTGTATGACCATTATCCCGTTTTTCCCAGATCGCATCTGGAAATCTTTGGAATATGTTTCTTCTCAATCTATCGACGTTGTTTACATCTTCTTCGTCTCTGAAGTCGAAGTTATCGAATGCTAAAGTTATTTCCATTTTCACCTCCTTTAATTAGTTGAGGAGTTTTTTGTTTATATAGAAATAGGGAATTGGAAGTATACTTTGTGGTTTGGTTTTATTTATAAGTCGTTTGACTGGTGAGGGGTACGGATGATTTTGTAGTGGTAGCAGGCGGTTTTTGGTGCTTAGGTTCTATTTGGATTGGAGTTATAGATTTGTTTATATAATTGAATATATTTGTTTTTTTATGAATAATGTGATGGTTTCTCTTGGGGATTCTCGTATGAAGGATATTGCTGAGGTTTTGGGAAGTAAGAGCTGTGTGAAGATTTTGGATTTGTTGGCTGTCGAGAATTTGGCTGTGAGTGATATTTCTCGGAAGCTTGGGATGAAGATTAATACTACGGACTATAATGTGAAGAAGTTGGTTCGGGCTGGGCTGATTGAGAAGAGCGATTATTGGTGGAGTGTTAAGGGGAAGAAGATGCCTGTTTATCGTGTTTCGGATAAAAGTATTGTGATTTCTCCTAGGAGGAAGGTTGCTAAAAAGTTTCTTTGGATTTTGGGATTGACTGGTATTGCTGGGATTTGGATTAGGAGCTTGATGGGTGGGGTTCATTCTGGTTCTGAGTATGTGATGAGTGCTCCTAAGGCGGAAGCGGTTTTTAGTAGGGTTGCTGAGGCCAATGTTGCTGATGCGGCTTCTGAGATGGGTAGATATGGGCTTGTTAGTGATGTTGGGAGCGGTTTTTGGGCTGGGTTGGCTGGATGGGAGTGGTTTTTGCTTGGGGCATGGGGAACGATTGTTTTGTTTTTTGTTTATAGTTTGATTGTTGAAAAGAGAGCTTGATTCTGTTTAGACTTTGTAATGGTAAAATTTATAACTGGTATAGTTTTATAGGTGTATGGGAAAGTCGAATGCTTCTTTCTATGTTGGTTTGTTGCCGGAAGAAGGAATTGTTTATGTTGCTGCTTCTGCTGTTTCTTGGGACGGTATGGATTCTGAAAATCAAAATTTTATTGAAGAAAAAGAAGGTTTAGAGAGGCTTGCAAGCTTGGGAAAAACTTTTGTTAGGAGAGGGTTTGTTTCAACTACTTCATCAATTTTGAAGAAAATTAAAAAGAGTATTAGTTATTATGAATCTCAGTGTAAAGAGCTTGATAGAGAAATATCCGAATTGAAATGTTCTAATAGTTATTATGTAAATTTTTTAATAGATGAGAGAGATAAGGCCTCTAAGTGGCTTTCTGAATATAGGAACGTTTATAGTTCTCTCGAAGAGGGGACGAGGTGTTATGGTTGTAGTGGGGAGGTTCGTAAGGAGCATGCCGAAATAGTTGCTAGGGGTTTGAATAATTTATCTGATTCAAAGAAACAGTTTGTTGTTGAGGCAGCTGTTTCTGGTTCTGGTAATGGTATTTTTAGTGATGATGACTTAGTGATAGAGGGTTATTCTCGTTTAGTTGCCAAGTTTTGTTTGGAGGATTGTTTTGTTTGTGATCCGATTACTTTTGAAGTGGAGAAGGTTTCTAGATAACTTTATAATTTCTTGATTTCTTAATTTGTTATGGGATTTTGGCCGGTTGTTTTGAATGTGTTGAGGAATTCGGATGTTGTTTTATTGGTAGTGGATGCTAGGATGCCCGATATTGCTCGGAATAGTGAAATTGTCGGGAAGGTTGAGAAGATGGAGAAGCGTTTGGTTTTGGTTTTTAATAAGTGTGATTTGGTTAGAGAAAGTGATTTGGTGGAGTTGAGGAAAGAATATTCCCGGAGTTTTTTTGTTTCGGCCTTGAAGAGGCGAGGAATTAAAAAGTTAAAGAAGGGTTTGGATGATATGGCTGGGGCTTGGAAGAGAGAAAGTTTGAGGGTTGGAATAGTTGGTTATCCTAATGCTGGGAAGTCGAGTTTGATTAATGCTATGGTTCCTGGAGCTGGGGTTAAGGTAAAGAGTGTTTCTGGGACGACGCGGAAGACTGAGTGGATTCGGAGTGGGAAGATTAGAATTATGGATTCTCCGGGGGTGATTCCTGCTGGGGATGATAAGATTAAGATTGGATTGACTGCTTCGAAAGACCCTCATAAGATTCGAAATCCGGAGAAGGTGGCGTTTAAGATCTTGGAGTTTTTGATGGAGAAGAAGTCTGGAGTTTTGGATAGGTTTTATGGAGCCCTGCTTGATGATGAGATGAGTTCTTATGATGTGTTTTTGGCGATTGGAAAGAAGAAGGGTTTTTTGGTGAAGGGAGGAGAGGTTGATGAGAATCGGTGCGCAGTTAGGATTATTGATGATTGGCAGAGAGGTCGATTGGGTTTGAAGTAGGTTTTTAGAATATTAATAGGTCGTGTTGGCTGGAGTTATGTGAGAGTGGTTGAATTTTAGCATTTCCATTAGTACTGGTTCGATTGCTACGATGTCCTTGGATGTGATGATTCCTACTAGTTTTTCGTTTTCTATGACCGGGAGGTGTTTTATCTCGTTGTTTCCCATTATCTGGATGGCGTCTTGAATTTCTTTGTTTGGGTCTATTGAGGTTATTATGTTAGACATGATCATGTTCACTCGAGTTGATTGGGCTTTTAGCCCCTTTGCTACAACTTTTCTGGCAATATCTTGTTCTGTTATTATTCCTATTACGGATAGTCCGTCTACCACGATAAGAGAACTTATTCTTCTGTTTGCCATTTTTTGGGCGCACTCATATATGGTTTCGTTTGGAGATGAGACGATGACATTGTTTGCCATTACTTCGCCTACTTTGTATCTGCCTTCCATATTTTTCTAGAATGAATTAGGTTTATATTTATTATTGTGATTTGGTGAAAAGATTATATAGTCTGTTGATTGGTTTTGGTTATGAAGTTTGAGGTGAAAGGTAAGAAGCGAGTGATTTTGTTGATTTTGTTTATTGGATTTGTTATTTGGTTTTCGATTAAGCCTTCTAATGATAGAGAGTGGAATGTTGATCAGAAGATTCTTTCGTATGCTGAGTTTGAAGGGGACTTTGTGCATGTTTATAACATTCGGAATTTTTCTTATTCTTCTGTTGATGATTATGTGGTTTCGTATTATAATAGGAGTTTTGATTTGAGGGAGTTGGATTCGGTTGATTATATTGTTGAACCTTTTGGTGAGTGGGAGGGCGCTGCTCATACGTTTTTTAGTTTTGGTTTTAGTGATGGTAATTATGTGGCTATCTCTATTGAGATTAGGAAAGAGGTGGGGGAGAGTTTTTCTACATGGAAGGGTCTTTTGAAGCAGTATGAGATTATGTATGTTATTGGAGACGAGAATGATTTAGTGAAGTTAAGGTCGAATTATAGGAAGGATTCGGTTTATGTTTACCCTGCTAATACAACTAAGGATAGTATGAGGTTATTGTTTGTTGATATGTTGGAGAAGACGAATAATCTTAAGAGTGAGCCGGAGTTTTATAATACGCTTACAAATACCTGTACGACGGGTCTTGCGCAGCATGTTAATGTGATTAGTCCGAAGAGAGTTCCGTTTAGTTTGAAGGTTTTGGCTCCTGGGTATAGTGATGAGCTGGCTTATGATTTGGGGCTGATTGAGAAGCGCGGGAGTTTTGAGGAGACGAGGGAATATTATAAGATTAATGAGAAGGCCTTTGGTGAAGGTGATTTTTCTGAAATGATTCGGGCTTGATTATTCGCTTTTTCTGATTAGGTAGTATATTGCGAAGAAGAGGAATATTGCAAAGTATACCCAAGTAGATTGGAAGGTTTGGCCGAATAGGAGGGTTTGTTTTGTTGCTGTTATTTGGTGATGTAGTGGGAGGACGGTTGATATCCATTGGATTATTTTTGGGAGAGCTTGGGTTGGGAAGAAAATTCCTGAGATTAACATTAATGGGAAAGAAATCATTAGAGAGAATAATACCGCTATTCCTTCGTTGTTTGCTATGAGGCCGATGATTAATCCTAAAGAGGTGTTTATGATTCCTATGAAGAGTATTAGTTGGAGGAGTGCTAGGGGTTGAATAGCATATTGTGCTCCGTAGAGCATGAAGAGAATTAAGATGATTACGAATTGTATTGTTACTAGGGCTGTGAAGAAGATTAGTTTTGCTAAAATGTATAAGATTGGAGAGCTTGATACCTTTACTCTTGTTAAGAAGTTTGTATTTTTGTCGTAGATGATTGATGTTGAGGATAGCATTAGTATTATGAAGATTGCTAGGATTGGAAATATGTAGATTATGCCGGCGTCTTTTTTGAGGTCTTCTGAGTATACGGCTCTTTTGTCTGTCCAGACTGGGTTTGTTAGAAATTCGGTATTCATTTCCTCTAAGGCTTTTAGGTCGTCGTCGGTTTTTTGTATTTTTCCTTGTAGCGTTTTGCTAAAGTCTGAGAATTCTATTGCGAGGTTGACTCCTCCTCTTATTGATTTTACCTTTGAGTTTAGTTCTTGGTTGAGGTTGTCGATGATTTCTCTTTTGAAGGGTTCTAATGATTGGTCGATTTTCCATGAGATTAGGTTGGAGAATGCGATGTCGGTGTTGTCGTAGTAGATTGTTAGTTTTGATTGTTTTAGGTTTTGAAGGTTTTCTGCGAATCCTTTTCCTATTTCTAGACCTATGTCGATTTCTCCTTTTTTGATTTGTTCTTGCATGTTGTTTGTGCAGTTGTTTGGATCTAATTGGACTGGGGTGAATCCGTTTAGGTCTTGGAAGGCTGATTTTGAAATTTGAGTTTGGTCGAAGTCGCATATTCCGATTTTGATGTCGTATTCTTTTGGGTTTAGTGCGAAGAGAAAGAGAGTTGCTATTATTAATGGGAGGAGTATGAAGAGGTAGAGGTATTTTTTTCGTTGCACTAGAAGAAGGGTGTCTTTTTTTGTATAGGCGTAGAGTTTTAGGATTTGTTTCATTCTGCTTTTAGGAAGGTTTCGTCAAGGTTTGGTTCTCTGAAAGATATCTCGTTGAATTTTAGATTTAGTTTGTTTAAGAGTTTTATTAGGTAGGATTTTTCGCGTTCGGTGTTAATTCCAAACATGAGGTATCGTTGATAGGAATCTAGGATTTTGAGGTCTTTGTATTCGCAGTATTTTTTGATTTTTTCTAGGTTTTCTTGTGAAAGGTGGGTGAATCTGAGTTCGTAAATGTAGTTGATTTTTAGTTTTGTTTTTAGAGATTCGAGATTTCCGGAGAAGAAGATTTTTCCGTTTTTTAGAATTATTAATCGGTCTACGTGTTCTTGTGTTTCGGCTAAGAGGTGAGATGTTAAGATTATTGATTTTCCTCTTTTTCGAAGGGTTTCTAAGAAGTGCCAGAGGAGTCGTCTGTTTCTGAAATCTAGGCCGGTGAACGGTTCGTCTAGGATTAGGATCTCTGGATCATGAAGAAGAGAGAGAACGATATTTAACCTGACACGTTGTCCGCCTGATAGTTGGGATGGGAGTTTGTTTTTGTCTTCCTCTAGCTTTAGCATTTTTAAGAGTTTTTTTGCTTTTCTTGTTGCTTTTCTTTCTGTGATTCCGGAGTTTAGTCCGAATATTTTGATGTTGTCTAAGATTGAGAGATCTGGAATCATAGCAGTTTCTTGAGGGGTGAAACCTATTTTGTCTTTGCTGAAGAATTTAGGTTTTCCGAATATTTTTATTTTTCCTTGATCTGGTTGGGGAATTATTCCTGCTATGATTTTTAAGAAGGTTGATTTTCCGCATCCTGATTTTCCGATGATTGCGACTAGTTCTCCTGGTTTTAGGGATATTGAGATGTCGCGAAGAATTTCTTGATCTTTGTAGGAGAATGCTACTTTGGAAGTTGTTAGGGGTTTTGATTTTCCTAGGAGTTTTTTGAAGAATTTCATTTTTTGGTAAGGGTTTTTTGGTTTTTAAGATTTTGTGGAAACGGTGTTTGCGAAAGTATAAATATAATGTTGTGCTTGTTTTATTATGAATCCGGTTGAAGTTTTGAATAAAGAACATGAGGCGATTGAGGTTGAGTTAGATGAGTTAGATTTTATTATGGGGGATTCTGGTTGTCCGACTTCTGATTCTGATGAGGTAAATAGTGGGGAAGTTAATTATCCTAATCTGGTTCATACTTTTTGGAAACTTTGTAAGCTTTGGGAGAATCATGAGGAGATGGAGGAGGAGTTGTTTAAGGTGATGGATAAAGAGGGTTTTAATATTCCGGTGAAAAGTATTTTTCTTGAGCATAAGAGTTTAAAAAAGCAGGTGAAGAATATTGGTGATGCGATTAATTCGGGGAGTGATTTTAAGGTGAGGAAGATTTTGTGTAAGGATGTAAGAGAGTTTGTTGATGTTTTGAGGAAGCATGCTGGGGATGAGGAGGATGTTTTGAGTGGGGTTATTGTTAGTGAGTTTAGTGATGAGGGGATGCGGGAGATTCGGCGGATTGTTGGGAAGTATCGGGAGTGATTGGTTAGATATCTAAAACTTTATAAGTTAAATTTGTTGAGTGGTATTGTCCCCCTATAGCTCATCGGTAGAGCAGGCGGTTGTAGCCCGCTGTGGCCCTGTTCGATTCAGGGTGGGGGGATAACACCTTTTAGTTACCAAGGAAAAAGATTAAAAAGGTAGCTTTGCTTGGGTTCTTATGGGATTTAAAACAAGATATGAGAACCTGAAGCCTAGATTTTTATCTGACCCTGAGATATGCAAGAGTAATCGTGACTTGTTTACAAAGTATCTTGTGTGGCAAGAGAAGAAGCTGATCTCTAAGAATGGGTTTAGGGAGCTTGATGATAGTTGCTGTAAGACGCTTTACACCTATGTTATGATGTTTCGGAATGTGAATAAGTGGTTTGGCAATAAACCTCTCAAAAACATTACTAGAAAGGATTTAGAGAGGGTGTGGAACGATTTAGAGTCTGGAAAGATAAAGAAGGCTGATGGAAACCCGTATGAGGACAGGGCAAGCTATTATTCTAAGATATTCAAAGGTAAGCTGTTTAAAATGATTAAGAAGTATGATATTGCTACGGAAGTTTTTGAGTTTTGGAAACCTGCTAAGAATGATGATAAGGTGAAATTTTTTGAAGAGAAGGATTTTGGGAATATGCTTTTGTATGCGATTAAGCCGGAGCATAAGTTGATGTTAAGTTTGTTGTGGGATGTTGGGGAGAATGTGTTTTCTATTTTGCAGTTGCAGAGAAAGGAAATTAGGGAGCGTGTTAATTCTCAGGGGGAGATGGAATACCTTGTGACTTTGAAGAATAGTAAGATAAAGCGAAGTCGTACTGCTAGGACTGAGCCTACGAATTACGCTAATACGGCTAAGATTCTAAAGGCGTATATTGATAATGGAAAAAGGGAATTTGTAGAAAATCCTAATGGTAGGGAGGTATACTGGAGTTCTAAAACTATTGATGGTAAGAAAAAAAGAAAGCGGATTTATGGCGCGTGGATTGTTCGTCCGTTTAAGGATGAGGATTATTTATTTGATTTTGGACCTAAGCAGGCTGAGAAAGTTTTGAGGCGAGTTGTTGAAAAGTCTGGGGTTATTTGCTTGCCCGATGGAGAGAGGCCTACCTTGAAAGATTTTAGAAGTTCTATGGCTTGTCATTTGCTGAAAGAGGGCTGGAGTTGTGATGAGGTGCGGAGTCGTCTTGGACATAAGCCTTCATCTAAAGCTATTGATAAGTATGTGAATTATTTGGCGATTGGGAAGGGTGGGGCTAAGAAGAAATTGTATGATAGTAGTTTGCAGAAGGTTGAGGGAAAACTTGAGGAGAGCAAGCAGAGAGAGAAGTTGTTAGATATGAGAGTAGAGAAACAGGCAGAGCAATTGGAAGAAGTGAATAAGAAATTATTTTTGTTGAGTAAAAAATTACTAGTAAAATAATTTTTAGTTTAATCGTTATAAACTTTATCTCGACGGTGAAATTGGATATTATGTACCATGTTTAAATATAAAAGTTGCTATGGTATATTATGGGAATCGGAAATACTTATGAGATAGGGAAATGGTTTGGGGGTTGTATGGGATGATGAAATATTTGACGAATAGGGATTGTGTGGAATTGACTAGGGAATATGATCCGGATATAAATTATCTTTCTGTTGTGGAATTTTTGGTTGATTTGGGGCGGGGTGATGAAGAGTAGATGTTTTGTATAACTATAAAGTAGTTACAAATGGAAAAGTTTAAAAAGGTTGGAAGGGGTATTTTATTATGGAATTAGGATTATCACAACAGCTGCAGTTGAATCAGAGTTTGTGCTTGTCGCAGACTATTGATTTTGCTAAACTTATGGCTGTGCCGGACGAAGTGTTGAGTACGATAGTTGGAGCTGTGTCGTATAATCCTGATGTGATAGAATCTAAAATAATGGAGCAAAAAGATGCTGTTTCTGGATTTTTTGATGCTTCTGGCAAGGTTAAGTCGCTTTACTCTTCCTTGATTCCCTCTAAGGGGGATAGTGATGGTGTTAATAGTGGTATAGTTGGAGCTCCTGATTTGAGGGGATTAGAGGGATGTTTGGGGCAGTATAATGCTACTACAACTTCTGATGTTACGTATATTGGTAGGAAAAATGATAAACCTGAAATTGTTTTTTCTGATCATTTAAAGGGGTCTATGGGGTTGAACCTTGTACAGTTGGACTCTTCTCTTTATCCTGAAACGTCTAGGCTTTTGGATAGGCTGAGATCTTTTGATCAGTGGAAGCGGGATTCTCTCATGAAGACTTATGTTGTGATTGGTGGAAAGCAGAGAGAGTACATGGAGAGTTTTGATAAGACTAGATTTAATATTTTTAAGCAGAGTAATTTGGCAGATAAACTTGATTTTAGTGATGCCACTGTTTCTAGGCTTATATCTAATCGATGGGTTGAGATTCGAAGTGTTTCTGGAGAACAGCAGTTTACATATGTAAAAGACCTTCTTCCTACAAAAGATGATTTGGGTAAATATATTGCTTTTGATGCATTGAATAATATCATGAAAGAGGAGTTTGAACTGGGGCGAGCTTATAGTGATGCAGAACTTTGTGATAGGGGTATTAATTTGGCTCGAAGGACTGTTGCTAAGCATAGAAAATTGACTGGAGTTCCTAATTCTGTAGAGAGGAAGGCTGCTTATGTAAGTGGGGCTTTGGATAAGGCTTATGTTTTTGAGTAGATAGATTTTTATTTGGTTGATTGTTTTGTGATGTATGGGATATGACTCTCGGTATTCTGGAAGGGATTTTTATTGGGGGCTGGAGCCTTGTGTATTAGTTAGAGATTCTGTTAAGTATTTAGATAAAGGGAGTCGAGTTTTGGATTTGGGATGTGGCGAGGGCAAGGATTCTTTCTTTTTGGCTAGGGAGGGCTTTGATGTTAGTGCCGTTGATGTTTCTGAGGTTGGGGTGGAGAAGTTGAGGGGGTTTGCTAAAAATAATAATCTGAATGTTAAGACGGAAGTTTGTGATGTTGGGGAATTTTTGGATGGGTGTGGTGAGTTTGGCGGGATTTTTGCTTTGAATGTTTTGCAGTTTCTTGGGGAAGATGTTTTTTCTATTGTTGGTAAAATGAAGAGTAAGGCTAGGTCTGGTGGGTTGAATGTGATTAGTTCTTTTGTTGGGGAAAGTGAAGAGCAGAGAGAGGACGCTTTATCTAAAGGTAGGTATTTGTTTGATGAGGGTGAGTTAAAGGAGATGTATAAGGTTTCGGATTTGCGGCATTTGTATCGGAGGTCTAGTAAAGGGGAGTTTAGGGAGTGGTTGAAGGATCGGGATGGGTGGGTGGCTCCTGATGTGGAGTTGTTTGATTGTTGGGTTAAGTATGTTCATGATAGTTATGCATATAGGACTCAGACTAAGGAACATTTAAAAGAGATTTTGAGAGATGGTTTTGATCCGAATTATTGTCCTTATGTTCAAATTAGGTCCAAGCTGGAGAAGTTTTATAATTTAATTTTGAAGCTTGAGAAGAAGGGATATAGGATGACCTTGGATTGGAAGGGTGTTTATCCTAGTGGATCTGAGGCGGTTCGTGTTTCTAGGAGAGATTTAGATAATCCTTTTGTAGATTTTGCTATTGACCTGAAGGAGACTAGGGATTTTGTAAAAAGGTTTAAAGGTGGGGCGATTGCTGGGAATGTTTTGGAATTGGTTGAAGGAGTTAAGGGTTTTGATGTTAAGTTGACTAAGCCGCAGAAGAAGAATATTAATGAGCTTATTAGATGGGCAAAAAAGAAAATGAGTTATAGTAATTTTTTAATGAGGGTAAAATTGAGTTCTAAATGTTTTGAAAAGGCTAAGATTCATATTCTAGGTGAGGATAAATATTGGAAGTCTCCTTATGGGTCGTTTGAGAATTTCAAGAAAGTTATTAAGAAGTATGGGCTTGAGAAATATGAGCCTTATTTGGAGAAAAAGAGTCGTGCTTATGTTAGGGTTATTGATAGGATTGAGAAGAGTGAAATTGAGGTGATTAGGTGAAGTTTTTAAGACTTCATAATTTCTTTGCAAGGCGTGCATTCAGCATTTTTGAAGAATTTAATAAAATCGGTTATTAGGGTTTTATTTCCTGAAATAAAGAAATCGTTTTCATGAGTTATTGTGAATATCCAATTTAGGTTTTCATCTGCGATATGTGAGTTGGTAATTGTGTCAATATTTTCATTTAGGAAGTTCTTTAGTTCATTAGTGTCTATAATTCCAGAAGGTATGTTGTTTTGAAAACTTGGCTCGGGAAAGAATATGATTTTGTTGATTTTTTTATTTTTTAGAAAATTTAGTAAATTGTTTGTTGCATCATTTAATTTAATTTTATCAATTAGGCATTCATCTTCAAAGAATTTGTTGAATTGAATGTAAAGCCAGCTAATGTTTGGGTCTAAGTTTTTTCTTTTTAAAATTTTTTCAAGTTCGGATTTTGTTAGTTTTTGCATGGTGTGATGTAGGTGGAGGGTGTTATAAATTTATTCTATTGTAGGTGTTTTTGTGGGGATAGGGTTGACCTTGAGCCTTATAATCATAAGCCGTTTTTGATTGTGTTTAAGGCTGGGAAGAAGGCAAATCTTAGAAGAGTGAAAAATTTGGGTAATTTTATAAGTAATAATATTTTAATAAAAGTGAGATGGGAGATAATATGTGGGACAAGGTTTCTGGCGGTTATGATGATGCTGTGGGGGATAGTGGAGATGTGTATCATAAAATTTATACTAATCCGCAGATTTTCAAACTACTTGGCGACATAAAAGGAAAAAGAATTTTGGATTTGGCCTGTGGTCAAGGTTATTTTTCTGAGCTTTTGAAGAAAAGGGGAGGGAAAATTGTTGGGGTGGATTATTCTAGGAAGTTTATAAAAATTGCAAAAAAGAGAAAATCTGAGGTTGAATTTAGAGTTGGTAGTTCTTCTGATATGAGTTTTTTGAAGAAAAATTCTTTTGACGATATTGTTTGTAATTTCGGGCTGCATGATATTAAAGATTTGAAGGGAACGATAAAGGAGTGTTCCCGTGTTATTAAGAAAGGCGGGAAGTTTGTTTGGGTGATTCCTCATCCGGCATTTTATTTAGGTAAAAAGGTGAAAAGAGATGGTAAGTATATCAAAGAAGTTTATGGTTATAAAAAATTGAATACTAAGACTATTAATTGGTTTGATTCGCCCTTTACACAATATCATCGACCGATTGAATATTATTTTCATGAAATGTTTAAGGGTGGATTTTTGGTTTCTGGATTTGTGGAGGTTGAGACAAGGCATAAGGATGGGAAATTGACTAAAGATAAGGCACTGTTAGAATACAAAAGAGAGATTCCTAGTTTTTTGGTTTGTGAGTGTGTTAAAAAGTAGGTGTTTATCGAACTTATATATAAGTTTTTGTTCGCGCCTTACCTGATTCTCCTCAGAGTAATTCTAACTCGTGTAATCTTTTCAGATGTTTCTCAAAACTAAATGCCATTTTAAGAGTTAAAGTTTCATCGTAGCTAAAATAAGAATAAACTTTATCTAAAGGATTAAGCATTAAAGTTTATTAATTTGGATTAATTTCGCATTAAAGGTGTTGATAATTAATTCAAATTAATCCCCTTTGCCTACATGTCTCTATAGCCGTTATCCCGGCGTCATTACTTCTCTTATATACTACTTCTTGTCATTGGGTGTAATTAAATTAAAAAAGTACTAATCATACCTTTAACTTAAGGCCTGGAATAAAAGGTAACCTTTTTGGTCTATTTTGGATGGGTTTGGTTTGCTGTTGCTGTTGGGTGTTTTGGGTGACCACAAAGTTAGAAATATTTATAAACGTGGGCACCTTCTATTTACTATGTATATTGAAAAAAGGAAGTCTGGTAAAAGCATAAAATATTATTTAGTTCATTCTTATAGAGAGAATAATAAAGTTGAGAAAATAAGGCGGTATCTTGGCTCCAATCTTTCAAAAGAAGAATTGGACAAGAAAAAGAAAAGGGTTGAAAAAATAATTTTAGAATTACTTGAAGAATTAAATAGTAGAATATTCTTTTTTATGTTGACGAAGAAGCAGGTGGAAATTTTAAATAATTATGATAATAAAATTAAAGTTGCTCACTTGAGTGAGAAGGAATGGGTAAATTTTACTGAGGATTTTGTTTATAATACTAATGCGATTGAGGGCTCAACTGTTACAGAGGAAGAGGTTCCCATAATTCTTAATAAAAAAAAGGCTGAGGGTGAAGAAGAGATTGAGACGAAAGGGGTTGCCCTGGCGGTAGAATATATTAGAAAGACGAAAAAAGATTTGTCGCTGGACCTATTGCTGAAACTTCATAAATTTTGTTTTGATGGATCAAAGGATTTCGCTGGGAAATTCAGAGATGTTAATGTTGTTGTTAGAAATTCTATGGGGCATGTTCTTCATGCGGGAGTGCCAAAAGAAGAATTAATCGATTATCTTAATGATTTTATTGAATGGTATAGAGGAAATAAGGGGAAATTTAGGCCCTTAGTTCTGGCTGCTATATTGCATAATCAATTTGAACATATACATCCTTTTCAGGATGGAAATGGGAGGGTTGGTAGGTTGTTGTTAAATTATATATTGTTAAAAAATAAATATCCGCCTATCAATATTATGCTTGAGGATAGGCAGGAATACTATAGATCTTTATATGAATATTCTAAGCATGATGATATGAAACCTACACTTAATTTGCTAGTTAAACAATACAAGAAGACGCTAAAAGAGGTGTCCACAAAAAATAGGAAAGGCTAGGTTTGTGGTCACCTATATTGGGATTCTGTTCATGAATTGATTTAATTTTTTAAAAAGGTAACCTTTTTGGTCTATCTTGGGTGGGGGGATTGACTCTTCTTAAACAGACCCTGTCCACGAAGTGAACCCATCGATTTGCTTGGGCACGATTCAGGGGGGGGATTTTTAAAAATATAGTGCGATTAGTTTGCCAGTGAAATGTGTTATTGTGATTACTAGTATTGCTATTCCTAGGTGTTCTGATATTACTTTGAGTGGGGATTCGTTTCGAGATTTTGCTAGGTAGAAGTTGAAGGTTACGATTAGAATGAGGCCCCATGCTAGGTTTGCTATTATTGCTGTTTTGAATTCTAGGAATATGATTGGTATTAGGAATGTTAGTGCGACTAGGAGTTTTGCTAGGAAGGTGGAGAGAGTTGCTTCCCAGACTTCGGAGTGGGAGTTTTTTTCTGAGGATTCTTGTGAGATGTGGATGCTTAGGGCGTCGGAGAATGCGTCGGCGATTGCGATTGTTAGGATTCCTCCGATGACTGCTAATTTAAGAGAAGTTGCTGCGTTTAAGCCTATCATTACAGCTAGGGTTGTTATGACGCCGGAAGTTAGGCCGAATGCTAAGCCGGTTTTTATTGAGGGTTTCATTGAATATTAGAAGGTTAGGACGTTTATAATGCTTATGTGAACGTGAAGAAGTTTTCTAGGAATGTTGTTGCATATGTTCCGGAGGGAAGTGTGAATTCTAGAGTTATTTTTTTACTTCCTTCGAATTCTTCGTCATTATCTACTTCTACTTCTAAACCTTCTATTTTTGTTATGGCTTTTCTGAATGAGCCTTTTATTCTTAGGTGTGGTATTTCTTGAATATCGAAATCTTCTAATGTTAAATCATATTTATCTAAGACTTCTTGTTCTATTTCTCCTAGTCTGCCATTTGACATCCTTGTTTTGTAGCCTGCTAAAATTCCGCTTTGTTGGCCTTTATCTTCTAGGTTTAATCCTTCCTCTAGAGCCTGGGATACTATATCATTAAAAATTATTGATTGGACTGCATGTATATACATTAGTAGGATTTTTTTTGGGAGGCATTTTATTATTAAGAGAGGTGATTTGTCTTCTTGATTTTCTTCCCATCCTTTATCTTCTCTAATTAATTTAAGTGCGCCTTTGAATTTTTTTTTAAGTAAGAGTTTTCCTATTTTTATGTTGCCTTGATTGATGCCGAATCTTTGTGGTCCGAAGTAGTTTGGAAAGAATGTTCGTTTTCTTATTTGAGATGAAATTTTGATTGCGTCTTTTTTGTCTATGTCTCGGAGCGTGATTTTGAAGTGGTTAGCGTCGAGATATCCCATTTTTATTTTTCGCTTGTTCCATTTGAAATTTTTTAGGATTATGTTGGGATTGCTGAAGTTCCTAAGTTTTTCTATGTCTGGTTTTTCTAGAGATATTCTCTGCGAGGTATAGGCGACCTTGTCTTTTGTTCCGGCGTAACCTATTGCTTGAGGGCTTTTTCCTATGCTGTCTGCTATTGTTTTGATTGTTGTGAAGTGGTCTATGTCTCTTTTTTCCATTTCGCACCATAGAAAATCTCGCTGGCTTTCATCTATTTTGATTGAAGATTGAATGAATTCTGTTGATGTTTGGCAGTGCCATTCTCCTTGTATTTCTTCTACTATGAAGTCTTTTGGTAAATGTTTTAGTTTGGCGTGTATTGTTTCCATTAGAATTTTAATTGTGAGTGTTTGTTACTTAAATGTCTTCTTGTTCGTTCATGAAGAATACGTTGTTTGAATCGATTTCGTGTATGTTGCCGTTTTTTTCGAATATAGCTAGGGCTCTTGGTAGTGAGAATTTGCCGACGATTCCAACTTTTGAATATACTACGTAATTGAAAACTCTTTCTTCTCCGGCTTCTAAGTCTCCGATGTGCCAGTGAACTCTTCGGGACTCTGCGTCGATTTTGTCGGGTTTTATGTTTCCGAATTTTTTGTATATTTTTACTATTGCTGGGACTTTGTCTATTAGTGTTACGTTTTCAATGCTTTGTTTAGCCTTTAGGTTGAGAGTTATTTTTAGGGCGAATTCCCCGTTTTTTGTTTTTACTGGAGATGCTGATTTTTTTATTTGGAGTTTTGTTTGGGAGTATCTTTTGTAGCCTAGGATTGCAACTATTGCGAAGACTATTATTAGGAATGGTAAGATATAGTTTGTTTCTGCTTTTATTGTGTAGGCTTGTGAAGGGGCTAATCTTTCTTTTCTCCAGGTGTATTCGATTTTCATTCCGTTTCTTTGGATCATTGTTGGTTCTACATTAAAAGTTGTGAAGAGGCGAGACAAGATGTTTCTTCCTATTTCTATTTCTATGTTTTCTACCACATTTCCTGTGTTTACTTTTGTTATTACTTCTCTTCGTATTAAAATTCCAGAGAGATCTTCGGTAACTGTTATTCCCTTCTTTTCACCTAAGTATAGATTTCCTTCCATTTTTTTCTCGCCTTTATTTGTTTCGAATATTGCGGTTATAATGTAGACTCCTGCAGATGTTTTTTTGAGGATATTATCGTAAGGGATTACTTCGATTTCTAGTTTTTCGTTTGGATTTAATGTGAAGGTCCTTTTTTCATCGAAGAGAACTGAGGAGAATGTTGCGGTTATGTTTTCTAATATTGTTGCTTCTTTGTTTTGGATATAGAATTTTATTTTTCCATTGGAGGGATCGATTGAGTCAGAATTTATTTCTATTGTGTCCTCTAGGTTTTTTATTTTGAGTAATATTTTTTTCTCGTGTTTTTTGACGTCTCTGTGGTTTAAGGTGTATGCTAGTGCGTAGTTTCCGATTATGTCTAGGTTTGATGTTGGTGTCACGGTGAATTTTTTTACGAAGGGGTCTTCTGTTATTTGGAATGTGTTTGATGGTTTGATTGAGAGGTCAGACAAGGTGTATACATTATATGTTCCAGGTGTTGCGTTTGTTATGTTTAGGGTTAGCGTGATTGGATTGTCGAAATCTCGGATGATTATGTTTGTGTCGTATTCATGTGTGATTTGAATTGCAGAGACTAAGGTTAAGGAAAGAAATATTATTAGGATGGAAAGTGGTCTTCTCATTAGAGATGAGGTCGAAATTATTTTATAAAGATTTATATGGTCTAGCCTACTGGTATTCTAAGGAAGGCTTTTAGGTCGTTTATCATGTCTTGTACTTCTTCTTCTAGAGTTTCTTCGTATTCGTCCACTGTTGTTCTTATTATGTATTTTTCGTAAATTGCTCTCATAAATCTGTTTAAGGGTTTGTCTGTCCACTTTTGCTCGTAGTCATTTATGATGCTTGCTTTAATATCAATTTCTAGCTCACCTTTGTTCATTTTTGTTTTTTTGCCGTCTATTTCTGTTTCCGCATCTTTCATTCCAAGTATGTGCCAGCTAAGGGTGATTTCGTATAGAAAGTAATCTGTGACCATTCTTTTTGCGGACCAGTTTATTATGACTTCTTTTCCTCCTCCTGAGAGTTTTTCTTTGTACATGTCTTCTGATAGGGCGTAGCCGTGGTCTTTTAGCCAGTTGAATAGCATGGTGTATACTTCCACATAGTCCCAGAATCCAACTTGGTTTAATTTCTCTCTATAAATTTGTTTTTTGTGTCCCATCTTTTATCTTTTATGCAATCCTTGTATATAAAGATTATCTTTTACTGTAGCATTCGTCGCAGAGCCATTGTGCGCAGTCTTTGTAAAGAAGTCCGAATATTCCGCATTCTTCACAGATTCCGGATTTTCTTTGGGCTGAGATGTTGTGTCTTTTGAGCTTTGCTTTTTCTTCTTTGATTTGGAGAGTTTCTGCTATTGCTTGAAAAAGTCCTGGATCGATTTTTAAGATATCATTTGCTGTTATTAAGCCAATTAATTTTTTTCTTTCTACTACGGGTAGACGACGTAGTTTTTTCTTTTTGAATTTTTTCATTGCTTCGGTGATGTCTGTGCCTGGCTTTATTGTAGTTACTTTTCGTTTCATTAAATCACTCGCTTTTATGTTTTCGAGATCGTGTTTGGATTTTTTCACTATTGCCCAGATTATGTCTTTTTCTGTTAGAATTCCTTTTAGTGTGTCGTTTTCTTTTATGATTAGGCTTCCGACGCGTTTTTTGACCATTAGTTTGGCGCATTCTTTTAGGTTTGTTCCTGGAGAAGTGTGGATAAAATTTCTGGTCATTAGGTCGCCTACTTTGATTCCTGTGTCCATGGGTTTATTATGTGATTATTGTTTATATAATTTGGTGAGTATTTTGTAGTGAAATGTAGAGGTTGAAGTATAATAGTTTTTATAAGTGATATTTGGGTTTTTTTGGTATGACAGAAAATGTTTTGCCGGAAGGAGAAAGGGTTCTTGGGCGTGATGCTCAAAGGAATAATATTTTGGCTGCTAGAGTTGTAAGTGAGACCGTGAAAACTACTTTGGGACCTAGAGGGATGGATAAGATGTTGGTTGATAGGGCTGGAAATGTTGTTGTGACGAATGATGGTGTGACGATTTTGGATGAGATGGAGATAGAGCATCCGGCTGCGAAGATGGTTGTTGAGATTGCTAAAACTCAGGAGAAGGAGGTGGGGGATGGGACTACGACTGCTGTAATGCTTGCTGGGAAGTTTTTGGAGAATGCGGAGAGATTGCTTGATATGAAGATTCATCCTACTATTATTGTGAGAGGTTATCGGTGGGCTGAGGCTAAGGCTCAGGAGGTTTTGAGAGAGTTGTCGCTTGAGATTAAGAGTAGGGAGGAGTTGGTGAAGATTGCGCAGACTGCTATGACTGGTAAAGGTGTTGAATATTTGAGGGAGAAGTTTGGGGAAATTATTGTTGATGCGGTTGATGTTGTTGCTGAGGGCAAAGAGGTTGATTTGACAGATATTAGGATAGAGAAGCAGAAAGGTGGGGCGATTGATGAGAGTCGTTTGATTCGTGGGATTGTGATTGATAAGGAGAGGATTAATCTGGATATGCCTGTTGCTGTTGAGAATGCGAAGATTGCTTTAATTGAAGAGGCTTTGGAGGTTCGGACTCCGGAGATGGATGCGCGGATTTCGGTTTCTACGCCTGAACAGCTGACTAACTTTTTGGGAAGTGAGGATGCGATTTTGAAGGAAAAGGTTGATTTGATAATTAAGAGTGGTGCTAATGTGGTTTTTGTTCAAAAGGGAGTTGATGAACTTGTGCAGCATTATTTGGCTCGTGAGGGAATTTATGCGGTTCGTCGTGTGCCTCGAAGTGATATGCAGAGTTTGGCTAAGGCTACTGATGGAAAGATTATTTCGAAGTTGAGCGAAATTTCTTCTGGGGATTTGGGGAGTAGTGAAAGTGTTGAGGAGAGGAAGGATGGTGAGGATGGGATGACTTATGTTATGGGTTGTTCGAATCCTAGAGCTATTACGATTTTGATTAAAGGTGGGACTGAGCATGTGTTGGATGAGGTT
>Ga0209042_1001108_pt1 | contig 22122 bp, 15 predicted proteins | sample SaaInlV_200m_DNA_6_FD_184649 | JGI IMG/M metagenome (GOLD analysis project Ga0209042, IMG submission 184649) | Marine microbial communities from expanding oxygen minimum zones in the Saanich Inlet - SI037_S2LV_200m_DNA (SPAdes) (version 2) | ecosystem: Environmental > Aquatic > Marine >...
ATCGTAATATTATTAAGAAATGGAAGATGCCCATCCCTCACTGGCCCTTAATCCTCAACCAGCTTGCCATTCGCTTTGAAGACCGGTGCCCAATTTGAGCCATTTACACACTTTTCTGTACATACCCTATCAATAAAGCCGTCTGGGTTATTTGTAAAGGCTTTTTGTATGCTCTTTCGTTCTTCTCTGTCTACAGCAATTAGTGAAGCTAGAATCTTTGCTACTTTGTGGGTGTTCTGTGATTCATCTTCCTTAAATAAGGCTTCAAATACAATCATTAGAATTAAAAAGGAATGTTCAACATTCCTCAGGGAAAAGGTGGTGGTGAAATAATCCAAACCTAAATTAAGTAGTTTTTGTGCTTGAATTTCGGATTGCGGGTCCCTTTGTAGAAGTGACTTGAAGATATGTTCACAGGATGTATTATCTTTTATGATGCTTACTCCCCGACCCGAATGAAAAAAGGAATTTGGATAAGAATGCGGCTTTGAAACACTATAACTATTACTCAATGCTTGAGAAGCTTCATGAGTGTTTTTTGCTAATCTAATTGTGTACGAATTTTTCTTGAGAATTCCGATATTAGTACTTAAAAACAATGCAAGTGTTATTGCTTGTTCAATTAAAAGAAGCTCAATAGAATTACTTGCAACTTCTAGTTTTTCAGTTAAAGGTTGAATAATATCAATTACCAAAATTTGACAATTATCTTTTCCTCTAATATCAAATAGAGATTCCATGAAAACATGTCGATAGATTTCCTTTGCCAACGCTTGGTCAACAAGAGAGTTTAGTTCAATTCCCTTTCTGGTTAGTTCAATAAATTGGATTTTATATCTTACTCCTGACCACTCACCTTCAGTCTTAAAATCTGTACTCCAAATATTGAATATTGGTACTACTGTTCTGAACTTGATGTTGTCTTTATCTATTAAGTGTGTTATCCCCAAACCTCTCGCGCAACCCCCTCACCTGCTCTGCCGCATGATACGAAGACCGCACCAGCGGACCCGATTCGACCCATCTGAATCCCAAATCTTTGCCAAATTCTTCTAATTCTGCAAATTCTTCGAGCGTGTAATAGCGTTCGATAGCGAGATGTCTTCTGCTCGGTTGCAGATATTGTCCAATGGTCAATATATCCACACCCCAACTGTGCAAGTCGCGGATGACTTCTTTGACTTCATCCATCTCCTCGCCCAAGCCAACCATGATGCCCGATTTTGTCAGCCCTTTTGGCATTAGTTTTTTTGCATTTCTCAACACCGCTTCTGTTTTAGCATAATTGCTTTGCGGCTGGATAGATTTGAAAAGCCGTGGCACGCTTTCTACGTTGTGGTTCAAAATATCGGGTTTTGAGTCCATCACAATTTTCAACGCTTCCACTGATCCCTTAAAATCGGGAATTAGGACTTCTACCGAGCAATCATCCATAATTTCATGGATGCGGCGGATGACCATCGCAAAGATCGGTGCGCCGCCGTCTCGCCGTTCATCTCTATTCACGGATGTAATTACGGCGTGCTTCAAATCCATCGACTTCACGGCTTGCGCCACGCGCTCGGCTTCGCCCCAATCCAAGCTTTCTGGCATCCCGTGCTTCACATCGCAGAATCCGCAGGAGCGCGTGCAAACATCGCCGAGCATCAAAAAGGTCGCCGTGCCAGCACCGAAGCACTCGCCTAAGTTGGGGCACATCGCTTCTTCGCAGACGGTGTGCAATTCTTTGCGGCGCATTAGGGCTTTGATTTTCTTTTGTGTCTCGCCCGATGGCGCGCGCACTTTGATCCACTCTGGGCGGCGCATCGGTTTGGCGGTAGATGATTCGGGGGAGATTCTGTCTCGGGTAGGGGTAGCAGGCATAAATCCTCGTATGTTTCGATAAATCTTTGATAGCAATAATCTTTTAGGAGTGGGATAACGTGTCTCGGGCGGGATGCGGCTAATCGTCCAATTTTTTAACCTTCAATCTTAAACCTTCGACCTCAACAACTTCGACACGCTCGCCTTTTGAAATTGCCTCCGTTAAATCAACTTTTTCTGCGCTCCAAAGTTCGCTACCAACCCGAACCATCCCGTCTGGAGCAAAATCCGCTTTGACAAAACCTGTTTTACCAACCATCGACTCATGCCCCGTGCGGATGGGCGCCTTGAGCGCGCGTAGCGCAAAGCCGAGAATGGCGGTGAACATGGCAGCGATCAGTAGCGCAACGGTGATGACGAGCGGGATGGAAACGCGGGCAAATTCGGGCGTGCCAGCAGAGTTGAAAAGCACCAGCGCACCGACGATGAAAGAGCCGATGCCCGCCGCGGTGAGCGCGCCATGCGTGGGGGCTTTTACGTCGAGAATGAAAAGGACGAAGGAAATAATGATGAAAATAATGCCAAAATAGTTGACGGGGAGAACGCCCATGCCGTAGGTGGCGAGGGCGAGCGCGACCACGCCGATAAAACCCGCCACCCAGCCGCCCGGACTGCCCAACTCGATGAAAATGGCTTGCGTGCCGATGGCGATCAACAGAAAGACGATATTGGGGTCGGTGAGCATCTTGAGCAATTGTTCGATAAGGGTGAGGGGGATATCTTCAACACGGGCGTTATTGGTGTTGAGTATGCGAGTCTCATTGTTGATGGTGATTTCGTAGCCGTTGAGCTGTGTGAGTAGGTCGCCAAGATCGTTGGCTATAAAATCGACTAGTCCAACTTCGAAGGCTTCTTTTGCAGAAACAGCGCGCGCTTCTTCGATAGTGGCTTCGGCTAGGGCAATGGCTTCAGTGCCACGTCTTTCAGCCAGCGCGCGGACTGTGGCTTTGAGGGCTTCAGTTGCTTTGGCTTTGGCCGTGTCGTCAATATCTGTTCCGTCTGAGTTGATGGGACTGGCTGCGCCGATAATGGTTTCGGGTGCCATTGCCGATGCGTGCCCTGCGAGCGTGATTATTGTTCCTGCTGAGCCAGCCATGGCTCCTTTGGGTGAAACGTAAACAATAATTGGGATGTGGCTACCTCGAATGATTTGGAGCATTTCGTTCATTGTGTCGATGCTGCCGCCGGGAGTGTTGAGTTGCAGGATGAGCATCTCGGCATTTTGCCGCTCGGCGACATTCACCGCACGTTCAAGATATTGCTGTGATGCAGGGGCGATTGCGCCATCTATGGTCATGGTCATAATCGTGGAAAGACCATCTTGGGCATGGGCAGCTGTCTGCGAAAGGAATAGCGCAGTAAGTAGGATGAAGAGGAGTTTTTTTATACGTTTCATGGTCTAGGTATTATACTCTTTTTGATGAGAAGGGCATGAATTTTAAACACGAAGTGTATGAAGGAGCACAAAGTTTTTCTTTTTTTGTGAATCTTTGTGTCCGTTGTGTTTAAGAAATACAGTGACTTAGTCGCTCAACCCCTTCTATAATCTCATCTTCACTGTAAAAAGCGAAGCAAAGGCGCATATATTCCGTCATCCCCTGATTTGCGGAGAATAATACCCCCTGCCGAAAATCTACTTTGAACTCTTTTGCGTGCTGACGTAATTCAGTTGTATTTTGTCCTCGAATACGCACCCAGAAGAAAAAGCCACCTTGCGGGAGGGTATATTCTGCTGAGGGGAGCATCTCTTTTATTGCCTTATCCATCACGTTAAGACGGGAGTGATAAGTTCTGCGTAAAAGAGCAATATTTTTCTCTAAATCTCCAGAGGTAACAAGCTCGTGGACAATCGCAGAAGTGAAGGGATTCATCCCACCACCACTGTCTAATAATCCTGCACTCATGATTTTTTTGAGTACTTTCGGATGCGCTTGTACCCATCCCAGCCTTAAGCCGGGCGCAAGGATTTTTGAAAAAGAGTTGAGCGATGCAATTTGTGTAGAATCTTTGGCAAAAAGGGCAAAAGGTTTTAGGGGTAGACCTGACAGGTTTTCAAAAGAATTTTTTTGATGTGATTTTCTCCCTTCCTGTATATGTTTTTTGCTTGGAGAATTTTCTTTAAAATCTGTCGGGTTTCCGTAGGGTAAAAGGTGATAAACCTCATCAGCGACAATAAGAAAATCATGTTTTTCTGCTAATTCAATTAGCTTTTCGCGTCGCTCTAGAGAAAGCGTATGTCCGCTTGGATTCTGAAAGGTAGGGATTGTGTAGAGTAATTTAGGCTGATATTTTTTCAATTCATCTTCCAGGGCATCTGCATTTAAACCTTCTTCATCTATGGGAATAGAAATAACGCGCAAACCATGATCGGCAAAAATCCGCAGAGCTAGAAAATAAGTGGGTTCTTCTACGAAGACGGTATCACCAGCCTTCGTATATAGCGTTGTTAATAAATTGAGCGCAGAAGAAGAGCCTGTGCTGATAAATAAAGAATCAGCATCTACCTTCTTGTCCAATGAGCCAGTCAAAAAATCAGCTAGTGCAACGCGAAAATAACCATTCCCTTGCTCTCTTCCATATTGCAAAGAAGCATTTATCCCTTTTGTAAAAGCTTTTTCACTCGCAAGGCGCAGTATTTCGTCTGGCAAGAGATTGAAATCTGGGTTGCCCATGCCCAAGTCAATAAAGTCGGTGGAGCAAATAGTTTGAACGATATTTTTATTTGTGTTCATATGAGAAATTATAATCTCTTACTAATTAGTTTTGACATGATCAAATGCGTTACGACCCTGGAAGAAGAATTTCCAAGATACGTCGAATGGGGTCAAAAAACACGATATAGGCTTTTGCTGGGGATTTGGTGAAATCCTGGCTTGACCCTATCTAGGCATCACGGTAAAATCACTCTCGCTATTCCAATAGTATGCGGGAGTCGCCAAGTGGTAAGGCATCAGCCTTCCAAGCTGACACTCGCGGGTTCGAATCCCGTCTCCCGCTCTTTGGGCCCGTGGCGCAGCGGTTAGCGCAAACGACTCATAATCGTTGGGTCGCTGGTTCGAATCCAGCCGGGCCCACTTTTTTTATGATTTTTTAGAGGGAATTGTGCCATATCTATTATTTTAATCCTCATGATTGGTTCATTAACAATTGTTTTAGAGATTGAATTTCTTGTATTAGTACATCAAGCTGCGGACCTGATAGATTATCTTTTGGAAAAGATGAGATTTCTCTATGTGACATATCTTTAATATGTTGCCGAGTTTGGTCTTCACGTTGTCGAGCATACTTTTCTGTTGTTGTTAAGCTATCATGCATGAGATTTTCTTGAGCAGCGAGTATATCTCCTATATTTACTGCACGATCAAATAGAAAATTAGCATGGCCGCGACGGAAATCATGTGGCGAGAAACCTTCAATTACTTCGTTCTTTTTGAGCCAATTTTTTAAGTTTTTCCGGAAGATTGTTGCTCTATGCTCTCCAACTGTTGTTGCATCAATGTCAAACCCTCCGGTCTTAGGCGAAAATGGAGCAAACCAAAAGCTTGTTGGATGAAGTTCTGAGCGGACAAGATGATCCCACTCTTGGACAACTTGCAGAATATGATCCAGTTCAATCAGAAAGGTGGTAGCCGACTTTTTGTTTTTTGTCCTCACACCTAAACTTGGGAATTGTTGAACTTTTAGTTCAGTAATTTTGATAGCTTTAAGAGGTAGCGTTACAAAAGCATCAATGCGTGCACCAGATAGATATAGAAGACAGACACCAGCTCGAATACGTTGTTCTAATAAATTTCTAGCAGGAAGCTTTGATAAAAAGATTATTTCCTCTTCTGAGACAGATTTTTTTGCACTATTTAGTGCAGGAACGCTTTTGTACTTAAATGTCGCTAACCAAGCAGGTGTGATTAATCGGTAACCTGTTTTGTGAATCGATAGCCAAGAAAAAAGATGCTTCCCCGTCTCTATGAGTTTCTTTTTGTGATTTTGAGATAAGGGTCCCCCTGATGCTTTTGTTTGACGTATGGCGTAGTCTCTGAATAGTTCAGTGTGTTTGGGTGCATCACAAAACTCTGTTTCATCACACCATGTCAGAATATGTTTTAACAAACTGCGCTCCAAACGGATAGATTTTGGGTCTTGTTGATCAACTAGGAGACGATACTCTAAATATTCATCCCCGATTTTCTTGTTTTTTCTATTAATCATTTGAATTCTTTGTAATAGATTTTGAAATCTTGCCTCTACAATTAGGGCAAGTGATAAGCCAGTAACGATAGCGACCCTTTTGTTTTACTACAGGGTTTTGGACCGAGACAATGTGTTTACAAGACACACAATACGCCTCATCGTTCTCAAGTTTTACTTTTCTATAGGTTTCTCTATACCATTGATGAAAAGCTTCGCCATTAATCCAAAGGTGCCCCGTTTCATCTCGCTCGTAAGGGCAACCTAGAGGGATGTAAGCCCGATAAATTTGACGACGAGTAAATCCAATTTCTTTGGCAAGTTCTGATGGCTTGTATTGCATATTTAGTAGTCGAGAAAGTTTTCTGAGTTGATTACCTTTTAGGCGGCCCTTATTAATAATTTTTTTTGGGAACATTTTTTTTACCTTTTTGCAAATAATGTGTGCACAGCATAAATTCAGCTTTGTATACAATACAATACAATATGTGTACTAGATTTAAATTAAACTTAACGCACATTTTATCACCACACTTGAGAGTTATCAAGGAGCAAAAATGTTATTATCAAGTTATGGTCAAATAATTAGAGATAAACGAAAAAGGGGAAATATTACTATTGGGGAGTTGGCTGATTTGTCAGGATTAACGCACCCTCAAGTTAGTCGTATTGAAAATGAAAAATCATCTTTGACCTTGAATTCAGCTGTACGCATTCTGCAGTCTTTGAAAATGCCGCTTAGCCCATTGCTACCAGAGAAAATAATTGATGTAATGTCATTGTATTTTCAAAAAAACATAGTGAAGAGAGAATTCCCTGAGAAGTATCCAACCTTGAACTTTAATGATTTAGTTCCTTTGGATGATGGTGGACTTTTCTCATCAGGTAAGGCTGAAGAAGTCATAAGAGCGTTGCTGGGGCGTTTTGTCAAAGATATTACTTCTATTGCAGATAGTGAGAAAACGGCATCAATTTCTCAATTGCTCTACAATTATTTGGCAAATAAAAAACTTACCGCATCATCTTCTCTTTCAGTCAGTTTACCTCCAGTATTGCCAGAAGTAGCAAATTTTAGATACCCACGGAGGCTATCCCTTGAAAATATCCGTAACAATTATTTAGCAGGTGGAGTTTTGATATTTCTGGATATAGGTGCTTATGTTCGGCAAATTAGACTTTCCAAGAAACTTTCATTGCAACAACTTGGGGATGCTGTTGGTTTATCTCACCAGGGAGTGAAGTTACTGGAACTCCAAACCGCTGAAAAAATAAAACTAGAAGATATCCTAAAGTTAGACGTGGCTTTAGATTTACAAGGTGAATTATTAGATTTTGCTTGGGAAGTCGCAAAATTTTACGCAGGAATCCACCGCACTAAAACAAAAATATCTGATAAATTACACCCTTACCAATCTTTTGAAATTCACGGCATTGAAAAACTTATTGTTGTTTCTCGTTTATTCCAACATTATTTCCCTGACAATAGGGAGTGGTTAGACGAGTATCGCAAGCAATCCAATAGTGGATTTAGTGATTGGATTAGATAATAAAAGAGGGATTCTCCATGACACAAAAAGAAATTGATCATTTCCAAGAGAAAATTGCCAGTTTTGAAAATTTGCGCGATGAACTAGGTGATGAGTTTGTAAATAAGAAGATCGCCGAACTCCAAGCCCTCATTAATACCGAAGGCGGCGACTTCATCGGCCGCGACAAGCAGACCCGTGCCGAAAACCACAGCGTGGTCATAGAGGGTGATGCGAGAAATGTGACCATCGTGATAGGTAAGGACGGTGCGCAAGCTGTTAAGGGCGATGCGTTAATTGATACTAGTGCAGTGAACCAAGACAAAGCTCTTGCAAGCTATTTGAAACATATCATTGCGCGTAACCGCTACTTGCAACTACAAGGTATTCGCTCGGGGGGACGTTTGGTCAGCATTGAATTGGAGCAGATTTACATTACTCTGCGTGCAACGCAAGAGCGGACAATACAGGCGGAAGAAAGTTGGCTCAAGGAAGAAGGTCACTTTGCACCGGGGGAAATGCACAAAATGCGAGCCGAACAGCGTATCAGCACAGAGACGGTATCGGTTAGTGTTGACAGGGCTTTGGCAGACCATCGCCATTTGGCAGTTTTGGGAGATCCGGGCAGCGGTAAGACGACGATGCTTCGTTATTTGGCATTGCTCTATGCGCGAGATTTGGCAAGTGGGGCAGAGGTAGTTTCCGAGAAATTAAAACTCTCCGAAAGCGGATATTTACCTATTTTGCTCCCCCTGCGACAGATTGGTTCTTTTTTACGCGAGCATCCTTCACGCGAAAATGATACTTTTGGACATAAACTGCTTCTCGAATTTCTCTTTACATCTCTGGGAAACGAACGAATTAAATTGCCAGCAGATTTCTTCGACGCTTATCTAAACTCAGGTAAGGCGATTATCCTCTTAGACGGCTTGGACGAAGTTGCAGACGAAGATTTGCGCCGACAGGTATCTCGTTTGGTGGAAGCATTTACGGATGCTTACCCAAGTTGCCGATTTGTCGTCACAAGCCGCATCAAGAGCTATACCGGTGCGGCGCGTTTGGGCGGAGACTATGCCACAACCACCGTGCGTGACTTCGTGCTGGCAGATGTGGAAAACTTCCTCTCTACCTGGCATCGTTTAATTGCTGTTGGGCAAATGGGAACCGGGCAAAGCGCACTTGATTTTGCCGCTGAGCAAACTGCGCAATTGATGGCAGCCATTCGCGAGAATGTGCGTATTCGGGAGTTGGCGATTAATCCACTCATGCTGACCGTGATCGCGTTGGTACACCGTGACCGCGTCAAATTGCCAGATAGACGCGCAGAACTTTACGCCGAAGCCGTGGATGTTTTGCTCGGCAAACGAGATGAAGCTCGAGGGATTAAGTCGTTGCCTATTTTGGGCAAGCAACCCTTTGACACGGGCGATAAGCGTCTCCTTTTGCAGAGTATCGCTTTAGCAATCCATGAAAGTGAACGCAAGGATATAGATGCCGAAGATTTGCGTCGTCTATTGGCTGAACATTTTGCCGAGATGTTGCCAGAGAAGCGTGGCGTGCGCCAAGCTGTAGAGCGATTTTTGCAAAATATCGCCGAACGTGCCGGAATTTTGATTGCCCGCGCCGAAGGTGTTTATGCTTTTTCGCATCTCACTTTTCAGGAGTATTTAGCGGCTTCTGCGATTGCGGCGCGTGATGATTATTTGAGTTATACACTTGAGCGTTCAGCGGATGCCTGGTGGCGGGAAGTGATTTTGCTCGAAGCTGGCTATCTCAGTATGCAGAGCAAGGAGCGCACGACGAACCTGATTAAAGCCATTATTGAACAGCAGGAAGAGCCTGAGCCTTATCATAATTTGGTTTTGGGTGCAGAATCTTTGAGAGACGTAGGCGAAAATCGTGTTTCGGGAAATTTAGGAAGCAGCTTACGCACACAACTACAAGCAGAATTGGAAACACCAGTGCCTGATAACTGGATGGGAAAGGTACGCACGCGGCTCACGCGAGGGATGACCGCCGAGCAGCTTACTGCCAGACGAGTATCTGCCGCGAATGCGCTGGCGCGTGTGGGCGGGAACCAGTATTGGAGCAGTCCTTTTAGTGAACCGGAATGGGTGGATATTCCTGCTGGTGAGTTCTGGATGGGCGAGGCGAATAATGCTCAAAAGATTCATGTAGATGCTTTTAAAATTTCGCGCGTACCCATCACAAATGCTCAATATGCACTTTTTATAGAAGCTGCTAAGCATGAAGCCCCCAGGTATTTTGAAGACGGGCACGCACCAAAAGGGCTAGAAAGTCACCCTGTAATTTATGTCAATTGGTATGATGCAATGGCATATTGCAAATGGATGAGTAAAGTTAGTGGCAAGAATATCACTTTGCCTAGCGAAGCCGAATGGGAGAAAGCGGCGCGCGGTCCTTCAGCAGGCTCAGGAAGCAAAAGAGAATACCCGTGGGGAGATGATTTCGAGATGACGCGTGCAAATACACGTGAACTTGGCTTAAGAGCAACCACACCGGTTGGCATCTTTCAGGAAGGAGCCAGCCCTTATGGCGTGCTGGATTTAAGCGGCAATGTTGATGAGTGGACACGTAGTTTATGGAAATATTATCCTTATGATGTGAATGATGGTCGAAAGAATTTGGAGGACAAAGATGACACTCGTGTGCTGCGTGGTGGTTCTTGGAAGTACGGTTTTGGGTTCGCTCGTTGTGCCTTCCGTGACTACTACTATCCCGATGATAGGTACGACCGTCTCGGATTTCGGATTATCGTTTCTCTAGCTTTTCGTTAAAGCACTTGAATTCTGAATTCTGTTTTCTCCCTACTAAAAGATGTGGGATGCTTCGAGATGTTTTTCTGACCTTAAGAGATAGTGAAAAAGACAAGAAATTTAGGCACAAAAGAATGCCTGCCTTTGAAGTGCGGGCTTCAGCCCGCCCGCACCCGAAGTGCATTGCATCTGACTTTGATGCGTTGCACTTGAGATAGCAAATATAAAGACTTCGGAATTTTTCATGAATTCCGAAGTCAATAATAAGACCTGACAGGTCTCTCAAGGAACAAAATATGACCACCTATAAACACGATGTCTTCCTCTCCCACAATAGCAAAGACAAACCCGCCGTAAAATGGCTGGCAATCAAACTAGAAGATGAAGCAAAAATAAAAGTCTTCCTCGATATATGGAATCTGATTCCCGGCGCCCCGTGGCAGGAAGATCTCGAAAACGCCCTCGATGCCTCGCGCACGGTGGCTGTTTTCCTCGGTCCGGCGGGCGTCAGCGGTTGGCATAACGAAGAACTGCGCGATGCCATCAACACCCGCGTCCGTGATCCCGAAAGGCGCGTCGTCCCCGTCCTCTTGCCCGGCACCACCATGCCCCAAGATGATGAAATCCCCAACTTTCTCCAGCGTCTCACCTGGGTCGATTTTCGAGCAGGATTAGATGATGAAGAAGCCTTTCGTAGCCTCGTAGCCGGGATCCGTGGGCAAGCTCCGGGTCGCAGCGGAAAAGATAACGAGAGTGCCCCTCCAGAAGAAGCTACTAATTTGTTGTCATTTAGAGATAAGCGCGCTCTAGATGCCGCCATTGCAAAATGCATTCCTGTTGGGTTGCCGACTGAGCTTTTTGTGATGGTGAGAAAAATAGAATCGGACGGTCTCAAAGCAATCTTGCGTGTTGAATTTGACGATCTGCAAGTAAATGCGGAAGATGTACAATCGAAAGATTTTTGTGTTGAATTTCCAATAGGTCCAGACAAAAAACCTAAACCTATCTCGTTAGCTTTAGCAATCCATGCTCCAGGTTTTGAACCCAATCATCTTAAAGAAAGCATAATGGTACGCCCTGAAGAAGATGGTGAGCATCTAGTTTTTTTATTGACTCCTTTGCAAAAAGGGAATTTGAAGCTTATGATTTCTTTATATAAAGAAAATTTTAGAATTTCATCACAGTTTTTAAAAACATTGGGAGACATGTCTTGCGGCGCAGAAAGCACGTTCTCATTAGTAACGCTTGTTTTTAATGTTCAGGGTGATTTGAATGTTGGCGAAAACAAGGTAATTGAACAAGAAAATATTAATCTTGTGGAGGGCGATCTTCATAAATTCGAAAAGCCTAATATTAAGACGAGTGGTGGGGCTTATGTTGGCGGAAATGTGAATACAGGTGGCGGCGATTTTGTTGGGCGAGATAAAAATGTTACTGCTGAGCGTGGTGGTGTTGTAATTGGCGGCAATGTGACAGGCAGCAATATCGTCACTGGTGATAATAATGTAATCACAACAACGACCACCGTCACCTTGCAGGAGCAATATATCCAACAAGTCTACGAAGCGATAACCGAGCGACCAGATACCGACCCGCTCGACAAAGAAGATATGAAAGTTGCCGTTGAAGAAATTCAGCAAGAAGATCAAAAAGGCGCAGATGCAGAAGAAAGCTTCATCTCCCGTCGCCTGCGCAATATCCAGCGCATTGCCCCTGATATACTGGATGTGGCTATTGCTGCGATTACAAACCCCGTTGCCGGTTTCGGGATGGTCGCAAAAAAGGTCGCTGAGAAAATGAAGGCGAATGCGGGATAAAAATAGTAAGAATTGATGCCTCGCTCTAGCCGCTGTCCTCAGCGGCGGGTTCTGCAAGAAAAAGGAAGGTTGTGATGCCTGAGCTGAAAGATTTTCCCTTTGGTAATTCTTCTGATTCTAACAGGGGAGATTTCAAGCCCTGGGAGCAACGTCCTGCTCCGGGCGCAGGCGGTGGCGGAGGGCAGAGTTTTGGCAGATCCCAGGATGAGCCTCCGCAACTCGAACGCTTTTGTCAGGAGATGCAACTTTATGACCTGCAAACGGTGGTCAATAGCCAGATAGACCTTGCTTATTATCCAATGATTAATCGTCACACCACTGCCGAAACGGATAATGAGAAAAGGGTGACATCCAATCAGGAAGCTTGGCAGCTTTTTCTAAATGAAGAACTTTACGATACTCGTCGCATAACCCTGACGCATTTCCATCTTTTCGAATGGTTTCCATTAACGCCGGGGCTTTTTCATACACCCTCTGCGCGTCAAAACCGAGAAAACGCGTACAAGATGAGGTTCAAAGCGCAAAATGGACGTAGTTACTTCAATCCCTATGGAAAAGCAGATATGCTCCGTGGCGGAATCGGTGCGGTGCGTTTGCGCCCGCGCAAGGTTTTGGAAGAACCACACTTTTTTATGACCGCTTCGTCGAATGGCGTTTGTCATGAAGGCTTTCCCGTTCTGATACCACGTCGCTTCTATGGACGACTTAAAGCGCGTTTGCTGCGTGATGGAGCTGTCCCGGTGACCCTGAGTGGGGAGATGCGCTATTTGTTTGACGATCTACCGACCTTCTTTGAAGGTCACCGCGAGATTCCACAACTTTATTTGCACGTAGATCAGATCGAAGACCTCCCACAGCCAAGAGCGGAACTCAAAGAATATACAGTCAGTGCAGCGATATCTTTTGTGGGGAAGTTTGATGGGCAAGAAGGTGTCTATGCGACCTATGCTACCTTTAACCCTGCTCGGCGAGATAGTTTGCATCAAGCCGTGCGGTGGTTGGAAGAGTTTTATGTTGAGGGGCAATATGAGGGTGTGGTTGTGACAGATTTTGACGAAATACAGCCACGCTTTCCCAATGTGCTTTTCGGCTTACCTGATCTCATGGCTGGCGAACTGAATCAGAATAAAATCAAATCTTTTCTACAAAAATATGGGATGAAAGAAAATGCTGGGCAGCCTTTCTACATGATCTATAAAGAAATCAACACGCAAGGGGGGGCTTATATCGAAGGCAATGTAAATACAGGTGGTGGTGATTTCATCGGCCGAGACAAGGTTATTCCTGGTGGCGAAGAATGAAAGCTTTGAATGTAGATCAACCTTGGGCTGAGTTGATCATTCAGGGGATAAAAACGATTGAACTGCGCAAAAAGCGCACCAGCCATCGCGGAATTTTGGCAATCCGAGCGACGAAGACTGTCTTAAAAGCTCGCTGTCATAATTTCAATCTGGACCCTGATGTGCTTGCTCAGGGGGCGATTATAGGGACAGTGGAGTTGGTTGGCTTAATCGAAATGACGCTTGAAAACTTCCACATCCTGCGCGACCAACACCTAAGCGGGATGCTTGTGCCTGGGACCTGGAAATGGGGCTGGCAACTGGAGAATCCAAAATACCTGCTGGAGCCAATCCCATGCAGTGCCTTGCCGGGAATGTTTACGCCACCGGAAGAGATAAGTGAGCAAGTGAGCGAGGCAAAATCATGAAAAATAATCCACCCAAACCTATCCACACCGAAGGTGGTGCTTCTGTTGAGGGGGATATTAACACGCAAGGAGGTGACTTTGTCGGGCGCGACAAAATAGAACTTAATATTTACTCTTACTTTAGGGCAACGCCCGGTCAATTGCGCCGTTCATTTGATGCCTTGATGAAGGATAAGTTGCGGGGGTTTGTTGGTAGGCAATTTATCTTTGATGCGCTGGATGGTTTTCTGCGCACCCACGACTCTGGCTACTTCATCTTGCGCGGTGCGCCTGGTATTGGTAAATCGGCATTTATGGCAAAGCTGATCAATGATCGGGGATATATTCATCATTTTAATATTGCTTCACAAAATATCCACAGCACGCGCGCTTTCTTGGAAAATGTGATTGCACAATTGATTAAGCAATATGATTTACCGCATAAAGAATTACCACCAAGAGCCTTTGATGATAGTGGATTTCTGATGCAGTGCCTGAACGAAGCAGCCGCAAAGCGTGAACAATCTGAAGATAGAGTTATTATCGCAATTGATGCTTTAGATGAGGCTAATCGCCGAGACCTGGATCCGAGTGCAAATATATTGTTCCTGCCACAGTCGCTTCCCGAGGGTGTATATGTAGTGGTAACCACACGACCGCTCGATGATCTGCCATTGCAGGTGATGCAGCAAGAAACACTTGACTTCGAAGAAAAAGAATATAAAGCGAGTAACTTGCAGGATATAACTACCTATATCAAAGCCTACTTACAACGAGAAGGGATGGGAGGGAGGCTTTCAGCGTGGGATGTCACTGAAGAACAATTTATCGCCGGTTTGCGAAAGAAAAGCCAGGGCAATTTCATGTACCTCTATCATGTACTCCCTGCAATTGAGCAAGGAAAATTTGTCCACGGCACCTTAGATGAATTACCCGACGGGCTGAAAGCCTATTATCAACGTCACTGGCGGCAGATGAGAGCCGGGAACGAGGATGAGTTCGATCAAATATACGAGCCAATTGTTTGTATCCTTGGGGTAGCGAGGGAGCCTGTGACGGTGCAACAGATTGCCAATTGGACGAAGTTAAGCCAAGGAAAGGTGAAGAAAAGTATTCGATTGTGGCGGGAGTTCTTGAATAAGGAGCAATTGGAAGGAGAGTTACACTATCGTATCTATCACGCTAGTTTCCAAGACTTCCTAAAAGACCAGGTGGATTTGGATCGCTACGATGATATGGTCATTGATTATTATTTAGCTTTGGCTGGGTTGAATGACAAGTAATTGCTTTACCGCGTATGATGATTACGGTCTGCGTAATCTACCTCGCCACCTTGCACGTCGTGAGCGAGTTACTCGTTTGACGGCTTTATTGCTCGATTTTGATTGGCTGGTCGCCAAGATGTATAAATTGGTTTCCACGCAACCTCTGCTTGATGATTACGATCTGATTTCTCCCAAAGAAGATTCCACCTTTTCCATTATTCGGCAGACGCTTACTCAAAATAGCCAGATTTTTGACCTGTGTGAGAGTGTGGATGAACTTGCTAATACATTATATTCACGGTTGGTATATCAGGATGACTTGATCGAATCGTTGACGATTCACGACACGAGTCTTCCTCGACCTTATATCACCCCCTTTCACCCTTTGCCAGATATAACTCATCCAGCTCATATTCGTACATTGCTGATGCGCTCTCCTGCGGTTGTCCAAGAGCAAGTTCGCGATTGTGCGATTAGCCCTGATAATTCACTCGTTGTAACAGCCTTGGAAGACGGCACCCTGAAAGTCTGGGATTTGAGCACAGGGGGTGAAGTTAGAGCATTAATTGGCCACGAAGGCCGAGTCCTTGGATTTGATATGAGCAGCGATGGTGCTACCATCATATCTGCATCAGTTGATAAAACGTTGAAGGTTTGGGATGCCCAAACCGGCGCAGTGAGGAAGACATTGCACGGTCACAGCGATATTGTTAATGATTGTGCTCTTAGTCGTGATGGGAAAATTATTGCCTCTGTTTCGGCGGACACTACTGTCAGAATTTGGGATGTGCAAAGTGGTACCCAACTTCTGGAGTTGAAGGGGCACGCGGATGTAGTCAACGCTTGCGCGATAGACGACCAAAACAAATGGGTAGTTTCGGCATCATCGGATAATACGGTTAGAGTGTGGGATATAAAGACTGGCACCGAACACCTGCGCCTGGAGGGCCACGAGAAAAAAGTCAATGACTGTGCCCTTAGTTCAGATGGAGCTTTTATTGTTTCCGCTTCCGACGACCATACTCTCAGAATTTGGCATACAGAAGACGGTACTGAAAAAATGACGCTTAAAGGTCATTCAGCTGCTGTAAATGCTTGTGCCATTAGTGATGATGGCAACACAATTATTTCTGTATCTTCTGATGACACAATGTGTGTATGGGATGCGAAAAGCGGTGAGCAACGTGCAATACTGACTGGACAACGATCATGGACCAAAGGCGGGCTACTCAGTTGTGCTATTAGTCAAGATGGCAGCATAGCCGTGTCTGGCTCGGTGGAAGACATACTTGATGTCTGGGATTTGAGCAAATGCGACGAGCTATTTGAGCAAACTGGACACGCAAATATATGGGACTGTGCAGCAACCGTCGATGGTGTAAATTTGGCCACATCATCGGTAGATCGCACGGTGCAGATCTGGGATGTAGGTAGCGGTCAGGTACATTTGACGTTATCTGGACATCTAGATTCAGTGGATGGCTGCGCAATTAGCCGCGATGCTACAATGGTTGCATCAGCTGCAGCCGACGAAGTTGTCAAAGTTTGGGATAGAAGCACAGGGGAAGAACGCTTTACGCTTCGAGGTCATTCCAGTCGTGTCAATGCATGTGTTTTTATGCCGGATGGGAAAATGCTGATTTCGGCATCCGACGACGACTCACTTAAAGTATGGAATTTGGCATCAGGGGATGAATATACCAGTCTGAAAGGTCATAAAGACGCTGTGTTAAATTGTGCTATTAGCCCCGATGGCAAGCACCTTGTCTCTGCTTCAATGGATGAGACATTACGAATATGGGATACGGAAACTTGGCGCGAAGTTCTTGTTCTTGAGGATCATGGAGCGGCTGTTGCTGGCTGTGCATTTAGCCCAGATGGAATGTTGATAGCTTCGGCATCACATGATGGTGCTCTCAATATTTGGGATGTCAAAAGCGGTGAAATTCTAAAACGCTTATTTGGACATACTGATTGGGTGAATGATTGTGCTATAAGTCCTGATGGTACAAAGATCGTTTCAGTTTCCAGTGACAGAACTGTCAGAATATGGAATATGGAAGATGGCCAAGAAATTGCGACCTTGCGATTGCGTAGTCAACCCAATGCTTGTGTGTGGTTGTCAACTCAAGAGTTCGTAGTGGTTGGATTGCATGGAACATATTTCTTGCGTTTGATACCCAATGCAAATTAGCAGTGTTGAGAGAAAAGTAATTATTGGTCCAATTTTTGAAATGCAATCTTAGTTTTTGAACATCGAAATATATTCTCATAAGAAGGCTTGTGCGAGGATATTCTCTCAAATAACGGGTAAAAACAGCCTGTTTTTACCCGTTAGAGCACAAAAATGAAGTCGTATAAGAAAAAAGGGAGGTATACTTGTCCCATCTACTTCGGGGAAACCCTTTCGTAGAAAAAAGTAGGCTTGCCTTCTTGTTCGATAAATTAGAGGGTTATAAAAAATATTACTACAATCTTTTTGCAACAACCCTTTAACTATAAGAGCTATATCTAAGTAAGCCTGATGGTGTTTTTATATTCAAACAAGCACCATCGAATATAAGGATGGAAACAATTATGCCTGATACCCCAAAAGAAACTGGCGCAGACCTTTTCATTATTGACAATACTGACAAGGATTGGAAAGTCGTTAATTATTTGAGAGAGTGGGCTAGTATCTCAAATCAATTTGATATTGCAACTGGTTACTTTGAGATTGGTGCTTTATTGGCTTTAGATGGTGAATGGCAAAAACTGGATAAGATACGTCTTTTGATGGGGGATGAAGTATCGAAGCGCACCAGAAAGGCGTTTGAAGAAGGACTAGACTCCATCAAGAAAAAGCTGGACGACAGTATTGAGAAAGAGAAGAATGAGAATGATTTTCTTGACGGTGTACCCGCAATAGTGGAGGCCATCCGCTCAGAGAAAATAAAGACAAAAGTTTATAAAAAGAAAAAATTCCATGCGAAGGCTTATATTACTCATTCGAATTTGAAAGTAGTAGGACCAACGGCGTTGGTGGGTTCGAGCAACTTCACTTCTCCGGGACTGCATCAGAATGTGGAATTAAATGTTCACTTGCAAAGAGAAGTTGATAAATTACAAGCGTGGTATGAAGATCACTGGGAGGAAGCCGAGGAAATATCCCCTGAAATTTTAAAGGTCATCGAAAAACATACTCGCGAGTATAGCCCCTTTGATGTGTACGCACGCTCTATGATGGCCTATTTTCACAGTAACGAAGTAACTGTAGATGAGTGGGAGCTAGGCGAATCCAAGATATATAAAATCTTGAGTAAATACCAACAGGATGGTTATCATCAGTTGATGAATATCGCTGCCAAGCATAGCGGGGCTTTATTATGTGATGGAGTTGGGTTGGGGAAAACCTATATAGGATTAATGTTGATTGAGCGCTTGCTTTATGAGCGCAAGCGGATTGCTCTCTTTGTCCCAAAAGCCGCCCGCGCAGATGTTTGGGAAGCTAAGCTGGCAAGACATCTTCCCCAAGCTAGTGATGAATATAGCAACTTGCGTATTTATAATCACACAGATATTTTGCGTGCCGGAGATTTTGAGAAAAAGATGACCAGCGTAGCCGAAAATGCGGATATCATCATCGTAGACGAAGCTCACCATTTCCGAAACCTTAGTTCGCAACGGGCGCGTAAGTTTTACGAGATGACCGAGGGAAAAAAGTTGTTTTTCCTGACAGCCACGCCAATCAACAATAGTCTGCTTGACTTACAACACCTGATTGAATATTTCTCGCGGCGAGATAACCCTGCTTATTTCTCTGATGCACCATTGGGAATTCATAGCTTGAAAGGGCATTTTATAAAAATGGAAAAAGCTCTGGATGCTCTGGTTGGGAAAGGGCAAAGCATGGAGGTGGAAATTGATTCCATCAGCGCAGAAGAAGTTCTGGCGAACGATGAACTCTTCCAGGCGTTAGTGGTGCAGCGCAGCCGTGCTTTTGTACGCCGCAGTCTGGAGCAAGAAGATAGCGAGCATGAGGTTAGTTTCCCAGACAGAAAAGACCCACAGGTAGCCCCTTATTCTTTGAAAAAAACTTATGGCGGGTTGATAGATAGTTTACGCAAAGCCTTTGATAAAAAAGATCCACTTGTAACCCTGCCCATTTATACCCCGCTCAACTACAGAATTGGGGAAGGGGAGGAAGAAGATAAATTTGAATATGGGCGGCAAATGCAGGTTGTGGGGTTGATCCGTACGTTGCTTTTGAAACGATTTGAAAGCTCTGCCATATCTTTTCAGGCATCCAGCGAAGATCTGCTGCTTAAGCTACTCTATTTTGTGCGTATCCATAACCCCAAAACTGCCAAGCGTTGGGAAGTGAAACATTCTGAATTATTGGATGATATTCGTCTGCACAGAAAAGAACGCACTATGATAGCAGGGAGCGGGGATGATGAAGAAGAATTAGAAGAAGATATTATTCCCGATATATTCAAGGTCAAGATCAAAAAATTGAATGATCGTAAATATAACATCACTGAAATGGTGCTTGAATCCATTATGGATATGAATCAGCTAAGCGAGTTTTTAGCTGAACTAAAAGATTTTGACGCTGAAAAAGATGATAAGTTGCAAACCCTTATTCGTCTATTAAAAAATGATCCCGTTCTATGTAAAAATAAAGTATTGATTTTCACCGAGTACCAAAGTACAGCGCGTTATCTGGCTAAAGAATTAGAAAATGAAGGGATTGGTCCCCTGATGCAGGTGGACAGTGCCAGGAATAATGCCAGTGAAGCTGTGCACCGTTTTGCCCCTTACTATAATGAATTGTCCAGTGCGGAACTAGAAGCAGAAGGGAAGAAAGAAACCCGGGTATTGGTGACAACCGATGTTCTGGCTGAAGGCTTGAACCTGCAAGATGCGACCTGCATTATCAATTACGATTTGCATTGGAACCCTGTGCGGCTGATGCAGCGGATCGGTCGTGTGGATCGGCGTCTGGACCCTGTGGTGGAAGCCAAGATCATCGCCGACCATCCTGAGTTGGAGAAGGTGCGCGGGATTGTGCACCTGTGGAATTTCCTGCCCCCTGATGAATTGAATGAGATATTGACTTTGTTTGAGCGGGTGACACAAAAAACTTTGCGTATTTCAAAGACATTCGGAATCGAGGGGAAGAAGCTGCTCACAGCAGATGATGATTACGAAGCCTTGCGCAATTTCAATGAAGCCTACGAAGGCACGCCTACGTCCGTAGAAGAGATGAGATTGGCCTACGACAAACTGATGCAGGATAACCCCCATCTGGCTGAAACAACACGCCTGATGCCCTTGCGCCTGTTCAGTGGGAAAGAGCATGTTAGCCCAGATACCAAGGCTGTTTTTTTCTGCTATCGATTGCCAGCCAAGAATGCTGAGGGTGAATGGGATGAGGATGTGAGTATTACGCGCTGGTATGTGTACGATACGGGGAGTGCGGAGATTGTTGAGAGTACGCCACAAATTTTCACATGGATTCACTGCTACCCTGAAACACCGCGCACGAATGCCATCTCTCGAACGGAGTTGAAAGAGATCCGTTTGGAGATGGATAAGCATGTTTTGAATAGTTATATGAAAAAAGTACAAGCGCCGCAAGGGCAAGCTGCAAGCTTGCTGGCGTGGATGGAACTGGTCTGAAACTAGGAATTTGATTTATGGCTTCAGGAAATAAAACACATGAAGTATCAACACGCCCCTTAAACGAGGTTAAATTAATCTTGGTTGGGCAAGGAAGTGTTGGAAAAACGTCTATTAGTAAAAGACTCTTGTCGGGCGAATTCAATCCGGAAGAGTTCAAAACCGAGGGGATTGATGTTGCAAAATGGGAAGTGGAAACCAAGATTGGAGATTCCATAAGAATAAATATGTGGAACTTTGGTGGGCAGGAAATTATGCACGCTACCCATCAGTTCTTTCTTACAAAACGTAGCCTTTATCTATTGGTGCTTGATACTCGCCTTGCCCAAGAAGAAAACCGTATTGAATATTGGTTGAAAATTATTCAATCGTATGGCGGCCAGTCCCCTGTCATAATCATTGGCAATAAAACTGACCAGCACGCTCTTGATATTGACCGCACTGGTCTGGAAGAAAAGTACCCCAACATTGTCAGCATTCTCGAAACATCTGCCGCGACAGGTGCTGGTATTGAAGAACTTAAAAAAGCTATTACTGAACAAGTTGACAAACTACCGCATGTACGCGATCAGGTTCCTGAAAGCTGGTTCACTGTCAAAACAAAACTAGAGAAATTTGGGCAAAAAGAAAATTTCATCACACAAGATAAGTATCTTGAACTGTGTACTGAAAACGATATTACTGATGAAAGCAGTCAGCGTTCTTTAATTGGTTTGTTGCACGATTTGGGGGTAGTCTTGTACTTTCAAGATGATCCGAGGTTGGAATCTCTAGGTGTTCTTAATCCGCAATGGATTACAAATGGGATTTATAAAATTCTTAACTCCCATGAGCTATTTCGAAATAAGGGGGTTCTTGAGCGTGCCATGCTGGACAAAATTCTCAGCGCGCCTGAATACCCATCGGACAAACAACTCTTCATCATCGATATGATGCGCAAATTCGAGCTGTGCTATGACCTTGTTTTAGATCAGAAATTTTTAGTGCCTGATTTATTACCTAAAGATGAGCCACAATTGACTTTTAATGGCACCCCTGCCTTTGAATATGCTTATCCTGTTCTTCCATCCAGTGTCATTACCCGCTTTATCGTCCGAATGAACCAAAAAATCGACGATGATTTTGTCTGGCGGACAGGTGTTTTATTGAAGATAGGCGAAAATAAAGCTTTAGTTAGAGCCGATATCGAAGACAAAAAGATTACGATTGCCCTTAGTGAGCGTCTAAAAACAACTTCCCGAAAGTGTAGTATCCTCAAGTAGAACAAACAGAGGATAGAAAATGAGTATCGACACAATTCATCAATGTCAGTGCCAGCATTGCCAAAAAGCAGGTGAT
>Ga0209042_1001110_pt1 | contig 22109 bp, 22 predicted proteins | sample SaaInlV_200m_DNA_6_FD_184649 | JGI IMG/M metagenome (GOLD analysis project Ga0209042, IMG submission 184649) | Marine microbial communities from expanding oxygen minimum zones in the Saanich Inlet - SI037_S2LV_200m_DNA (SPAdes) (version 2) | ecosystem: Environmental > Aquatic > Marine >...
GGCAAGAAGGGTATCAAAATTTGATATGGCCTGAGCGCCGGCAGCTTCGCCTTGTAAAGTGCAGAAAAAATTGACGAGTTGCCCTAAAGCAGATCTAAGGTGTTTAGGGGGGGCGCTTTCGACTTTTCCCTCAACTCCCTTGAAGCCGTGCATGAGCATGTCTTTGAAATCCCATCCGTTGCAATAGGGCGCAAGGATGCTGAGGTCGTGTATGTGAAAATCCCCGCTTTTGTGCGCATGCCTAATCTCAGAAGGGAAGATGCAATTCAGCCAGTATTCAGAGGTAATGCCGGATGAAATGTAGTTATTGAGCCCCTGGAGGGAATAAAACATATTGCTGTTTTCTTTGACTTTCCAATCTAGATTCTGGATGTAGTTCTCAACCAAATCAACACTGGCCGTGGTTGCGATAGCTCTAATTTGAGAATGTTGTTCCCGATACAGGATGTATGCTTTGGCTGTTTTGGAAAATTGAGATTCAAGGAGTACCTTTTCAACGATGTCCTGAATTTCTTCCACATCAGGTGTAGGGCCAATACCCAATTTGCCAGTGTGGGTCAGGACTCTTCTTGTGAGCCAGGCAGCTTCTTTAATGTCAAATTCATCTGTTGCTTTCCCTGCTTTTCGAATCGCTTCGGTAATCTTTATGGAATCGAATCCAACTACCTGGCCGTCGCGTTTTCTAATATTCTCAAACATGATAGCTCCCCTCCCTCGAAGACAGTCAAAGATCAGCGAAAGCCTCATTCCGAGGCTCTGTAATCCTTGAAGCGGCAGAAAGACCTGTCATGTTTCAATAACAGATATCGGTAAGGGATTTGGGGACGTATTTTGCGATCAATTCAATAGAAAACTAGGGAAAGAAATGTCTGTTTTCGAACCATAAAGGATAGCTGGTTTAACAGAATTCGTTAGACGATTTGTTAGACGTTACTACCCGAAATGGGACCATGTTAGACGAAATAACATCTAATAGCGGGAATGGGTGGGAAGATCTAAGGTATTAAAATTGCGTAATTTAAAAGGTTTATGGACGTTTTTCAAAATCGGTGTGTTTGCTTTGGGAGCAGGGAGTCGGAGGTTCAAATCCTCTCGCCCCGACCATAAAATCAACAATTTACACCGTCCTTTGGGGCGGTTTTTTTGTGGATTTTGGCCTTTGTGACCCCTATGTGACCCCCGTTCGGGATTAGATATTTTCGTTTTGGTAGTGCTCCGCGAGCTTGGACTTTCTTTGAAGCATGTGAGAAATGGTCAGGTGGGCATATCGGTCGGTCATGGAGATTTCTGAATGACCCATCATTTCCTTGACATCTTTCAGGCTTGCTCCTGAGAGAAGCATGTTTGATGCAAGCACCAATCGTCAGCATGAGGCCGACCGCCAAAATCAGCGGTTTTACATAAGACTTTTCAAAATGTAGCCTGAGGGTAATTCCTGATATGGATATGAAAAAGACCAGAACGATGATGAAATATATCCATTCCGAATATTGTGATATGATCTGGCTCGGCTGGATTCTTTCCAGAGGGAAAACAGGATTGATGGCATATTGCCTAAGCAATAGCTCTTTGGGTTTAAATGTTTTTCGGTATTGAAACCGGCCAGTTTCAATCTCGTTTGACTCTCGGCTTGTTGTGAATTATCATCAAAAACTGCATGTGCTCTTTGTATAGGCGGCTACGATGACCGGAATGCGATTGCTGCTAGATATTGAAAAACTGGCGGTTTTGTTATCGTTTGAGGGGATCACATCAAATTGATGGCGCTTCTTGCGCGGCAATTGGCTGTTAAAAAACGGAAAATTTCAAGCACCGTATGACTGGACGGCCTTGTACGGTTTCGGCAAAGGGCTCTGGGAAGGTGAAGACGCGCAGGGCTATGTGAATAAGATGCGTGAGGATCGTTCAGGCGTCTGGCTCAACACCTAGAAGGCATATCATCCATCTCTCTAAATATTCTCCGGATCATTACAAAAAGAGAGCTAATGATGGATGGTATTTATTTCCTCTATCAGCTCCTGAAAAATGCCGAGTATGAACTCTTTGAACATGTCATCGGTCAGATTGGAGAAAGCACCTGCTGGACGCTGGCTGGAAACCATAAGAATTCCATCGGCTGTTAGATCAGAGAAATTTTCCTTGAGGCCTTTGATAAAACGTGAGAACCAAGAGGGGTATTTTCGCTCAAATCCCCTCAGACCGTCGATGATTCGTTCATTGAGTTCAGGACAATTGGTCAAGATGTCGAAGATGTAATAAAGGTCCTTTGCTTTCTTCCTTTTGTCACTTCGGCGGCCAAAGGTTAGCCCCTTGTGGAAAATATAGGCTTCTGGGGATGGTACTTTGACCTTGAGTGGAGAATAGTTTCCCTCCATCCAAAAATCATCGATCGTTACCTCTATGGTATGGCTGATTGAAATCGAGAGAAATCTCAATGCCTCGGCTTGGAGACCTTTCTGAACCTCAATAACAACATCATCCTTGGCCCCACGCTGGTTCGTCAGGAATTCTATCTCTACCTCTTGTCCCTCTATGATTCCTTCATAGTGTACGACTGGTGGGATATCTGAGCTTTTGAATGCAGGCTCGAAACCGGCATTCAGAAGTAGCCTATTCAACAATGTTTTTCCGACTACAGGAATTCTAGTATCAACGAAAAGATCAATGTCCCGTGTCATGATGGGCATTCTAGATTTGTCGGCAAGAAGGTAATGATAATAAATAAGGGGAACCCATCCGCCTCCGATAATAATCACCGATAGATAGTCCCTCAGAATCCAGAGGGTCTTAAGAAATCCGACTTTAAAGTCATTAGGCATCGAAAGACTTCTGACCTTCAATCATTTGGCTCAGCCGCTTCTCATAGAGATGTTCAGCTTGTTCCAGTCCCCTGACAGGATAGTTGTAAAGGTCAAGATAGAGCTGGAGATCTGAAACCACCCTCAAATTTTTGATTCTCTGCATACCATAGAAGACCGAGTTTTTGTAATAGGGTAATAGAAAAATGAAATTGGCCCCTTTTTCTGAGTCTTTCAATTTGAGATTGTCCACAAACCATTTGATGCTGTCTTTATTTTGGAGGTAGATGTGAACCTCATTATAAACGGCGTAAGGAGCGACAAGATTCGCCCCGGCTTGAAGCGTCAATGCGTAAGAAACCTTATCAGGGATTTGGGCTGCAACCAGCCTGTCTATAATCTGCTCCGGGTCTCTTGCCAAACAGAAGTACCTGAAATCCTGATTGCTGCGGTAATTATATTCCCGAACCCAGTCTTCCAAAACAATGTTTGGATCTCGAAGTTTCATTTTAGAATCGATGCGGGATACATAGTTCCTTTTTTCGAGTTCATTTACCATCCGGGAGACAAAACCGGGGTCAACTCCAATAGATTTGGCAAGCTCGCGAACGCCCCATACCCTCTCGATATCAGAGAAAGCAGCTCGGATTATAAGCGATGCTTTGTCGGAAAATGGCCCTCTTCCCTTTCGTTTCTCAGGAAAGCGGTTTGGGAAACCGTTGCGTTCTATATACAGACTCTCATATTCCAGGCAGACATTACCCGAGAGATCCAGGAAGCAAACACCCTCCTCTTGACATCGTTTTCTGCGGTTGGGGCTCAGGTACTTCGCTACCAACAGAGGAACCAAACCTTTAACCTTGCCCAAAGCATGGGATTTAAGAAGAAATACTTTAGCTTTGAACACCGAAGAACTCTGCTGTGAAATGATTTCACCGACCAATTTGAATTGCAGTTTTTTGTAGGAGACGCAGGCTATGAAATCCGGCCGCCAGGATTTTTCTTCAGAGCGAGGAGTCTCTATACGGATATTCAATCCTTGCAGAGGGAGCAAATCTCCTATATGATTTTTTAGATAATCCAGCATTACCTGTTCGGCGTCCATTGTTGCCTCAATTATTCATGATGTCCATTTGGACAACAGTATAGCAAAAAACAACGCTTTGTCAAATAGAAATAGCTTTTTTAGCATTTTGGCTGATATTCCTCAGTCCCGTGTGAGCATCTTAGATGCATTATCAGAACAGAAGATTGAGTGAAACCAAAACAAAAGGAAACCGAAGATATCATGAATCGGAATTGGTTTCTGTGACCCCTTTGTGACCCCTTTTGGAGCACGGGCATGCACAACATGCTGATTTTATTGATGCATGTTTTGCATAATGTGAATAGACCTGAAAGCTAAGCAGCTTGGTTTAGATAATGATTTTAAGTAGTTAAGTTAGAAATTGACTTTTCGATTGCCTGCTTTGGGAGCAGGGAGTCGGAGGTTCAAATCCTCTCGCCCCGACCAAAAAACCTCTAATAAAATCATATCTTTAATCAAAACTCAAAAATCGCTGATTTTCTCGAAAAACGAAAAAACATACCATATATATACCAAAGTGGGTCCTTTTTAAAAATTGGGCATGTGCTTTTCCAGTGATCAGCTCGGTCCATGCGATTGAACAATTTTCTCGAACATTCTGGTCATTCCAGTGCATAAAGTGTAGATGGAATCTACGGTGAGATTGTCTTCCACTGCGGCGTCAAAAAAGAGGGTCAGATCCGAGGCCATTCCATCTTCGGGTTTCCAATAGCAAATGAGAACAGGGACCTTGGGCAGCGGATAAAGCACAAGGGATATGTCTGATGAATAATGCCTTTCCACCTGCCTTCCGCTGAAAATGTTCAGTATATCTTTAAAAAGGCGGCTGTATTTGTCAGCCAGGCGCTTGAAGGGTTTTTCGCACTGTTGTCCAAAAAGGCCCTGCATCTCTCTCCCCCCTTTGAGTTCTCTGAAGGGGATCCATTCACCTGAGGGCGCCGTGCCTTTGGCGTGAAGAACGAAGTTCAAAAAGGGGATGGCGACCCAGGAGTTGATGTGAATCTCAGAAAAAAGGTTTCCCTGGGAATCGACGGTGAAATCTTTGCCCAGAATCTTGAGCGTCAACCGGTTGTTGAAAAACTTGCCACCCACCCGCCGGGCCGTTGCTGCAAGATCTGTCTCAGCAATCTTACTTTTCAGTTGGGTCATCGATTCAGCGGCATCCTGATCGGGATTTCTGCGCTTCTGAACCCCATGGCCGAACAGGTCAATGACATCACTTTTGAGATTCGGACATGCCTGGAGTTCTTTTTCTCCTTTATGAACCATTGCAGCAAACGCGAGACAGGTCGCCTCGCCGCATTCCCTGCAGTTGGATTTGTCGAGTAACTTCAAAATATCCAGAACATTATTGAGTTGTGCCATGGTTTCCTCCATTTTTGGATGGGCCAAATATCCAGCGTGAATTACAGGATACAACGAATTTCGTATCTGAAGATTCTTTCCGGGAAAAAAGACGAATTGAGTGTGACATTTAAAGATTTGAAAGAATAACACATCCCCCAAATGGGGGAAAGAAGGATTTTTTTCGGGTGAAAAGGCCTAAATCAAATGGTGGCGGGCCGCCCAGACGGCTGCTTGGGTGCGGTCGTTTACGCCCAGTTTGTTGAAAATATGAATGACATGGCTTTTGACAGTATGAGGGCTGATGTTGAGCATGCGTGCGATATCGTTGTTGCTGGTGCCTTCAGTCAGAATGCAGAGGACCTCCAATTCCCTTTCCGAAAGGGGCATGGGGAGGGACTCGTTTGCTTCTTCCACATTTCCCGGATCCACTTCCGGGCGGTCTTTTACATTTGAACCCGCTGATGCCTCCTCCTTGTTTTGGCGGTCAGCGATTCTGGCCGTATTGATGTTGATGGCCACGGTGGAGACCAGGTTTCCCTCGGCATCATAGACCGGGTAGAAGGCCTGTTCACTCAGAGGAGATTGGATGTGAGGGCATTTTTCAGGGCCGGATTCCTGAAGGCTCAGGGATGCGGCAAAAGCCATGCAGGAGGGAAGGCCGCATTGGCCGCAGTTGGTTTTCGGCAGTAACTTGAGGATGTTGAGTACGGAAACCCTTTTGTGTATTCTGCGGTTGGGTGTTATTTCATCCCGCCGTGAAGATATGTCATTCAAGAAGCTGAACAATGACTTCAGAAAAGCCCTGGCGTGAGATCGGTCTTCAATCGGCGATATGAGGCCGGCCTGAGGATAAAGAACGCAAGAACAATTTTTGTAAAGGAATCTGATGAATCGGGGCGCTTGGTGAAGTTCCGCCCGCTCGGCCACAGCGTTCAGATAGGGGAACAGGGGACTGACATCAGTGTTGAGAAGGAAGCTGGCCATCATGGCGGTTTCTGACGTGCTTCCGGGCTTAAACGAAGGTTCCCGGAAATAGACTCTGAGACCATGAAAGGAAAATTTATCTGCGGTTCCTTCAATAAATCCGCCGACTTTCCTTGCAGGCTCTTTCCTGGTAAGTGAATTGATCTCCATGAAAAACATCTCATGTTCGATATCAAGCAGGGAATTGTATTTTCACAATGCGTTCTAATGGATTGTATATGAGTTTCCATGAAAATGCTACTCTAACACCTCATTTTTTAAGAATCCATATCCGTCGGCTGTTTCGCACCTTCCATCGCGAATGGAAGATGACTACCGGTATCGTGGCTGGTCTTCTGTTTCTTCATAGTATGCGGTAACACCGATCTCCTTGATCCGCTCCTGCATCTGAATCCATCTCTGTTGCAGGTGTTGGTCAAAATTGGTCTTGTCACAGGGAAATTCATTGCACTCGAAACAGAAATTCACACTTTTTTCCCGAAAGCAGGCCTGAACACCGCAATCCGGCCATTTGCATGTACCCTTTCGGCATCCCTCGCAATCGGGTGATGCCAAATAGGTCAACAACCTTTTGAAAGCAGGATAGTCCCTGAAGGGAGGTAAAAAACCGGAGCAATCTTGAAAAATCATTGATTTGTAGAAAATGAGGGAGGATACATAATGGCACTCGAAAGCGCTCAACTATTTGTTGTAAAGATGAGGGAAGACAAAAATTTCAGACAAAAGGTCAGTGATGTTGCCGATAGGGAATCATTGTGGGATTTGGTGAAAAATGAAGGTTTCGATTTTGATGAGCGGGATTTGGCGGGAGCAATGGCGGCATGTATGACGGAAATGGAAGGATTATGAGCGACCGGCTTCAGCTTCACTCAACCAACGCAAAGGGATCAAAGTCCTGACGGGTCTTGTGATCATTCTTGTTTAGATTTGACGGCTTCAACCGTTGCCGAACAGACAAAATCACGAATGTTATTATTCGTCATCTGCTCTCCTGCGGTTTTGGGGTCCTCTTCTTTAAATTGTATACCGATTTCCTGAAAGCCGGCGTGGTTCAACATGTCTTTCAAGTCATCTACAAAAGAGGCGCCTGCTATGCAACCGACATAAAGGTCTGGATCTTTATGGATATCGTCCGGTACGGGCGCCCTGGAAACCATGTCGGAAACGATAAGACGACCTCCCGGCTTCAGAACCCGGGACACTTCGGAGTAAACCCTTGGTTTATCGGGTGAGAGATTGATAACGCAATTCGAGATGACAATGTCCACGGATTCATCGGCAACGGGGAGATTTTCCATTTCGCCCAATCGAAATTCAACGTTCCCATAATCCGCCCTTTCACTGTTTTCTCTGGACTTGCTTACCATTTCAGGCGTCATGTCCACCCCGATGATGCGTCCATCCTCACCTACCTGCCTGGCAGCAAGAAAGCAGTCGAAACCGCCGCCACTCCCCAAATCCAGGACTGTTTCTCCGGATTTGACCACAGCCTTGGAGAGGGGGTTTCCGCAACCCAAGCCCAAATATGATCCATTCGGCGCTTTTTTAATGTCATCCTCCGTATAAGCAAATTGTTGTGATGAATCTGAACTCGAATCCCCAGCGGGCGCGGTTTCACAGCAAGATGAAACCATCGGAGGGCCGCAACAACTTCTCCCTTGCGCCTTAAGAGTCAAATCTCTCGAAGGTTCGCAGCAAGAGGGAGCGGCAGGAGACCCACCACAACCGCCTCCAGCCGCCTCGGCATAATGCAAACGCACGGTTGTTCTAATTTTCTCTTTTTCCATCCCTTTCATCATGTTCCTCCTTTTGAACCGGGTAGCATTGTTCGCTCTCTTATTCTTGGGCCTGTGCCCCATAAAGAATTGTTCTTTCCGAGTTCCATAACAACCTGCATCATTTCCTTTCGATATTCCTTGAGGTGCGACATCCAGTTGCCCTCCAGCTTGGCCGTAAAATAGGGAATTGCAAACAACTTTCGCACATCTGCCAGGGAGATTAGGCCGTCGTCCTTCGCATTCGAGTAGCCTGCCCATCTTCTGGCATGTTCTTCCGACCGGAAGAAATTCATGGTGCTTCAGGAATAGGCCCAATCTTCATGCCATTTCCAGGTAGGAACCGACATGTAGCCTACAAGCCTCTCGGGCTCAATCTTTAGCGTTTCACCGTCTCGCATCTCAACCACCATGGGCTCCCCACAATCCAGGCAGGGGGCTTCGATCCGCACCAGCTTTCCGGGAAAATTCCAGCTGACCGCCAGCGAGTCAAAGGCTCACAACCCGAACCACTTCTGTTTGTCCTCCACACTGATACGATATTGGGTCGGCTGGCTGCTGAAGGGAGGGAAGGTGGCTATGTAATCGGTGTTGGGGTAGAGCCAGCCTGGTGCCCCCGCTTTGAACAACCCATGTAGAATCAGGCGGCCCTGCTTCATGCTAACCCCCAGGGCTCGGGCGATGTCCGTATAATGCGGGGCCGGGCCGTTGGCCACTATGTAACGCATGATAAAATCATAGGCTTTATTTTGAAAATTGGCGTTTGTCACGTTACGTCTCCTTTGTATTATGCCCCTTTGAGAGCCTGATTAATGTTTTCGCTCGAATACCCGTTTAATCCCTTCCTTCCACTCTTTTCCGTCTTTTCCATTACGGTTATCAAACGTAATTGATCTATTCTGTTTAGACGGAAAAACATCAAAAAAGATGCAAAATGTCTTCATGCATCCATTTTGAAAAATGAAGCTTCCTTTTTTGGATAAATAAATATGGGCATGATTAATCCCTGAAAAAATAGGCCGTGCAACACTGCTCTACTTTTTCTAAACAGCATGCACGTATGTTTCCAGGCAAAAAAAATCCCCCATTTGGGGGAGTGATGGTGATTTTTTTGATTTCTCTGGAATGAGCAGGAGTTTATCCGGCCTGCTTTCTCGGTTCGTAGTCGATCAGGCTTCCGTTTTTATCAAACTCGAAACGACAACAGTTGAGGAGCATGCCTTTCAACATTTCCCGGCCCCTCTGAACTCGGGATTTGGCTCCGGAAAGGGACAATCCCTCCTGCTCGGCAAGGTCTCTCTGTCTCAAACCCTGAATATCGGAGAGCATGAGCGCCCGGCGGTAATGGTCCGGCATCCGTTCGATCATGGGAACAATACACCTTGCGATGTTCTCTTGCGCCTTTTCACTCTCCCCTGCTTCAGCGGAAGCGATCGTCTCCGGGAGTTCGCCGGTTTCCTTTCGGGTTCGATAATAGTCAATGATGACATTCCGGGTTATTCGATAGATCCAGCTTCGAATCCGGGTGTTGTCGTTGAGGGTGTGAAATTTGACGTGCACCTTCAGGAATACTTCTTGAAGGATGTCTTCCACCACTGATACGTCGCTTATACGCTTCCGTATGAAACCCTGGAGCGGGTCATTATACTCTTTCCAAATCGATTCCATGTCAGTCATTTTCTTCTGTTCCAACCACTTTATTTTTTGGGCCTCTACGAACTGTGCGCTCACCTTGTGTGCAGCGACAGCCATCACAATACTCTGAACCGCGCCCATCTCTTCCTTCGTAATGCCTTCTTTTTCGGCCACGCCGGAATAGTACTTCATTCAGGGGTAGCATCCAAGTGCCATGGCGACGGACATGTGGAGCATAATAGTTGTTTTCTGATCCACTGTCTTATTATAACGTGTCGCGTTGTAAAAATCATCAAATGTCTTCTGTTGTTTTTCCGATAACACCTTGCGCCTCCTGTTCGGTTTCCTGACCTCTCGTAAAGGCTAAATGAAATATGAGCGTTCAGACTTGTGATTCCATGGGAGGACGAAACACCTCCGGGACATGCTACACAATAATCAGATCACTGCGTTTCCAACCATACTTACGCAGACGAGAGCGGAAGAAAAAGGACGCAAAATTTGTGGGGAGTCTACATAATTTTTTCAGTTCCTCACAAGAACTAAAATGATCGAAACCATGTCAAAAGGTCAGGATCATTTCTTTTCTGTTGCGCCTGCACCATATCATCAAATTCCAAACGCAACTGCGGGAACATGAACCACATATTAGACCGCCTCTTATCATCAGCGTCCCGGTATTCTTCTAATATTTCCTGAGAAGTTTGCGCAAATCCGGTAGAACTGTTTTCGAAATTTGCTCCGCTGGCTCTGGGGCAAATTGCGTCGGAACAACAATCATCGCAGAATATTTGAGCGTTGAATGCTTTTTTTTCTACACTATCCATACTGCTCCTACATTGATTGTAGCTCATAATTGATTTCCCCTCACAATTTAGGCGCTTTTATTTTCCGCAGTCAGTACCTCTTTTCAAATGGCCCTACACCGCTTCCATAAAAGCAAACCTCAATTCTATTGCTTAGATATGGCCATCGGTACAACTCCCCGCCTTTTGGCAATCTCCATAAACATGTGCATGCCGGTTTCCGGCGGTGTAACTCGCTCATTTTCGGGCTTTTGTTTCAATTGAATTGCTTGAGGGGGACAAACGTTCACGCAAAGGCTGCAACCGATACACCTGTCCTGGTCGATTTCCGCCGCATCATCCCTTTCAACATGAATGGCATCCATGGGACAATGCTCCAGGCAGGTTTCGCAAGCTTCGCACAGATCCCGGTTTACAAACGCTTGAAAGCTCGGTTTGAGCACTTCTGCCGGGCGTGGATGTTTCTTTAGTGTGCCAAGGACAACACAACAATCGGAGCAGCAGTTGCAGATATTTGCCGGCGCCTGGGTGTTAAAAGGCATGGTCACCAGTCCGGCATCCTCGCACAGATCAAGTATTTCCAGCGCTTCATCGGTGCTAATTTGCCGCCCCGTTCCACGGTCCATATAATACCGGGCCTGGGAACCGAACATGAGGCATGTTTCCACCGGCTTGTCGCAACTTTTATCGAGAACGCCCTTTTGCACCCTGCAAATACACTTTGTCACGGCGATCAAGTCCTGGTTCCTTACGATCTCCCGGGAATGATCATAAACCGCCATGGGGTATGACACATCAATTTCCCTGTTCACCGGAATGGGCCTGTGTATCAGGACAGGCTCCGTTTCAGTGAAATTCTTGTGGAAAACTTCCTTATAATAGCCCTCGAAAAGCGAGGCCTGTGTTTCATCCATGGTTTCGGACTGTTGTTCGAAAATCCCCGGAGCAAAAGGCAGGGCGCCAAATTTAGCAACGCCTTTTTTACGACGACGGAAAACGAGACCCTTTTCAAACATCTGATCAAGAATCTCCTCAACGGCTCCTGACTTCTTATTGCCGCATTTTGCTATAGACTCGGCCGTTTCGGGTTTCAAGTCCAGGAACAGGAAAAGCTCCGCCTCCTCAGGCTTGAAAAACTTCTTAAGTATTTGCATCTCAATTCCGGATTCGGCGTTCGGAAAGCCCACACCGTACTGGTCGAGTTTTTGCCTGAGCCTCTCGTAAATCTGGTTTTCCATATGGTCCTCCATATTGGGTTCTACTCCTCCAAAACGGCTGTTCTTGTTAATAAGGGAAACTATAAGCGCAATTTCGAAGGTTCACATCCCCCAAATGGGGGAAAGAAGAATTTTTTCGGGTGAAAAGGCCTAAATCAAATGGTGGCGGGCCGCCCAGACGGCTGCTTGGGTGCGGTCGTTTACGCCCAGTTTGTTGAAAATATGAATGACATGGCTTTTGACAGTATGGGGGCTGATGTTGAGGATGCGTGCGATATCGTTGTTGCTGGTGCCTTCAGCCAGAATGCAGAGAACCTCCAGTTCCCGCGCCGAAAGGGGCATGGGAAAGACCCGTTTGCTTCTTCCACATTTTCCGGGTCCACATCCGGGCGCTCTTTAGAAATGGTTTAGAGGGATCCGTCCAATCCTTCGGCAACGTCCTGTTTGCAGGCACGACAAGCCTGCGAACCTCTGAAAAGCGGTTCACCGCAGGAAGGGCAGTGATAGCGTTCACATTCAGCCCGTGCCCATTCCACACTCCCTTTTTCGTCGCCGTGTTTGGCCACTTCGGTGCGCCATAGGGGAATCGCCCTTTTTGCAACCCGTACGCCTGTGGCATACCCAAAATTTTCGATCTGATCACAAGGCCATTCAACGCATTGATGGCATGAATAGTAATCTTTGGATTTTACGCAACTTCGGATCTTGCACTGTTGACAATACCCATAGCGCTTTTTCGGCGGTTCCGGCTGCATGCATCCACAGCACTGGGTTTCTTCAGGTTTAGTTCCATAAACGCGGCCCATCACCGCCTTGAACTTTTCATTTTCGTCTCTGGTCGCAATGTAGATGCCGCAAGCACCGCAATAGAGTCCGCATGGCGCCATTAATTCTCTATTTTGGATCTCTTCTTCAGTCCAGCCTTTCATGATTGTGTCCTCCTGTCTGCAATTTTACCATATTAATACTGAGGGTTTCTTTTATCGTTTGTGACTGAAAAATAATGAAATTGACCTTTATTTCAACCGTTGCGCAGCCGAACCCTTTTGCCAGGGTTGACAGGACGGGAGCCGTCATGGCGCTGTCGAGCAGTGTGGATAATATTTCCCCGTGAACCGTCGAAAACGGGTTGTAATGATACTCCTCGGGATTGAGCTCAAAAGTGGAATAACCATTGTCCACATCGATTATTCGGTATCCGATAAGCCGGGCAGACGGACCGCTTCCAGGCGGGAATTTGTTTTGGCGGTCACGATCCGTATTTCCGCATCCATCGGGTTCATGAGCTATCATTCCGTTATGGAAGAAAAACCTCCGGTTCCTTTCTTTCCCGGCAGAGGTCATACAAATGACTGATGGCCTGAATAAAATTCTCGTCTTTCATTTGCCTGGCACCGGTGGGACAATTCTTGATGCAGGCAAAACAGATAATGCATTGCCACCGGTCGGTGGTAATGGCGTCGTTAAGGGAAACCGCTTCCGTAGGACACGTTTCCGCGCATTGGCCGCACTCGATACAGGTATTTTCATCCGTTTCAGGAGTAAAGGGAATGGATTTTCGGGCTTCTTTAATCAGGTTCAGGTTTTTGGGAACCACATACGGTACGTTTCCCGGAACCTTTGAAAGGGTCGCTGCATCAATGGATTCAGAAACGGCAAGTTTCTTTCGAATATCGGTTCCGAAGGCTTGTGCTTTATTCAGGTCGTTCGCATCGGGCCGTGCTTCTGCGATGGGCCGGTCGGGCGTTGAATAGGAATGTTGAGCGATAAAGGCACCAGCAGCAACGGGCAAAAAACCGCCTGCCACAGCAATATCGTACAATTCTTTCAGCGCATCATCGTATTCCCTGTTCCCATAAACCACCACTGGAATTGCGGGCGTTTGCAGACCTTTCAACGTAGCAAAGTATGGAAGGATTTCTTCGGGAATACGGCCGTAATAGACAGGCGTTGCCAGGATCACCAGATCGCCTTTTGAAAAGGGGCCGCACTTTTTCCGATCCGACCGTTTGGTGCAGTCCACCATCTCAATTCTTCCAGCCCCAATGCCCCGTGCAATGTGCTCCGCGAGGATTTTTGTTGTGCCGGTGGGCGAAAAGAAAATGCAAGTAACGGTATCAATGTTCATGATTGATCTCCTCGATTTCGAAATTCGTCTTTTTTTACAAATATAAAGTCTTTTACAAGCACAAAATCAAGAAAAAATCCACCATTCGGGGGATGTTGTCATTTTTAAAATCAGTTATGCACATAGATGAAAACGCGGTTGTGTTGTCCAAATAACAGGAATACAGAAGATCTTTTTGAGATTTTTCTGTCACAATCGGTGTTATGGGTTGGTCATGCTATAGAGAAGGGATAATATGAAGACAAAAATAGACAGGTACCCAAAAAAGAATGGTCTAAAAAGGTGAATTAAATGGAAACAACAATGGAACAATTGGTGACCGAAGCGGTTCAAGGCAGCCGGGAATCCCTTGAAGAAAACGAGACATTGGGAGCTTATATGAGGGAACTGGATGAACTGGGTCGGGCTTCCGCTCTGTACAAGGCCTCTGTATTGGGAGAAGAGACGAGTGATTTTTCAGGGGTGGTGAAAGAATTAGTGGAAAATGGAGAATATCGTGTTTTTTCTGAACTTCATTGAATTAAAACAATGGTAAGTGATCCGGTCATGAATTCGGAATGACGCAATACAGTTCGGTCAGTAGCGCGGTTAACCGGATTAGCAAGAAACGGAAAAATGACAGCCGGTTTCTAATAAAGTTGAACGAGGTGTTGGAATTGGTCAAGAAAGGTCAAACGTAGACCCCCTACCATTTCGACGACTTTGTCGGTATTGTTTGAAGAGCCGTAAAGATAAGAATGGTCACCAACCATGTCAATTATGGCCATGTAGACATTCAACTTGACAAACTTAGTCAACCGGGCTAGACTTATGAAAATGCCAATGAATAATCGGAGGCCCCGATGAAGTCTGTCAACGTGCATAAAGCAAAAACAACACTCTCTGCGCTCCTGGCCCAGGTTGAAAAAACGGGCGAGAGAATTTTCATCTGCCGAAATGGGAAACCCGTGGCCGACCTGGTGCCCCACAAGCGTAAAGAGCGTATTACACCGCACCCCGTTATGAGTGGCATAAACATCAAATACGATCCAACGGAACCCTTGACCCCGGATGAATGGCCGGAGACAACCTGATGTTGCTGGACACCTGTGCTCTTCTCTGGCTGACCCAGGGCGGGGGACAATTGTCCCCGGATGTCCTGAAAAGTTTGGCAGAGGCGCCTTTTGTCTACGTTTCGGCCATCAGTGGTTTTGAGGTTGGCATTAAACAGAAAAAAGGAAAGCTCGATCTGCCGGTGCCACCTTCCGATTGGTTTGATGTCATCGTTAAACATCACGATCTTCAGGTTCTCCCCCTGGACCTTGAAATCTGCATCCGTTCAACCCAGTTGCCCCCCATTCATAACGATCCGTGCGACAGAATGATCATTGCCACGGCCCAGATCCATCAACTTGTCATCGTCACAGCAGATACAGTTTTCAAGACCTACGAAATTGAAACTTTGTACTGAACTCCAATTCAGTCCAATTCAGGTGTCGACGATTCGTGCTATGAGCGCCATAGACGCATAATGTGTGACCGACACCCATTGTCGATAATTTAATATTGTGCCCCCCTCAATTTTTGTAATTTCAGGACTCCTGATCCGGGCTAAATGGTTCTAGCCTGACAACTTTCAGATAAATACAATCATATCATTAAGTTGAACATTTTTATTTCAATTCTGGGGAAGGTGCCCTTCCCTGAAAATATCCTTGGAGGTTGGAAATAGGGTTGGAAACAGTTTCCCGTGGCCACAAAAAAAGGGCTTAGATTTTCATCTAAACCCTTGTATTTGTTTTGGTAGCGGGGGCTGGATTCGAACCAACGACCTTCGGGTTATGAGCCCGACGAGCTACCAGACTGCTCCACCCCGCGGCAATCCGATAATATAATATTTTATTGGATGGATGTCAATTAAAAAAAATAGAAAAATGTTACATCAACCCGGCAGACGCACGAAAAAAGTGGTTCCCTTTCCTTTAACGCTCTCCGCCCACAATTCCCCCCCATGGGCTTCCACAATTTTGTAGGATATGGCCAGGCCTAATCCGGAACCGCGATCCCGGGTTGTATAAAAAGGTTCAAAGATGTGAAGGAGATCTTCCTCGCTGATGCCGACCCCTTCATCGCGAATTTGAATTTCAACACCACCAGAGGATTTTTTCGTTCTGATGATGATACGTCCCGCGTCTTCCATGGCTTCAATGCCGTTTGTAATAATGTTGATAACCACCTGTTTCAGTTTGTCCGGATCACATTGGATTTCGGTCAAATTGGGTGCGAGTTCGGCCTGCATTGGATACTTTTCGGGGGAATATATGCCTCTGAAAATTTTCAATACATCCTGAATAACGGAATTGATGTCAGCCGGCCGCGTTACAAGATTGTAGACCTTTGTGAAGTCTCCCAGGCTGGCGACCAGTTTTTCCAGCCGGCTGACTTCATCAAGGATCATATCCAGTTTTTTTAACGCGCTTTCATCTTCCAGGCTGTTCCGGATCTGATAGCTGAACCCGCCAATAATCATAAGCGGGCTTTTGATCTCATGGACCACGTGAGCTACGGTGGTCCCAACGGCTGCAAGTCGTCCTGATCGAAGCAGCTTCTCTTCCAGCTTTTTCTGAACGGATACATCCCGAATAATGGCGGTAAATGTGTATTCGCCGTCCATTTCATGAAAGCTCAATCCCAACTCTATGGGAAATTCCTCACCTTCCTTGCGAAAGGCGGTCAGTGATTGGGTCTTGCCCATGAATTTTGGTTTCTTTTTTTCTAAAAATTTTTTGACAAAGGGGGCATGATCGCCATACTTCGGCGGAATGAGCAGGTTCAGGTTTTTTTTCAGAACTTCCTCTCTCTTGTAACCGAAAATCCGTTCCGCCGCGTTGTTGAACAATACGATTTCCTGATCCTCGTTTATGCTGATGATGGCATCCGTTGCCGTATCCAGAATAGCCCGGATTTTTTTCTCCGAGGCCCTCAATCTATTGAGGAGGTTCCGGTATTCAGTGACATCCCTTGAGATTTCAACAAAATATTGCTCACCCGTTTTACGGTTTTTGACCGGGTACATGGTTCGGCGTAAGGCCTTCGAATATTCTCCTTCCAAGCCGTGTCGAATGTTTACTTCCACTTTGCCGCCGGTTTCTTTGGCTTTTTGATGGGGGCAGTCCCGATCCTTCAGGTGACAGTGGGTTCCTGACATTTTTCTGATATCATAGCATTTTTTGCCTAGAACCGCCTTTTTTGAAAGGCCACGTTCATCCAGGAAAACCCGGTTGACATCCTGAATGGTACCGTTTTGATCCACCACCATGATTTCTTCGCTGATGCCGTCAAAAATGGTTTCCAGGAAGGCTTCAGAGGTTTCCACGTCGGCCGAACGATAGTGCTTTTCCAAAATTATCCCCCCATCCATGGGTTGAAAAATGTGTATTCGAGGGAAAGGATATCAAACATTTCGTCGGACCCCTCCCTGATAGCCTCGTACAATTCCTTCATGGTCTCCGCCTCTTTCAATGATGCGCGATAGGAAACATCATCAAAATATTCCAGATCAAGGGGAAGCAGGACCTGGTCAAGGTTGCCGTGCCAGTGGACTTTGAGCGCCGCTTTCATGGAAAATACCTTTTTGTACATGGCCCATAAGAGATCGGTCCTCAAAAGCGGATGAACCTGGTTAATCATGCAATCGGTCAGTCCAACCAGGTAATAAATCTCCCGCATCTTTTTTTCATCCTTGCGATTCACATACATGGATCGAATGGTATAGGACATTCCCCCTCTGAGGGAAAAATGAGGGGGCAGAGTGGCCAATCCGTCCGGTTTGTACTCAAGGGTTTCTGCGAGACTTGATCGCATTTGAACAAAATGAGACGTCCGCCAGAGCCCCTTTCGAAACCGCCACGGTTCAGGAGCGGTCAACCCTTCCAAGGACCCTTTGCGCCTGTTATGGAGATCAATAACCTTTCCCATTTTTACCTGTTCCGTCTGAGTAAACCTTCCATGAACATCCGGTTCCCATAAGGGCAACCGGCAGTTGGCAGCGTTCAGTCAGAAAAAATGTCTACGGTCTTGGATGACATGTCCCGTGCAACTCCTTCAGCCTTTTTCTCGTCACATGGGTGTAAATCTGGGTGGTGGTGATGTCAGCATGCCCCAGCATCACCTGAACAGAACGCAGATCCGCACCCGCTTCCAGGAGATGGCTCGCAAACGAATGCCGCAGTCCGTGCGGTTTTATACTTTTATTAATGCCAGCCATTTTACCATGATTTTTGATAATTTTCCAGAATCCCTGCCGTGTCAATAATTTTCCCCTGAAGTTCAAGAACAGGTACGGTGGATGGCCATCTTTGAGCAGGGCCGGCCGGCCATCAGAAAGATACGACTGCAAGGCTTGAAGCGCCTTTTCACCAAAGGGCACCAATCTCTCTTTCGACCCTTTTCCCAGGGTTTTCACATAACCGGCCTCCAAATTGACGTCGAGCAACCTGAGATGTACCAATTCCGATACCCGCAGTCCGGTGGCGTAAAGGAGCTCCAACATGGCTCTATCGCGCTGCCCCAGGGGTGTTGTGATGTCCGGCTGTAAAAGGAGTTGCTCAACTTCATCGAGGCTCAGGATATCCGGCAGTTTTCGTTGCATGCGGGGTGTTTCCAGAAGCCTTGCAGGATTCTCTTTCATTCTGCCTTCTGAAACAAGAAAACGAAAAAACGTTTTGATGGCGGAGATATTCCGGGCCTGGGATCTTTTGGAGAGGTCATGGATCAGACTGCCCAGGTAGTCCCGAATTTCATTTCGGGAAATCTTAAGAGGGTTTAAATTCCGACTTTCCAGATAACCGATAAACCGGACAAGATCTCGACTGTAGGCAGAAATGGTGTTTTCAGCAAGACCCCGTTCAACCTGCAAATAGGTGATGAATTCATCTACCAGATCGTACACCTGACTGACCCCCGTTTGTTCCTTGAAGCCGCCAAAATCGACCCGACCCGCTATGTTCTGAATCCGCTATGGCCAGGCCGGAAATTACGAAAAATCATAGAAATGATCATTTTTGGTCAGAATTCTGGGCCCTTCAGCTTCCAGAACAACCATCTCCTCAAGGCGCACCCCTCCCTTGCCCGGGATGTAGATGCCCGGTTCAACGGTAAAAATATTTCCTGATCGCAGCAGGACGGCGTTTCTCGGCCCGAGCCTTGGCCCTTCATGGGTGGCAAGGCCGACCCCGTGGCCCAGGCCGTGTCCGAAGTATGCGCCAAAACCGGCATCCGCAATAATATTTCTGGCAGCGGCATCCACCCGGGTGCTTTGTGCTGAAGGGTGGATTTTTTCCAGTGCCGTCAGTTGCGCCTGCCGAACCGTGCGGTAAATGGTCTTGAAAGTGTCATCCGGCTCACCCAGAAAGACCGTTCGTGTGATGTCGGAGCAGTAACTGTTCAGTCGAACTCCGGCATCCAGGATAATCGGCTCGCGAGACCGGATTTTTCGGTCTGAGGGCACCGCATGGGGCAGCGCACTGTTGGGGCCTGATGCCACAATAGACGGAAAAGACAGCCCCTCTGCACCGGCTTCCTTTGCCAGGCCTTTGATCTGCCAGGCCACGTCTTTCTCCGTTACACCCGGTTTGAGAGCCGAAATGACCTCATAAAGGATGTCTGAAATCATGTCCGCTGCATTTTCGAGCGCTTCAATCTCCCGGTCTTCTTTGATTTCGCGCATATTCTCCACCACGCCATTCAAAGGGATCAATACGGCCGGGGGTGAGAGCAGGGCGAGCTTTTCCGCGGTCTTCCGGTGTAGATCCCATGTCACGAAATCTTCTTCAAAGCCAAGATTGTGCAGGTTAAATCCTTTTGTGAAATCCGGAATGTCGGTCACAAAATTTTTTTTGAGTGTATACACTTCAAACGCCCCGGCCTCATTTTCAGCGGCAAGCGTATATCTGGAATCCGTTATGAGCAGACGGTTTGTGCCATTGATCAGAAGGGATCCCGAGGATTCGGTGAACTGGCTGTCTTCCGCACAGAAGCCTGAAAGATAGCGCCGGTTTTCAGGTTTGATAATCCAGGCCCCGTCGCAACCGATTTCAGCGGGCGGCTGCAATAATTGGACAAGTGCCCCAGCCCGTTGCGCGTAAATTGATTCACCCATGGTTTACCTCGAATTTTAAAATGTCATTCTAGCAAAAGCGTTTTGGGAAAGCAATTGTGGGTAATGGCAATCGTAAAAAGGGGGGGGGACGTCCCCCGGTCACCTGATCAGTTGACAGAACCTTGTCCACCTGCTAGAAATCCTGAAAACTTCCTAGAAAGGGTATGGGTGATTTTCAAATATGGCCGTTGGAAGCATTGTTGAATATATTGACCAGAGCCGATTGGTTTGTACCGTCTGTTTGCAGGACAAAGGGAACCGGCTACATCTGTTGACGCCCACCAACCGGGAAGTGAACCTTTCCCCGAAAAGGACCCTGCTCATTTCAGCTTCCCAAATTGATGTGGCACAGCCAAGGGATCACTTGCTTCAAAAGCTGCAGCAGATAGAAATGTTGCGAATAAAGCTGAAAGAAGAGATTGACATCAAGGAAATGTGGGAGCTGATTCGGGACGAGGAGGAAGTTTTCGACCACCGTTACCTGGCGCAGCTGGCTTTCGGCGAAAACGCCACCGAGGAGCACTTTTCGGCTGTGGTGCGGGCACTTTTTGAAAACAGGCTCTATTTCAAGATGAAAAACGGACTATTTCTGCCAAACTCGAAAGATCGTGTCGAACAGATTATCCGGCAGGAAGAGGAGGCCGCCGAAAGGGCGGAGCGACTTGAACAGGGTGGCCGGTGGCTCAAAGAAGTGCATCAGGGAAAAGAAACCCTGGCGCCTGATTGCAGCAAAGATATTATTCACCTTCTGATCCAGCTGGCCCTTTACGCCGCTGATGCCGATGATTTCAAATATGGCAGGGAATTGCTTTCATATGCGGGTATAACAGATCTCCGGAAGGCCAGGTCTCTGCTCATAGCTTTGGGTGAATGGGAAGAAGATGAACCCCTTGATTTGCTGCGATCGGGGGTGGAGACTGCTTTTACCACCACGCAACTGGAAGCGTCTGCGCGCCTTGCGGTTTCAGGGTTTTCTGAAAACCAGCGTGAAGACCTGAGGTCTTTGCCCATTATGACCATCGATGGGCCCAAAACCCAGGACTTTGATGACGCCATCAGCGTAGAAATTTTTGATAAAGAGTTGAGAATCGGCGTCCATATTGCTGATGTGGCGGCGGTGATCCAAAAGGGCAGCCCAATTGACGTTGCGGCAAGAGACCGGGCTTCGTCTCTATATATGCCCAGAAGACAAATCCCCATGATTCCCGAGGATCTTTCCCAGGATTTGTTAAGCTTGAAAGAAGGGTGTGATCGTCCGGCGATTTCTCTTCTGGCAAGGTTCGACCCGGACGGGTCGCTGTTGCGATATCGTTTTACATCCAGCATGATTCGGGTTCAACGGCAGCTGACCTACAGTGATGTTAATGAAAACCTTTTGAAGAAACCCCAATTTCGAGAACTGCACCGATTGGCGGAAATGCTTCACCAAAATCGGATGAACCGCGGCGCCATTAATCTTTCTCTGCCTGAACTGGAGATGGACATTGATGAAGCGGGTCTCCTGAGCCTGGAACTGGTACCACAGGACTCACCGTCCCGAATGATTGTTGCGGAGTTCATGATCCTTTATAATGAACTGGCGGCTGAGTTTTGCTGGAAGAATAACATTCCCGTACTGTTCAGGGCACAATCGGAACCAACGGAAAAGCTGCCTCTGGATGAAAAAGGGTATATTTTTTATGTGTTTCAACAGCGAAGAAAACTGAGCCCCCTTCATATCAGCACGAATCCAAACCCCCACAGCGGTCTGGGGGTCCCCGTTTACACCCAGGCGACCTCTCCCATACGCAGATACCTTGACCTTATTATACAGCGGCAATTAACCAGTTTTCTCGGGAAAAGCACGCCCGTTTACAATGAAGAAAACCTGGAAGAGATCAGGGTATCCGTCGAACCCCTGGTTAAAACCCTGGGGCGCATCCAGCGAAACCGTTTACGCTATTGGACTTTGAAATATCTGGGGATGAACCCGGGCAAAACACTTAACGCCCTGGTACTGAATGAATTCAAGAATAAATACAGGATTGTTTTGACGGATTTTCTCATGGTGACGGACTTCAAGCGTCAGGATGGCATCATATTTTCCAAAGGTCAGGAAATCCTGGTAAAGGTTAAAAAGGCAGACCCGTGGGATGATGTGATCACATTGGAATATGTGCCTTGAATGGGCGCCTGTGATGTGTCTATGCTACG
>Ga0209042_1001114_pt1 | contig 22062 bp, 23 predicted proteins | sample SaaInlV_200m_DNA_6_FD_184649 | JGI IMG/M metagenome (GOLD analysis project Ga0209042, IMG submission 184649) | Marine microbial communities from expanding oxygen minimum zones in the Saanich Inlet - SI037_S2LV_200m_DNA (SPAdes) (version 2) | ecosystem: Environmental > Aquatic > Marine >...
ATTATTTACAAGACCGCATTTCAAAGCTGCACCAGATTCCACCCTTGGCGGATTTGGTCAAAGCACGCGCCAAAGAACTCAATTTGGGTTGGTCTTTTTCATCTACCCCAAATTATTGAGATGATACGTTTTTCTTATAGAATTGCTACCAGCGATGATTTTTTTGAGACTTTAGATCGACATACAGAGAAAGATTATTCTGATATTGTTGACGCGTATTTTCTGGATAGATAACCGCTATGCGTCGCACTCTCCGAATTTAGGCGATTTTGCGAGGATGATGTTTTTCCGACGAAGTAATCTCAGTTTACATAAGACCGCTTCGTCGCAAGTGCATACTCCTCGCTGAATCATATTTATTGCGACGCACAAATCAAAATCATGAAATTCTCCCCCAAAGAAATTGAAACCCTTTCCAATGAATTCGAATCTGCCACACCGCAAGAGATCGTTGCATGGGCAGTGGAAAATTTTTGCCCCAACCTGGCATTAAGCTCATCCTTCCAGACGCAAGCTGTTCCGCTCCTGCATATGGTTAAAGAGAGAAAGCCTGAAATGCGAATCTTCTTTTTGGATACGGGCATGCACTTTTGGGATACGCTCTTCTTTCGCGAACACCTTGACCAAATTTGGGATCTAAATATAGTTGATCTACGCCCCGACGAAAAATGGCGCACCCTACTGCGTCACTTTGGCAGCGACCTGCCCGACACCGACCCTAATCTATGCTGCTATATTCGCAAAGTGCAGCCGATGCAAAAGGCAATGGCGGGACTCGACGCATGGATCACAGGGATCCGTCGTGACCAAACTGAGAATCGCGCTCACGCAGAAATTCTCGAATATAAGCGGGATGGACTGCTGCGCATCGCCCCGCTCCTAAATTGGACAGGAGAGGACATCTCAAACTATATCTCCCAAAATAACTTGCCACGCCACCCGATGCCAAATACTCGCTACCCCAGCTTGGGATGCAAACCCTGCACGCGTGCCATCCAACTCGGCGAAAATGAACGTGCCGGGCGTTGGACGGGCAAAGGCAAAACAGAATGCGGACTGCATACGGAGATGTTCGACAAAAAAGAGTTTACAGAAAATGGTTTCAAATTGAATTTGGGGGAAAACTAGAAAATCACTCAATCCATCCTTGACCTTAGAATTTTCTCATGTTAAACTGTGCCCCGTTACGCAAGTAACAAATTTTAAAGAAAAGGAGACGCACTACATGAACAACACAATTTTTTACTTTATTTCTCAAGGCGATGTTTCAATCCCTCGTCCTCGAAGTGCGTCTGTACACCTTTAGAAAATAACCCTTCCTAACCATCTAAAGCCACGGAGCACTTCTTCCGTGGCTTTTTTGTTGCAAAGAGACCTGTCAGGTTTTGACAGGTCTACCAAAAAGCTGCGGAGAAAACTCTGTGGCTTTTTTATTTACATCTCACCCAAATATGGTGAGCGCAACACAAGGAAAACATCATGTTCGCAAAACCGCTCAACCGCGCCAAAGAAATCTACCACGAATACCCTCGTCAATTTTGGGTCGTCATTGGCGCATCCTTCGTAGACCACCTCGGTGGTGCACTCCTCTTCACCTTTTTCTCACTCTACGTCACTCAGCATTTCGGCGTAGGGATGACAGAAGTCGGGATTCTCTTCGCTATCTTCTCCATCTCTGAATTTTTCGGCAGCATGTTCGGCGGCGCACTCACCGACCAGATCGGGCGCAAGAGCGTCATCATCATCGGTCTGGTTGTCAGCGCTCTCACCAGCGTCGGGATGGGCTTGGTCAACAAACTCGAACTCTTCTATCTGATGGCAGTCATCACCGGTCTCTTCGCCGATATGGCAGGCCCTGCCCGCCAAGCGATGCTCACAGATCTGCTTCCTGAAGAAAAACACGCCGATGGCTTCGGTATCATGCGCGTTGTCATGAATCTCTCTGTGGCAATCGGGCCCGCTATCGGTGGTTTTCTGGCTGCACAATCTTATTTGCTGCTCTTCGGGGCAGATGCAGTCAGCAGCGTCATCACCGCCATCGCCTTCTATTTCCTCGTTGCAGAAACCCTGCCACAGGCAAAAACTGAAGAAGACAAAGAAGAAAAGATCAGCTTTGCAGATAGCTTCCGTGGCTACCTCATCGTTCTAAAAGACCGTGCCTTCATTCTCTTCATGGGCATCTCGATGATCGTCACCATCGTCTACATGCAAATGTACGGCGCGCTGCCCGTCTTCCTGCGTGATGTTCACAACATCCCAGAAGCAGGCTTTGGCATGATCATGAGTCTCAACGCCACCATGGTCGTTCTGCTCCAGTTCGCCATTACGCGTAAAATGGGCAAGAGACCGCCCATGCTCATGATGGCACTCGGCGCGATTATTTATGCCATTGGCTTTTCCATGTATGGCTTCGTCAATGAATATGCCATGTTCATGCTTGCCATGGTCATCATCACCATCGGCGAAATGGTCGTCACCCCCGTCGCCCAGGCCCTCGTCGCCAAGTTCTCGCCCGAAGAAATGCGCGGGCGCTATATGGCGGTCTTCGGCATCTCATGGCTCATTCCGGGAGCGATAGGTCCGCTCCTTGCCGGGCTGATAATGGATAACGGAGACCCGCGCTGGGTCTGGTACGCATCCGGGATATTAGCCATCATCGCCACGCTGGGATTTTTATATCTCCACAAACATGTTGAGCAGGACGAAGAATCCGTATCGCCCGTGGATATTGAACCTGCTCCCCTTATGGCAACCAAGGAGGCCGCCTAATGGATAAACCGCTATTCACCGCCCCACATATCTGCCTAACCGCCATCGACGCAAAAGATGACGCGGCTGCCCTCGCCACCTGGACGCAGGACAGCCGCTACATCCCGCTTGCTGAGATCGGCAAAGCGCCACACCCATTATCAGAACTTCAGGCAAAAGAGATGCTCGAGGGTATTCTGAAAGAATCCGACGAAAAGCGGAACACCTTCTGGTTCGCCATCCGCACACCTGATGAGAAAGAAATGCTCGGCATCATCGGCTTGAGTTGGGTCGATTGGGCAAATAGCGCAGTCTACATGGATCTGAGCATGAAAGACACAGCCGAATACAGCCAGCCCTCCACACGCGAGGCGCTTGAATTGATCCAACGCTATGTCTTCCATGAAATTCAGATGCACCGCCTGAGCCTGAATGTGCCTGAATATAACGAAGCGCTCATTGAAGCATTGACCGTTCTTGGCTTTGAGCAAGAAGTCCGCAAACGCGAAACGCTCTATCGCTTTGGGCGTCGATGGGACAGCCTGCACTTTGGTCGCATGGCTAGAGACTGGGAAAAACAGATTAGCTAGTCATGCATTGCACCTTTAAGGTGCGTTGCATGACGGTTCGGACACGACAAGTAGCAGTGCAATGCATCTTGAAGATGCAACGCACTGCGGACAAAAGGAAAACATGATGACAACAGACATATATCGCGGAGAAAAACTGCGCCTCGTGGCAATGAATTCTGAAACCGATGCCCCACTGATGAATAAATGGCGGCGAGACAGCGAATACGCCCGCCTGCTGGATAGTGACCCCGTGCGTTTGTTCAACACCGCTCAGAATAAAGAGTGGATCGAAAAGATGCAAAAAGCAGAAGCCTTTGAGGGAATCGAATTAATAATGCGTACTCTCGATGAAGATAAACCAATCGGCTTTGTCGCACTGGATGGCATCTCATGGCATAACGGCATTAGCTGGGTCGGGATCGGCATTGGCGAGCGTGACTACTGGAGCAAAGGCTACGGCACAGAAGCCATGCACCTGATCGCGCGCTACGCCTTTGAAGAACTCGGCTTACACCGCTTGAGCCTGAATGTATTTTCGTATAATACTCGCGCAATCCGCGCCTATGAAAAAGTCGGCTTCAAAGTCGAAGGCACAGTCCGCGAGGCTGTCCATCGCGACGGCAAACGCTGGGATGTGATCTTCATGGGATTGCTGCGCGAAGAATTTAGTATGTAATATCAGCCTACAAAAGTCTTTGAGATTTTTATAGGCACTCTCACACCAAGGAAAACATCATGAAAAAAGGATTTTTACCAGAAGGCTACAGCCTCCGCAAAATCACCGAGGTTGACTTGCTGATAGCAGACTATATGACCAACAGCGTCGATGACAAGATCGGTGAAACAAATACGGTCTGGTTGCACGAAGCGATCATAGAATGTTGGGACTCTTCAGATGATGATGAAAGAGCCGAATGCTATTTCATCATCGACCCCAACGGAAAAGCCGTCGGCTACGCAGAGCTATACGATCAATTCGAAGTAGTGACCTAAAGACACAGTAGTCTCACGCTCATTACCAGAGAAGAGAAGAATGAAAATGACAAAAAAACTTATACCGGAGGGGTATACCCTCCGCAACGCAACAATGGATGATCTGCAAGCAGTCGTCCAACTCGTATATGACGTCTGCGAACACGATGGCGATACAGATATTGCATACTCAGAAGAAGAACTCCGCGAAGTTTGGGAAGACCCCAATCTGGAGATCAGCACCGACACCTGGGTTGTGACCAACGCAGACAGTAAGGTGGTCGGCTACGAAGAGTTCTACAACAAGAGCCAACACGCTTCCCTCCTTGGCGATGGCTATGTCCATCCTGAATATATGGGTAAAGGCATCGGCACAATACTCCTGCGTGCTCTTGAAACACGTGCACGCGAAGAAATTGAAAAAGCCGCTCCAGAGCTACGCGTCTTCATCCAGAACGGCATGTCTATCGAAGATACTGTCGCCCGCGAAATGCACGAAAACGAAGGCTATCAACCCATCCGTTTTTTCTGGCGCATGGAAATAGAACTCGACAAAACGCCCGCTGCGCCCGTCTTCCCAGAAAGCATCAAGTTGCGCCCCTTCAACAAAGATGCACACGCTAAACTCGTTCACGATGCACATATTGAAGCCTTTCACGATCATTGGGGCTTCACACCCATCCCGCACGAAGAGTGGAAACGCCGCATGATAAAAACCAGCGAATACGACCCCGAACTCTGGTTCATCGCCTGGGATGGGGACGAGATTGCCGGTTATGCCATCAACCGCTACCGCAACGGGAAGGGTTGGGTCTCAATTCTTGGCGTGCGCACCCCTTGGCGCAAGCTTGGTTTAGGCTTGGCACTCCTGCAAAAATCTTTCGAGGCCTTTTGTCAGCGTGGCACCAACAAAATCAGTCTCGGTGTGGATGCCGCTAACCCAACCGGCGCCACGCGGCTCTACGAACGCGCGGGCATGAAAGTCGGTTCAGAGTATGTCAGCTACGAAAAAGAGTTGCGCCCTGGACGTGAGATAGAAGAGTAGAAAGGTGTGCATCGCATCTTAAAGATGCAACGCACATCTGCAACAAAAAGGACTAAAAATGACTGACTACAAAATCAAACTCCCTGCAGGTTACACCGTCCGCGGCGCAACCATGGACGACATCCCCGCCTGTGTGGAGATGTTCAATACCTGGGCGCAAAAAGAACTCGGGCATCTCGAGTTGAGCGACCAAGAAGTAAAAAACGAATGGATATCAGACGACTTCATTCCTGAAGAAGATACGCGCATCGTCTTTGCGCCCGATGGAACGCTAGTCGCCTACGTCGAAGCGTGGACGCGCCAACCAAACTCCGTCCACCCGTGGATCTGGGGACGCGCACACCCTGATTACTACAATCTCGGGCTAGGCACAGAACTGACCAAATGGGCCGAGCAACAATCCCTGCGCGTGCTGGATACCCTCGACCCCGAATTGCGCGTTACGCATGAACTCGGCATCGACCACAAGGTGAAGCCCGCCCTCGAGCTTTTCGAGAATATGGGCTACAGCCATATCCGTAGTTATTACAACATGCATATCGAGCTGGATGCGCCGCCACCCACCCCGAGCTGGGCAGAAGGTATTGCGCTGCGACCCTTTGAACAGGAGCGCGATCTCGAAGCGGTTTACCGGACAGATACCGAAGCTTTTAGCGATCATTATGGGTTCATCGTCCAACCCTTCGATGTCGGATTCCCGCGCTTCGTCCACCATTTCACCGAAACTGAGAACTATGATCCTACATTATGGTTTGTTGCCTGGGATGGTGATGAAATTGCTGGCATCAGCCTGTGTCGTCCACACGCCTATGAAGACCCTGATATGGGCTGGGTAGCAACCCTCGGCGTGCGCCGTAATTGGCGTAGGCGCGGTATCGCACTGGCGCTCTTACAGCATTCGTTTAGCGAGTTTTATAAACGCGGCGTTCGCAAGATCGGCCTCGGTGTAGATACAGGCAGCCTGACCGGTGCAACACGGCTTTATGAAAAGGCGGGCATGTATGTTGCTTCGCAATTCGATAAGTACGAGAAAGAAATTCGCGCAGGCAAAGAAATTAGCGTACAATCTATAGACGAATAACAAGTTCCTGAGCGGAGCGCAGTCGAAGGACGACTCTAGCAAATACCGCTCTTCGACTACGCGCTTCACATTCGTTCAGCCCTCCGCTCAGAGACTAGCCATAAAGAAAGGAAAACACCATGCAACTACAATGTTCCTACTGCAACAAAATGTTCATGATCAACAAAGAAGCCGCCTTGGCGGGGCTTTATAGCATCAAAACCGAGGGGATGCAGCACTACGATGCCTCCTGCGCCTACTGCCAACGCGCTACCCGCATTGCAAGTGACCGCATGCTACAAAACTACCCCAATTGGGAAGAAGAATACGAAACGATGCTCAAAGAAGCAAAAGTTTTCGAGAAAAAACAAGCCGCGCTCGAAAAAGAACTCAGCGAGCGTAAAACCAAACCCAAAAAAGAAAAGAAGAAACGAACTCGCAAACGATGACGATCAAAGCCGTAATTTTTGATATGGGTGGCGTGCTGGTGCGGACGGAAAACCGCGAACCGCGCGCCGCCCTTGGCTTGCGTTTTGACAAAACTTATAACGAACTGGACGGGATCGTTTTCGGCAATAAATCCAGTGGACGCGCTTCCCGCGGCGAGATCAGCGCCCGCGAACATATGCTGCATGTGATGCGCACACTCGGATTACCCGAAACCGACCAGGCGATTATCGATTTTCGCGCTGAATTCTTCGGCGGCGATAAAGTAGACTACGAGATGATCGCCGAGATAGACGGCCTGCGTCCACAATATAAAACCGCCTTGCTCAGCAACGCCTGGGACGACTTGCGCGGTCTGCTCGTCGACACATGGAAGATCGACCACGCCTTCGACCATCTCACCATCTCCGCCGAGGTCCGCATCGCCAAACCAGATGCGGGCATCTACACCTTCACCCTCGAGAAACTCGGCGTCGCTCCCGAAGAAGCCGTCTTTGTAGATGATTTCATCGAAAATATCGAAGCCGCCCGCGCGCTGGGGATGCGCGGCATCCATTTTCAGGAGAGAGATGCAGCAATGAATGAGTTGAGGGGATTGCTAAAATAGGGCAGACCATGAACACCTTACCTCCTTATCAATATGGCAGCGCACGAACCATGGTTGATCTACATGGCAAGTATTTACAAGAATGTCTCGCTGTTTGGAAGGAAGCAAAAGACGCCAAAATAGCGCTGCCAGAAACAGATCATCCTGGCTATCAATCTATGGAAAGATTGCTCGGGCATATTTTCAATGCAGCTCGGATATACATGGTTTGGATGGCTCAAAAACTCGATTTGCCTGACCCTAAAATTGACCCGATCCCGCCTTTTGAAGAAATTGAAGAAAAAGCAGATAGTTATTTAGCACATCTAATTGAGCAATGGCAAACACCATTGGCCAATATAAAGCCTGAGCAATTTGGCGATCAAGAATATCGATCAAATTGGGATGTTCTATACAGTATAGAATCCATGCTGGAACACGCTGTAATGCACCCTATCTTGCATCGGGTTCAGCTTGAAGAGCTTATGGAAGAGCAGGGAAAGCTTGAAGGCTAAATCACGATTGTTGGGGAATGAATTTCATGCCCATACCAGATTGGTATTGCGACAATGTCCTATCGGGGAAACTAGGCGTTGAAATCCGTGTTCTATCAAACCTAAACTTTAAAATCACCAATGCCCCAAAACCGTTTCCACTTCCCCCTTGAAAGAAAGTGGCTCATCGACGACAACCCACCCAGCGAGCCAGACTGCTTCATCATTCCCTCCTACGCGCTGAAAGATCGTTCCACCCCAACGCAGCCAACCATCACCGAGATCGAACTCGCCTATCAATGGTGGCGGCGCTACCCGCAGGCAAGTCTCATCATGTGTACAGGGGATAATCAAAACTTGGGAGTCTCAAATGCAAGCGTGATGGCAGCCTATGCAGCGAAGCTGGGAATACCATCAAGAAATTTGATCGAAGAAGACCAATCCTTGAATACTTACGAGAATTTGTATTATGCGCGAGAAATCGTGAGAGAACAGGGGTTTTCTCAACCGGCTTTAGTCACGCTTGATCTATATACACGGCGAGCAGTAGCCACAGCACAGAAAATGGGTTGGCATGATCTCTATTGGTTATCAGCATATTCGCCAGGAGAACCAGCATATGGCTATAAGTGGTTTCAAACTCATTCTCGCTTTACGCTCTACGCTTATGAGTTATTGGCAATGGCTTATAGCAAGATTACTGGATGGGTATAGATGAAATCTCCCAAGAAAATCGTTCAGGAAGGCTACGACAAAGTCTCGCACACCTACCGCGCAGATGAACTCAGCCCAACAGATGAAAGCTATCAGAAATATAAATCCTGGGTTGATGGGCTAGCGCAATATCTGAAAAAGGGACAAACGGCTCTTGATCTTGGTTGTGGCAACGGCGTGCCGTCCACGCAATTTCTGGCGCAAAATTTCAAGGTCACCGGCGTGGATATTTCTCCCGTCCAGATCGAGCGGGCACAGAAATTAGTTCCCGAAGCGTCATTTATCTGTGGGGATATGAGCACGCTGAATTTTGCCCCCGAAGAATTCAATGCCATCGTTTGTCTTTATGCCATCATCCACATCCCGCTCGAAGAGCAAGCAGAACTTTTAGAAAAAATCTATCAATGGTTGAAACCCGAAGGGTTTCTGATGCTAGTCACAGGCCATAATGAATGGACAGGTGAAGCATCCGATTGGCTAGGCGTCGAGGGCGGGGATATGTATTGGAGCCATGCTGATCGAAAGACCTATCTGCAATGGCTTCAAGATGTCGGTTTCAGCATTCTTTGGGATCGCTATATCCCCGAAGGGGATGGTGGTCATACACTGATCTTTGCTAGAAAGAACAAACATGAATGAGGCATCGATTTCAATATTATTTGACCCCAGCCCCATTCAATGGGGACTGCGGGGCGACCCACATCTTTGGGGTGAGATGAAATCCAGCTTTCTGGAAATCCCCTTGCCTGCATCTGAAGAAGAACTCAAAAGCCTCGTGGAAAGACAATTTGAAATCCTGACAGGGAAACCGTTCTCAACGGAAGAGAGAAGTTCTTATATCGAGCGTTTTTCTCATGGGGGTATGTCAAGCGGTCATATTTCTTTCGTTTTTTGGAGAGAAGTCGCCAGTCCGCTTTTGGTAAGCAGGTACAATAAAGCCTTGAAATAATAACTATTGCACGAAAAAATCTTAGAGGTATTCAAAAATATGTCCCACTCACATACCCACACGCACCATCATACAGAAAATATCCGTACGGCTTTCTTTCTCAACCTCGGCTTCACACTCTTCGAGATCGTCGGCGGGATATACACGAATAGCTTGGCGATCACATCCGATGCGCTGCATGATCTCGGCGACAGCATCTCATTGGGGATGGCATGGTATCTGGAAAAGCATTCGCAAAAGGAAAGCGACCAGAAATACTCGTACGGTTATCGACGTTTCTCCCTGCTCGCGGCACTGATCAACACGACAATTCTTGTCATCGGGTCGCTATATATTTTAACGGAAGCAATTCCACGTCTGCTTGCGCCGGAAGAAACAAATGCCGGGGGTATGATCGTCCTCGCGATAGTAGGCATCGCCGTCAACGGGATGGCCGTCCTCCGCGTCCGCAAGGGGCAGTCACTTAATGCACAGGTTGTGGCGTGGCATCTGCTTGAAGATGTACTCGGCTGGGTGGCAGTATTGATCGTCAGCATCGGCTTGCTGGTTACCGACCTTTATATCCTTGACCCCATTCTCTCAGTGCTGATCAATTTATATGTGCTCTATAATGTTTTTGGCAACCTGCGAAAGACCTTGGCTTTGTTCCTGCAAGCAGTGCCCGATTCCTATAACTTGCCGGATATCGAACATGGATTGGCAAAGATCGCGCAGGTGCTCTCTGTGCACCATACGCATATTTGGTCGCTGGACGGGGAAGATCATGTGCTAACAACGCATTTGGTTGTGGATCCTGATGCTAATAAGGAAGACCTGGTCCGTATTAAAAACAGCGTGCGCGAGGTCACCAAAGATTTATCGTTGGCGCACTCCACTGTAGAGTTGGAGTTTGAAGAAGATTGCTCCATGAGCGAGCTTGACCACACACATCACGATCACCCTTAATAGAAGAAAAAATGAAGCGAAACTTCAATCCGATCAAGATCTATCTCTTCATTGAGATCGCTGCGTCGACTTTCTTCCCGATGATCTTTGTGGCATCTTCGCTCTACCAGGTCACTGTTGCGGAGTTGACACCATTGCAGCTTGTCTTGGTTGGCACAACGCTGGAAATCTCCGCCTTTATCTTTGAAATCCCCACCGGAATCGTCGCCGATATATACTCACGCAAGCTTTCGGTCATCATTGGCTATCTACTGATGGGTGCAGGTTTTCTCATCGAAGGCTTCTTCCCCGCTTTTGCGCCCATTTTGTTAGCACAAGTTGTCTGGGGTTTGGGCTACACTTTCACCAGCGGCGCAAGCGAAGCCTGGATCAGCGACGAGATCGGTGAAGAAAAAGCCAATCGACTTTTCCTGCGTGCCACCAGCGTAGGGCTTTATGCTTCCCTTCTTGGGATGGGCTTAGCCGTTCTCACAGGCGGGCAGAATACCGCTCTCCCCATCCGCTGGGGCGGGATCGGTATCATTCTCATCGGCATCATCCTGGCATTAACCATGCCCGAAACCGGCTTCAAACCAACCCCGCGCGAAGACCGCGATACATGGGGACAAATGGTGCATACTTTCAAAGAGGGCATCGCTGCCGTACGCGCTCGTCCGCGTTTGCTGAGCGTTCTCGGCATCGGTCTTTTTTACGGTCTCTATAGCGAAGGCTTCGACCGCCTGTGGGTCAAACATATCCTCGGCAGCTTTGCATTACCGGCATTTTTTGCAAATAATCAGGTTGCATTTTTTAGCGCGCTCAAAGCTGTGGGCACTGTCCTAACCATTATCACCCTGCGCCCCATCGAAAAAAGGCTTGATACCAGCCAGCCCCAAGCCATTGGGCGCGCGATGCTCTTCGTCACCGGCGCGATTTCGGCAGGGTTGATCGGCTTCGCCTTCTCGTCTTTATTGGGATTAACCATCGGCGCATTTCTGCTCATCATGATCTTGCGCCAGATAGCCACCCCGCTATACACGTCCTGGGTTAACCAGAAACTGGACTCAAGGACGCGTGCTACCGTGCTATCAATATCCAGCCAAGTGGATGCGGTCGGGCAAATTGCAGGTGGACCGAGCGTCGGCTTGATTGCCAAATTTGCCTCCGTCGTCGCAGCGATCTCGACTTCGGGTTTGCTACTGACCCCCGCACTTTTTCTTGTAGGACGAGCAAATGCCCAATCACGGGAGCTGGACAAGGATATATAAAAAGTCAATATCTACCATTAAGAAAAAACAGGCACTTCAATTGAAGTGCCTGTTTTCGTTAGATTAGCTTTTTTTATTTTAGGAAATCAATCGCTGTTTGAAGCTGAACGTCATAAGGTTGTTGACGCAAGCCCCACATCCCCAAGGGGACTTCGATGTCAGGGGTGACACCAACGCCTTCGAGAATGGTGCCGTCGTTGAGCGCCATCGTCATTACCGCCAAACGGATGAGCGTGCCATCCGCAAGCCCGAAGCTGATAATGCCTTCGGTATTGCCAGCAGAATTCATACCAATAATGGTAGCGCGCCCAAGCTCTTTAAGGGCTGCCGGGAAATAATCGGCTGCACTGTGGCTGCTGCCATCGGTCAGGACGACGAGCGGAGTGGTATCGTTCCAATCCACACCACGGATTCGATAGGAAGGACGTTGTTCGCCTTCACGCAGAGGACCTTGAGTCCCAACAATGCCGTCAGCGAAGATACCGCTCGAGTCATCGGAATTACCACCGGGATTATGGCGTACATCCAGGATCAATCCGTCGAGGGGTTTCTCTGTTTCAAAGTCAGCAATTGCGGCTCGGAGATTATCCGCTGCATCACCGTCGAAATCGGGTATGCGAATGTAGCCAATATAGGGGCTGTCACTGACAACTTCATAGAGCCAGTCAATACAGCCACCACCGCCGCCGAGACGAAGCTCAAGATCACGCGGGGCTTGATCGGGACCGGATTGGATGGTGAGCGTAACCGTATCGCCACCAGTGCCGAAAACTACAGCACGCGTTTGCTCACGCGTAAAACCTTCTTCACCGGGGACAAGCGGGACGCCATCGACAGCCAAGATCACATCACCGCGCACCATGCCTGCATCGGCAGCTGCACCATATTGGCAAACATCCCAAGCATAGAAGTATACATCTTCACGGGAAGGACCCGGCCAAACGCCAATGCCCGTCCACGGGAGGGCTTCGCCGTCGTTACCCCCTACGCCAAATTCGCCTTCCATATTTCCAGGCGGCACAAAGCGACTGTGGTCATCGCTTAGCTCACGCACCAAATCTGCGAGAAGAACCCAGAGTTCTTCTGAAGAAGTAACATCTTCTGCCAAAAGAACATATTCATCATAAATGGCGTGCCAATCTACACCGTTAAAATTGTCACGAACATAGTTGGCATTGATGATATGCCAGGCTTGTTTAACAATGCCAACGTAATCATCTGCTGTAAGGTTGGCTGTGTCGAAACCACCTATGGGAGTAGGGGGCACAAGTGTAACTTGCGCACTGAGCGCGGCAGCCGTTGCCAGAGGTCCCGTTTTGGGTGGCTCTTTCGTGGGCTTCGGTGTTGAAGTTGGTTCCACTACTGCGGTAGCGGTGGCAGCGGGTGGCTCTATGAGGGCAGCATCCGCTTCGGTGGGCTGAGCGGGCGTCCCGCAGGCTGTAACGAGCAGCGCAAGCGCGGTCATCACGAATACAAATTTTAGTAAATTCTTCTTCATAAATACCTCCTAAATCAATTTCCTTTAAATTGCACCATAAATGAGTACCGCATATATGGCGGTGGTTAGAGCAGAGTCTACCCCAACATAGATCAAAATAAAATAAAGCGTGCTTTTATTCGACTGCCTATACGTGTAAAACCAGGCAATAAAGATCGCTAGCAATGAGAAGAGAACCGGTACGCCCAAACGCAAAATTTCAGCCAAGGCAAAGGGAATTTCTGGTATCCAGGCTGAGAAGGGCACATAACCGAGCATATCGGGCAGCATTGCCAGTTTCCCCATCCAGACGGCAACAATACCGAGCAAGATACTGATAACGCTAAAAATATCTTGAACTCGTTCGGAACTATATTTTCGTAACGGCGAGAAGATAAATAAAATAGCCAACGGAGCGATCATCAAAATGCCAGCTGCGATGGGGGCCATCAAGATACCAACCAACATGCCAAAAGCAACTTGTGCAAAAACACGCCCCAACTCTCGCCCGGTGGAATGGCTAAAGGTTTCACTAATCGTAGGTGAAGTGCTGGCAAAATAAACGGCATACCAATTATCTTCTATTTTTTCAAGCCAGGTAACATGAAGATCGTGCTCGGCACTATTCATTAAGTTAGGAGAGGTAGAAAGTTCAGTTGTAAAACTCAGTGGCTGATAAGAAGTCGGCTCGCCTTGGGCTAGATAAACCATATTGACCTGATCGCGAACCTTGCGCCACAGGTACTGCATTGGCGAACGGAAGATAATCGCCAACTCGCCTGCCTGGGAAGGATTGGGCATAATTTCCTCAAGCTCGGTTGTCCGAAAACCACTAACACTTGGTAGTGCAACGCGTTCGCCCACATTGAAGATGCTTCCTGAAATGGTTTCGAAGCTTGAGCCATAGTCAGAGGGGACGCTGATTTTCTTAGGCAAACTTGATCGTGCAGGCTCTCCAAGCGGAAAATGCACATAAGAGGTTTCTACACCGCCAGCAGAAAGTCCGGTGCGCATCACTACTGTCCAAAAAACATAAATCTCATCCGTGTCCATGCCCATAACCGGTCCAGTAAGAGCATTCGAAGGACCAATAGATAATTCGTGAACATTAAATGGAGCAATAGCATTTATATCTGTCTCAGTTGTATATTCCCCATAAAACAATTTTGATCTGCCATATCCAAGCGGATATTGCAACCAGGCTACATGTAAATTATTTTCGTGGTCATAGCGGATCTGGACTCTAATTCCCTCTGGATCGACGCTGATGATCTCGCCATTTCCATCGGATGAGGAGAGCGCGTACGCACCCGGATTTTTGCGTGGTCCTGCGAACCAAAGTCTATGTCCCCCCGAATCATCTATAGCAACACTATAAGAACCTACCACTATATCGGCCGAGAGTAGGGTAGCTGCCCCAAGTGGGTTCCCCTCCGTATCTAACGCGAGGGTGTAGAGGTTTTCGTTATCAAGCCAAAAAAGGCGTAGGTGCCCATCTTCCCAAATAATTTGGGGGGTATCAGGGCGATTGAGACTGATCTCACCCAGATTCTGTTCCCATAATGGGAGCCCGTTTGCGTCAAGAGCGATCACGTCAAAGAAACTTTCTGTTCGATCTGCATCAGATGAAAGCAGGACAAAATAGATTTGCCCTTCATCGTCCAATGTCATCGTAACCGGGTCATTCAGGGTTGTATTTCCCAGAAAAACCGCGCGGCTCCAGCCAGATGATTTTAGCCAAATATGTTCATCGGGACCACTACATGAGGTTAGCAGAATAAGCATTGGCAAGAAAAGCCCAATAAATATCCAGCGATTTGCTCTCACCTTCATTTTACACTCCTGCGTTTAGGCGCAAAAATGGGAGGCACAGTAACTGACTGCAACCTCCCACTATTTATAGAAACTCTATCCCCTTAGATTTGGGGTTATTTATTCTGGCGCTTGAACAGAATCAGCATTGACCCAGCCATCACCAGCAACACTTTCAACCTGATACCAAATTTCGCCTTCGTATAGAAGCGAACTGATAATAGTACCGGCATCACCACGCGCAGCATGTGAGAGCGCTAAATTATCGCCAGGGTTTGCATGAACAGAGATCAAATAGCCTTTACCAGCAAAAATGATATCGTCTCCAGTTGAGAATTCAGCGCCTGCAACTTGAGACACTTCTTGGGTTGGCGTAACAGAGGGAATAGCACGCTGGGTTGCTTCAGCGGATGTGATAATTTCACCCGATTGTTTACATGCCAGAGCGGCCAAAAGCAATACGCCAAAGATTAGAAAAAGAGAAATTCGAGCTGTTTTTTTCATGGTTAGTTCCTTCCGCGCAAGCGGGTATCGAAGGCGTCACGCAAGCCATCGCCCATGAAATTGAACGCGAGTGTAAGCGTGGAAAGTGCAAAACCTGGGAATAACACCAAATGCGGATTTGATCTCAGCCCAGAGTAGCCTTCATTGATCATAGCACCCCAGCTTGGTGTGGGAGGGGTAACACCCAAACCAATAAAACTAAGGACTGCCTCAAGGAAGATATAACCAGGAATAGCCATTGATTCTGCAATTAGCAAGGGTCCGAGCACATTAGGGATGAGATGTTTAAAAATAATATGACCATTCTCGGCGCCTAATGCACGAGCGGCTTCCACAAATTCTTTTTCTTTGTATGAAAGCACCTGTCCACGTGCGAGGCGTGCCATACCAAGCCAGTTCAATGCACCGATAGCAATGAATACGAAAAGCAAACCACCTGCCGCTTTATCTAATCCAATTAGCCATATCATTAGAGGACTCTCTGAGCCTTGCCTACTGACGGCGTTAAAATAAACAGTCATTAAGATGATGATAGGCAACAGAGGAATTGCGTAGAGAAAATCAACGAGACGCATCATCAGGTTATCTACATTACCGCCTGCATACCCTGAGACAGTACCGTAGATCAACCCGATCATTAAGCTAACGGAGGCGGCTGCCAAGGCAACCGCAAGGGAAACGCGTGTTCCGTATACGATACGGCTGAACAGATCACGGCCTAAAGCGTCAGACCCTGCAATGAAGACTGTACAACCCCATTCAAGCGGGGTTTCATACCAATGGCATTTTTCTTCTGCGTAGGTTTCAGTAATATCATACCCTTCCATTGGCTTTGCGCGATTATTGCGCAAATTTTGCACTTCAAAGCCGTATGGGGAAAAAACTGGTGCAAATATAGCCAAAATAGCAACAAAGACGACAACGATCATACCGCCAACAGCAATTTTGCTGCGACGAAATTCACGCATTGCATCCTGCATTGGACTGCGGCTTTCACCAATTTTTTTGGCGTTTTTTAATTTTTCTAATTTTTTATCTGCTGTCATGATCTAATCCTAAACACGATTTAGTCGTAGCGAATGCGTGGGTCTAGCCATGCATACAGAACATCGACCAATAAATTACCGGAGATCAGCAATAACCCGTAAACCAAAACCAGACTGGTTTGAAGGAAGTATTCACGTTGCCCAATACTATTGACAAAGCGGCGTCCCATACCATTGAGTGCGAAGATCTGCTCAGTAATAAAACTACCAGTGACAGCACCCGCCAAGAGCGGTCCTAATATGGTGACAACTGGGATGAGCGAGTTTTTAAGAGCGTGGGTCACAATAACGACACGTTCCTGTAAACCTTTAGCACGGGCTGTACGGACATAGTCAGCCGAGAGAACATCCAAAAGACCTGCGCGCGTCAGACGGGCAATACCTGCTGCCATCCCCGTGCCAATAGAAAAGACTGGCATAGCTGCATGGCGGAAGAATGTCGAGGTGAGCGGGGGCAGGAAACCCAGGGTAAATGGCGGGTCTGCTCCCCAAAATGCAATGGGTAGCAAATCAAGTTTGACCCCAAAGGTATAAATAAGAATTGGTCCTAAAACCAGAGTTGGCACAGAAACGCTAATAACCGCTAGGAAAGTCGTAACATAGTCGAGTATCGTATTGTGGTTTAAGGCGGCGATAATTCCCAGAGGGATACCCAAAATAAAACCAACCATAACAGACATCAACCCCAATTGGATTGAGACGGGGAAGGTCTGTGCCACAATATCATTCACAGAAGACGATGGTTGGCGGAATAAGGGGCCAAGATCGCCTTGTAGAAGATTACCCAAATAACGGAAAAATTGCTCGTAGAGCGGCTTATCAAGACCATAACGTCTTTCCAAGAGTATACGAATATGTTCAGGCATTGATTTCTGCCCGACTGCATCAAAAGGACCACCAGGCATAGCTTGTACTAATACAAATGTTGCCAAGATCATCAAGAAAATTACGGGGATCGCCATCAGTAAGCGACGAATAATATATTTGGTCATGATATCTCCCATCACAGGGACGGAGTATGAAATTCAACTGAAATAATAGTAGAGCTTCTCAAATTTTGGGGAGCGGCAAATGCCGCTCCCCAAATACGTACTAGTTACATATTACTGAGCAAATAGATTACTCAGCCATCATCGGCTGTGCAGCTGTATCAATGTTCCAGGTGTACCATTGATCGCCACCGAACAGAGCCGGGGTGTAGTCTAACCAGCTGTGGGTAGCTTGGAAAGCGATGCGGACGAAGAGCGGGGCGAAGGGGAATTCGCCATCAGCGCCGAAGAATGCTTCTTCGATCTGAGCATAAAGCGCTACACGCTCTGCTGGGTCTGAGCTTTCACGAGCTTGAACGATCAGATCGTCAATTTCGTTACATTCGCGACGGATGCGCTCTGAGGTGTTATCGCAGTGCAATACATCGCCAACCCAGTTGTTCTCATCAGCATAGTCAGGGCCCCAACCAAGGGTCCACATATTAGGTGCTTCTTCGTCATCAAGCTTGGTGGTAGCCAAGAGTTCGGAGAAGGACTGTTGTTCAATGGTGATGAGGTCGGGGGAACAACCGAGGTTCTCGGACCAGTTTGCTTGAGCAAATTCGATCCAGTTCAGCGTGGACTGACCACTGTAGCCCAAGAGGGATATTTGTGGGAAGCCTTCGCAGTTGGGGTAACCAGCTAATGCCAGCTCAGCAGCAGCAAATTCAGGATCAAAGCCAACACCAACTTCGTCGATGGCGGGAGCGCCGAAGATTCCAGGAGGCGCAAAGTGTTTCATGGGGAGACCCTGACCTTGACGGACGGTCTCGACGAAGGTCGCACGATCGAAAGCAGCACTGAAAGCGCGGCGAACGTGAACATTGTCAAACGGAGCTTTGGTTTCGCGGAAAGCAATATAGAATACTGCGAGATCAGGAATTTGTTCGGTCTCATCAGGGAATTCAGCCAAGTGGGCTTCCAATTCAGCATCAGGGATGCCGGAGACTTCGACTTCACCGTTCAGCCACAGAGCGTAGCCAGTGGTGGTGTCAGGAACAACATTGGTAACGAATTTTTCAATATTACCGCCACCATGCATATCAGCAGGCATCAAGGGGTTGCGGAGCATCTGGCGGCGAACGCCATGGACCCACTCGTTCAATACATAGCGACCATTGGTCACGATGTTACCAGCTTCGATCCAGTTGTCGCCATGTTCTTCAATTGCCCAGGAGGGGGATGCAGCAATAGTCCACATCGGGGTCTGGGAGAGGAAGAAAGCGGCGTTAAAGGGAAGTTCAATAACCAGAGTGGCATCGTCAACGGCAGTTACGCCAATGGCATCAACCAATTCGGCAGGAACGGCAGCAGGATCTTCGTAGTACAACACGTCTTCACAGCCAACAATGCTGGGAGCAATAACGCTGCTGTAGTAAGAACCGGTGTTGGGGTCGCAAGCACGTTTGATACCGTATTCGAAATCATAAGCGGTAACGAAGCGGGGGTTGCCGTCAGCATCAACTTCTTGGGTGGTTTCCAAAGTAACAGGATTGTGTTTTACCCAAGGAATGTCGGTGCGGATAGTGAACGTGTAGGTCAAGCCATCTTCACTGATTGTCCAGGAGGTAGCAGCTTCAGGAACAACTTCAGCTGTATCGAGATCGTAGTTGGTCAAGTGAACAAACAGGTTCTCGATGTAAACGATGGATACAGTGTCCTCACCAAGCTGGGGATCCAGGGTGGGGATATCTGTGGTGGAGTAACCGTGATAAGTCACAGGACCTTTGTCCATAACTTCTTCTACGGGAGCTTCTTCTGCGGGCATTTCTTCTGCAGGCATTTCTTCTGCAGGAGCTTCAGCAGCGGGAGCTTCTTCTGCGGGGGCAGCGCCACCACAAGCGGTAAGGATCATGCTGCTGATAACCAGCAAGCCAAGAACCATCCAAAGTGTCTTTTTCATTTCTTTACTTCTCCTTCTTGAGAGTTGTTAAAATTATAAAGTTTACGGTGAACTTCCTATTTATGTATATCGCGTCAGGCAACCACCTCCTTAAAAAAGTTTTTGTGGTTTTCGCTCACCTATTTTGCAAGGTGGCAGGCAACCCAATGCCCTTCTACTGCTTCGCGCCATTCCGGGTGTTCTTCTTTGCAAACAGCTTCTGCGATGGGGCAGCGCGTATGGAAACGACACCCAGACGGCGGGTTCGCCGGGCTAGGCACGTCACCTTCAAGAATAACGCGTTTTCGTTTTCGCTCTAAAACAGGATCAGGGATCGGCACTGCTGAAAGCAAAGCCTGTGTATATGGATGCAATGGATTTTCATAAAGCTCATCACGGGCTGCCAATTCCACGATCTTGCCAAGATACATTACAGCCACACGATCTGAAATGTGGCGTACCATGCTCAAGTCATGCGCAATAAAGAGATAGGTCAAGCCAAACTCTTCCTGCAATTCTTCTAGCAGGTTGACAACCTGCGCTTGAATAGAAACATCTAATGCTGAGATGGGCTCGTCACAAACAATGAAATCAGGTTGTAAAGCCAAAGCACGGGCAACACCAATACGCTGACGTTGTCCACCTGAGAACTCATGCGGGTAACGGTTAATAAAATGGGGGTTTAGACTTACAAGTTCCAGCAACTCTTTCACGCGTTCCTGGCGTTCAGCAGCTGTACCAATATTATGGATTTCTAATGGTTCAGCAACAATACTGCCAACTGTCATGCGCGGATTTAGAGATGCATAAGGGTCTTGAAAAATAATTTGGATATTACGTCGCATCTCACGCATGACAGCGTTGGATGCGGTAGACAACTCGATATCTTTATAGAAAACTTTGCCGGAAGTAGGCTTGTGTAATTGCAGCAAAGTACGACCTGTGGTTGATTTACCACAACCACTCTCACCGACCAAGCCAAGTGTTTCGCCTTGAATAATCTCAAAAGAAATGTCATCAACAGCCTGAACTGCGCCAACTTCTTTTTGTACGATTATGCCACGCGTAATCGGGAAATGTTTTGTAAGATTTTCTACACGGATAAGCGGGGTGGTGGTCATCGAAGTTCTCCTGTGCTCATGTCTACCCAACAAGCTACATGGTGCTCTGAAGACCATTCTTGCAGTGGTGGATTCTCATTCAGGCATTTTTCTTGAACAAACTTACAACGTGGGGCAAAGGGACAAGCCATTGGTTTTTCAAGTAGTGCCGGGGGCAAACCTTCGATCACTTCCAATTTTTGCCCTATACTGCTTCCATCTACACGTGGAAGGGAACGCAATAATGCAGCCGTATACGGATGCATCGGGTTTTCATAAAGTTCTACAACGGGCGCATTCTCAACGATGAAACCAGCGTACATCACCAAGACTCGCTCAGCGAAACCGGCGACCACGCCAAGGTCATGGGTGATCCAAATCACCGCCATGCCCAGATCATCGCGTAGGCGTCTTACCAAGTCTGCAATTTGTGCCTGAATGGTCACATCCAGTGCGGTGGTGGGTTCATCTGCGATCAAAATTTGAGGGTTACAAGCTAAGGACATTGCAATCATTACGCGCTGGCGCATACCGCCTGAAAATTGATGAGGATAATCACTGAGATGCTGTACTGCGTCAGAAATACCGACCATCGTCAATAATTCGGCAGCACGCGCTTCTGCTTGTTCCATCTTCATCCCCAAATGCAGCAGCAGCGGTTCGGTCATTTGCTTACCAATTGTCAAAACCGGATTAAGCGAAGTCATCGGGTCTTGGAAGATCATACTGATTTGAGCGCCGCGCACGTGGCGGATTTCCTCTTTCGACATCTTCAGTAGATCTTGCCCTTGAAAGAAAACCTGTCCACCTACAATTTTCCCGGGCGGCATAGGGATCAAACGCAAGGCAGAAAGCATGGTTACACTCTTGCCACAACCTGATTCACCAACAACCCCCAATGTTTCCCCTTCTTTCAGATCAAAAGAAATACCATTCACTGCATGAACAGTTCCATCAGGGGTACTGAACTGTGTCTCCAGATCTTGGACTTGTAAAATAACAGACTTCCCATTTTCAACCAATGTTGCCTCCAAACTAAAATCTAAGCATAATTGCTGTCATTGACTTTATAATGCAATAGGGCAAAAGGGAGCTCTCCTTCTCGCCCAAAAACGCTATCGTTTCTGAAAAACTAGGACTTCTTGAAGGAAAGCAAGGTGTTTTTCATACCATCAGAAATAAACATAGCTTCACGATTATACACGAAATCAATATAGCGTCAATCACGTTGACCAGGGCGATTGCATCTAAATTGAGGTAAAAATAGCTATCTTGCAAACAGGAGAATAGCTATGACCCCAAAAGCACTGAAGGCGATAGAAAAGCACTTTGGACAACTAACCGACCCACGTGTAGACCGAACAAAAGAGCATAAATTAGTGGACATAATCGCCATCGCGCTGTGCGCAGTGATTTGTGGAGCAGAAAACTGGG
>Ga0209042_1001116_pt1 | contig 22028 bp, 19 predicted proteins | sample SaaInlV_200m_DNA_6_FD_184649 | JGI IMG/M metagenome (GOLD analysis project Ga0209042, IMG submission 184649) | Marine microbial communities from expanding oxygen minimum zones in the Saanich Inlet - SI037_S2LV_200m_DNA (SPAdes) (version 2) | ecosystem: Environmental > Aquatic > Marine >...
TAGTGGTTTTAAGAAAACGTCAAATACTGCGTTACTCTTGCTTTTGAATCAGTCATTTACAAAAGTAAACTCCTTATTTTCAAAAGCTTCAAAAGCCTTGTCTTTGACGCTTTCTTAATAACCACTCGAAAATTGATAGTTTTCTTAGAGGCACTATGTAGTAGTTTTATCAATTTATCTTTATATATTCATAAAAGATGTAAAGATAGAGCGAAGAAATTTCTGTAAAAGCATTGTCTGAAATATTGGACAAAATGCAAAAATGGCTTTTAGCGTGTATTCATTACTGAAAAACCGTCAAATGGAAATAATAATTATCAAATATTACCAAATCTTCGGAAAACAAATTGGAAATTCCAAGTCAATAAATCCACTAACTTGGGTTTAGTTCAATACTGATTTTTCACAGGGACTACTGAGCCCGGCTCAGTAGTTTTACGCAGTTTTTATATTCTTAGGTAATATCTGCATTTTTCTGGATTCAGATAATTAATGCTCTTATTTTGGATGTATTGAAATCATTTTAAATATTTTCAAACTTTCTTTGCACTGTTCCATCTGCTAATCATAGTCCCATCAATGTTAGCATAAAACAAATAATCTCCAGCTAAAAACAAGGATACATTTGATACATCATTATTAAAGTTACCAATTACCTGATGGTTTGATTTTGCAAATCCTTTAATGTTTCTAAACACAATTATTCTTTCGAAAAGTGTCATCAACTCTTTGAGATTTATTACCAGCTTCATGTTTTCTTTGCAGCCGCAAATAAACCTTTGTCAATTACTATATGTCTTCCAGCTTTCCAACCTCAATAGAGCCAAGTTCCTTTTTGAATATCAATTCAAGAATACTACGTCTCCTGGGCTAATCAGCCGGCCTGTGAGCCCTGATGAACTCCAGAGGGTGTGTATAGTGCTGTGATACAACTTCATCTGTAGTCAGGCCAATGCCCTGTGGCCACACATCTGCCCTAAAGTTGGTTATGCGTATTTCAAAGTGCAGATGGTCGTTCCACGACTCGGTCCCTATCACTCCATCAGTGTGCCCTACCAGTCCAATGCGTTGATTACGTTTGACGACTTCGTTGAGTTCTACTTCAATGGTTGCACAGTGGGCGTATTGAGCATAAACTCTTTTATTGACCCCATTTTCTATATAATCGTGTTGAATAAGGATAAGGTTGCCCCATCCCGCATCTCTATCTCCGCCATCATGTTTAGCTGGATAGGCTTCACGATCATAAACGATGTCAACGACCACACCTTCGCCAATAGCCCAAAGCTCATGCCCTGCTGCACTTGAACCATCTTCTTTAAAGAAATCTATTGCAGGGTGAATACCATCTTCCCTGTTAGCGAGATAACTGGATGGATCAAAGGAAGGGTCAGTTTCCGGGACAGGGGCTGAAGGCTCCTTCCAACCATCCATTTCGCCTGGTTCGACCGGGAAATCAAATCCGTATGTAGGGGCATTGTTTTCAACTATTGTTATGTACCAGGAAGTGTCATTCAAGTCGATGTCGTCTTTACTACAACCACCCTGCAGGAGAAGTACGAGTGCCGGATAAATAATCATGAATCTTAGTTGCATGATTGCCTTTGGTTCCATTCGTCGGATAGTAGCCTGTATTAATCCAAAAATGAATATGCCAATTGGATTATTTTTAATACTAAATAACATTTTTTTCTTTTCCATTTTATTATTTTAACTTTAGAATTATTTAATGGTTCTTAGAAACTTAAACAGTTCCTTAAATATTTTCATATAAGAAATGACCCTTCTTCATGCTAAAGATCAATAGAATATTTCAAAATCGGAATGATACCACTTTGTGTTATTACTTCTTTCTTGACTTTGTCACCTGTTTTTGACAATTCAAAATCTGGTTCAAACTCATTTAACCTATTGGTCAGATTCTGAACATTAAGGCTTAACATATGTGTTGTTCTCTTGAAATTAAGCTTATAATTGATCCCTGCATCAATCTTAAAATATTCATTCGCGTTTTCTGTAAAAGGAATATTTGAATAGGTGATCTCCTCGTTCAGAATTGACAATTGTTCATCTGTCGCAGTATATCGCTGTCCTCCGGCATAGGTTGCCTTTAAATTAATCCCAATGGTATTTTCTTTCTCCTTTCTAATTTTAAAGTCTTTTCCAATAAGTGCATTTACAATATAATTCCCATTATACTGGGTATTGTAAAATGTTTTTTTATCAAAGGAAAACTTTGACTCGTACATTGACATGGTAAACAGATAATAAAAGTTTTTGTGCAGAAACCTTTCTATTGTAAGCTCAACTCCATAATTCCTACCAACAGCATCATTCGTTACATTATTTACTGATTGGTATTCAAAAATATCCCTGATATTAATTGAAATAAATTTTTCGCTTGAGTTGGATGGCAGATCATATAAATGCTGGAAATATGCTTCGACTTTTAGGCTGGTATGTTTATTCATGTTCCAAGTATGGCCCAAAACAAAGTGTGCTGATTTAGTTAATTCCAGATCTTTATTCGGTTGAGTTTTGTAACCTGAAGCATCTTCTTTTTCAATTAAATATACATATAGGTCTTCTGCACGGCTGTGTAAACCCATTCCTAAGCTCAACGATTTATTTTTGCTGTATTCCCAGCCTAACGCAAACCTGGGTTCTATCGAATAGTTTTTGGTAAAACCATAATACAAACTATGCAATCCGCTATTTATGGTTATATCCTTGTATAACCTCCATTTCCACTGAACATAGGCCTGAAACTGATTTGTACTTTTATTGAAGTCATCATATACTGTTTCAATACCTTCATCTGTCTCATGATTCTTTGCTTTTTCATTTAAGTGGCTTATGATTAATCCGCTCTGTATTGTATGTTTAGCATTAAGTTTATGATTATACAAAGTTGATAATCGTGTTGTTAGTAATTCTGTATTTTCTAAATATTTATAATAATACGTGTCATTTTTTTCCTGCTCTGTAACATCAGCTTTTTTGAAACTATAATTAAGCGAAGTTTTAATAAAGGCCCGGTCGGAAACAAAAATCAGATGTCTGATGCCGGAAATTGCGGTTTTGGCTTTTTCTTCTTCGGTTTCCTGAATTAGTCCATAACCATAATCTTCTGTAGATTCATAGGTAAACCAGCTATTCCCACTTAAACCATAAATATTAAAAATTCCCATTTTTTTAGTTGGGAAATTCATATTAAAACTCAGATCCTGATAATTGGGTAATGCATCACCGGCTACCTTTATTCCCATGGTATTGAGAATAGAAAGCGTTGAATAGCGATAATTAAAAATGTACGATGAACCCTGTTTTTTGCTGAAGGGTCCTTCCGTAGCTATTTCTAATCCTAAAAAACCAGCGGCAATCCTTGTTTCATTTTGTTCATTGTTGCCTTTCCTGAAATTCAAATCAAAAACCCCGGAAGTAGCATTTCCAAATTCGCCTGGAAAAGCAGCAGTATAAAAATCGGAAGTTGTAAGAATATTCGAGCTTAATATACTCACCGATCCTACTGAATTACCGAGGTAATCAAAATGATTTGGATTTGGGATTTCAACCCCTTCCAGACGCCATAAGAAACCACAGGGAGAATTCCCCCGGATAACAATTTCGTTGCTTAAATCATTTCCATTCCCAGTTACACCGGCAAAATTAAGTGCCTGTCGTGCCGGATCGCCGATAGAAGCTGCATATCGGTTGGTTTCTTCCACACTGAAAGAACGGGCACTTATTGTGGCAAAATCATTAAGCGGTTTCCTTTTGTCTCTTCCTCCACTAATAACTATTTCATCTAAATTTGTAAAACTTTCCTGAAGTTCTATATCAACAATTACTTCTTTCGCCATAGTGATATCAACATTATTCAAATATCCATTTTCGTAACCCATGCAGGATACAGCAAAACTTTGGCGGCCAATCGGAACATTTTCTATACGAAATTTGCCAGACTCATCGCATACAGTTCCAATTGCATGTGAACTATCGAGTAACTGAATTGTTGCAAAAGGAATTGCAACTTTTGAATCTAAATCTATAATCACTCCTCTTACAGTTTGTTGTGCTAATAAAGGAAAGGAGGAAAGACAAGCAAATATTAAATAAATAAATTTTGATTTTATCATATTCTCTATGTTTATATAAAATTGAAATTCCATTATTATTTTTATTTTTTAATGTAAAAAATCTTCTGATTTATGAAAATAGAATAGGGAGCTAATTTAAACATATCTAACTTTATTGGTCAGCCAAACCTTAGGGACTAAATATTTAAAAAATTACTGGTTGATCATTGGTAACACAATGAATTCCGCCACCTAAATCAACCATATTTGAACCATCAATTACATGTACATCATGATTTGGCCAGAGCTCTTCCAGTTCAGATTTTATAAGTTCATCATTGGCATTCCCGTTTCCCATGGCAACCACAAAACCATTTCCTACCAGCCAGTTTAAATCACCAGGATACATAATTACTTCCAGATCCTCATTCTGGCAAGCAAGAGCCAGATTGTTTTCTAAGTTGGAACCATAATCTGCAATCACAATGGTATTTTCATCAATAAACCGGGCAGTGCCATCAATATGGCCAATGGTTCCATCACCGTCGTAGTGGCCATATGCCCAAATTACTTTTGTAATCCCCAGGGCATTCTTCAACAGGATTTCCTGATGTGCCTGAGACACATTCGGATTTCTGTCTTTCTGGCAATCCCAATTAATAACTAAAATGCCATTGCCATTTACCTCAACATTACCTTTTTCCAAAACATAGTCTTGTCTGTCTTCAACTTCCAGACCCAAATATCCGGCAACATTTACAGGGACTTGATTGTCGTTTTGCCAGGGAATGTTACCAAATCCTGTACCCCAACCATCAAATTTCCAGTTCTGTATCCATGTGTGTTCACCATCGGTTAAGTAAATTGGGCCACAATCGCGCATCCACGAATTGTCAATATCAAAAATGTGCCAGGTAATGTTATCTTGTGTTACTCCTTCGTTGGCCATGAACTCAATGGCTTCAGTTTTTTCAGTTTCCGAAATTGTTATCAGGTGTACTGGTTCGTATTGCTTTACTATTGCAATAATATCAGCAAAAGGCTTCCGCATACTTGCTTCCCAATCCAGGGCCCATTGAATCCAGGTTGCTCCATGGGGTTCCCATTCTGCCGGGACTCTGGCATTTTGATAGAGTACTGTTGTATCAGGATATTGTATATTATCCAATTCATTTTTAATATCTTCTTTTGTACAAGACCAGCTTAAGCATACAAATAAAAGGGACAGCAGACTAATCATATTTTTTTTCATTTTTTCATTTTCTAAATTAGACATTAATTATTTACTTTTAAATTATACATAGGCAAAATTATATGTTATGATTAGTATGAAAAACTATTTTCAACCAAATACTTTGAAATGGGTTCACAAATACAATATTTGGGAATATGGACAAAAATGAACATTTCATTCCCAAAGTTCGACATTTCATTACAAAGATTATTTTATCTTAAGAATTACCTTTATGTTTGGCTGATGAAATAAATAGTATATGCAAAAAATAAAACCTATCTACCATATTTTATTCTGGATATTCGTATTCTTCTTTGCTTTCGATTTGCTTGAATATGCATTTGATTTGTTACCTGCTATTGGCCTATCATGTGTTGAAGTTACCATTCATGCACTTATCTTTTATTTCAATTTACATGTTCTTATTCCCAGAATATTAGTGCCTAAAGGAAGCAAATTATATATTATTGGCTTATTTGTTTTTCTCATTGCAATATTGCTACCCTACTTTTATTCCGGTTTGGGTTATTATCTTATTGATGAGAACGAATTGAGAGTCATTTTAGGTTTTTTAATAAATTATATTCTCTTTACCTTGATTTCGTTTTTGTATTGGTATTTTACTTTGTATCATCATGAGAAACATAACAGGCTTGCCTTACACAATGAGAAACTTCAAGCCGAATTATTGTTTTTAAAGTCGCAAGTCAGCCCTCATTTCTTATTTAATTCATTAAACAATATTTACTCTTTAAGTGTAATTAAACACGACAATGCTCCTGTGATGATTGAAAAACTTTCAGATATTTTGAGATATGTTATTTACGAAGGGAATAAACAGGAAGTCATGTTAGAGAGGGAAGTTGAGCTAATAAATAATTACATAGAGTTACAATTACTGAAAAAATTAAAAGCTGAAAAGAACATTACAATAACAGTAAACGGATTAAACAGTTCTCAAAAAATTACACCTTTGATACTCATTAATATTGTGGAAAATTGTTTTAAACATAGTGATATAGCTTATAATATAGATGGCTTTCTTAAACTCAAAATTTTTGTAGAAAACAATTTGCTCAAGTTTTCTACAGCTAATTCATTTCAAGAATCTAATAAAAAAACAGGAATCGGGTTGGAGAATATTAAAAAGCAATTGCAGTATTATTACCCTAAAATGCATCGTGTAGATATTTTCAATAATAATGGTATATTTAAGGTAGAACTGCAAATAGAATTAACTTCATCAAACAGGACGCATATGAGATAGGTAGGGAGTATGACAAATTGCATTTTTAGCCCCTAAGTCCCCTAAAGGGGATTTTCAAAATTTTCTCTTTTTCTGACTCCCTTTAGGGATAGGGGTAAAGCAAGAAAAGAGAAAATTTTGAATTTTGTGCAATTTGTCGCACATCTGATAGGTACTGATAAACAGGAGATTAATAATAAAATTGTATATTACTTGATATCTGTGAATTATATAAATTTAAACTGATGAAAACATATAACTGTATTATTGTTGATGATGAATCGCTTGCTCAGGATTTAATCGAAACTCATTTAACAAAAATTTCAAACATAAATATTGTTTCAAAATGTCATACGGCAATGGAAGCTCTTCAGGCACTAAATGAGCATTCCATTGATATCATGTTCCTTGATATTGAAATGCCTGATTTAACTGGTATTGAATTCCTAAAATCGCTTAACAGATCTCCATATACGATTTTCACTACGGCATACTCAGAATTTGCTTTAGAAAGCTATGAACTGAATGTGGTTGATTATCTGTTAAAACCTGTTCGTTTCGATCGTTTCTTTAAAGCCATAAATAAAGTATTATCACTTCTGAAGGGAAATGAGTCGGAGGATGAATCGACACATATAAATAATGTTAGTGATGATTACATTTTTGTAAAATCGGATTACAAAGCTGTTAAAATTCATTTTAATGATATTGTTTTTGTGGAGAGTATGCAGAAATATGTAAAATTTCATTTAACAGGTAAAATGGTAACAACACTAATGAGCATTAGTTCTTTAGTGGACATTTTACCTTCTGCTGAGTTTTTTCGTTGCCAGAAATCATTTATTGTAAACCTCACTAAAATTGAGGGGATTAATGGTAATCAGCTAATTATGGGCTCCGGCATTATAGTTCCTATAAGCAAAAACCTAAAACACGAGTTGATTAAACGAATTGATAAGAATAAATTGCTTTAAACTTCGAAAATCTCCAATACTCACATGCGCTAAACCATGTGTTGATCTAAACCCAAGCCAAGCTAATTCAGTAGTAATTTCGTAAGTTCATCTTTATTAATTTAGGAAGAAGAGATAAAACTGAAAAAAATGAATTTGTAGTAAAAGAATTGTCTGAAATATTGGGCAAAATGCTAAAAAGGCTTTCGGTGAGCAATCATTACTGAAAAGCCGTCAAATGGGAGTAATTATTATCAAATATTACCTAACTTTCGGAAGACAAACCCGAAATTCCAACTCCCGCCGAAATATCCAATTTTTTAAAAATACATATAAGCCAAATCCTTCACTATATTATTTCAATCCCGATTTTTCATCGGGGCTAAGCTGTTTTATGCTGTTTTTATTTTCTTTGGTGGTGTTAAATGGCGTTTTTAATCTCATTTTCAATTACTTGTAGCATTTTGCCAACTTTCTCAATTAATGGCTCAACCGACTCTTTATTATAATTATACATATTTTCATAATCCCCCTTTTGTCGCAAGTCAAATAAAATATTCAATAATTGTCCATATTTCTTATCAAGTCTTTCTGTTTTAATAAAATGAAGAGAGAACTGACTTTTAACAGAAGAATGTGTTTTTGTTTTAATTTTATTATACACCAATAAAGCATTCACTGCATAAAAGATAGCATAATACAACCTATTCACCGATGAATTCCAAAATTCATTTTCAAATAATGATTTAGCTGCATCATAAGTTTGATATGCTGATTCTATGCGAAATTTCACATATTCCAATCGTTCTTCTTGATTCATAACAGGATTCCTTCTTGTGTTACATTTTGATAAAACGGTGTAATCTTTTGTCTTGTATGCCATTCGGTTTTTGAATATGCAAAAACCGAGAAAGATTCGCCAGTTTCCAATTCTAAATCATATAATTTATTTCGAAAAATATTTTCTGCCTCTAAATCTATAGGGTAATTTGTTAGAATAAGAAGATCCCAATCTGAATCTGTTCGTTCGTCTCCTCGTGCTCGCGAACCATAAAGTATAACATCTGCTGAGGTATCTATATCGTTAACAGAACTACGAATTAATCTAACTATATTTTTTTTTTCTTTTTTCATAATTCAAAAATACAAAATTAAATTAATGCTATTAATTATTTTTCATCATTTTCTATAATACGAAAACTCTCTACAGAATACCCAAATTTTTAAAAATACATATAAGCCAAATCCTTCACTATATTATTTCAATCCCGATTTTTCATCGGGGCTCAGTTGTTTTATGTTGTTTTTATATTTTTGGGTGTTGGGGGGCGTAATTCTTTTGATTCCAATTCTTAAAGAAAAGTCAGTCCAATTTTTCTATTCAAACCAGTCTCAAAAATTCGGATTAGAGTTGAAAGTTGTATATTTCCTTTCGCATTCTCAATTTTTGAAATATAACTTTTTTTGTTCCTGCTTTTTCCGCTAATTGTTCTTGTGTTAGTTTTGCTTCTCTACCTGCTTCTTTAAATTTCACTTATAATGAACATTTGAGCTTTCTCCTCGAAGGTGTTTCTGCTTTCTGAACCGATTTTACCATGTTCCCGTTCAAGTAATTCATCGAATGTTTTTATGTTACTATAGTCTGTCATGATATTATTTTTTTTTAAGTCTAAAATATTCATCTTTTAATTTCATTGCTTTTTCAATCTCATTCTTAGGTGTTTTCTGTGTTTTTTTCTGATACCCATTAAAAAGAACAATTAGTTTTCCTTTATCAAAACAACAAAAAACACGATAAATATTTGATTGATATTCAACTCGGATTTCAAAAAGTCCATCGTATCCGGTCATTGATGTTAAAAACTTTTTTGGCACCTTTTCAACCTGCTTGATTAACTCGAATACATATTGAAATTTCGATTTTACTTTAATATCAAGTGTCTTGTAAAAGTCAACAAAATATTCTTCACGAAATATGATTTTTAATCATGTGATAAAGTTATCTTAAATGATAACTCAATCCAAGTTTATTTTCGTGAATTGTCAAGATTTTTGCTACCTATTAAAAATATCTAATTCTACAGTATCGTTACGCTACTTATCGTAAATAGCTCTGTTAAAGTTTAATTTTTAATCTCCATTTATATTTGAATATCTTCTATTATTTTCTGTGCCAAGCTGTCCGCATTTTCTTCGCTCGTGCTTTCGGCATAAATCCGAATAATTGGCTCGGTATTCGATTTCCTAATTTGAACCCATTCCTGATCAAAATCTATTCTGATACCATCAATATCAATAATTTTATTTGCTGAATATTTTTCTTTTAGATTAGTGAAAATAGCATCTGCATCAATGTTTTCGTCTATTACCATTTTGTTTTTCGAAATGAAATAGTTTGGATAGGTTTTTCGTAGTTCAGAACATTTTTTGCCGGATTTTGCAAGTTGTGACAAAAACAAAGCAATGCCAACCAAAGCATCTCGTCCGTAGTGTAGCTCAGGAAAAATTACTCCGCCATTTCCTTCGCCGCCAATAGTAGCATTGTGTTTTTTCATTGCATTCACAACATTCACTTCGCCAACTGCCGAGGCAAAATATTGTTTTCCGTGTTTTTCGGTAACATCTTGCAATGCACGTGTCGAGGAAAGATTCGAAACAGTATTCGATTTCGATTTGCTTAAAACATAATCGGCAACTGCAACAAGGGTATATTCTTCGCCAAACATAGTTCCGTCTTCATTAACAATTGCGAGACGATCTACATCGGGATCTACAACAAATCCGAGATTGACTTTTTTCTCAACTACCAGATTTGAAAGCTCAGTGAGATTTTCAGGTAGTGGCTCGGGATTGTGCGGAAAAATTCCATTTGGTTCGCAATAAAGCTTTTCAACTTGTTGAACTCCGAGAGCATCAAGAAGTTGTGGAATTGCAATGCCGCCCACCGAATTGACGCAATCTATTGCTATTTTAAAATTGGCATTTTTAATAGCTTCTCTATCAACCAATTCTAATGCTAATATTTTGTCAATATGCTTTTTCGTAAAAGAATAGTCGCAAATTATTTCTCCAATATCATCAATTTTAGCATAATCAAAGTCTTGAATTTCTGCAAGTTCTAATACTTTTTTACCATTAAGATCAGAAAGAAACTCTCCTTCATTATTCAACAATTTAAGTGCATTCCATTGTTTTGGATTATGGCTTGCTGTTAAAATTATTCCACCATCGGCTTCAATTTCTTGAACTGCAATTTCGCAAGTTGGGGTTGTTGCAAGCCCAATATCAACTACATTTATACCCATGGCCGAAAAAGTTGCTGTAACAACTCTGTTCAGCATATCGCCGGAAATTCTTGCATCTCTTCCAACAACAACTTTTAGCTTTTTTTCACCCTTGCTTTGCAATTTCACCCACTGGCTAAATGCACTGGTAAATTTTACTAAATCTAAAGGATTCATGCCTTCGCCGGGCTTGCCACCGATAGTTCCTCTAATTCCTGATATTGATTTTATTAATGTCATAGTATAGTTTTTAAATCGATCCTGCTAAAACAGTTCAAATTGCATTATTTATTTTTTGGCAAAATTAATTATATTTTTGTGTTGAAATAAGAAAATGTATTAAACGTATTTTTATGAAACAAAAAGTTTTCATTGGGGCTTTGCTTATTATAATTGTTGTTGCGATATCGCTTATGGTAAAAGATTTTGTGGATACTAAAAATACATCAAAAAAAAATCCTTATAAATACGATTTAGAAAGTTTAAAGAAAATTGATTCTACAAAATTTTGTTTCAAAGAAATTCATCAATTAGAATTAGAAATTTCTGAGCCAAAATGTATTGCAGTCGATAATCAGAGCAATATTTTTGTTGGAGGGCAAGATGAAATTTCTGTTTTCGATAAGTTCGGAAAGTTTACTTATGCCCTGAAAGCCTCCAGTGCAGTTAATTGCATGGCTATTAGTAGTTTTGATGAGCTTTATGTAGGTACTAAAAATTCTATTCAATTATGGAACCATGAAAGAAAATTGGAAAAATCTTGGCTCATAAAGGCAGATAATGTTTTAATCACATCTTTAGCTATTAAAGATTCTTCAATTTTCGTTGCAGATGCAGGAAATGGAATTGTGTGGCACTATAATATCAATGGAGAATTATTAAATAGAATTGGCGATAAAGACACTGTTCAAGGAATTTTCGGTTTTGTAATACCAAGTTCATATTTCGATTTAAAAATTGGCAGGGATGGTGAACTATGGGTAGTAAATCCTGGCAGACATTCGCTTGAAGCCTACACAGATGAGGGCAATTTGATTTCAAGTTGGACAAAATCCTCTATGCAGATCCAGGGTTTTTGTGGTTGTTGCAACCCATCTAATATTGCAATTTTGTCAAACGGTTCTTTCGTTACGAGCGAAAAAGGCATTGAAAGGGTAAAAGTTTACAAGCCATCTGGTGAATTTGATTGTGTTGTTGCCGGACCCGATAGTTTTGAAAAAGGGACAAAAGGAATTGATCTTGCGGTAGATTCCGATGATAGAATTGTGGTTTTAGATCCTTTAAAAAAAGTAGTTAGAATATTTGTTAAGTTATAGTGTAGAAAATATTGAAAAAACAGGAAACTTTCATTAAGCTATTTGTAAATTAAAGTTTAGGAAATATTATAAATGAAAAAAAATAACAATTTAAGCAGAAGAGATTTTATTAATCGCAGCGTACGAGTATCTGCATTTATTGGATTAGGCGGGCTTGGTGCAATTTTGTTTAAAAACAATGTTAGTGGTGAAACTATTTGGCAGCTTGATGCTTCCAAGTGCATACAGTGTGGACGTTGTGCTACAGATTGTGTTTTAGCTCAATCTGCAGTAAAATGTATGCACGTTTATGATATGTGTGGATATTGTGATTTGTGTGGTGGATATTTTCGAACAGAAGTAAAAGATTTGACCACAGCTGCAGAAAATCAATTATGTCCTACCAGAGCCATTGAACGAAAATTTGTTGAGGAGCCGTTTTTTGAATATAAAATTGACGAAAAATTGTGTATTGCTTGTGGCAAATGCGTTGCTGGTTGCGGTGCTTTCGGAAATGGTTCATTGCAATTGCAAGTAAATCCTGATATTTGCACAAATTGTAATCAATGTTCAATTGCAAAAAACTGTCCTACCGATTCTTTCCAAAAAGTACCTGTAAACAAACCTTATAAATTTTCAAAATAAAAGATTATTTTATTAAAACTTTCAAAAATTTATGCAAAAGTGGAAATTTATAATAGTTTTATTTGCTTTCAATCTGTTAGTTATTAATGCTATAGGGCAAAAACGATTTCCAAAGCCCGAATTTGAAACTGAGTATATGCAGCCGCAAATGCATTCTCCTCTGCCTAGAGCAAATATTTTAGAATATTTAGATATTTTAATCCTTGTGGGAAGCCTTTCTTTAATATCTTGGGTAATAGTAAAAAAGCGGTCTCGCAAGGCAGTTTTTTGGATTACAGTTTTTTCAGTCATTTATTTTGGTTTTTATCGCCAGGGCTGCATTTGTTCAGTTGGTTCTATTCAAAATGTCAGTTTTGCACTTTTTAATCCCGGGTCAGAAATTCCTTTTTCTGCATTAGTTTTTTTCTTTATCCCAATAATATATACCTTACTATTCGGTCGGACTTTCTGTGCAGGAATTTGTCCACTCGGTGCTTTGCAAGAACTTTTTGTTTTTAAGCCAATTAATTTAGAAGCTTGGCTTGAGAAAATATTAGGTATTTTACCTTTCATATATCTCGGACTGGCTGTTTTATATTCTGCAACCGGTACAGATTTTATAATTTGCAGATACGATCCTTTTGTCGGATTTTTCAGGTTCAATGCAAGTTTTATGATGTTAATTGTGGGTGGAATTTTCCTTCTTCTTGGAGTTTTTATTGCACGGCCATATTGTCGATTTTTATGCCCTTATGGTGCTTTACTGAATTTATTTTCTCGATTTTCAAGAAAACATCTGACAATCACACCAAATGAATGTATCCAATGCCGACTCTGCGAAGATTCATGTCCGGTAGGCTCAATTGAAAATCCTAATTTGCTGAAGGAGCGAGAAAATCCAAAAAAATCTACAAAACGATATATTTCATATTTAATAATACTTCCGGTTTTAATTATTATAGGTGGATTATCAATTTCGAGTTTTCACGAAAATCTTGCAATGGCAAATGCAAAAGTTCGTTTAGCAAAAGAAATTATGAACAAAACTAACTTTGGATTGATTGACGATGAAGCATTAGAAATTTCTGGATTTAAAACTTCTGGTCAATCAGTTAGCGAATTATTTGAAGAAGCCTCAAATGTTGTAAACAGCTTTTATTATGGATCATGGTTTCTTGGAGCCTACCTTGGTTTAGTTTTCGGACTGACTCTGATTAATTTAAATGTTTTTCGCTACAGTCCGGATTATACTATTAATAAAGCAACTTGCCATAGTTGTGCAAGATGCGTTGATTATTGCCCTATAAAAAAATCTGTATGATTTATGAATTTTGAAATAATAAGTTTTACTAATGTTAAAAAAAAATAGCCACACAAAATTCTGGAGCTCAATTGCAATAATTTCAGGAATATTTACTTTCATTATTTGCTTTTTAATTATTGCTAACTATTTTCAAATAAATAGATTAGACCCTGTAAATACTGAGGTTATTAACTCTCTTATTGATAGATTAAACACAAATTCTGCCGACGAACAATTAGAAAATGAAATAAGAGAACTTGATTTGTTAGCAAGAAAAGCATACTTCACCAATAGATGGCAAATCAAGAATGGCGGATATTTGTTGCTGATTTTTAGCTCAATTTTAATAATTGCCCTTCAAGTTTTAAAATACAATGAAAAAATATCACCTATTTTAATAGACGAAAATGAAAAAACAGCTATAAAGGAAAAAGCCAGAAAGTGGATTTTATCTGGTGGAGTTTTGATAGCTATTTCCGCACTATTTGTTTCATATATTTCTTATGAAAAATTGGGAAAAAAATTTGAAAGTGAAGCAGTTTCAGCAAATATTGAAATTCAAACAGTTGAAATTCACAAGCCTGAATTGCAAGTTCAAAAAATTGAGGAAACATTTCGGCAAAAAGAATTGCCAAAAGAAGCTACAAAAGGTGAGAAAGTTGAAAATGTAGTTTTGAAAGAAGAAAGAGAAAATAAACCAGTAGAGATAGAGCATAAAAGAAAGGAAATTTCATTTGCTGAAATTGAGAAGAATTTTCCGAATTTTAGAGGTCCAAAAGGTCTTGGAATATCATATCATAAAAACATTCCAACAAATTGGGACGGAACCGATGGTACAAATATTTTATGGAAGGCAGCCATTCCTTTGCAAGGTTACAATTCTCCAATTGTTTGGGGTAAGTATGTTTTTCTTGCTGGTGCAAATTCATTGAATCGACAGATTTTTTGTTTTGAAGTTTCTTCAGGGAAATTGCTCTGGACTTACGATGTGAAAGGGATTTCAGGTTCGCCTGCCAAATCTCCCAAAGTTACGAACGATACAGGGCATTCAGCACCAACGCTTGCAACTGACGGAAAAATGGTTTATGCTATTTTTGCTAATGGCGATGTTGTTGCACTAAATTATAATGGGACGAAAATTTGGAATAAAAATCTTGGTGTTCCTGACAATCATTATGGGCATTCATCTTCATTATTAGTTTGCGACGAAAAAATTATTGTTCAGTTCGATCATAAAAAAGAGGCGAGTATCATGGCACTTTCTGCCAAGTCTGGAGACATTGTGTGGAGTACGGAGCGAGACGTGCGGGTTTCCTGGGCATCGCCGGTTTTGGCTGAGAATAATTCAAAAATTGAAATAATTTTACTTTCAGAGCCATATCTTGCTTCTTATGATTTATCGACTGGTAACGAACTTTGGAAAATCGATTGTATGACCGGCGAAGTGGGGCCATCGGTTGCTTATTTAGATGGAGTTGTTTATGCCCTTAACGAATATGCCAGCCTCGTAGCTGTTGATATTACGGGTGAACCGAAAATCTTGTGGGAAGACTACGATTATCTTTCCGATGTGCCAAGCCCCATAGCCTACAAAAATTATCTTTTCGTTGCAACCAGCTATGGTGCAGTAGCTTGCTACGATGCAAAAACAGGCAAAAAGTTTTGGGAACATGAGTTCAACAATGGATTTTATTCATCACCAATATTGGTTGAGAACAAAATTTATCTTATTGATATCTTAGGAGTTACTCACATTTTTTCTGCCGACAAAGAATTTAAAATAATTGCAGAACCAAAACTAGGAGAAAAAGTTGTTAGCACTCCGGCTTTTGCTAATGGTAAAATTTTTATCAGGACAGACAAAAATTTGTATTGTATTGGTGAGAAGTGAGAATTAGTTGTAGATGATTATAAAATGTAACTTTTTTTTGAAATTTTGAAACAACGAAGAAATTTGTATTTTTAGAAGTTCCCTAAAAAATAAAAGAGTAAAATCTTTCCTCCGCACTAAAAAAAATAGTATCTTTGGACAATTATTGTCCTGAAATATTGTTTAGGAATAAAATTTAAGGAATGACGATTAGAGAATCATTTGGAGAGTATATTAAGAAACTTAGGGAAGAACACAAACTGCCGCTTAGAAAAGTGGCTTCTGTATTAGATCTTGACCCTTCAACATTGAGTAAAATTGAAAGAGGAGAAAGAATTGCAAACAAAGAAATGTTGCCACTACTTGCTGAATTATTTAACGAAAGTGAAAAAATTTTGGGACTTATCTTATTTAGCGACAAAGTTGCTTATCAAATAATGGAAGAGGAAAATCCTAATGAAATATTGAAAATAGCAGAAGAAAAAATTCAATACTTAAAAGAAAAGAATATTAAACAAGGCTCACTTAATCTCAAATAATTATGACTGTAAAAGACCTTGTTAAAAAATACAATTCAAACAGGAAAACATATCTGAAAGCGAGTTATAACGAAACTCAACTCAGAACTGATTTCTTAGACCCATTTTTCGAATTACTTGGTTGGGACATTAAAAACTCGGAAGGAAAACCAACTAATGAACGTGAAGTTCTATTAGAAGAAGGCTTAAAAGCGGACGCAACTGCAAACACAAAAAAGCCTGATTACACTTTTAGACTATTTTCTGAACGAAAATTCTTTCTGGAAGCAAAAAAGCCAAATGTAAAAATTGAAAAAGACAACGATCCTGCTAAGCAGGTTCGCAGATATGGATTTACAGCAAAACTGAAAATATCGGTTTTGTCAAATTTTGAATATTTAGCAATATACGAATGTTCTAAAAAAGTTGAAAAAGACGATTCTGTAAGCAAATCACGCATAAATATTTACCACTACACCGAATATGAATCTGCTTTTGAGGAGATTAAAAAGCAATTAAGCCATCAAGTGGTTTACAATGGAGAATTTGACGAAACTTGGAAAAGCATTGAAGAACAACTTAAATTGTCAAGTGTTGATAGCCTTTTCCTTACACAAATAAATGATTGGAGAATCATTCTTGGTAAAGAAATATATTCACACAAACTAGATGTTTCAATTGAGGAGTTAAATGATATTGTCCAGTCGTACATAAATAGCATCATATTTTTACGTGTTTGTGAAGATAGAAATTTAGAAACTTACAAAACACTTTTGAACTTTGCAGATAAAAATGACTTCAATTCATTAATTGAAAAGTTTAAAGAAGCCGACAAAAAGTATAATGCAGGACTTTTTAATTATACTTTGACAAAGGAAATTATATCAAATAACAGCTCTGCTTTTTGGACTATCATCGAACATCTGTATTTTCCTGAAAGTAGTTATTCTTTTTCTGTATTCTCATCTGACATTTTAGGAAATATTTATGAAATATTTCTTGGAGAGCAATTAACTATTGAAAATAGTAGGATATTATTAAAGAAGAAACCTGAAAATATAGACAGAGATATTGTAACAACTCCAATGTTTATTATTCAAGACATTTTGCGCCAAACAGTTGTGAAATATTGTGAAGGTAAAACTGATATAGAAATTTTAAATTCTTCTTTTGCGGATATTGCGTGTGGTTCTGGTGCGTTTTTATTGGAAACCTATCAATTATTACAAGATACTTTGGTGGATTACTATTTACAAAACGATACTAACAAGTTAATCCAAACATCAATTGAAACTTTCACACTTCCATTTGAAATTAATAAGGCAATTTTAGAAAATTGCATATATGGAATTGATAAAGATTACAATGCTGTTGAAGCTTGTAAATTCGGACTACTTCTTAAACTCCTTGAGAATGAAGACAATTCGACAATTTCAATACCTGCACTCCCAAGCCTTGAAAATATTCAATTTGGAAACAGTTTAATTGACAGTTCCATAACAACTAAAAAAAATCAAGACAAAATAAACCCTTTTGATTTTGGAAAAACAAAATTTGATGTAATTATTGGCAATCCGCCATATATGGCAACCGAACATATGAAGCAGTTTACACCTTTAGAATTGCCTTTATATAAAAAGCACTATTCGTCATCTTACAAGCAATTTGACAAGTACTTTTTATTCATTGAAAGAGGATTAGACTTGCTGAAACCAAAAGGTTATTTTGGATATATTGTTCCGAGCAAATTCACAAAAGTTGGAGCAGGAAAAAAGTTGAGAGAACTGCTTATTTCAAATAATTCTGTGGAACAAATAATCTCATTTGGAGCAAATCAGGTATTCCACGATAAAACAACTTACACCTGTTTATTGATTCTTAAAAAAGATAAACAAGAAGAATTGAACTATTTAGAAGTTGATTCTTTGAAAAATTGGAAAACAAGAAAAATCAATGATGAAAATTTTGATTCCATTAAATTTGACGAACTTGAAAAAAATGATTGGATTCTTGTTCCTGGTATTTTAAAACCAGCTTACAATGCTATAATTAAACAATCAGAAACTTTAGAAAACCTAATTGGTTCTGATAATATTTACAATGGCATTCAAACAAGTGCAAATAATATTTATATTCATTCCAAAACAAAAGAAGATAAAAAATACATTTATTTTTCAAAGGATGGAATTGATTGGAAAATAGAAAAAATATTAACAAGACCATACTACAAGACTTCAAGCGGAGATGATAATCTGAACACCTATCGCCCTTTTAGTCCGAATACTTTTGTTATTTACCCATATTTGAAAACAAAAGAAGGAATTCAATTTGTTGAAATAGATAAATTAAAATCTAAATACCCAAATTTTTTCTCTTTTCTAAACTATTACAAAAGCAAATTAAATAATCCAAAAAGAGACATCAAACCAACACCTGAAACACCTAACGAATGGTATCGTTTTGGAAGACATCAAAGCCTTGACAAATGTGATGTTCCAGCAAAAATTATTGTAGGTGTTTTGGCTCAGGGAAATAAATATGCAATTGATTATTTTGGAGCTTTAATTTCATCAGGAGGCACAGCAGGCTATTGTATGATTACATTGCCTGATGATTTTCACTACTCAATTTATTATATCCAAGCCCTCTTAAATTCAAAATACTTAGAATGGTTTTCAGCATTAATCGGAGAAGTATTTAGAGGTGGATACATTGCAAGAGGGACAAAAGTATTGAAGAAACTACCTATTAGAATTATTGATTTTGGAAACAAAAAAGAAAAAGCAATACATGATAAAATTGCTTCTATTCAGAAAGAACTAATTGATATTCAAGGTCAAATTGATAAGAGTAAAGGAAAAAACAGAAAATTAATTCCTCTTCAACGTCAATTTGATAGCCGAAAAAATGAATTAGACCAGACATTAAATACATTGTTTAACTTGGGAGAAAGCGACAGCCTTATTCCTTTAATTTCAAAATTATATGCAACTAATTAAAGAAGCATCTAAGGAAAAATTAAGGGGTGGCTTTTACACTCCTGAACCAATTGCTTCATTTATTTTAAAATGGGCTTTTAACGGAAATGAAGAATTAGACATTCTTGAACCAAGTTGTGGTGATGGTGTTTTTTTAGAAGAAATCCAAAAAAGAAATTACGAGTATAATTCTGTTACAGCAATAGAATTTGATGAAGTAGAAGCAGCCAAATCAGGAAAAATTAGCTTAGGTAAATCAAAAATTATCAATTCTGATTTTCACGAATTTTGTATAAATACAAAACAAAAGTTTGATTTAATAATTGGAAATCCTCCTTATATTCGTTACCAATATTTTGACAGAGAGCAACAGAAATTTGCTTCTGAAATTTTTGGAAAAGCAAAGTTGAAATATTCCAAACTTACCAATGCTTGGGTTTCTTTTGTTGTAGGGTCTTCCCTACTATTAAAAGAAGAAGGAAAGATTGGTTTCGTACTTCCTGCGGAAATCTTACAAGTTTCTTACGCTCAACCTTTGAGAAAGTTTTTAGGGCAGTTCTACAATAAAATAAACATTGTGTCTTTTGAGAAATTGGTTTTCCCGGATATTCAACAAGAGGTTGTGTTGCTGTTATGCGAGAAAAATAAAACCAACACACATTTAATTGAACACCTGGAGTTGCGAGATGCGGGAGAACTGCAAAAATTGGACGTATCAAAACTAAAAAGCCCAAAGAAAAAAATAGATTTCAAATCTAATAAATGGACTTTCTATTTTCTCGACCAAAAAGAAATTGATTTTTTAGAAAAACTGCAATCAGACAAAATAATTCGGAAATTAGGAGATTATGCAAAAGTTGAAGTTGGAATTACAACAGGTTCAAACCCGTTTTTCACTGTACCGCTTTCAACTGTACAATTCTATAACTTAGAGAAATATGCAAAACCATTGGTAGGCAGAAGTGTACAAGTTCCAAGTGCAATATTCACAGAAAAAGACTGGCGTAAAAATAGAGATTTAGAAGCAAGAACACATTTCTTGTCCTTCCCAAAAATGAAGGATTTAAACGGTTCACTTGGAGCAAAAGATTATATTGCATGGGGAGAAGAAGCAGGAATAAACAAAGGCTATAAATGCAGAATTAGAGATGAATGGCAAATTGTTCCTTCGCAACGAATCTCTGACGCTTTGTTTATTCGCAGAAATAACAAATATCCAAAATTGATAATCAACGAAGCAAAAGCATATACTACTGACACTATGCACCGTGTTACGGTAAAAGAAAATGCAGAAATAAAAGCCTTAACAGCAAGTTATTACAACTCGCTTTCTTTTGCGTTCTCCGAAATTTGTGGAAGAAGCCACGGCGGCGGGGTTTTGGAGCTAATGCCAAATGAAGTCGAAAGAATTCTCTTACCATACAATCAAAACAATGCGGAATTATTGCCAGTAATCAACAAAATGATTCGGGAGAAAAAAGACATTTCGGATTTACTTAAAATTACAAATAAAAAAATATTAAAAGAGAATTTTGGACTTACTGATTCAGAAATTGAATTGGCTGATAACATTTGGGAAAGGTTATCTAAAAGGAGATTAAATAGAGGAAAAAATTAAATCAATACTATGACTATAGCAAATAAAATACAAGAACAACATACTGCTGGTCCAATTGCTATTGGATTTGATTATCAAATCTATTTGTTTATGTCTTTAGCTCTTGAACTTGACCCAGGAGAAAAAATTGGATTTGAAGTTAAAGACGATATTTATATTGATAAAGCAGACGGGACAACTATTTTATATCAAGCTAAACACACAGTTCAACAGGGCAGTAATAAAAACTTAACAACATTAGATTCTGACTTATGGAAAACACTAAGTAATTGGGTTGATTTCATTAAATCTAACAAAGACAATTCTAATTTTATAGAGAAACACTCTTTTATTTTAACCACAAATAAAAGTGAAAATAATAACAGTTTTTTGAATGCTCTTTTACTCTTTAAAAAAGATAATAAAACTGATACAGTTCTTAACAAAATAAAAGAATTAAAAGCTAAAACAATAGATAAAACGCTTAAAAAGTATATTCAAAATGTAATTTCTATTGGTCAAAGAAAGCTGGGAGCATTTCTAACTAAACTGACTATTGATACTGATGCTGATGAAATTATAGAGAAAATAAAAAACCAAATATCAAAAAGCACCAAACAAAATAAGGAAAAAGTAGATGCTATATTCAATAGCCTGTATTCAAATCTACAATCAGCTAAGTACACTGATATAAAAAATAGAAAGACGTTGGAAATTTCGTATAAAGATTTTACAAAAAAGTTTGGGAGATGCTTTATAGTAGCTTTTGAAACAAAACCTTTACCAAAAAGAAATGTTCCTGTTCTCTTACCTGATGATTTGGAGAACCAGTTATTCATAAAACAACTAATTGATATAGGAGAAATACAAAGCAGTTCAAAGGACATTATCAATTTCACCACTCAAATGCTTAAATTTTTGGCATTGTTAACAAAGTATACTTAATTGATTATTCCATTTCAACATGAGCATCATTACAGCTTGTTTCAACATTTCTAACTTTTTAGTATAGCACTTGCTTTTTCTTCTCATTCTTGCTAAGAAGTG
>Ga0209042_1001125_pt1 | contig 21888 bp, 19 predicted proteins | sample SaaInlV_200m_DNA_6_FD_184649 | JGI IMG/M metagenome (GOLD analysis project Ga0209042, IMG submission 184649) | Marine microbial communities from expanding oxygen minimum zones in the Saanich Inlet - SI037_S2LV_200m_DNA (SPAdes) (version 2) | ecosystem: Environmental > Aquatic > Marine >...
AAAACATATTAATTCAGGTGTGACCAGCTGTTTTTTATCAAAACCAAGAAAACTCTTACTTTTAACGCTAGCACATTTTGCTGTTCTTTAAAGCATTAATGCCTGATTTTTTGATGCGATTGCCCTGGGCAGAGGTTTCTCTTTGTTGACCAAGAGGATACGGATCTGGAAGGATTGATTCCTCACAATTAGAACAGTATCAAGAGCCTGTTGTTTACCCTATTCAAAAAATTACTGTAAGGCAACGACCAATTTTGATAATCTCTTCGCTTCTAACACTCTTTTAACTTTTATGGTGAATTATGCAATTTTAATTGTATCTATTTAGCATCTCTCCGGAATCGAGAGGGTTGTGATTTAAAACGATGGAAAACAGGATGTTTTCCCAACGTGTTTCTGACGAAACACTCGGCTCCATGGATGGATTCATGAGTGTTTTAAAAATTATAACCCTCTCGATGGAGGGTATACTGAATAGTTACCACTTTTTTAAAATTAGTTCTGAACAGATGCTTTTAATTTAACCTACCGGGGAAATAATAATATGAAAATCGAACAATGTACTGCCATGATCACCGGTGCCGCTTCCGGCATTGGAGAAACGACAACCAGGCAAATGGTTAAAGCAGGCGCCAGGGTTGCCATGCTTGATCTGAATGCTGAAAGGGGAGAAAGAATCGCCGCCGAACTGGGTGACGCTGCTATCTTTTGCCAAACCGACGTCTCCAGCGAATCTGACATGGAGAAAACCGTTGCCAAGGTTAAGGAAACGCTTGGAACTGTTCATATCGTCGTCAATTGCGCCGGAATCGGCGGGTCAGTTAAAATAGTGGGCAGAGATGGTGTCATGCCCATGGAGGCTTTCAACAGCAGAGTGCAGGTCAACCTGGTTGGGACCTTTACTGTGATCCGGGCAGCAGCCCCGATGATGATGGAAAATGAGCCGAATGAAGAGGGAGAACGAGGGGTTATTATCAACACTGCATCCATTGCGGCCTTTGACGGTCAAATCGGGCAATCGGCCTATGCGTCGACCAAGGGTGGGATCGTCTCCATGACACTGCCTCTGACCCGCGAGTTTGCACGTAACGGGATTCGAGTCATGGCAATTCTTCCCGGGATCGTCAATACCCCACTTCTGGCTAAAAACCCGCCAGAAGTGCTTGATAATCTGGCCAAACAGGTTCCCTTTCCTCCTCGATTGGGAAAACCGGAGGAATTTGCATCTCTGGCCTGCCATATTGTGGAAAATACGTATCTCAACGGTGAGTCCATCAGACTGGATGGTGGGTTGAGAATGGGATTTGGACGAAAATAACGGAGACCGGGCACTATGGAATTTAGATTCACAAAGAAGGAGGAGCAGTTTCGACAGCAAATCCGAGAATTCGTTAAGGAAAATATTCCTCAAGGCTTTATCGGTCATCGGTTCTGGGATGAGCAGCACCCACCCAGTTGGGACTTCGGAATGGCGATTGCCAAAAAACTGGCAGAGAATAACTGGCTGACTATCAACTGGCCAAAGGAATTCGGTGGCATGGGGGCTTCAAACTGGGAAAAAGCCATCATGACAGAAGAGGTCGGATATTGGGGCATACCGGGGACCAGCATGGGAATCAGTGGAACCCGTTGGGTCGGCCCATCCCTGATGGCATACGGAACCGAAGAGCAGAAGAAGAAATATGTGCCTCTGATTGCCGCAGCAGACCCGGATGGCGTCTGGTGCACCGGCTACAGTGAGCCTGACTCCGGTACCGATCTGGCCAGCCTGCAGACATTTGCAGAACAGGTTGGAGATGAATATATTATCAACGGACAGAAAGTCTGGACCTCCTGTGCCCATTATGCAAGGTGGTTGTGGATGATTTGCCGGACAGAGCGGGATGTCGCGAAAAAGCACCAGGGTCTGAGCCTGTTTATTGTAGATATGAAAAGCGAGGGTCTCAAAGTCAGTCCTCTGAAAAACATTGTCGGTGGCCATGTGTTTAACGAGCTTTTCTTTAACGATGTCAAGGTCCCGGCAAAGAATCTGGTCGGTATTAAAAACAAAGGGTGGTCACATTTGATGCAATCGCTCTCTTACGAAAGAAGCGGCGCCGTTGGCATCGTTGGAACCCTGCAACGGGTTTTCGATGAACTGGTTCAATATACAATGGAGAGTGGGCAGATCGAACAATCCGATATCCAGCAGCAGCTGGCGGATCTGGCGATTGACATTGAAAGTGCCCGTGTTCTGGGATATCAAGCGGTCTGGAAGATGGACCGGGGCGAGAAGCTGACTTATGAACCTTCAAGGGACAAAGCCTTTACGGATGTTCTGCACGAGAAGCTCAGCAGGCTTGGGATGGATATCATCGGTGCCTATTCCCAGATTGATGTGATGGACAAAGACTCCAGATGGACGCAGCTTGGGGGTGCTATTGAACATATGTACTACACCAGCATGGGGATTGCCCTGGCAGCAGGCACAACCGACACACAGCGAAATCTTGTCGGACAGTTTGGATTGGGATTGCCACGCTCTTATTAAACCGGACATTGCTGACTAATAATAAAGTAGGTATTCAAATGGATTTTGCATTCGCAAAAGAACATGAAATGATTAGGAACTCCGTCAGGGAGTTTTTTAGTAAGAGCTGCCCAGTAGACCTGGTCAGAGAGCTTAAGGATGACGACAAGGGCTATGATCCGCGTATGTGGAAAAAAATGGTCCAACTCGGCTACCAGGGTTTGGTTATTCCGGAGGAATATGGCGGATTGGAGGGAGACTTCCTCGAATTGATGATTTTTATGGAAGAGGCCGGTAAAAAAATTGTCCCGTCACCGTTTTTTTCAACCGTTGTGCAGTGCGGTCTGCCGTTGCTTGATTTCGGCAGTAAATCTCAAAAAGAGGCGTTTTTACCCGGCATTGCAGAAAAAGGCGACATCTGGTCACTGGCCCATACCGAAGCTACCAACAGTGAAATGGTCGCTGGCATCAAGCTTGTCGCAAAGGAAGAAGGTGCTGATTATATCCTGAACGGGACCAAGCTCTTTGTCTCTTATGCCAATTCGGCCCGGTATTTTCTGGTATCGGCGCTGACCCGGCCCGAAACGGGAACCGAAGATATCATCACCCTGTTTGTTGTGGATGCTAACAGCGACGGTGTAACCATGGCGCAAATGCCAACCACTGCCCATGACAAACGATTTGAAGTCACTTTTACCGATGTCCGGGTACCGGCAGAGAGAATATTGGGTGGGCTGAGCAAGGGCTGGACGGTATTGCAGAAAACAATGCAGTCTGCAGCTGTTCTCAAGGCGGCGGAAATGTCAGGTGGAGCAGCGGCGGCACTGCAATTGACGGTGAACTATACCAAGGAAAGAAAGCAATTTGATAAACCGATCGGCTCTTTTCAGGCGATTCAGCATCGATTGGCTGACCTGCTGACTCAGACCGAGGCACTCAAGTATCTGGTCTACAAGGCAGCCTGGATGATCAGCGAAGGTTCACCGTCAGATTTCTATATCTCTGCGGCCAAGGCCAAAGCCAATACGGTTTATCACAATGTCTGTCACCAGGGAATCGTGATGCACGGTGCTATCGGATGGACCGAAGAGATGGATATCGGTCTCTATCATATTCGGACCCGGGCACACACATTTGACGGAGGCAGCTTGAAACAGCACCGGCAAAAAATAGTGACCGTGCTACAGAATCACCGTCCTGATTTCATGACTCTTTATGATTCTTAAAAGAGGCACCTCACCTCTCTAGTGATCCGATCAGTTGACTGGAAGAAAGGGAGTTCAAATAGCTGGAAACCATAAACGAACTTCCAGCGAGTTTGACAATCTGGCTGATCACCCATTCTGTCATGCCGAGAGGGCTGAAACGGCGGGGGATTGAATGGTGAACCCCTTTTTAATCATCATCATCATCATCATCGTCGTAGTCATCTGGCACAAACCGATTAATATAACTCGTATCGAACTCACCCGCCTGAAAATCCGGATCGTCCATAACCTGTAAATAAAGTGGCATGGTCGTTTTCAAGGGTGTCATCTCAAATTCAGTCAAGGCTCGTTTCATGATACGGATCGCTCCTTCCCGGTCAGAACTGTACGTGATCAGTTTGGCGACCATGGAGTCATAATAGATCGGCAGCTCGTATCCCTGATAAAGATGGGTATCCAGACGTACACCAGGCCCTCCGGGAGGACGATAGGCCTCGATGGTTCCGGGAGATGGCATAAACCCTCTCGCTGGATCTTCAGCGTTTATCCGGCATTCAATAGCCCAGGTGTTGATATTCAGGCTCTCAAAATCATAGTCCAGTCGTTCTCCGGCGGCAAGGCGAATCTGTTCCCTGACCAGGTCAATGCCGGTGGTCAGCTCTGTAACAGGATGCTCAACCTGGATACGGGAATTAATCTCAATAAAATAGAAATTGCCCTTTGGGTCCAACAGAAATTCCACAGTGCCGGCATTCAAGTAGTTGATAGCCTTGGCGGCTTTGATAGCGGCATCACCCATCGTTTTTCTTAATTCTGGTGTCAAGGCCGGGGAGGGAGACTCTTCGATCAGTTTTTGATACCGACGTTGAATGGTGCATTCTCGTTCTCCCAGGTGAATGACCTTTCCGAATTTATCGGCCAGAATCTGAAATTCAATGTGCCGGGGTTGCGTGATGAAGCGTTCAATAAAAACCTCATTATTAGCGAAAGCGACCTGGGCTTCCATCTTGGCGACAGGAAACTCTTCAGACAGTTCGGCCTCATCCTGGCAGATACGAATACCCCGTCCGCCGCCTCCTGCAGAAGCTTTGATCATGACTGGATAGCCGATCTCAAGGCAGAACGCTTTGGCTTCATCGATTGAATCAATGCTCCCCGGACTGCTCGGAATCGTCGGCACACCGACCTCCTGCATGGCTTTTTTGCCCGCAATTTTATCGCCGGCCATGCTTAAATTCTGCGGGGTGGGCCCAATGAAGACAATATTGTTTCCGGCACAGGCGATGGCAAAGTCCTCTTTCTCGGCCAGATAGCCATAGCCTGGATGAATCCCATCAGCACCGGTCTCTTTTGCAGCATTAATAATATTGTCAATACTGAGATAGCTTTTGGCACTGGGTCCGGGCCCGATGCAGACCGCTTCATCAGCCAGCTTCAAATGCAGAGATTCCGCATCGGCTTCAGAATAAACTGCGACACTTTTAATGCCGGCTTCGCGACAGGCACGGATGACCCTGAGGGCTATTTCACCACGGTTTGCTACAAGTATTTTGGAAAACATATTAGATCATCTTTTAGGGTTATATCGCTGGAGTCGAAACACTAGCGATGGGATATAAAAGGGTTGGTTCAAAAATTACTTGGCATTCTGTCTGCAAAATGTCCAGTCTTTACGGGACTTTTGCGGACAGATTATGCCAAGTAATTTTTGTACGATCCCTAAGTTAGATCCAAAAATTGACTGGGAACCTTCAAACGGGGGCGGTTGGCTTTTTTAGAGCCCAAAGCGTCATTGGCAATCAGAATTCTCATGATGTTTGCGGTTCCCTCACCGACCTGATAGAGCTTTGAATCCCGATAAAATCTTTCTGCCGGGGCATCCAGAGAGTAGCCCATGCCACCAAAGACCTCCATCGTCAATCCAGCCACCTTGACCACTGCCTCGCCTGCAAAATATTTGGCTGTGGCAATTTCACGGGTAAACGGCCGGTCCTGATCATTTAACCAGGCGCCGCGCCGGACCATCAGTCGGGATGCCTCTGTCAGTGACACCATCTCTGCGATGGTTCCCTTGATCAGTTGGTATTCTGAGATAAATTTGCCAAATTGCTTGCGCTGGTTGGCATACTCCACCGATGCGTCAAGACAGGCCTGTGACAAGCCAACCGCGCCACTGCCGACGCTGATGCGGCCCCGGTCCAACGCCATCATGGCAATAGTGAATCCCTGTCCCCACTCGCCCAACAGGTTTTCTTTGGGGACCCTGATATTATCCAGATGAATTTCAGCTATGGGCGATGATTTATCCCCCAGCTTTTCTGTTTCGCGGGCCTTCCAACCAGGCTGGTCGGTATCAACGACCACTGCGCTGAGTCCTCGATGTTTCAGATCGGGATCAAACGTCGCATAGACAATGGCTGTGTTGGCGATAGTACCGTTAGAGATCCAGGTTTTGGTTCCGTTCAATATATAATAATCCCCTTTATCTTCAATCGTCGTCTCGATCGAAGCGAGGTCGGAGCCGGCGTTGGGCTCGGAAAAGCAGGTACAGCCCAACGTTTTGGCAAGAACCAGATCCTCGATATACTTTTCTTTGGCAGCGTCAGTCCCCCACTCCATGATCGTATAAGGAACTGTCATCCCTTGTAGATTGAAAAGGGAGCGCAGGCCGGAATCAGCACGTGAAATCTCTTCGCAGACAATCGAATGTCCCAGAAATCCCATCTCTGTTCCGCCGTATTTCATGGGAAAGGCACAGCCGAAAAATCCTATTTCACCCATGGTTGCGACTAGATCTCTTTTAAATTTTTCCTCTTTGATTCGCGGAATAATTTCCCGCACGGCAAACCGTCTTGCTTCACTTTGAATGGCAGCATGCTCTTTACTTAAATCAAAATCCATCTTTCCCCATTGATCGTTTTTTATTAATTGGCCCCAGTAAAATCCACGAACCGTTTGACCCTGCGAATACTTACTTGTTTTCAATTGTCATACCAAACAGAGTTGGTCTGAAAATTGGTACTGACTGCTATTTTGCCATCATCAGATCATAAAACGGCCCATTGTCATTATTTTAGTTATTTGATCCTTGAATTTGATAGATGACATGACCGGCCAGAAGCACCCTTGTGTGTGCGGGAAATGCAGGCCTGGCGGAAGGTTGTCTCAAAAAAATGGGAATGATGTTTTGATAATTTTGCATTGTACAAAATGTTGAGATAAACAACTACCTAATTCGTACCAGTTTAAAAAGACAAAAAAATGGGCAGGTGACCTATCTTGGAGATTCGCCAGGGCTGTTTTAAGCAAATTAACCAAAATTGGTGGTTTGTTGTTCCAATTATGGTGATTTCATGCTAATTCTCAAAAATAAAAATAATCAGCTGATCTGAAGATTTCATGAAATATTGAATAAATATGTTATATGTCAGTATTTTACGGTAGAAACTCTTAAAAAAGGGGATCAGGATAGGATTGGGAAGAACACCGTAATTGGTGAAACTGCATAGAGATTTCGAGGTCGATGAAGAAACAACACCCCTTCACATGTGCTTAAAATGAGTGACAAAGATCTGTTTTTCAGAGAGACTTCTCTGACCTTGAGCGAAAACCTGGATTTGGAATCTGCCGTTCCCAGCCTTCTGCAAGCACTTGGGCGCTATATCCCGGCTGACTCGATCGTATTTTACATACGAGAACCGGCCTTGAAATCCAGTCGCAGAGTCTTTGCCAGCGATACCAAGCTGGCAAATAAATATAATCTGATTATTTCGCTGTCTCAAGAAACCCGCAGTCTCTTGAAGAAAACCCCCCTGCCGGATTTCCGAATCATCAATCGACCGGAGTTGGACCCTGTTGGCGAGCACTTTACAAAAGTCGTTGGGAAAGAGTACTCCAATCTGGCCATGTACCTTTATAAAGGGGGAAAACGCTTTGGGAATGTCGTTTTAGGCGCTCCCGGGAGAGACAGATATACGGAGGCGGACCTGAAGCTGTTTTCCCTTTTGCAGGCTCCCTTTTCTCTGGCCCTGAATAACTATCTGCAATTTCAGGAGATCGAAAAACTGAAGAATATTCAGGACGAAGAGGTTACGCTGAAGAGTCCGAAAATCGAGGTCAATGATGTGATCGGTCACAATTTTGGGTTGTACAACGTGATGAATCTGGTTCGTCATGTTGCCCCGCTGGACAGTCCGGTACTGTTACTGGGAGAGACCGGAGCGGGAAAAGAGCTGATTGCGTCAACGATCCACAGCACCTCATCCCGGGCTGATGGACCCTTTATTCGTGTGAATTGCGGTGCGATTCCAGAGTCCGTCGTCGATAGTGAACTATTCGGTCATGAGAAAGGGGCTTTTACAGGGGCTGTAGGGCAGCGGTTAGGACGGTTTGAACGAGCAGATCAAGGCACCATTTTCCTTGATGAAATTGGAGAATTGAAACCGGATATTCAAGTCAAACTGCTGCGGGTGCTCCAGGACGGAGAAATTGAACGGGTGGGGGGGTCCCGGCAGATTAATCTGGATGTGCGGGTAATTGCAGCAACCCACCGTAATCTCGAGACTATGATTTCAGAAGATAAATTCCGCGAAGATCTCTGGTTCCGAATCAACGTTTTTCCCATCGTGATTCCGCCACTGCGGGCCCGAAAAGAGGACATCCCCGCCCTGGTGGATCATTTCATCGAAAAAAAATCCCAGGAGCTGAAGATTTATCCAGCGCCCAGGTTGGGCAAAAAGGCCATAGACCGGTTGATTGACTACAGCTGGCCGGGAAATGTTCGAGAACTGGAGAATGTCATTGAGCGGGAGATGATTCTCAACGATGGCCAGGCCTTGTCTTTTGACGCGTTTTCTCTCGCTTCAAAGGTTAAGGGCGTCTCCCAGTTCAAGCCGGACAAAAACGGTCCTCTGGAATTGGACGAGGTCATACGATTGCACATTCAACAAATACTCAGGCAGACGGATGGTCGTATCTACGGCTCCAGCGGAGCCGCCAAGCTGCTGGGGGTTCATCCTAACACACTGCGCAATCGCATGGACCGGTTACAAATCGACTATAAAAAAAGCAATAATTCAAGGAGATAGGCGAATAGCGCTGGAGTCGTCCCGCACCAACCTGCCACTGTTCACAGAGATAAGGTCAATGTCTCAGAGAATTATGTGCTCGCCAAAGGGGAAGCAGCGGAAAAATTGCTGAAAACCCCGGAGGAGAAAGCGGGGCATCAAATTCACGCCGCCATCTCATTTTGCGATGAGCACGACATGCACCTCTTTCTTCGTAAATGCCGGGCTGCGGCCGAAGCATTCGGCGATGCGGGGGATCGACCCCCTCTTTTCAATTAATCTTTTCTGATCCTGATAAATGACGCGAATTTCGGCTTACCGTTTTTTGTGAAACCGAAATATTTGAAGGTAACGAGCGCACCGATGTCAGGTGGCGCTCTTCTCAATGCGTTGGAAAAGCCTGTTCCGAGTTTAAAAACCACACCATTTTCAAGTTGAACCGTCAGGCTCCCCATCATATTTACCAGTTTCCCTTTTCCCGGATTAATTGAGATCACAGTTCCTTCCATATCGTCGGATATTTTTACTTTCAGAATGTAAGGAGATCTCCCTGTATGGTATTCCATGTCTGGATTCTTGATGATGACGCCCTCCCCCCCTTTCGATTTGATCTCTTTTAAAAACTGACTGAGGTGTTCTGCGTCTCGACATATGACCTGAGGGATGATCCTGATATAACTGTTTGGATTGGCTTTAAACCACTTTTTTGCTTTCTGGAGGCGGGCAGGAAAATCCCCGATGGCGTTTGGGACCTCAAAGATGTTGTAGGTCACTTTTTGCCAATCGTCCGTGGGAGTCTTGTCGAGAACAGTTGACTGGATAAATTCAAAACGATTCCCTTCGCTCCAGAGTTCTCCATCGAGTGCAAACGATGGGAAATTGTGCAGGAACCACTGGGGCGGATGAAGAGCTTTTCCTTTGCGGGTCAGAAGTCTCTTTCCGTTCCAATACCCTCTGATACCGTCTAACTTTTCGCTCATAAACCAATTTGCGATTTTCTCGCTGCCCCGATATCGTTTGGCTTTTTGCAGGGGCAACTCTTCAGAAAACGCAGCTGTAACTGAAAAAAGTACAGTCAGGGGAATGATAATACGGCACAACAGCTGTCTGATACGAAATAAAACTCCCATGATATCCTCCTTAATTAACAATCAGAACTGATCAACAATTCATCAGTTGATTAAGGGATCGTTAAAAAATAACTTCACTTAATCTGTTTGAAAAAGTCCCAAAAGCCGGACATTTTACAAACAGAACGTGAACTAATCTTTTAGCTGACCCAAAGAATAATAATCGATTTGAATGAACTTATGCTTCTGGAAATTTCGACGAAGAGGCAATTCTCTGCATCATCTTTTTTCCTGAATTTTCTAAAATTCCGGTTTTATGGAATAAGGTCTTAACGCTTTGCTAACTCGAAAATTCGTATTGTGGTACATCTGCTAAACTAGGGAGGATAATATGCTTCAGCCTCAATAGCGCTTCATCCGGCTGAATCAGGTCGGGTATTTGCACAACAGTCATCCCCGCTGCCACTGCCGCCTTCACCCCATTGCAAGAATCCTCAAATGCAATGCACCTGGTTGGTTTCGAAGATAATCTAGATGCCGTTTTCAGGTAGATTTCCGGGTCGGGCTTGCTTCGTGTAACCTGGTCACCACCCATAATAAATTCGAAATAGTCCAATATGCCAGAGTTATCGAGCTTCTTTTGTGCACGATCTGTGGCAGTCGAAGTTGCAACCGCCATTGGGATCTTAATTGACTCAATGTACCGCAATAATTCTTCAACGCCATCCTTAAGCGGAATTGGGTTTTCTGCGGTTACTCTTTCATACTCACCGTCCCAGGCTAAACTAAATTCCTCAAAATTGGCGATTCCCTGGAGACCATTTTTCAAGATGGACTCACCCATTTTCGAGTTCGTTCCGAGACACTGTTTGAAGAGCTCTGAAAGATCGCCTGTGTTAAATTTCAAACATGTGGTCTGAAATGTCTCCAATGCCAATCTCTCACTATCCAACAGAAGTCCATCCATATCGAATATGGCTGCCGCAAAATTTCGCATATCAAAGAAAAGTGTAGAATGTTTCAGGTTAAAACTGAATCCGTTTTTTCTCGGCATTGTCCGCTTGGGTTTTTTTTTGTATAGCAAAAACCCAAGCGGACAATGCTGATTTTTTCTATGTCGAATTAAAGAAAAAAGTCGTAACTTAATGTTATCTCTTGATATAAACAATAAAACAAATTTAATCAACAGTTTATTAAACAAGCAGGAATCAGAATTCTCCGGTTAGGTTTTTGCTAAACTAAAGGTAACTATTCACTACCTCTACTGAGCGAAGGGGGTCTCAGCTCCCTTCGCGGAGTGCAGGCTGAGTAGTTACAGCTAAAGCTGAATGAGAAATCCAGTTTCGAAGCATAGAGAATGGTGGCAAACCCTATTCTGTTTCTGCAGGGATTAACAGGGAAAGCGAGAGGGCTGTATAAAGTGAGGTGCGCAAAGGGCCGATCCTTGTGGCCAGGGACAGGAAAACCCCCGCCACTGGTATCGGCCTGGTCGCTACATGGGACTGAAAATCCCAATGGTTTCTGTAACGGTCTTCTCAGGCGTTCTTCTGGAGACTTTCGTGATAGGCCAGGTCCAGCTCCACCATGGTTTTGGCCGCCTGTTCATTCAGCTTTTGTTTGTAGATACCAAATATCGCACGGTCTTTGTTGAAGCTGCCGGCGAATTCCATAGCCTGCTGAACCGTTGCTTCGATACCGGGACAGGCCTTTTCTACGATAAAGGACTGTTCCAACTCCACAGCGCCAGCGTGCTTGCCCGTGAATAAAAGGTCCGGAAGTTTGAAGTCGGGTAGTTTGTGCTGCATCATGCTGAAAACACCTGGTTGAAAATCCATTTTCAGATCAATCTCCGGGAAGCAGAAAAACCCGCGTTCAGAATTCATGATTCGGTAATCGCAGGCGGTGGCCAAAAAGGCCCCGGCTCCAAAAGCATGTCCGTTAATCGCTGCTATGGTGGGAATTGGCATCAGCATCAGCTGGCTGTATACCTGGTTTAAATTTTTAAAAAAATCACGAACAGCCAGTGGATTTCCGTTGGCTATCTCACCTGTCATCCATTCCAGGTTGATTCCCTGGGACCAGTTTTTCTGGTCGGTCGAGGTGATGACCAGAGCGGTGCTGCTTTCATCCAGGGCTACCTTTTCCACAAGGGAATTCAAGGTCCGGGCAAATTCCAGGTCTTGAGTATTTTTACCATTGTTCATGCTGATCACGGCGACAGTGCCTTCCATTTCCAGTTTCAAAACATCCATATTTTTATCTCCCACAAATTCCAATTAATGACACTATTGATTTGGTAATCAACAAAAACAAACACTAAGCTTAAAACGGTTTCGTATCAACGATTCAGAGATGATAAGAAATCACCCTGCAGGTGTCAAGCTGTGAATATCGAATTTTCCGATTATTGGTTGAAAATTTTCTGATTCAATTCGAAATTCGGTTTGAGATCAATTTGGAAAAAACGATGCTCTTGAGAATATAAATTATTGAAATATAATACGTATAAAACATAGGGTTGACTTATATAAAAAGAAGTATATTATAAAATGTAGTTTGTGACAAAAAGTACTTTGTGATTATTTCCGGAGATGATGATGAACACAATAGAAGAAAACCAGATTGATAAATTACTTGATGATATCGCTTCAATCAAGGGTGTCATTGCTGATAACAAGCCGTTGATCAGGCAGATGTTGCTACCGATTCATTTTAGAATTATCACACTCCTTGCCGGTATCTCAATCATTGGCCTGTCTGCACTCTACTATTTTCTTTTGGATCAGTACGGTAGCTATGACCTGATTCCGTCATCCATGCGTAAGATTTCACTGGGGCTGGTCGTATTCGCCTATTTGACCGTTGTTGTCCTGAAAAGAGTGCTGTGGATAAAATCCCTGCAGAAGATTGACAGTTCCTATACCTTTGGGAAGCTTCTGAAGAGTATCTATTCCTATCAACTCTTGCATATCTGGACGCCTCTGATGATCGGCACGGTGTTGTTGAGTTTTTATTTTTACTATATTGAGCAGCCGAGATTCATTGTGACAGCGGTTGCTTTTGGTTTAGGCCTCGTTTACAACTCTATCGGCAGTCTGACACGCATAACCCAATATATGATTGTCGGATATTGGATGATCGTGTCGAGTGTGTTGCCATTGTTATTTGTCGATGTTTCAGCATTGATTTTCTTAGCCCTGTCTTTAGGGTGTCCAATGCTCATCTTTGTGTTAATCAGTGGGACATCTAAACAGGAACAGGAGTAACCCCTTGGCTGCTATTAATAAAATCATCCATGAGCCTGCCAGGTTACGAATTCTGACATTCCTGGTGACGAGCAATAAGGAGGCTGTCAGTTTCAATGAGCTGCAGAAAAAATTGGAATTCAGTTCGGGGAACCTTTCTCTGCAGCTGAAAAAACTTAGCTCCTCAGATTATATAAAAATTCATAAGACATTTAAAGATAACAAACCATTTACTACAGTCTCCCTGACACCAATGGGAAGCGAAGCGTTGAACCAATATGTTGATGAGATGAAAAAGCTCATCAGCAGTTTGAAGAAGTCTTAAGGCTTCTCTGGAGGATATGATGAACAAGTTTTTATTTGCCATGACAGTCTATTTTGAAACCGTGCCGGACCGCATGCGAAAAAAACGGTGGTTGGTCTGGATTGTGTTTATTGCGCTGACAGTATTTGCCGGGTTTGGACTACAACGGACAGAATTTGACATGACCCTGGAAGGCTGGTTTTCGGACAGCGATCCCATCAAAGTGGCTCTCGATGAATTCCATGCCGAGTTTGGGAGCGACGACGGTGTTTTCATTGTTTACAAACCTGCTGATGGGAATGTTTTTTCGGCAGCATCACTTAAAGCGGTACAGGGTATCCGTGAGGAACTGCTCAGTTTTCGCATGCGACTGAAGGAGGGTGAGACCTCCGCTCTGAAGCACATCGTCCGCATCAACACCCTGGTTAATGCTTCGGTTTTAACGGTTGAGGATGATTCGCTTGTCTCCAGACAGCTGGTCGGCAAGCGAATTCCGCAATCCCAACAGGAGGTTGAGCAGATCCGGACCACTGCCAATGCGCAGAAAAACTTTCCGCTGCTTTATTTTTCCAAAGATGAGCAGTACGGCGGGATCTTTATCGAAACCGATTTTGGTACTGTGCCCCTGGACAGTGAAGAGAGCAGTGCAGAAGAGGGGGAGGAGGATGAATTCGGTGAAGAGATGGAAGAAGATGAGGCGGTCATAGCGGATGGTAGTGTCGTCGTCGAACGTCCCCGTTTTAAAAGTACTGACATGAACGAATACCTGGACCTGATGGATGCAATCAATGAAGTCTTGCACAAACAGGAGTACGCGGGTCATTTGACATACTATCCCATTGGTAATGCGCCGATGATGGCTTATGGCATGGAGATCATGAATGAAATGGGACCCATGTATATGTCGATGATCCTGATCATGATGGTTCTCCTCTGGCTCCTTTTTCGCTCCCTCAGCGCTGTGGTCTGGCCTATCAGCATTGTTGTGCTGAGTACAGTCTGGGTAGTGGGGTTCACAGGTTGGCTCGGAATTACGATCACGACTTTTCTGATGTTGACCGTGATGTTGATTCTGGCGGTGGGCACGGCAGATGCAGTCCATATTATTTCCGGATATCTTTTTGCCAGGAACAATGGTGATAGTCACGGGTTGGCCCTGCATTTTGCGTATAAAAAATCTGCTTTGGCCTGCCTGTTGGCTACATTGACCACCATGATGGGGATGCTGTCGCTGACATTTACGCCGATTATGCACATTAGGGTGTGGGGGTTCATGTCAGCTGTTGGCGTTGTGCTGGCATTGGTTTTTACGATCTATCTGTTGCCGTTGATGCTGGATCTCTGGTCACCCACAACGGAAAAAGTAAATTCGCTAACTGAACCTAAAAACAAAACCAACAGACTGTTACAAGTCTTGTTGTTGATAACAGCACCGTTCAGGTGGTTGGGAAGGATGGTTGGAAGACTGATTCCCGATTTGTCATTTTACCTACAAAAGCTGCTGGACCAGATAATCCCCATCGTTGAAAAAAGTCCTGCAGCCTTTGCCGGGCTATTCTTAGCTATATTTGGGGTCTGTCTTTATGGAGCAACACTGGTTGTAGTGGATTCCAATTTGATCGAGCAGTTCAAGGAGGGTACTCTCATCCGTAAGACATATGAAATCGTAGATAGGAACATGATGGGATCCCAGAATATGGAGGTCTTTGTGGACATGGGGCGAGAGAATGCATTTCAGGATCCGGCTGTGCTGAAAACGATGGACAGGCTCCAGGAAACATTGGCCACCAAATACAGCCATCTGGTGGTCAGAACCTCATCCCTGGCGGATGTGGTAAAAGACTCCTACAAGACGCTGAACGAAGGACGCAAGGAGATGTACATCATTCCGAAAGAGCCTACTATGCTGGCCCAGACCCTGTTTCTCTTTAACAATGCCAACCCTGAAGATCGTAGAAAACTGGTGTCTGACGACTATCGCAAATCCCATATCACCGTTCAGTTGTACAATTCAGGGTCCTATGAGTACACTCGCGTATTTGACAGGATGCAAGGGGATATTGATCAGGCTTTTATAGGTTTGAAGACGGATTATCCTGAGATGGACATCTCCATTACCGGTGGTCTGGCCTTGATGATGGAGTTGTCTGACTATATCACTTTGTCCCAGGCAAAAAGTCTGGGGCTGGCCATTGTGGTCATCAGTATTATTCTGATTTTTGTATTTGGGTCTTACCGGGCAGGTTTGATCTCCATCATTCCCAATCTGATTCCGGCAACTTTAACCTTTGGTTTGCTGGGGCTGTTTTCCATACCACTGGATGCGGACACTATGGTCATCGCACCAGTAATCATTGGTGTAGCAGTGGATGATACGATCCATTTCATCACTCACTACCGGGGTGAGGTCCTGCGTGATGGTGACATAACCAGAGCTTTGAAGGACACCATCAAGGAGGTAGGGCAGGCGATCACCTTTACCTCCCTGATCCTGGGTCTGGGATTCAGCGTGATGGCTTTTTCAAACCACATGGGCACATCCAACATGGGTCGTTTTGGAACATTGGCGATCTTTATGGCACTGCTCTGTGATCTGTTTCTGCTGCCAGCCATGATCCTGATTTTCAAACCCCGTTTTATTCCAAAAAATGCGACGGCTCCTGTTAATCAACCTGTGAACTGAACAGTTTAACCTGATAAAAAAATGAAAACAAAATTGATCACACTGCTGTCCGCTCTACTATTTCTGATGGGCGGTCTGTCACTTCCAGTGGCGGGACAAACCGCCCGGGACATCATGCTGAAAGTCGAAAAAGTGACTCAGGAGTCTTCAACCTCTGCCATCCAGAAGATGAAACTCTCTACCTGTAAATACGGGAAAAAGAAGAAGAAAATCGTCTGCATTGAAAAACCACGGGTCAAGGTGATTGAAAGCATTCAAAAGGACATGGGTCCTTCCGGCAAGGATACCTATGGGGTTTCCATCATTCTCGAACCGATTGGGGAAAAGGGAATTGGCATGCTGAGCTACGACTATGATGCCGCTGATAAAGATGCGGACACCTGGCTTTATCTCTCTGCTCTGGGGAAAGTCAAGCGGATGATCTCCAGCAGCGAAGACAGCGACGAGAGCGGCAGCTTTTTCGGGACTGAATTTTCGGTTGAAGACATGGAATCCAGCAAGATCGATGATTACAAATACAAAATGATCAAACAGACAAGCTACCGGAAACGACCGGTCTGGATTGTCGAATCGGTGCCAACGCCACAGAGGATGCGAAAAACAAGGTACGGCAAAGTTGTCACCTGGGTCGACAGGGAGCGTTTTATCGTTTTGAAAGTCCATCTGTACAATCGGCATGGTAAGCCGCACAAACGTTTATCCATGAGGGATATCAAGCTGATTGATAATGTCTGGGTTGCTAGGAAAATGAGCATGAACAATCTCATCTCAAGGAGGGTGACCCACATGCGGCTCTATGCCATTGCCTTTAACATCGATGTGCCGGATGCCTTTCTGACACAAAGAACGCTGACGGATTTTGCCTTCCGTGAAAGGGAGCTGGGCAAACTACGCAAACATATTAAGTGAAACACTTTAAAGCCTGGCAAAAAAGTGTCGTCTGCCAGGCTGGATTTATAAGGTGGATTCAGCTGGTTCTGCCAGGTATCACAAATTATCGACCTTCAATAAGCAAAATGATGTGGTTTTATCTCTCCTCAAAAGAAAAAAAATGACCTCTCTGAATAACACCATTATGGGAACGGCAGTCACAAATCTTACGCGACTGGATTTTCCAAGAAAGTACGGTGCAATAGAGCTGGATCGATTGATCATGAATTCAGGGGGTGCCTTTCCGTTGGTGATGGTTAACCTGGTATTGGGGGCTGTAACCTGCGCTGGAAAACTCAGCCTGGTAGTAGAATATGCAGAAGAAAAAATGGATACAAAAACTGCGGAAAAAATAAAAGAAATTGCAATAGAATTCATGACGAACTAATTAGACAGGAAACTGTTATCAACTCCATTGAAGACACGAATCGATTAAATCAATGAAACAGCTTATTTTATTAGGGTTTTTCCTGGTTCTCTGCAGCCCGGTGTTTGCCTTGGACAGTGCCGATGCCGGCAAATCGGAGTCGGAGATTTCTGAAGCAGCCGCTAGTTTTGATTCAGAAGAGCAATTCGATGAAAATGATGAATTCGGTGAGGAAAGTGAATTCGGGGAAGAGGCCGACCTGGGACAAAAGGAGATGTCGCTGGTTTCTCAGCTTCTTTCACCGGCCCGGTTCACTTTAACCCATGGGGTATCATACAAGACTGTGGAACCGATAAAAATCATGAACAATCGCTCTTCTCTGCGGTTGGAATACGCCAAACTCTTTGGTGACACCTTTTTTGTGCAGGTGGATACCAAGGTAAATGTCTATTGGGGCGACGATCATCGGTCCAGGGAAGAGGATCTGCGGTTGGAGACCAATACCCGTGAAGCCTTTCTGCAGATGAGTTTCGGCAATACCAGTTTTAAGCTGGGACGACAGATCCTGATCTGGGGCGAGTCTGACGGGGGTGCGATCACCGATGTGATCAGCCCCAGAGATTATTCAGAACTGTTTTTTATTCCACTGGAGGAGTCTCGTATCGGTCAGCCCTTGCTGGTGATTGATCAGTTTACGGATATTGGAGACTGGAGTTTGTTTTATATTCCTGAGCCGGAGTTTAACCAGTATCCCGCAGAGGGCACTGGATACTATTACGATCCCCTTGCCGGGCAAGCGGAACTCCTGACAGACTCTTACAAGCAGAGCAAGGCCGAATATGGTTTGCGCTGGAAGAAAACCTTTGGTAAGAGTGATGTGGCGCTGATGGGCGCCAACCTGCTGGAAAATGATTATGTCTACCGCCTGGATGGATTCTCCCTCACCAGCGGTAAAAGTCTCTTCACCAAAACCAGGCAGAGATTTTCCATGGTAGGACTGGCCTTCAACTACGCCAGAGGCAATTTTCTCTATAAAGGTGAGATCGCTCAAAAATCCGACCGCTCATTTAATGATGCGTCTTACCAGATCATCAAAAAAAATGTACGGGATACAGCAATCGGGTTCGAATATACCTCCGGCAGCTCGTACACCCTGAGCCTTGAGGCGGTCAACAGCCATGTTGGGGATTGGGAAGATACGTTACAGGGGACACCCGAGAACACAGATTCAATTGTATTTGTCTGGAGCAAGGACTTTTTTAACGATGATCTCTCATTCAGCTGGATGAGCAGTTACAGCACCCCATATGAAAGCGTGTTCCACAGCCTGAGAACTTCCTATAAATTGAATGATAATGTCACCTTTGAATTTGATGCCTTTCACCCGGACATCCGCTCCAGTGGTGGGGCATACTGGATTTATAGAGATCAAAAACAATTGGCCCTCAGAGCCCTGCTTCAGTTTTAGGTTTCATCGGGTGGCATTTTAATTCGTGAATCCTGGCGCCGGCCTAAAAGCATTGTAACTATTCAGCACGCGCCCCGGTTCTGGCAATGGGGAGCATTGATACGGGTGCTGTCCCCTTGAAACAGAGCTGAAAAATATTTTGCTGAAACCATTCGCTATCGACAAAAGGTTGTAGAGAGTGCTAAATTTTAGGCGGACATAGCAGACTGAGAATTGCAGGCAATGAAACAGAAATAGTTATATGTAAAATTGAAATGAATGATATATCTGAACAACAGTTTGAGATCAGCGGGGAGTATATTGAACTGATTAAATTGCTGAAAGCGACCGGAATCTGCCAGACAGGTGGACATGCCAAAATAGTTGTCACCGACGGCGAAGTGAAATTGAATGGTGAACAGGAAACACGGAAAAAAAGGAAAATCAGGAAAGGAGATTGTGTCGAATTTGAAAACCACCGGATAAAGGTTGTTTAACTTTTAAAACAGGTCAGATAAAAAGCTCTCTGGTACTAGTGACAGTAGGCTAATTCAAAGGGGAAAAATGGACGATCGTTTGTACCAGCAGGCAAAACAGCTTATTTGTGAAACTTTGGAGGTTGGCGCAGAGGAGTTGCAGGATGCAACGCATTTTGTTGATGACCTGGGAATCGATTCAATTTTAATTATTGAGCTGAAGACCCTGTTCGAGGAGAAATATGATATCGCCATTGATAAGGAGGATCTGAAAGATCTCAATAGCCTGAACGATATTATGACCTATTTGACCGAACGGAACGTGCCTGCGTTGGTTTAGGTTAAATCATGCGAATTTCAAAGAGTGTCTCACTGCAAACACAATTTCGAATTGAGCAGGCCCTTTTTAAGGGGTTATTCTTTTTCTGCCGCTCGATCCCCGCCAGTTGGGTTCTTGGGGTTGGAAAAGGGATCGGTACTCTTGCCTGGAAACTCAAAGCAAGGCGGAAGGTGGTCTTAAAAAACCTGAGCCTGGCGTTTAAGGAAAAATACGGCAAAAAGGAAACAGCAGAAATTGCTCTGAAATGCTATCAGCATTTTGGGCGTGAAATGATGCGGGTTCTGATCCTTGATCAGGAAGCAAAAAAGCCCATGGAGAGCTGGATTGATATTGAGGGGTTGGATCTGCTTCAGAATCGCGAGCAAAAAGGAGGCATCCTGGTTGGGGGACACATCGGGTGCTGGGAGATTGCCAATTTTGTATTGCCGAAATTGGGAGAAGAGGTCACGGTTTTCACCGGAACACATGCGAACAAACTGGCCGACAAATGGCTCAATGAGATCAGATCCAAGGCTGGGACCATCACCGCAGGCGCCGGGGACGACCGGACCGAGTTGTTTGCGACTGCAAAAAAAAGCCTGGTCGCCATCGTGGGCGATCAATCCCCACCCAAAGCGCCCATTATGATCAGCTTCTTTGACCGACCGACTGATGCTGCCCAGGGACCCGCCCTGCTTTCCCTGTTAAATAAGGTTGATTTTTTCTATTTCTCCTGTCTCAAAAATGGCGACCGTATGAAAGTCAGGATTCAGAAGGTGGAATTTGAGAAGGCCGAGACTCGCAAAGAGAGTGTCAAGAGGCTGACTCAGGCTTATTTCGCTGTCTTAGAGGGGGAAATCAGGAAGCATCCGGAACAGTACTTCTGGATGCACAAGCGTTGGAAGCACAGTCCGGATGTGAATTACGGGGAGATGGATGCCCTATTTTGACGGGATTGCCAGGATCCCTCCATAGGGCCATTGCACTTGATCTTCAACTGCTGGATAGACCTCAAATCTTTCAAAACCGGCTCTTTTTAAAGAAAGCTCCCATTCTCCCAACGTTAGATAGCCGATATTTTCCCGAAACCCCGGTTCCAATCTGGCTTTGTTGTAACTTTGAAAGGTGGACTGCAGGTACTCAAACAGAAAGAAGTGTCTGGGTTCAGTCCTGAAAGCCATGGTGAAAACCAGAAAACCGTCCGGTTTCAAGATCCTGTTGAACAGTTTGAGGGTTTTATCCAGGTCGACCACATCGTAGAGCACGTGTTCCAGAATGATCACATCGAGGGAAGCGTCCCGGGTGAAAGAACTGCCATTCAAAGTGAGACTGTCCAGATTGGCGGTCTTGAAGACAAATCGATCAAAAATCGAACCTGGAAGTTGATCTCTGAGAACTTCCCTGCCCATTTTAATCAGGCTTAAGCTGATATCAGTGAAATAGTATTGGTCGATTTTTTCCAGTACCGACATAAAATCCGGATCACCCAATCCATCCCTGAGGATCGACCCGATCCCGGCTCCCCCTTCAAACACAGTGATGGCTTTACCCGAGGCCGCTTTTTCGCCCAAAGCTCTTAAAACCAGCTGATGGCAAGGTTGTTTGACTCTGGCATTTAACATCAGGTCCTCCCAGAGTTTCATGGCCTGCCGGAAGTTATCGTTTGCCAGTGTCAGTAACGCATCCTCGCCCTTAAAAAGTACTTGATCGGCTACATCCCTGATGTTCCTTAAAATTCCAAAGAAATTCCGTTTATCCGGGTTTTGATCCAGGAAAAGGTTCAGTTGTGCATCACCCGGGTCCTCATCTTCTATCGGTTGCACCATCGAGAGGAGGCCATTGTCCGTGATAACCAGATCCCCTGTATCCAGAAAGTACTCAATCATTTTTCGCGTAAAATGAAAGGCTGTCAGGGAAGGATGAAAATCTAGGTCAGTTATTTCCTGATAGGATTTCGCTTCAATTAAGCCGGTTTTTACAAAATGCCAGTTAAATATCTGCTTCACAATAATGGAGACATATTGACGGTAGGTCTCAATCTCCCTGGTAAATTCATCATTGTAAACGTCAAATAAATTAATTCCAGTTATACTTTCTGCCATGGGCTTTTCCAGTTATTCATTCAGTGGTTTTTTTAAACCTATCAATAACTGAAATTGCGAATTCCGTATAGAGAAAGTATACCCGAAAAAAAGTTCGATGAACGAATGACAAAGGGTCTGCAGAGACGGGTTAAACACAACGGGATCCCTCGCTCCAGGCGC
>Ga0209042_1001131_pt1 | contig 21858 bp, 18 predicted proteins | sample SaaInlV_200m_DNA_6_FD_184649 | JGI IMG/M metagenome (GOLD analysis project Ga0209042, IMG submission 184649) | Marine microbial communities from expanding oxygen minimum zones in the Saanich Inlet - SI037_S2LV_200m_DNA (SPAdes) (version 2) | ecosystem: Environmental > Aquatic > Marine >...
GGCAGGGCGTGGATTCTGTGCGATGATCCGTCCTCGTCCTTCAGTTGCGCCGTCATGCAGTTCGCTCCTCCGATGCCCACGTACGCGCCTGGCAAGCATCCGTCCGCTGTGGTTGCTGCTGACGCTGACGTACACGCTTCGGCCCACGTTGGGCCGTGTGCTGTGATCGAGTCCGGAGCTGCTATCGGTGAGAACTCCGTGATCGGGGCGGGCGTGTTTGTGGGAGAAAATGCGCGGCTTGGTGGCGATTGCTTCATTCATCCGAATGTGACCATACGCGAGTGGTGTGTCCTGGGGGAGCGTGTCATCGTCCACTCAGGGACTACGATCGGGAGCGATGGCTTTGGTTTCATCCCCGGCGCTTCCGGGCATGAGAAAGTTCCGCAGGTCGGTATCGTCCAGATCGATGACGACGTTGAGGTCGGGGCCCAGGTCGCGATTGACCGGGCACGCTTCGGCAGGACATGGATACAGCGTGGGGTGAAGATAGACAATTTGGTCCAGATTGCCCACAATGTGGTGATCGGTGAACATTGCTTCATCGTGGCCCAAGTGGGTGTTTCAGGGAGCTCGAACGTTGGCCGCGGCGCCATTCTCGCCGGTCAAGTCGGCGTTGCCGGCCACCTCGAAATCGGCCCCGGTGCGGTGATCATGGGGCAGTCAGGAGTCACCCGGGATGTTCCCGCCGGAGCTACCCTGTTCGGGACCCCGGCGATCTCTCGGAAAGAGTTTGCCCGTGAGAAGATGCTGCTGCACCAATGCGGTGACTTGCGGCAGTCCGTCAAAGCACTGAAACGTGAATTGGCCGAGATAAGAGCAGCGATGGACCTTGCGTCGGAGACCTGACGTCGGTTTGAGCCGGAGATGGTAGTGTGGTCACTGTTCGGGCAATGACACTCCTCCGCCTTGCCCGCCAGGTCGCGATGCCGGAAGTCTGTCCGTGCTGCCTTGCCCGGCAGCCCCTCGGCGATCCGGATTGCTCCGGGCTGTGCTCCGAGTGTCGCGCCCAGTGCGGCGAGTTCACCGGTCGCCGATGCTCGGGCTGCGGCGGTGCCCTGGATGGTGTTCTTGCGACCTGCAGTGACTGTCTGCAGGCGCCGGAGAGACCTTGGCAGAATGCCGTGTCCGTTTTCCCCTTCGGGGGGAAGGTTCGAGAACTTGTGCACCGCTTCAAGTACCGTCGGCACACTTATCTGGCGCGGTTCTTCGCGGAGCGGATGCTGCTCAATTGGGACCGCCATGGAGGCGGTGCCCCTGACGTTGTCACGCCCGTGCCTCTGCACTGGTTTAAGCAGGTGTGTCGCGGGTATAACCAAGCTGAACTGCTTGCAGAGCAGATCAGCAACGCGCTCCGGGTTCCATGCGTAAGTCCCGTGCGCCGCTCTCGCTGGACCGCCCAGCAGGCGATGCTTGACTTCGGGGCCCGGCAGGATAACATGAAAAACGCTTTCGTTCTCACAGAGCCGCAAGGTCTTTCGGGGCGTCACGTGCTGGTTGTCGACGACGTTATGACAACTGGTGCGACCGTGGCCGATTTCACCCGGACACTGCTGAGTGCAGAGCCAAACGCCGTCAGTGTTCTGACCGCAGCAAGGGGGTAAGCAACATGCCTCTTTTCGGACGCAAACCGAAGTATTCCACCGTGCCTCCCACACCTCGCCGGGAGATCTCAACTCCTTCCTCGCTCAAGTGCAAGGGGTGCGGGTCGGTCATTTATGTGACCAAGCTTGGCCAGAACCATCACGTCTGCTACGCCTGCGGACACCACTACCCGATGACGGCTGAACGGCGCATCGGCCTCTTGACCGACCCCGGCAGTTTCCAGGAGATTGCCGCTGGTCTCAAGGCCCGTGATGTGCTCAATTTTGGGGGAGACGGAGCCTACGCTGCGAAGCTGGTCTCCTCTCGCGAGAAAACGAAGATGGTCGATGCTGTCGTCTGCGGCGAAGGGAAGCTCGATGGACGCCCCCTCGCCTTGGGCGTCATGGACTTCCGTTTCATGGGGGCAAGCATGGGATCCGTGGTGGGCGAGAAGATCACTCGCCTCACCGAGCAGGCAACGGCGAACGGTCTGGCGTTGGTCGTGGTCACGGCCAGCGGCGGTGCCAGGATGCAGGAGGGCATGCTCAGCCTGATGCAGATGGCGAAGACGTCGGGAGCCCTGGCCCGGCACGCCGATGCCGGCTTGCCCTATATCGTGATCTTGACACACCCGACCACCGCAGGGGTCACCGCGAGTTATGCATCGCTCGGCGATGTCATTGTCGCCGAACCGCATGCTCTCGTCGGTTTTGCCGGAGCACGCGTTATCAAGAACACCACGCAGTCGGAGCTCCCTCCCGGTTTCCAGACGGCCGAATTCCTGATGGAACGCGGCTTTATCGATCGCGTGATTCCACGCGCCGATCTGCGCCGTGAACTGTCCCTTCTGCTCGAGTATTTTTCAGGAAGCCTTCGTTGCGGATCGAGCTCCTGAAGGCTATAGTTGGAGCTGCCGTTACTGTCCTGTTTCGGGACCTGTGCGGCAGGAACGCCGTGAACCGGGTCAGATGGGGAACCAAGCAGCCCTAAGCGGCGAACCTGGGCGCTGTAGGACCACCTGAGGCAGGCAGTAGCGGCTCTCTTGCCCTCCTTCTGCTCGACACGCTCCCGCTCAGTGACCCACCACCGGTGATGTCCTTTGCGGCTTGGCTCGCAGAACCCAACGGTCAGGATAGGTGTCGGCTACATGACATACCAAGTACTTGCCCGAAAATGGCGCCCTCAGACGTTTGCCGACATCGTCGGGCAGGAACACATCAGCCGTACCCTTCAGAATGCCATCGCGACGCAACGCGTTGGCCATGCTTACCTGTTCGTCGGACCACGCGGGATTGGGAAGACCACCAGCGCCCGTGTCTTCGCAAAGGCACTCAACTGTGAGGCCGGCATCGTCAAGGAGCCGTGCTGTGACTGTCAGTCCTGCCGTGAGATCGCCGCCGGCTCCTCCCTCGATGTCGTAGAGATCGATGGCGCGTCGCACAACCGCGTTGAGCATATCAGAGACATCCGCGAGAACGTGCAGTACACCCCCAGTCGGAGTCGCTACAAGATCTACATCATTGATGAAGTGCACATGCTGACAACCGCAGCATGGAACGCGTTGCTCAAGACCCTCGAAGAACCCCCGCCTCACGTAAAATTCCTGTTCGCAACGACCGAGCCGCATAAGGTCCTGCCAACCATTGTTTCCCGTTGTCAGCGTTTCGACCTGAAGCGCATCCCTGTTCCCCTGATCATGGGGCGGCTCCAGCAGATTGCTGAGCACGAGAACGTCTTTATCGAGGACCGAGCACTTGCCGCGATTGCCCGGGCCGCTGACGGCGGGATGCGGGATGCCCAGTCAATTTTCGACCAGATGATTGCCTTTTGCGGAGGGATGTCGACTGAGGAGAAGATCCTTGAGAACGACGTCATTGATGTGTTTGGACTGGCATCGGGGGCAGAACTGCGCGAACTGGCCATGGGGTTGGTGGTCAACGACATGGACCGAGCGTTGCGGGTCGTCCAGGCTCTAGCCGATCACGGACGCGATCTGGAGAGGCTCTTTGGCGATCTCGTTGGCTTCATGCGCAATGCCATGATCTGCTCATTCTGCCGAGATCCCGGCAGCATGCTTGAGGTGAGCGACAGCGAACTTGACGATTTGCGTCAGATAACGGAAGCGGGTGACCCCGCGCGAATCCAGCGACTTCTGCAGGAACTTGTAACTCAGGAGTGGTCCTTCCGGGCTGCCTTGAACAAGCGCGTTCATCTGGAGGCCACCCTGGCCCGTGTCATGATGGATGTACACAGCGTTCAGATTGACGACATCGTCAACCGGCTCAATCAGCTACGTGGATCCGGTGAGATACCGGCGATCCCGATTGCTCCGTCTGCGATGACGGCCAGTCCTCTCGCCCCGGCTCCCTCCGCCCCTGTGCCGCGCTCTGCGCCTCCATCTTCCACCGTGCCGGCCGCCGTTGATCCAGGTCCCTCGCCTGCCTCGGCTGGGCCTTCTCTCACCGGCTCTGCCTCCCCGCAGGAGCCGGAAGTGTCCGTCGCGATCGAGCACCCGGCCGTTGTTCAGTGCGCTCCTCCAGCCCCAGTGGCGGAAGCGCCCCGCACAGACCCGCCTCCTCCCTCGAGTCCCGCCCCCGTTCAGGTGGCGTCGGTCTCAGAACCCGCCCCGGAATGCCAAGTACCCGTGGTTGACGACACCCCCGCTGGTTCACCCGTTTCCAGCGCTCCGAGCGTTCCTCCGTGGGATACAGATGCTCCCGTATCCTCAAGTGATCCCGCGGTAGCCGAACCGGCCGAACCGTCAGGTACGGCCGTCCAGGAGGGGGCTGAGACTCGGAAGGAGGCCGTCCCTTCGTCCGTCCCTCCAACTGCGGAACCAGGCACCCCGGAAGGGCAACTCCCTGAACTCCTGACTCCGGAGCAGACGGCCAGGTCCCAGGGAACAGAGCCGGCCCCGCAGGAGGACGCCGATGCCGTGTCGCTGGCAGATGAGGGGGGGGCTGTAGAGCTCGTAAAGCCCCTCTCGGCGGCACCGGAGCCGGAAAACGCCTCCCAACCCCGGGTCGAGTCGCCCGAGCCCGTTTCAGCCCCTCCTGCGGCTCTGGAGCCCGTGCCAGCGCCCCGCCAGGCGGCAGCAACTCCCGAGACGCGTATGCCACTACGGGAACTGGGCAATCAGGGCGACGTTCCGACGGATGCCCCAGAGGAGTCGGAGGGGGATCCGGCCAGGCTCTGGCATCAGCTCGTGGCCGAGGTTGACAAGGCTCCCGGCCACCATCAGCTCAAGCTTTACATGCAGGAGCTGATTCCTGTCTCATTCATGCGGGGCCTCCTGCAGGTCGCCTACGACGAAGATGTTCCCGAAGCGCATGCCCAGAAGCTCCTGGAACCGGCTGCGACCGAGATCCTGAACCGGTGCTTCCAGCGCGTCTCACCCGTCCCGCATGGGCGTGTGATGATCAAACGGTGGATTGATTCGGTCTCAAACGAGGAGCAGCGGAAACAGCTGCGGTCCACCCCGGAGCTGCGAGCCAAGATCGAGCAGAATCCCTTCGTCAAGGAGGTCTGCACGCTTTTCAGCGGCACCGTGGTGGATGTTCGAGGGTAGGTGCAGACGAGCGGAGGCCTCCGCCGAAGATCCAGCAGTCATATCGGAGGGTGTAACTGCCCCCAGATGTCTGGAGTGCCGGTTCTCCGTAACCGGCTTGGCCGCATACGGAGATGCGGCACCCCCAACGCGGTGTTGCGACCAACAGTTCCGTGTTCAGAAATGGTGTGTTTACACACGAGTGACGTGTTGTGGCCATGAATCAGATTTACCCGAAAGCCTTGGTGGAGATAACTGACACGCTTTGCCGGTTGCCGGGAATCGGGCGTCGAACGGCCCAGAGACTGGCGCTTTCCCTCTTGGAGTGGTCTCCGGAAGAGCTCCGACGCTTCGGAGAGCAGTTGAGCGTCTTGTTGACCAAAGTCGTGTTCTGCGAAGTCTGCGGTAATCTCAGTGACCACTCGACGTGCTGGATCTGTGAAGCGCCTGAACGGGATCGCACCGCGGTTTGCGTCGTCGAGCACGCATCGCAAATCGCCGTGATCGAGGCCTGTCGTAGTTACAACGGTGTCTACCACGTGCTGGGCGGACGCTTGGTCCCTCTCGAAGGGAAGGGCCCCGAAGACTTGCGTCTGGAGGAACTGTCTGCGCGTTTGGCTGGCGGCACCGTGCATGAACTCATCCTGGCCACCAGTCCGGATGTCGAAGGTGAGGCCACGGCACACTACATCGCGTCCGAATTCGCTCGCCCCGGACTCACGATCAGCCGAATCGCCGCTGGTGTCCCCGTCGGGGCTGACCTGAGCTATGCCGATTCCGCAACCATGGCTATGGCCATGGGAGGGCGACGCCCTCTAGAGGGAGGAGGGAGGCTCTGACGTGAGGAAAGGGCTCCTTCTCCTGGTGCGCGCCGCACTGACGGTCCTGCTGCTGTTTTTAAGCTTGGCACTGGTGCAGACTCTCCTTGTCCTTCCGGCCGGTGTATCCCTGTCACGTATGGCGTTCGCGGTGATCCTTGGCTTCAGTGCTGGGATTCTCCTCTTCACCTTCGGAGCCCGGTTCCTTGGGGTCTACGTGTTCGGTCACGAATTCACCCATTGGTTGGCAGCGAAGTTCTTTCTCCGCAAGACGGGGGCGATAAGGGTGAGCAGCACGTCGGGGAGCGTCGCCGTCGAGCGCCCGAACCTTCTCATCATTCTCTCCCCTTACGTCGTGCCGATCTACACCATGCTCTGGATCGGGCTCTATGGTGTTCTCCTACTGTGCTTTTCCGAGCCAAGGCCGTGGTTCCGGAGCTCGTTCCACGCGGGCGTGGGGCTCACCTATGCCTTCCATGTGGTGCGTACGGCACACGCGCTGTCAAGACAACAGCAGGATCTCAAGCTGTACGGAACGGCGTTCTCACTGTCGGTCATCCTGTGCTCGAATCTCATGCTTCTCCTCCTTGCATGGGGAGCCGCCGGTGGGCAGTCCGGTGAAGCGTGGAGGGTCCTTTGTCAGAGGGTGGGAGTACAGTGGCAGATCGTCCTGCTCGGATTCGGATGGGCCAAGGCAGCAATGCGGCTGAGTCAAAGCTGAGAACCGGGGAGAAGGGAGGGGGGGAAAAGGGCGGAGCCGGTTGCCTGCGCTGGGGTTATGGGGAGGAGGGGAGGGGAGGGAGTGGCGCAAGCAACCGACCCGCTCTCATGAGTCTGTAACTAGCAGTCAACATGCCATTCGCCCGTAACTGGGGCGAGAAACGCGATTTTCTGCCTGAAGGGCAATTGCAGGGCGAGCTCAGTCGTGCCCGGGATGGTGGCCCATCGGCGCCTGAGGCACAAACGGCCATCGCCGGTGTGTCCAGCTGGACAATATTGTCATTTTTGCAAAAACAAGAAGAATTCCTATTATTGACCCGCACGCTTTTCCCCGGGGCCAGGCAATTCGCTCAGCCTGAGCCATTCCCCTGCTCGTTGCGCGTACCAATCATCCATCCGGCTGGTAGTCGGTGAGCAGACTTGTCTCCTCAGCATACCGCTCCAGAGCCAGGTCGATCAGCCGTTCGACCAGTTGCGGGTAGGTCAGATCGGTCAACTGCCAAAGTCTTGGGTACATGCTGATTCGGGTGAATCCCGGGATCGTGTTGAGCTCATTCAGAATGATGTCGCCGGTCTCCGTGACGAAGAAGTCAACCCGAGCCATCCCCGCGCACCCCAAAGCACGGAATCCCCGAATGGCCTCCTCGCGAACCCTCTCGGTCAATTCTCCCCCCAACTGGGCCGGAGCGACCAGAATGGCGCCATCTTCGTCAACGTATTTGGCCGCGTAGGAGTAGAAGGCGTCTTTCGGGATCACTTCTCCGGGGACAGACGCTTCCGGGGAGCGATTCCCCAAGACCGCGACTTCAATCTCCCGCCCGGAAATGCCCTCTTCAACAAGCACTTTCGTGTCGAACAGGAAGGCCTCTGTAACGGCTGGTTCCAGTTCAGACAGGCTTTCTACCTTCGAAATGCCGACGGAAGACCCCAGTCGCGCGGGTTTGACGAACAGAGGCAGCCCCAAGTCAGCAACAACCGCGGCGGGAGACCAGGCTGCCAGGCTGTCGCGGGCGAGGACATGGGCTCTGGCGACGCGGATGCCATTCGCGTCGAGGAGGCTCTTGGCGATGTCCTTATCCATACAGTTAGCCGAGCTTGGCAGGTCACAGCCGACGTACGGAAGATGAGCCATCTTGAGTAAGCCCTGGATGGCTCCATCTTCACCGAACGTGCCGTGCAGAACAGGGAAGGCCACATCGACTGCAATCGGAGCTGCGCCTCGGTCTTGATGAACGAGCAGAGCTTCTCCTGCCTTACTCGTCAGGGCAACGGCGGGGCCTGGTTCCGTCAGGCAGATCGTCTCGGGGTCATCCGCGTTGCGGAGAAACGAATCCGGCTCGTAGAGGTGCCAGTCACCGTTCTTCCCAATCCCGACGAGAACGGGGAGGAAGCAGCTGCGGTCAACAGCAGCAATCACGTTTCGGGCCGATTGCAGGGACACCTCGTGCTCTGCTGACTGGCCTCCACAGATAATACAGAGGGTTCGCTTGCCCATGGCCTTATCTTTCTTCCAGGTTGTCGGGGCGGGTCCGCCGTTCCGCGAACGCCCGACACGCGTCCACGAAAGCGGAAAGGAGTCGGCCGTGGGGGGGCTCGTCCTGAATGCGCTCGGGATGCTCTTGCGCTCCGTGGAGTTCTGCTCGGAGGTCTCGCCCCCCCGTGAACAGGAGACCGTCTACCGCCGCCCGCACGGCATCCAGGGCGTTCGGTTCTTCCGCGGGCAAGACCGTCACCGGGTAGCCCTCCGCCCGCAGAACCGCTCGCGCATAGTTCTGCCTCGTCAGCACGTCGCCCGAGGCGTCTTGAGCTGCGGGGATATCCCCGGTTACGCCGATGATGGGGCGGCGAGTCACTTGACTCTCTGGCTCAGGTCGAGAAGGGCCTTCATTACGCCATAGTGATCAAAGCTGACGCCGTTGACGCCGAAGCTGTCATGCAGCTCACAATAGAGATCGTAGAGTTCATCATAGATGACAACGTTCTCCGGGATGGGCCGGTAGGCCGTGTCCCTAAACGTGCACACTGCCGCCTGTGCGCTCGCAACGTCGCCGTGTCCGCCCGCATCTGCACCGGCGGCTACAGAGGCCATGATGGCAGCTCCCAGGGCACAGGTCTGTGAGGATCCCGATATCACCATCGGGCGATTGAGAACGTCAGCATAGACCTGCATGAGGAATGGGTTCTTCTCGGCGATACCTCCACAGTTGACCACTTCCTGGACGTCCACATCGTACTCACTCAACCGGTCCAGGATCTTCCGGGCTCCAAAGGCTGTTCCCTCGATCAGAGCCCGGTAAATCTCGTGCCGTTTCGTGTGGAGTGTGTGACCGATCAGCAGGCCCGTAAGCCGCGCGTCGACCAGAACCGTCCGGTTCCCGTTGTTCCAATCCAGCGCCAGAAGCCCGCTTTCGCCGGGGCGCAGGCATGCGGCCGACTCGGTGAGGGCGGCGTGGAGGCCGGGATCCCCTTCACAGACGTCGGTCACAAACCAGTTGAAGATGTCACCCACCGCAGACTGCCCGGCCTCGATTCCGTAGTGTCCGGGCAGGACAGAGCCGTTCACGATCCCGCATACGCCGGGAATGTCAGGCAGGACGGTACTGCTCGGGGCGACGAGAATGTCGCAGGTTGATGTCCCCAGAATCTTGACCATACGGCCCTCTGAAACGCCGGCTCCCACTGCACCCAGGTGCGCGTCGAACGCCCCCACCGCAATCGGTGTGCCGACGGGGAGACACAGTTTTTCCGCATACTCAGGACAAAGCTTCCCCGCCACCTCGTCAGACGCAAACGCCTTCTGTGGCAAGTTCGCCCGGGCCATCCCGAGGGCTGGATCCAACAGCGTGAGGAACTCCGCATCAGGCAACCCACCCCACTCCTCGCAGTACATGGCTTTGTGGCCAGCCGGGCACACACCGCATTTCACCTCTGAGACATCGCGGATCCCTCCGAGCACGACAGGGATGAAATCCGCGAACTCCAACCAGGTGTACGCCGCCTCGAAGACGCTTCGGTCCACGTTCAGACAGTGCCAAAGCTTGGAGAAAAACCACTCCGAAGAGTACGTGCCTCCGCACTTGGCCAGATAGTGAGGGCGCTGCTTTGCGGCGGCTGCGGTAATCGCTTCTGCCTCAGCCATGCCGGAGTGGTCTTTCCACATCCAGGCCATGGCGTTGAGATTGCCGGCAAACTCGGGTGAGGCGGCAAGAGGGACCAGGTCCCGGTCAACCGGGATCGGCGTAGAACCCGTCGTGTCAACGCCGATGCCGATCACGTTCTCGGCTGAGAACCCAGGCGTTGCCCGGGCTGCTTCCAGTGCCCCCGGGACCGTCTCCGTGAGACCCCTGATGAAGTCGAGTGGGGATTGACGCGCAACGTGGACATTCGATGCGTCCGTCAGGACGCCTGCGGACCCACTTTCGTAGTCCCAGACCGCTTGCCCGCACTCAACGCCTGTGTGGCAGTTGACGACGACGCAGCGTACCGAGTTGCTGCCGTAGTCCAGTCCAATGGTGAACGTGTCTTTGCCGCCCATGATCAGCCTTTCCCATATCGCGTGACGCTCATCTGCACACCGCGGAGCCAACGTGTGTCCCAAACTGGCCACGGGAGCGCGGGAGCCCGAACCCGCCCACGCCAACCTCGCCAGCGCCCTTACCATTTCCCGGGAAGGTCGGCTTTGCAACTGCTTCCCGGTCTGCCGCGGGACCGCAAACGCGCTCTCCCACGAAAAACGCGTCTCCCCGGGCGACAGCCCTGCCTTGCCAACATATAGTGGCCACAACATAACAAGGAAAAGGACCCCATGGAAGACTATATCTGGGAGGTATCCCAGCCTGCAGAAGATGCCATTCGAAGATTAATGGATGCAACCGGTCTCAGCCGGGCTTGTGCCATTGTACTTGGACACCGCGGCATCGCCCCGGAAGACGCCGGAGCATTCCTTCGTCCCGAACTGCGTGGCCTGTCTGATCCCTACCTGTTGCCGGGCACGCGTGACGCGGCCCAAAGGCTTTGGGAAGCCGTGAAGCGCAACGAGCGTATTCTCATCCACGGTGACTATGACACCGATGGAATTACCGCATCCGCTCTCCTGGCCGGCGTGCTCCGTGATAGTGGAGCGGAGGTCGAGTGCTTTATCCCGCATCGCATCGACGATGGGTACGGGCTTACTCCTGAGTCCGTTGAAAAGGCAAGCCAGGATGGCTTCTCGCTGTTGGTGACGGTTGACTGCGGGATCACGGGGTATGACGCCCTTCGGGCCGCGCAGGAGTGTGAACTGGATGTCGTTGTCACTGATCATCATGTCCCGGGCGACGAGCCGGTTCCGGCGGTCGCGGTGGTCAACCCCAAGCTTCCCGGAGCTCCCCCCTCAACCCTCGATCTCGCTGGTGTTGGCGTGGCGTTCAAGGTCTGTCATGCCTTCCTCAAGCTGGGGCGTGAACAGGGATGGGGAGGGCACGAGACGGATCTTCGCTCCAGTCTGGATCTTGTGGCCATCGGGACGGTAGCCGACATCGTCCCGCTGCTCAGTGAGAACCGGGCCTTGGTCAAGCACGGCCTCGAGGTCCTCTCACGCCAGCATCGCCCGGGAATTCATGCTCTCTGTGGGGTGGCGAAGGTCGGGGATATCGTGCAGGCGTCTGATATCACGTACCGCCTTGCCCCCCGGCTGAATGCTGCCGGCCGCCTCGGGGACCCCACCGTCAGTCTGCGTCTCCTTGAGTCGGGAAACGTAGTCTCGGCAGCTGGGCTTGCCCGTGAACTCGACAGCCAGAACCGCAAACGACAGCAGATGGAAGAGGCGGCCGTGAACCTGGCAGAAGCCCAAATTGCTGAGAAGTACGACCTCGAGACGGATCGCAGCCTCGTGGTCTGGAGCGATGATTGGCATCAGGGCGTGGTCGGCATCGTTGCTTCCCGGTTGGCTCGGCGGTACCACCGCCCAAGCGTCGTCCTGACCCGGGATGCGAACGGCCTACTAACCGGCTCAGGGCGCAGCGTCCGTCGGCTCAATCTGGTCAGCCTGATGGAGCGCTGCCGTGAGTCGCTGATCCGTTTCGGCGGCCATGCCATGGCGGCAGGACTATCCCTCGAACTGGAACATCTCGACGAGTTCCGTGTATCCTTCGAGGCGTCCGTGAAACAGGTGCTCGGGCCGGAATCGATGCGCTCGGAGCTGGATATCTGCGGGCATGTCCCGTTCGCCGAGATAGACGACACGTTCTTTGAGGAGATGACATCACTCGAGCCGTTTGGGCATGGCAACCCGGAGCCCGTCTTCGTAACTCACGGTGTCTGGCCGGATCGGTGCATCCCTGTGGCCGGGAAGCACACACGAGGAACCGTGTGTGATGACTCTGGAGCGAGGATGTCATTCATCGCCTTTGGACTGACGAGAGATGACCTTCCCCCGCCCCCCTGGGACCTGGTCTATACCCCCCAGCTCAACCGCTACGCCGGCAGGTGTACCCCGCAGGCACGCGTCGTTGACGTCCGCTCCGCAAGCTGATGGCAGTCAGTCACTCTTCCCCGGTGCGCCGGCGAGTGACCTCAGACTTCCGCCGCCTGAAGTCGAACCCTTTTCGGGACTCGAACAACACGGTGCGTTGTTTCTGTGTCGATGTGTAGGTGATCTCAAACTGGTTGAAGTAAAGCGGCAAGGGCTGTTTGTTCGCCTCGTAATGGCGCCAGAGACTGCGCAGGCTGTCATAGGCGCCGTCCCAATGGGGAAGGATGTTGGTCAGCAGTCCTTTCATGTCCTCGTCAATGCGTTGCTGTTCCTGCTCGGCCGTGAGCCCGATGCGCGGCACATGGATCAATACTTGGATGGCCCTGTCGTCCTCGTCTTCCGTGAAGGTGATCGTCACATTCGGAGTCTTGGCGACCCACTGTCCCAGGCGGACCTGGTCATAGGAGCCGAAGCCCTGGAAGACGACGTCTTTGTTCGGCCACTCCCACCAGTGCCAGGCGGCCCGTGTGGTTGGGGCAATCATCGCTATCACCACCACTGTCAGCAGAAGGGGCCGCCATCCGGCCTCACGAACATATTGGGCCTTCATCACATCCGTGCTCCACGTGTTTCATGCGTACGGTGTCCTTCGAGCAGAGGGTAGTTGCCTCCGCCTTTCACGTCCATATCATAATCTCTCGGTCGGGGCAGTGCGAGTGCAGGACGCGCGACCGGGCGCGAGCGAGGCAGGGCGCCCGGTCGTTGCTCGTGCCAACGGGTTGATTTCCGCCGGAAGCGCCCTACTATGGTCCCGCCTGGAGATCTCGGATATGCTTCGGGGCCCGGCGAAGAACTTGCGGTCGTTTCGGCCGATATTACGTCAGAGCGCTCCCGGCGGGGGCGCAACGTCCTCTTGGAAGGAAAGGCATAATGCAGCGCGTAAGAATCCAAGTCTATCAGATTGGCCAACCGGAGCCGCACACCACCGTCACCATCCCCCTCGTTTCACTGCGAGTCGGGATGAAGTTGCTCCCTCAGGCCGTGGCTGATCTCCTTGAGCAGCAGGGCATCAAACTCGGACTGCTGCGAGAGATGATCGGTGAGCAGGAAGGCGCCGGCACTCTCATCGATGTCGAGAGCATGGTTGAGAAGCTCAGCATCTCAATCGAGTAGCATTGTCGCGGACCGTGGCCGGGCTTCCCTCTCGCGGTGCAAGGCGTCTTACCACTTGAGCTCACGTTCCGCCACCAGCGCGGTCACGTGGGACACCCGCGATCGTTCCTCCCGGGGCCGCCGAGGCTCGGGCTGCTGAACCGAACCGCGGACCTCGACCTTGCCCTCTGCCTTTCTGCGGAATAGTCCCCCAGCCCGGTTCTGAAGCAAAGCGTGAGGCCCCCCGGTGCCGAGACCGTGCCTTCCCACACCTAAGGAACACGACATCATGAAGATTGGCACCGCACTTCCCTCGTCCGCGACGGCCGACGACCTGCTCTTCCTTAGGCAGCTGGGCATCGAGCATGTCCGCGTTCACTTCGAAGCTGCCGAGCTGGACCCCGAACACGTCGCCCGTGTTAGCGAACGCTTTGGGGCGGCCGGCCTCGCGATCGCCAGTGCGGTATTCAAAGGGTATTGCGCCAAGGAGATCGCCCTTGGTTTGCCCGGCGCAGAAGAGAAAATCGCTGACGTGGTCCGTTTTGTGGAGTACATGGGGGAATGCGGCATCCCTGTTCTCGACTACGATTTCTTCCTGTTCGCCCCACTGCCCGAGACCGCTCCTGCCACGACACGAGCAGCTGTGACGCGCCAGTTCGATGCCGCTGTGGCAGACGGCGATGGCAGTCTGTTTGGTCGCCTTTACAGGGCGGATGAGCTGTGGGAGAACTACCGGCGCTTTATCCGGCCTGTGGCTCAAGCTGCGGAACAGGCCGGCGTGCGGCTGGCCCTGCACCCGGATGATCCGCCAGTGCCCAGGCTCAATGGCGTTGATCGCATCCTGCGGGACGTGGATTCCATGGACAGGGCGATCGGCCTGGCGGAGAGCGAGGCGGCGGGAGTGTTGCTGTGTGTCGGTACGTGGGCCGAGGGAGGCAGCGCCATGGGAATGGACGTCTGTGAGGCGATCAGACACTACGCTGCCCGGGACCAGCTTTCCGGAGTCCATTTCCGCAACGTCAGTTCCCCGCTTCCCTGCTTCACGGAGACGTTTCTGGACAATGGGTACGTCGATATGGCTGAGGTCTTGGCGACACTGAAGGCCGTTGCCTACAATGGACTGCTCGTCCCCGACCATTCGCCAGCCTTCGTGGGCGACGAAAACGGGCGGACGGCCCTCGCCTACGCCATCGGCTACATCCGGGGCCTCCTCGGAGCACTTCAGTGAGAAGGCCAAGCCTGGAATGGCGTCAGGAGACCCCCCAGGTCGGAGGCGGAGCCATCCGGCGACTTCTTCCGTTGGCCGCGCCTGACCTCAATGTGGGAGGCGGTGCCATCCGGCGACCTCTTCCTGGATTCCGCCGCTCATTTCATTCAGGGCTAGCCTTGAGCAAGTGATGCGAAGCGGAGCGCGTCGGAACTTGTACCAGCTCACCGGGCTTCCAGTTCTCGGAGAATCGCCGGAACGACATCGGTGAGTTCACCCACCAGGGCATAGTCGGCGTACGCGAAGATCGGCGCCTCAGGATCCCGGTTGATGGCGACAATCGTCTCACTGCTCTGCATGCCCACAATGTGCTGAATCGCCCCTGAGATCCCGCACGCGACGTACAGCTTGGGCTGGACCGTGGTCCCCGTCTGTCCCACTTGGTGCGGATATGGCAACCACCCCGAGTCAACGACTGCGCGACTGGCCCCGAGCGCTCCGCCAAGAGCTTGGGCCAGTTGAGCTACCAGCGCGACACCGTCCGCTCCCCCTGCTCCGTAGCCTGCACTCACAATGATCTCGGCCTCACGCAGGTCCAAATCGCCCTCTCCGCGTTCGGAATACGTCAGCCACTCCAGCGATGCCGGGGGCAACGCATTGATTTCGCACGGCACTACCCGGCCCCGACGCGTTGCGTCCGCGACGGGAGCGGGAAGTACGGCAGGCCGGACGGTCGCCATCTGGGGCCGATGGGACTCACACGTGATCGTAGCCAGGATGTTCCCGCCGAACGCCGGACGGGTTTGCAGCAGCAGCCCTGAATCACCGTCAATTTGAAGCGCCGTGCAATCTGCGGTCAGCCCGGTGTGCAGCTTGACCGCAAGCCGGGGAAGAAGAGCCCTCCCAGTGGCTGTCGCCCCACCCAGGAAAATCTGCGGATCATGCGCGCGGATCAGGTCGGCCAGGACATGTGTGTACTGCCTGTCATCGAACCGTGAAAGCTCATCTGACTCGGCTACATAAACATCGTCCGCTCCGTGCTGGATGAGACGGTCTGCGTGTCGACTCACGCCCGGCCCAAGGACCACAGCAGCAGCTCGGACTCCCAAGCTGTTTGCAAGCTGCCCGGCCACTCCCAGCAGTTCGAGGGAAACGAGCGCGGGGCTGTCCGTGCTCGGATCAATCTCGCAGAATACCCATACGTCCCCCGTCGGCCGTGTTCGGGCTCCCGTGTCTTCGCCCTCGTCCTCGTGCAGAACGATTGCGCCAAAACGCTCGCATGCGGAAACGCACGAGCCGCACAGTGTGCACGCGTCAAGGTCAATCACGGCCTTCCGGTCAGCGATGGTGATCGCGCCAAAAGGGCAGGCTTTAAGACAGAGACCGCAGCCAACGCAACGCTCCGCAAGGACCTCAATACCCTCGGCTGGCTGTACCAATCTCTTCAACTCCCACGTGAACACCGACGCATCGTCGCAACGGCTCTACTCAAGATCACCATACCCGCGGGACTCAGCAACCTCGTCCTGCCCGGACGGTCGTATGCTGCTGCCCGCGACGCTAAGCTCGTCGGCCAACGCGCGGACCAAGTACTCAGCACTCCCGTTCGATCGTGCGGGGCCTGCGGCTGCCCCGTCGTCATCACGCCCAAACACACACGTGACCGCGCCCGCAATGCGGCCATCGATGTGGCGGACCGGAGCACTCACGCGCGTCTGCGCGGAATCCCTCGAGGGGACCGTGGCGACGCCATTCGACCGAATCTGCGATAGAAAGTCGTCCAGCCGGTCCAAGTGTTCCCATAGCGCGGCGCCCTGGATGGAAAAAGGGTGGCGCTCCCTGTAGTACGAAAGCTCACCGTTTGACATGAATGCTTGATACACAAGTGAGGATCCGCTCGCATACGGATGCAGGGGACGTCCACCCAGGGCTTCGACGTAATCGGGGCGTGTCTCGTCGACCCGCATCATCAGGCAAACTTCGCCACCAACAAGCTCCGCAAAAGAGGCGGACGTGACCCCCTCCTTGGTCAAGGCACGCTGCACCGCGCCGCGTGCACGACACGCAAGAGAGCGCTCGAAACTGGTGCGCGAGAGCCGGAACAGACCCCCGCCGATCCGGTACCGGATAGGGCGGTGACCACGATCAAGCAATCCTCGCTTGACGAGCGTCCGCAAGAGGTTGTGAACCGTAGGAGCCTTCAAGCACAGCCGACCCGAAATCTCGCTTAGGGTCATGCCTTCAGCCGATGACCCGACCACCTCAAGAATGTCCGCCGCTCGAAGCACGGACTGCACCAAGTCACTATGCGCCACTGATATCCCCCCCTGAATCACCCCACAGAATATGGGTAAACACGATCAACATCACCAAAAATACCTGAAAGAAAACTTCATCAATGCGCCGATGGTCCCAATGCTGAGCACGCCGATGCGAACGGCCAAGACTATACACGGCGAAGCGGCGATTGCGACGGAAGTAGAGCGATCCGCCGGAGAGCCAGGGGACGACGCTACCGGTGTGAAGCAGGACGCCCTCCTCCGAAAATGCGCAGTCTGAACGTGTGGCAAGGATGCAACTCAGTGCGAGTCCACGCTGTCACCTACGCACGAGTTTCGTCACCAGCATTGAGTCGTCTGAAGCACACGTACTGATCCGGCGACACAAAATGTGCGTTGGGCCGGATCAGGCCTGATGCTCTGCCTCAGGCCCGGATCCTGACACCTGAACACTGAGACCCGACACCTCGATGTGCAAGACTGTCCATGGCCGGACCAGCAGCAGCGCAGCAGCGGTGTGCCGCTCTTCCTGCCCCTCCGCCTCACTGCTGATCATCCCTGGCTCCACACGCATCGGAAGGGTCAGATCGCCCTCGCAGAACGGGCGCGCCCGCTACCCCGGAAAGACCGCATTCCCGAGGCACGTCAGCGAGTGGTAAGGAGGCCAGAAAAGCGTCTCCAAAGGAAGAATGTTGAGGGAACGGGGGCCCCGAGTGCGTATTCCGGGGTATTCCGAACAGCCATTCCGTTTCAAATCGAACACCCGTTCCGGAGGTAACCGAACAGCGATTCTGTTTCAAATCGAACAGTGATTCCGTTTTGAATTCGAACGCGTTTCGGGCCCTACCCGGAATCGGTGTTCGAATTGGTCCGGAATGCGCGTTCGAATTGATTCGGAACACGGTATAGCGACGCAGGACAACCGGTCCAAGGTAGGCCCTTTTCCACGCGGAGAAGGAGTGCCGATGGCCAGAAAGAGGTTGTCTATGCGAAGAATCCAGGAAGTGTTGCGTCTGCGGTTCGGGAAAGGTCTGGGGTACCACCAGATCGCCGGCTGCTGCGGGATTTCAACGAGTACTGCGCAGACGTATGCGCAGCGTGCAGAAGAAGCCGGCTTGGGATGGCCGTTGCCGGAGGGGGTGGACGAGCGGGAACTGCACGAACGTCTGTTCCCCGAGTCCTCCGGCAACTCGTCCAGCGCCCGGCGTCCTCTGCCTGATTTCGCCCACATTCACAGCGAGTTGCGACGCAAGAGCGTGACGCTGCAGTTGCTCTGGGAGGAATACCGCCAGGAGCATCCGGACGGGTACCAGTACAGCCAGTTCTGCGTGCGCTATCGGCGTTGGGCGAAGAAGGTGGATGTCTGCCTCCGCCAACGCTATGTCGCAGGCGAGAAGCTGTTCGTCGATTTCGCCGGACAGACGATTCCGGTGACGGACGCCAAGACCGGAAAGGTCCGCCATGTGCAGCTCTTTGTGGCGGTCCTGGGGGCCAGCAGCTACACGTTCGCCGAAGCACGCGAATCGCAGCAACTGCCGGACTGGACCGAGGCGCATGTCCACGCGTTCGAGTTCTTTGGCGGCGTGCCCGCCATCGTGGTTCCGGACAACCTCAAGTCCGGCGTGACCCACCCGTGTCGGTATGAGCCGGAGCTGAACCCGACTTACCAGGATCTGGCCCAACACTACGGCACGGCCGTCATCCCCGCTCGCGTGCGAAAACCCCGGGACAAAGCCAAGGCGGAGGCCGGAGTCTTGCTCGCGGAACGCTGGATCATCGCGGTTCTGCGCAACCGGACGTTCTTCAGCCTCGGTGAACTCAATCAGGCCATCCGCGAGCTCCTCACCAAGCTCAACGAACGGCCGTTCAAAAAGATGCCGGGCAGCCGGGCCGAGCTGTTCCGAAATCTGGACGCGCCGGCGTTGCAGGCTCTGCCCGCACAGCGCTACGAGTTCGCCGATTGGCTGCAGGCCGGTGTGAACATCGACTACCACATCTACCTCAAGGGCGACGATCACTACTACAGCGTGCCGTACGCCCTGGTACAGCAGCGTGTTGACGTGCGGCTGACGATTCGAACGGTCGAGGCCTTTTTCAAAGGGCGCCGCGTTGCTGTGCATCAGCGCAGCAGCGTCCGTGGCGGCTTCACGATGCTTCCCGAACACCAACCGAAATCCCACCGCAAGTACCTGGAATGGACACCCAGCCGAATCATTGACTGGGCGTCGAAAACAGGCCCCAGCTGCGCCGAGGTCGCTGGCCGCATCATGGAAGACCGGCCGCATCCCGAACAGGGCTACCGGGCTTGCTTGGGCCTCATACGTCTGGCGAAAGAGTATGGCAGGGAACGGATGGAGGCCGCTTGCGGGCGAGCCCTGCCCTTGGGCATCTGTTCGTACCGGAGCATCAAGTCAATGCTGAAAACAGGCATGGACTCTCAGCCGGTGTCGCCTCGCGAGACATCGCAACCACGCCCGAACACAGCAACACACGTCCGTGGCGCTACGTACTACAAGTAACAGAACGAGGAGATCAGTTACATGCTCTATGAGCAAACCGTGGATCGAATGCAAGCAATGAACTTGAGCGGCATGGCCGTGGCGTTGGAGGAACAGCGGCAACAAGCCGGCATAACCGACCTGGACTTCGAAGAGCGTCTGGGAATGCTCGTTGAACGCCAATGGCTATGGCAGCAGAACCGTGCCTTGAGTCGACGCCTGAAAGCAGCCAAGCTGAAACTCAATGCGTGCCTTGAAGACATCAACTACCGCCATAAGCGCGGCCTGCGCCGTGACACGGTCGAGCAGATGATCGGTGCGGACTGGGTGCGCTGTCACCGCAACTGCATCATCTCAGGCCAAACGGGGACCGGCAAAACGTACCTGGCATGTGCCCTCGCTCACCAGGCATGCCGAGACGGGTTCCGGGTCCTGTATTACTACGCACCGAAGCTGTTCCGTGATCTCCGAACGGCACAGCTCGATGGCAGCCTCGTGCGATTGCTCAGGAAACTGGCCCGGAGCCAGTTGCTGGTGATCGATGACTGGGGCATGGAAAAGGTGGAGCCTCAGGAGTACCGCGGTTTCCTCGAAATGCTGGAGGACCGCTACGACATCGGGGCCACGATGATCACGAGTCAGTTCGACGTCTCAGTCTGGCACGAGCTGATCGCCGATGCTACCGTAGCCGATGCCATCCTTGACCGACTCGTGCACTCGGCCTACCGAATCGACCTCTCCGGAGAATCCATCCGGAAGACCCGAGGCTCAGGCGCGTCCTCACAGTCGAAAACCTGACCGAAAGGCCTGCCCAGTGCACGCGCAGCAAGCTGCTGCGGGGCCAATACAGATGGAGAGGCTTAGAGCAAAGCAAGGAGAAGAAAAGTACGTCGTCCTGAAGGGACTCCGATCGGGTTCTGAATCCCCCTGGATCAAGCCCCAAATCGAACACCCTGAAGGCCCAAAACAAAACCTGCGTCGCTACGCTCCGAACAGTGTTCGAATTCATCCGGAATCGCTGTTCGAAATGGACCGGAACAGGTGTTCGAATTCACCGGAATGCGCACCCCGAGGCTAAAATTATCCGTTTTTCTACCTAGAGAGGCCTTGCAACACGGTCAATGTGGAGGATATCTTACACAACACAAGGACAACACAGGATCGGGACCGCAGGGAGCAAGTTGGTCCCGCTTGATTTTGGAAGAAGGAGCTTCGTTCTTCGGAACCACAAGCTCACCCTTGATTCGTGGCACAGTGCGGGGTCTATCCGAGTCCTCTACTTTTGGGGATTCTCTAGTCTCGAACTGACCTGACAAGGCCTTCCCCTCAACCGGAAGAATTCTTCTGATCAAGCCGACCGCTAACACCGGCCGGATCGCCGTGACAGTTTTCTGTGGGCAACTAGCCCTTCTTTTGAAAATTCGCCAAGTGTCCGACAGGGCGTCCTCCCATTTCCCGCTTGAGGGGAAACCTGGGGTAAGGGGCGCTTAACGTCTTGTTCTGTCTAGGAAGGTCACATGGCCTCTCTGGGAGATGAAGGAGGAAACATGTCGACAACATCATACCAAGGTACGCAGCTCTCGACTCCACTGAGAGCTCTCGTCCGCTCGGCTCTGATGTCCCCGCTGGCCGCTTCTGTGGCGGTACTGATGATCCCCTTGTCCGGGGCTCTTGCCGCTGATGCGGCGCCACCGGTCGCGCAGGCCAAGGCTGCGCTTGCCCAGGCAGAGAAGACCGCTGACGATTTGGCGGACCGTATGGCGTTGGCGTCGAAGGCAATACAGAAGGCACATAAGCGTTTTGCCAAGGCGGAAAAGGCCGTTGGGCAGTGGCAGGCCAAGCTTCAAGATGCGCGTGATTCTTTTACGCGCGCGCAGGATTCGGCGGACAAAACTGCTGCGGGGAAAGAACTGAACGAGGTCACGTTGCGCTTGCAACAAGAGGCCCTGGAACGCAGCACGCTGCAGGCTGAGCTGAAACGTGCCGAGGAGCATGCCCGGGGTTTGAGCGGCCAGGTAGCGACTTCTCGTGCGCGCGTGGAAACGCTCGTGAAGCAGCTCGACGCTGCGAGACACGCGGAGAAGCAGGGGCGAGATGCTGCCCGAATAGCAGCCAAGCAGGCCGTAGCAGAACGGAAGCGTCAGGAAGCTGAAGCTCGGAAACAAGCGGACCAGGAGAAGGCTCGCCTGGCGGCAGAGAAGCGCTTGGCCAAGGAGCGGAAGCGCGAGGAAGCCAAACGTCTTGCTGCTCAAAAGGAAGCCGCTGAGGCCGAGACCGATCGTCTGGCCGAAGAGAAGAGAGCGGCTGCTGACGCCGAGAAGCGTCGCCAGCGCGAGCTGGCCAAACAGCAGGCTGAAATGGCGCGGCAGGCCAGAGAGGCCGAGGAACAACGTCAGGCCGAACAAGCGTCTGCTGCGAAGAAGGCCGAGAAGGCGCGCAAGAAACAGGGAGCATTGGCCCGGAAGAAGGCCGAAGAGGAACAGGCACGTTTGGCTGATCAGCAACGCCTCGCCGAGGAGCAGGCTCAGGCTCAGGCGAAACGCCTCGCACGGGAGCAGGAAGCGGCTCAGAAGGCGGAAAGGGAACGCCAGCGCGAACTCGCCG
>Ga0209042_1001132_pt1 | contig 21799 bp, 22 predicted proteins | sample SaaInlV_200m_DNA_6_FD_184649 | JGI IMG/M metagenome (GOLD analysis project Ga0209042, IMG submission 184649) | Marine microbial communities from expanding oxygen minimum zones in the Saanich Inlet - SI037_S2LV_200m_DNA (SPAdes) (version 2) | ecosystem: Environmental > Aquatic > Marine >...
GTCGTCGAAGAAAACGGCCCACATCACACCCCGAAGCTGAACCAACGCTTGTCAAGGGGCAATTGTCGCCGAAGAAAACGTCTAATTGTCGCTTGACAAACTTCAGGTCATCAATGATGATGGCCGTCTCACTCGTATCCAAATCACTGGTCACGATGCACCTAAGGACGTCAGCACGTGGCACCCAGTAGTGGCCCTTGTCGAAGTACTCAACCTGCGGTCTGTTCAGCGGGATCTCGGTCAAAGGCTTGTTACGGTACTCGTGTGCCAGTTCACCGGCTGCTCGGATGTGGGCGTTATGTTCGTCAAGGATATCTTGGTCAGTCATGGCCTCAATCACTGGACCGAGCTTCAGGCAATGAGTCATGACGTTGTCTTTGATGTACCTGATGGTCGCCGTGTCGCCATCACGAGTGATTGTGACTTCGTCGAGTGAGGCGAGATAGAATCTCTTGAATCGGAAAGCCTTCTTGGGCATCAGCGTTATCTCCTGTCAATCCCACATGACTTCCAGGTTCGCCTTCAGCGCTTTTCCGTTACACTTGGGACAAGAACCCGACTATTTCAGCAATCCTGAGTTGTTTTGCAAGATCGCGACCAGTCCTGCCCATGTGGTCTTCGAGCTTGGGGTTCGCGCAAGCTTTGAGTAGCACGTTAACCAGGGCAGTTGCTTCACGCTTGGCAGTCTTTGGATCATCAAAGCTGAGATAGTAGGCTATCGCGAGCAGCAGGGAGTGGCCCCCCATCTTTCTTGTGCATTTGCTGGACGAGCCGCTAGGTCTCGCACACCAAGCGTTCCTGAGCTACTATGCCCAGAGCATGTCAATCTGCCAATGGGCAGCTGCTCCAAACAGAAGCCGGGGAAGAGCGGAGAGCTTCGCTTCGGAAAAGACTCCCGCAGACTGTCCCGCGACAGCACACCGGCTGAGTCTATGGATATTGCATATCAGGGAGGCAACCATGCAAGTGTGGGCATTCAACAAGGCGGATGACGCTGGAGCAAGGCAACTTGTTTACGAGTCAGTGAAAGCTGGCAAGTCGCGGTTCGGCTGGTCACAACGAGATGAACACGACCTCGGGCTGAAAGACAACTGGACCGACTGGCACTCGAAACAGCTCTTCCTGCTGCAGATTCGTGAGAGAGACTGGATTGTTCACATAAACACTCCGGTATGGGGCAAGTGTATCGCTGCAAGAGTGCTTTCAGAATACGCGTTTGATGAGGGCCTGGCGTGTGACTGGGGGTATGACTTCAGGCACTGTTTTGAAGTCGATGTCAGTTCGGTAACTGAGTTTGACCGAAGGGACCCCAACGTCTTGCCCTCAGTCAACCTGCGCCCTAGGCAGAGGTACCATAGAATCTACGCAGTCGATGACTTCCTGGAATCTATTGCGAACCTCAGAGAGGGACGAGTGGACTTGTGTGATGGAGAACGCAGGGAGGAATACCATCTCAAAGACAAGACGAGCATGTATCTGAGCGAGATCACTCGCCTGATCCATGAAACCCATCGCGGGAAGAACCTGGAACGTTTTTTGGCAAAGGTGTTCCGCGGCATGCCTGCTGTGGTTGATGTGAACGAGAACGGTTTCGGATGGGGAACTGATCACGGGGCCGACCTCATTGTCACGCTGCAGTCCGCCCTGGGAAACCTGCAGTTCGATAGCAGGATCATCGTGCAGGTGAAGTCTTTCGAGGACAGTCACCGTGATACGGAGGCAGTCGAACAAGTGAGGGAAGGCATCAACAAGTACTCTGGCACGGCTGGGATGGTGATCACGACTGGTGAGAAGACAGAGGAACTAGAAAACAAGATCGGCGAAGTCTCCAATGAGCTTGGTTGCTCAATCGCACTACTGGCTGGTGAAGACGTGGCACGGTTCGTGGTGAAAAATGCGCCGGAGCTCCTCTTCCGCCTGGATGAAGTGCCGTGAAGAAGGTCAGGAGCACTGGACCGATTCCTGGCCGTCACTTACACTCCCGAGAGGCTTCAGCTTACTCGCCTTGGGCAATCTTCGCCAACTCCGCAGGAACGTCAACGCCCAGCTCTTCCAGCTTCGCCACAGCCTCTTGTGCGGTCTCCCGCTTCCGCTTCTTCTCCCGAGAAGCCAGGACTTCGGGGAGTATGGTCAGGACGTGCTCGATGTCTTCGTCCTCGATGCTCCACCAAAACCGCTTATCAGTCGGAGGAAGGCTGGAGCCGCTGCTTGCCTTAGGCTTGCTCTTCGCTTCAGCTAGTCCCTCCTGAACCAGCCATGCCCGAATCTTGCATTGAGGGGCAAGAACCGTCTTGGTTGAGTTGCGGGCTGAGAAGAACGAGACGAGCATACCCTCACCACCGGTAGGCGTGAACATGTCCTTGTCACCGTCTTTGGACCACTTCCCTTTTCCCTTAGTCAGTCCCTTTACGTCTTCGACACAAGTCACATCAGAGAGCTTTACTGCCATTGTTTCGCTTCCCTTTTTTTTCGTTTACTACAACCGGAGTTCCTGACCAATACAATTACACTGTTACTTGAATCACTTCAAAGCCTAACGCTGATTCACTTCCCAGTCCACCCGTCTTTTAACCCTTAAAATATAGGGGCATCCTAAAACGCAAAAGAGCCGGCACCATACATAGACAGCACCGGCTCAATCGCATCTACATGCCTACCAATCTCGGTGAAGGCTGGTGTGCTCAAGGGCCGATTCCAGGCCACTCATATCATCCTGCAAACTATGTAAATCACACCGTAGGTCCGCTATCTCACTGTCGAACTCGCGCAGTTCACTGATTTGGTCTCCGTTGCAGGAGATGTCGCTCTTCAAACGCTCCACCTTCGACAACAGATCGTCCTGGCTTATTTCTATCTTATCGATCCGTAGCTCAAGCCTTTTTAGGGCTGTGAGCAGCTTTGTTGACACTGTCTCTTTCTTCATCTCTTCTTACCTCATTCTCAAGACACTCGACCATACAATTCTCCTCATTTTTCTCACGTTCTTTACAGATACCCCACTCTTCACACATCAGGTCTCTCGTGGAATCTGGCACTTGCAGCATGACTCTCCCAAACAGCCCAGGCCACCTCCTCTCGAACTCTTGCTTCACCGCCTGAAACACTTCGCCAACCGATCTCCTGTTCGAACTTTCAAGGAAGATCAGCAACACGTCTTCCCCAGTGGGAGCCCCCAGGGAGGCAGATGGTTCGCCTGGGATAAGGGCTTCTACAGCTGCCGGTTCCAGGTCTGCTGCGGGGCTAGTGTCATCTACTTCTTTGGCCCCATCCTTGCCGATCCTGTCGGTCTGCATGGTGTACTCGGTACCGTTTCGGACTGCCTTGCGCTCCTCCATCTGTAAACCGTTTACAGATAGCTCACGCCTGAGATTACTAACGAGTGTGTGACTAACCCCACAGCGACCCGCAATCACGCGTGTACTCCACTTGCTCCATTCTTCGTCTTCAAGTAGAAGCGTAACAGCACGTCGCTTGTCGGCGTTGGTCCAGTTCAGCCCATGCTTTGAGTTAGCGTCCAAAGCGAACAGGATGGCGTCCCTTCGACTGCCCTCTCTTACCTCGCTCTCAATCTCCTCCAAACCGGCCAGCTCTGCGGCGGCAATGCGGTGGAAGCCGTCGGCCAGCACATATGTACCCTCGCTGTGGAACACGACTACCGGTGGGAAGACAGTGTCGCCCTGCATCAGCTCTGCATACTGCGCAACAACGGCATCGTTCATCTCACTCCTGGGTTGAGTGGCCTCGTCACGGATGATGTCCGCTATCCTCAGCTTTGCAGTCTTCTTCCCAACCTTCTTGGGGCTAGGCTTTACGACGCTTGCACTTTTCTGCTTGCTCCGGGTCAACACAGTGCTGTTGTTGAGCAGATGCTCATACAGTTCCTCGATCTCAGCCACATGCCGACAGTGCTCCCAAACCTGCCTATTCGTAGATATGGTGTTCCCGCGCTGGCCTTTGGTCTCCTCTGTTTCCCACATATGGATGCCGCCGGCCAGCCTGGCTGCATCTCCCTCCGGAATCCCTAACTCACGTATCCTGGCAATCGTCCATATCTCTGCCAGTTTCTTACCTTCAATCTGTTCCTGTAATGTCATTCTTCTTGAGCTTCCTAGATTAAGCAATTCCTATCCAGGGCCTCCTTTCACTATCTTCAGGCTCTCTGGGGTTAAGGGCAGGCCATCCAGCAGATGCACCTGCCCTAGACCACATTCAATCATCCGAACCGGTATCGTCGTCCTCACGAACTCCCACCGGCTCATCCGCGTTCTTCAACGTCCTCCGGACAACCTCATTGATGTCGCGCTGCTTAGGTATGAAGGCATCGCTTGGATCAGGTGCTGGTGTCCGGGCTTCATGCCTGGCCAGCCAGACCTCTTTCGGCCAGAACCAGGTGACCTTCCCGTCATCATCAAACCGAAGCTCGGCTTTGACGATGATGTTCATTGGCTCTCCAAAGGTCCCGCCGTCTGTATGCGTGAACCATGTCTCTCGCTTTCCGTCTGCTGTAGGCCAGGCCTTACCGGCTTTCTTCTTGAACAGCATTTTCCGGTCCGTCTCCGCAAACCGTCCTTCCAGGAACATCGTCCCATTGAGCTCGATTGGTTTGCTGAAATACAGCTCGCCCAGCTGTTCAATCTTGATTCGGTACACGCCATCGACGAATGGCGTTGGTGTATATGTCGTGTCTACGTACATATTCCGCATAACTCATTCTCCTTCGTTCTGTCTTGATCGTCTCCTGCGTGGAGCATCGAATCCAGAGCTTCTTGCTCTATGAGGACTCTCCCTCCATGCTTGATTACTGTTAGTTTTCCTTCTTTTGCTCTTCTTCTAAGCGTACCGACTGACAGGCCACTATAGAGTGAGGCCTGCTGGTAGTTGAGGTACGGTTGGTGAGCATACCGCTTCTTGTATATATCCACTTTGCATTCTGTTGTTTGATCTTCTGGCATATGTTTAATCTCCATTCATGCTATCAGAATTCGTACTGTAGGACGTCAACGCCCCAAATGTGTCTTGCATTGATTCGAGCCACCCGGGCTCAACTCCTACAGAGCCTATAAAAAGCTCTTTGCGCTCATTGCTTCTCTTTGTCATATATGTTCCTTTATGTATAACATACAATAGTCATTCTATTTAACTGTTCAAGGTTCTGTGTTTTTATTTTTCGTCTTTCCTGCCATTTTCTTTCCTGAGGATTAGACAACGAGAACAACATGATAATTGAATTCTCTATTCCGTTAGACATCTCGATTCACCTTCAGGAGAATGCCCTTTGACACTTCGTGCTTTCAGGTTCGTTCTCTTGACGCTCCGGCATTTCGCGTAACACTTAGTGAACCATCCTACTCATTCCTACGATTACTCACGAAAGGCGGTTAGTCCTTAGCCATACGGAATCTACTTGCCTATTTATCCGATAAGCGTGTGCGCCCTTACACTTAGTGGATGGACAACGGATCGCTTAGCAGTTAAACGCGGAACTTCGGGACATTTAAGTGCTAAGTGTTTCTGCCCGACATTCCGTAACCACTAGACATGTCCGTTCACCGGAGAGTTTAGCTGCTAAACAGACAGTGGTGTTTAGCTACTAAGCCTCCCACCCCAACCATGGGCCGAGCTCTACGTAGACGTGAGACAGGTTATGCGTGTGCTTAGTTAGTAGGTTGCTGAACTCAGCTAACCATTAAGCGATGGTGGCCAGTGGTTTTAGCACTTAAAGCTGCATTGTAGAGGTTACTGGCAGCCACGCTTAACAATAAGCTTCGGCACGATACCGCGAGGACTGGTTCCTACAGGGACTAGGCAGCTATTTGATGCAGAAGAGAGCGCGTAGCAATAAGAAGAAGTGCACATATCTGCACTCGCCGGTTTTATAGAGTTGGTGGCCAGCTCCCAAGCCATTTATGGCGTTAAAATGGAGCCTTGTAGATGAGCTATAACACTAACTCGTGAACGCAGCATTCTCTTTCTCTTTAAAACGGGAGCAACAGGAGTCCTTAAGGTTAACTCGGTGGCTGCCAGTGATGCTATAGTTATAGGAAGGTGACTGATAGGTCCTATAGAGCTATGAGCGGATCGTTAAGCGTATATAGGAGATAAGGACCGGAACGAAACAGGTTTTAACAGTTAAGAGAGGACGTTGCAACTTCTTAAGAAATAGCGGTAGGAGTGATGATGTTCCCTGTAAGACCAACAGGCATCCATCAGTGGGTCCTTTAGGTGATAAACGAAAGTCCATAGGATGAGTTCATCTTGGGGTACTTTCAAGACATCACCTACGGTCCCATGAGAAAGCCTTGCTTTCGAGAGGGAACGTATATGTTCTTGTTAAGCTGGATCTCTTCATATGAGTCTCTTAATTGAATCTCTTATGTCTACCGTATCTTAGAGGGCTAGGTACCCGTATTCTACAGGGCTAGCCCTCTAACATTTTACAGGGCTTGACTGACCCTACCCGTATCCTACAAGGCTGCCTCAGAGTGCGCTCTTGGTTTTAGTACGTTCCTGGCGGCGAGTTTCTCATTCCGAAAGAGCTTGAACAGTTTGATGCTCAGTATATCAGCGAAGCCAACGATGTTCGGCAACTTCTCCCCTTCACACCATTCCAGATACTCCCTCGTAGTTAACTCACATCTATCCAGTAGATCGTGGAAGGCTCTGCATGTTTTCATGAACTCCTGCGACTCCTTCTTGCCGGATGGTCGCAGGCCAACTACGGGGAAACAGGAGTCAACTCTTCCACAGGTCATGTCGATTCGTAGCAGGCTGTCGATGGGGAGTTCTTCGGGCATGCCCTCAGGCTTCGTATAGCGCTTCACAAGGTACTTTAGGAGCTTAGGGTAGAGGTTGCCCTCCTTCGCTGCCGGCCCCCCGTGAACAGCATGAAAACGCGCCTGGTCGCGAAGGGCGAGTGAGATCCCGGGGGCTATGGCTTCCTCCCACTCTTCTTGCGAGAAGAAGCTCAGTCCATACTCCGAACCGATTAGCTCGACGACCTTGTCGGTCAGCAGCTGGACATCACCGACAAGCTGTCCGCTTTCGTCGAGATGTATGTATGGCTGTCCCTGCTCTGCAAGTGCAGCTTTCTGGGTCTCATGGGCCTCGTAGGCCTCGTGGGCCTCTTCGATCCATTCATGCCAAAGGGTCTGGTATGTGTTGGATCTCCCTAGGCCGCGTTGCTGGGAACTAATGAGTCTTGCGTCGCGCAGCTCTGCCAGGTACTTCCGGACTGAGCCTTCGCTGACCGCCAGTTCCCCGGCCAGAGTTGCGGCGGAGGGGATACACCTGCAGTCTTTCCCACTGTGCTGCATCAGCCTGGCGTAACACAGCTTACCCCCCGGGCTGATTTCGGCGCGCCGCAAGAGCCAATTGGGTATGAATGCTCCGATGAACATCATGTAGGAATTGTATGGATCCCCTATCTGTGGTCTGATTGATGGTGGCTTGGTTCTAAATATCTTCTCAGCCTTCCCGAGGCTGTTATTGGCACTTGTAGTATCATCTGTAGTGTTATCAGAATCTCTCGTCGTATTCTCCATGTTGTGTTTTCCTTTTTTCTGGTTTCCCCGCTCTTTCCCAGCGGGGGTTAACCTTGGTCCCTTTGTAAGTGCGACGGGACCTCGCTCTATCGTTAAGTTTGCACATAGTCTTTCCCTATTTGGGTTCACTGTTTTATAGGGCAAGAGTGCAGATATCTGCACTCTCACCCAGAGATGGGCCTAGGCTAGCCCCAGGTGGTAGCAAACCATCTTTCCTTTAGTCTTACCAGATTTGCAGACTCCTACAGAGAAGCCCTTCTGCAGCAGTCTCTCCTGAAATTCGCTACGGGTGGTCTTTGGTTCGCCGCCACTGATGCACCATTTTCGATAGGCTTCATACAGTCTATCGATGGTTGTTGTGTGACAGACATTCCGTGAACACTCGGAATCCATGAAGCGCTGCAGCAGATCCTGCGACTCGCGGTACAGCTTTGTTTCCTCCAGCACCGCCTTCGGGGTATCTAATCCGTTCTTTTGCCAGTCCTTACACCCCTTCAGTGCCCAATTCAGAATGCCGGGCAGTTCGAGCTCCAGCTTTTCTTCGAGATGCTTGTCGTCCTGGTCATCCGGAACTCGGATGCGAAAAGGGATGAGGCGCATTCGACGCCAGATCCCAACGTCAGTCCCTTGTATCCGAGGACGGTGATTTGTAGCCAGGATGATCTTGTGGGTAGGATCGAATTCGAAGAAGTCCTGCCTCATCCTACGGGCTCGAAGTCTGTCTCCCCCAGTAAGCTGCTTTACCAACGCCTCCGAGAGCATTCGGCCAGGATCGTTTTCCTGGCAGACTACGAGTCGCCTGTCCCGAAGGTCCGTTAAGCCGGTGGGATGCTTATGTCCACCGGACTTCGCCTGTAGAAGAAGGTCTGACTCCCCCTGTATGGCGTGGTTCCCTAGCAGTCGCAGGAAGGTGTTTGTGATCGTGCTCTTCCCATTGGCACCAGTACCGTGAAACACGAAGATGCACTGTTCGGAAACATCACCGGTGAGGAAGTAGCCGAATGCCCTTTGCAGGTATCCAATTAACTCGCTATCTCCGTCCATCGCCGTCTTCAGTAGCGAATCCCACAGCGGGGCTTTTGCACCAGGGCGATAGGTTACCGGGGCCAGTGTCGTAAGCCTATGCTTAGGACTGTGTGGCAGTAGCTTGCCAGTGCGCAGGTCAATCGCACCATTTTCGCAGGTTAGCAGGAAAGGCTCCCGATTGAAGTTGCCACCCGGAACAGCGAGTTCATCCCGTGCCAGACCAACAAGCGAGTTGATTCGGTTCAGCGTTTCCGATGCCCTTGCGTGCTTCTCGATTCGGCCCTTTAGTGCCGGGTCTGATGCCTCTTTGGCCTCTTTTCTGAGACTGCGGACAACCGCCTTAGCCCTTCTTGTAACGTGACAGTCTGAATCCACTTCCCAGTGCTTCCCACTCCAGGCCTGCCACCCTCCTCTTCCCTGGCAGTACGCGAGTTCGTCCTGGTATCGATCCACAAAGCGTTCAGCATTACCCATGTCTGTTAGAGACAGCACAGGCTCCTCTGCTGTGACTTGGGACTTGCTCGGACTCGATGACCGGCTTTTCTTCTGAAGGGGCTTCTTGGTCTGGGATTGTGTGGGATTAGCAGGGGATAGGGCCGCCTGCTCTTGCCCCTTCGCCGGTGTGATATTGAGGGCGACTGTCCGGTTGTCGACACAATCTGTTCCAGCAGTGCCTATAGTGCCAATGCTCACGTCTATGTGGCACTGTCCCACACAGACGGGTATCTCTAGCGAAACACCTACTCTTGGAACACTGATCCCATTTGATCCCGTATCCTCTGGGATTGGGCTTTCATCATGCTCAACTGCCGTCTTTGCACTGGTCTTTTGGTTTGAATTTCTATCTTTTTCAACTACATTATATCTAGGATCTTTCTTAAGGTTAGCCATGTAACTTTAGTTCCTTTACCTGTCCCCGCCCTTTCCCGGCGGGGATTTCCTTTGGTCCCTTTTTAAGTGCGTGGGACCGACGCTTCTCTATGTCTATTCATACTCTCGTTTCCTCTAGCTGTTCTTTACGAATTGCGTCTTTCTCCGGAAAGAAGATCTTCTACCTCTTCTCTCCTGAATCTGGCTAACTTTCCCCACTTCAGCCTTCTGAGCTTCCCCTGCCGTATGAAGTTGTAGATTGAACTGCGGCTGCAGTCCATCTTTTCCATCACATCCTCAAACTTGAGGTACTCTTTCTCCGGGGGATTCATCCTCTCTTTCAGTTCCAGGACTACTTCCGTTAGTTCTCTAACGACGTCAGTGAATCCGGTTAGCCATTTTTCGATCTCGCTTCTTGCTGTGTTTTCGTTTGTGCTCATTTCGCTTCTCCTTTTTGGTTTTTGAGCGTAATTGTCGGCGGATTGGAAGCGGGTGAGCGGGAGGAGAAGCGGTAATGCAGAAAGGATGGGAGGATAACTATCGTCCTCAATACAACATAATATACTTGCGGATGTTTGTATATACAAGTGGAAGTGATATTTACTCTGTCCACAATTGTGGACATTGATAGAGCATGTGGGTATATTGCATTTACCACCGGACACTATACGGACGGGCAGAAGTTACTCCTATTAGATGCAACATGAGTTCCTATTGAAGTGATGGGTTGTTCGTCATTATGACAAATAGAGAAGGAAGATAACACTACAGGTCGTTCAAGAGCAGGAGTTCCCACAGCATATGAACCCCGAGTAATGGCATTTAGGTAGGACCTGCGAGTACATATTAGTATGCACTCGCTATCAAGGCATCATCTAGAAAATGGGAGGAAACTATTTGCTTCCGATCCGTTTCTATCTTTATTCTATTAATCTTATTCTATTACTTATTCTATTAGTGGCTCATATGTGGCCTTAAGAGGGGTCCATATGTGACTATAGGGAGTCCATATATGGAACTTTGTACTTTGGAGCTTTCTGTTCTGAGGATTCTCACTCACTGTCTTCCTTTTCTTCACCTTCCTCAGCACGAGTCCTGCCCCTCTGCCATTCGTGCGAAAGGAACTCGTAATCGTTCGATTGATTGAGGCCCCGTTGCTTGTACCGAATCAGGCCGGAATCCCGAAGCTCGACCAGGTAGCGCTTCACCTGGGATTTGGACACGCCCAAATCTTCGGCCAGTTTCGCTTCCGACGGGAAGGCTTTGCCATTCTTGCCGGCGCGCTGCGCGAGCTTCCCGTACGCCAACTTCGCTCCTTGGCTGATCTCGGTGCTCTTGCGCTCCATGAGCCAATCGGGCACAATCGCGCCGTACCATCTCTTGAAAGGTCTGATGGGCTGGCCGATCGGAGGATCGGGTGGCTCCGGCGGACCGTCCGGTTCATCATCCATCTCTGCATCATCCCAGTCTTCCGGCCGTGGGTGCCGTCTCTGTTTCACTCAATTTCTCCTCGTTGCTTCTAAGGCCCAGATAGTGGGCCTGCCACTCGTTCTTGCCATCATGAATTGCGGAGCCGTGTCGCCAATCCCATCGAACCTGAGCCCTTTAGAGGCGATCTGTGGGCTGTTGCGGTGATCCGGCACCGAGGCCGCTTAACCGTGCCGCTTCTGCCCTTGTAGTGGCCTTGGAACGCCTCTGATGGCCCGCTGGTGACACCCTCAGTCAAGTGCCGAATCACAGCCTGTTCACGAGCTTCTCCCGGGCTGTGCCGTACCACCGTTCTTCCACCAACACGTACCACTCTTCCTCCGGAGGCCGGCCTATTGCGATGGTTTCCTTGATGGTCTCAGATCGCTTGAACAACCCCCTTGCCGGGGTCGGCATGTCCGGGTCCCACCGGTACCAACGCCGCTCAGTTTCTTCCGGTTCTTCGGCCTCTTCAAAGCCGCATGAATCACATACCCACCCGAAGTCCAGCTGCTGGGGGGCACTCAGGGGGTCAAGCGGCGTATGGCCGTCTGAGAGACTGAACGCCAGATACTCCTCGGCGAGCGGCCGCACCGGCCGAGTATCGAGCATGCGGATGCCGCCGCAGATTGGGCACACGCGGCAAGGCAAAGTGCAGATGGCCTCGTGAAGGCGGTTGAGTTCAGGGTTGTGAGCGATGTAGCGTTTTATCCCGTCATCGCCCTGGTCGCGCAGGCGCTCCATCAAGCGTATCGCGTTCGCGATCACATCCGTTTCTGCAGGATGCTGTTGAGCGATGTGTGACCACTGCGTATCCCCCCCGAGTGCCTGCCGGATTCCAGGATACGTCAACCGCGTGCTTAGTTTTCCCGCACGGAATGCCTTCATAATCTCGGGCGCATACAGCGGCGCTGATCTCAGCACCTCGAGCAGGCCCGGGTGGTCAGCGAGTTCTCCAGCGTATTCGTCAGCGTATATGTCCTTCTCAGCCGCGATATCGAGTTCGGCCTTGACCTGCAGCCAAGTCCCCAGCCACAGCACTGTTTCGTATTTCATCAGCATCGTCAGATCTCCTTCCTTGCGAGCTTCTCACGGCCGCCGGCCGCCATGTTCCGAACATGAAGGACCGTAGCCAATCGGGCGCCGGTCGACTGGATCATGTAGTTCATCTCGTTCGTCCTTCCTCAGGAAAGGAGCGACGGACGGGTGATGCCAGAAGCTCCACGCCGCCCGCCGTTCCTGTATCACTTACCAGATCTCGAAGCCGCCTGATTCCAGGCAGAACTCGGGTGATCCGGCGCGGCGTCCCGGTCCAGCTTATGCTGACTCCCGTGCCGTCGTGCTCAAGCGTCCAGGGCTTGCACCGGGATGTCCCCATGCTCCCCCGATCTGTGACAGTCCTTGCGGTCTGAGATGTCCGCCTTCAACCGGAAATGGACCTCGGCCCCGTGAGCCGTGGTGAGCACGTATGGTCCGGCCTTCTCGATGCGTTCACGATCTTGCACTGGTGCCAGGTACCCTCTCCGAGTATCAACACAAGGCGCATCATCCGTGATCAGCGTCTCCTCACCGGTCTTGCCATCGACCAGGTACCACTCGCCATCCTTCTCGATGGTGTGAGAATGCCAGTCCATTTCGCTAGCCTCCTCGGACGCGAATTGCAGGTGTTCCTCAAGGTTCTTCTGGTCCAGGCATGATCCGTCGTGCCACTGAGATTCGCCTTCCAGCTTGTAGAACAGGGCAGAGCACGCGGGGTGCACGCAGTCTCGGTAGACCGGCCGCCATGCTTCCCCATCGATGTCCCGACGGTCTCTGTTGCAGATGTAAAAGTCCCACATGTACCCGCACCGCGGACACAGGATGCTGTACTCATCCGTCTCCGTGGCCGCGACCTTCTCGGCCCGTAGGTACCCGCAGTTCTCGCACTTCACCTTCTCGCGATCGGGGTAGTAGTAGATCTTCTGTTCGTCGTGTTCCATAGCAATTGCCTTTGACTTGGTTGTTGGATCTCGGCTCGGGGTTGCTGGCCTCGCAGCCAATCACCAGTTGAGTTCTTGTTGAAGCAAGCTCAGTCCCAGATCCCACCGGGATTCCGGGTTTCGGTGGCTCGCATTACTTGCGCTGTGCATCCTCGGCTTCTGTGGTGTGTGTGCCCGCTTGCAGGCGGTATCGCCTCCTGTGGCCGAAGCTGTCAGGCTCACCCAAGACGCCCACCGATTCGATGAAGTCCCTGGCCGCCGCAGGTTTCAGCACGCCCCTCCGCGGGTCGGTATGCCGGGCGTCATCGCGGATCAGCGTCTCTTTGCCCGTCTTCACATCGATCCGCAACCACCGCCCATCCCTCTTGATCGTGTAGGACGCCCACAGAATCTGATTCCCTGCTTTGCGGATTGACCGAATCCAGTCGTCCAGATCGTCTTTGGTGAGGAACTCGTCGTCATGCCATCCGTCCTTGTCAGCCGGGCGATAGCACACGGCTGAAAACGGCTTCTCGACGACATCTTGATGCCTCGGGCTCCACTTCTCCTTTTCGCCACCCAGTTCGTCAATATTGGCGACGGTCCGGCGATGGATCCATCCGCAGCGCGGACATCGGGTCGTGAACTCATCCGTCTTCAGTGAGGCGCTCCTTTCCGCTCGCAAGTAGCCGCACCTTTCGCATCTGACCTTATCGATATCGAGGTAGTAGTGGATGTCCCGCGATTTCGTGCTCTTCGTCTTCTGACTCATGCCGTCGTCTCCTTTGGCGGTGGGAACAGACAGACCCCGCCATCGGGCGGGGTCTGTTGTTGCGTTCGGGTTGTTGCTATCAGTTGATTCAGGCGGCCGTCGATGGCCGTCGCGGCAAAAACAGCCGCTGGATCAGCGGATCTTTTCTGCGGACCGCGTCATCGATGACCTGGTCCATCTGGATTGCGTATGTTGCCGCAGTACGGAGGTCTCGATTGGTATGGATCTGCTTGCGTTTCCGACACCCCTGATACTCGTATGTGTAATCGAAGTCCCACCCGAGCACGATGGAGCGTTTGCCACGGCGTGAAAGCCGCTGCGCCAACGGGATGAAGTCCCCGTCGCCAGCTACGATAACCGCGACGTCGATGGCGCCGTCTATAGCCAACTCAAAGGCCTCCAGAGCAAAGTCGACGTCTACCCCCTTCTCTCTGGGTCTGCCCGCAATCTCTGCGATCGGCCACAGATGGAGTTCGAACCCCGCGTTCCGCAGAGCGAACTCGAAGCCGCGGCGTTTCCCCAGCTTCCCGGCCGCCATTTCTGCCTGGGCCGAGAACTGGCCGCGGAAGTAGTGCGCTTCTGTTATGGCGAAGTGGTCCGGACTATCGTTCTGGCAATCTGCCGCCTGATGCCGGATGAACTCTTGGAGCCCGCACAGATCAATGCGTGCGGCTTTCGGGTGCCTGAACATGTAGTAGTTGCTGACTTCACTGAAGTATCCTCCGTCCATGAACACACCGATCCGGACGTGATCCTGTGCAGTCGTCTTGGTTCTATGAAGGGTGTTGTCGGTATCAGCGTCACCCGTGGTATGGAGCAGCACAGGATGGTCCTGTTTTTCGCTGCCCGGGAGAAGTCTGTGAATAGTTGAAGAAAGAAAAGAGATCATTGTGATCTCCTGAGTTAGTGACCCTCGGCCAAGGCCGATGTGGGGCCTTTTGGATTGACCGGCCGCAGGCGCCGGAATAGGGCGACTGAATCGCTCCAGCCGCATCGTCGAGGAAGCAGAAGCCCCGCCAGCCCAGATGGACCGACGGGGCGATGTGTCACTTCCCTTTTGCTCGCTATGGATGTTGAGGGACTCAGCCTAAGCCGGCACCTCGTTGAGTGCTATGTTGAGTCCTGGATGGAAGAACACCTCCACCTCTGCGGTATGTGCCTCAGCGACCAAAGCTGCGACATGATCCCAGTCGGGAGTCACCGCCTTGCCTTGCTCGTCCGGCCCCGGCGCGATGATCAGCCAATCGATCGGGGCGACCACTTGACCGAGGGTGATGGGACTGCCGTGGAGTTCGCAGTGGGCGAACAGCCTGTTATCCGGGTGTTTCTCCCGAACGGCTGCGAACACCTGTGCGGCTTCCGCAGCACCCACGCTGGACCGAATTGGGGCACCCAGCCACACGTTGATCGGGATGCCGTCGAATCCGGCACTCTCCCCGAGCGTGTCGCTCAGCGCCAGGTACGTCCACTGCTGCGACTTCTCAGCCGTGGAGTGGAACGCGTCAGTGAGGTAACGGGGAGCACGTGGATCATAGGGATCCATCCCCGCACACTGAGGAGCCACCCACCTGGAACGCGCGTCGGGCTTCGCCGGCAGCTCGGTCTTCTGGGGGGCCTGAAGTGACGAATCCATCCTATCACCATCCAGGATCGACCACCGGTATGCCGGGATCTCGGTGTGCGGATTCAGTCGTTGGAAGTAGGGTCCGGCAGCGGCCTTGCGCTCGCGATCCCTTCTGTCCTTGACTTTCTGCACGAGCCTGGCCGTTACTCGCCCGTGCCCGGCCTCCTGCAGTGCACCTTGCCATACGGCAACCTGCTCCTGCGGTTCCAGCTGGACGAGCGGCCGCACTTGGGCTTCGTTCTCGGGTGGGTGAAGGTCGGGTCCACAAGTGTGGATGTTCTCGACGACTCTGAAGGCGTCGATCAGTTGGTAGCCGCGGCTCTTGCTGAAGCCCCATTCCCTCACGAGGTAGTCCTCGAAAGTCTGGTACTGCTTCAGCTGGTAAAGCCCTTCATCGCGGATCGTGGTGAGCGCGTATGCAGCGCTCAGCGCGCCTTTGAGCCCCTTGTCGATGATGCGCTCGCAGCAGTAGAGCCGGTCTAGCCGGTCTTCGCACATCATCTCGCGGGCCGCTTTGGCCTCCTCGATGAGCTTGGGATCAACTCCAACGTCTTCGAGCCACTGCGTCAGACTCGGGCCATTTGCACCGTTGTGCATTGGCATGAACCGAGCCTTCGTGTCTGCGGGGGGCTCTCCTTCATCTGGGGGCCGGTCAGGTGTGTTCGTATGCTCCTGACCATCTTCCTCAATATCCGTCTGTGCGCCTGTGTTGTCAGATGTCGGCGCGGACGCTTGCTCGGGCTGGACCTCCGGGATTCCCGGGGTCTCAACCGCTTCTTCTTCACTCATTCGCTTTCTCTTTCATTTCGCGTGGTCGACACGAGCACTGCGCTCGAACGACCTGTTGGGATGTCAGGTGACGGGACTCTCAACTATTCAGTCCCGCCGCCTGCCTATTCTGCACGGGTCTTAGCACATGGATCGGGACGCGGGTTCACTGGCGTCTGCGCCGCCGCGGTTGGTGTCCCAACGCCATTCGATCAAGGCATGCCTCGACGTCTTCGACGTTGTACAGCCGTCCGCACTGACGCTTTGTACCCAGCTTCACACTCCGCACCCATCCTCGAACCACGAACTCATTTGCCTGTTTCCGTGACAGCGGGGCCATGTGCATCTGTATGAGTTTCAGCGGTGCATACTTGGGTAATGCCACCTCCATCTCCCGTTACTGGGAAATGAAGACGACGGACAACACTGATGTGTCATCCGTCGTCCAGTCGGTATCGTTACATCAATACACGCACCCAATCGGGCACGAGCGGGAGCTTATCGCGGACAGCTTCCGTATCTGCTGTCCTATTCGTGCTGCGTGCCGCTCCCGAAGCACGCAACGCGTCGATGTGACGCTAGGTCGATTCTCTTATGGACACCTCCTTTCCTACTCGAACGGGAATCCTTTGGCCCTCCCGCAGTGCGGAGGGCTCCTCTACCGGTTGATGGGGAGCCGGCACGCCTCTCCCTTGGGCGTCCACAATTTGTGGACATGGCGGAAGCCGGCTTTCAGATGAGTTCGCCAGAAACCACGGCTATCCGCGTCCTGACGGTCCTCACTGTTAGGCTCCGGAATCCACCGATTTCACGAGTGGGAAGGTGTAAGTAACGCAGGCTAAGGCACGTAGGACATTCCGCGAATAAGGAGGAGCAGGGGAGAATAGGGTCCGACCGAGACAGCCTTCTGCGGCCTGGTCTGGGCCCGGAGGAGCGCTGCTCTGGCCTCCGATGGGGGGAAAGGGCGTGGACGCTTGGGCAATTGCTACCGGAGGAAGAGGCCCATTCGGAGGTCGGTGACGTGGGCGGCGAGTTCGAGACCGCTGCAGACAGCCTTGAGCGGGCGGCTCAACAGTTCCAAGAGCGATCCCCCCGTTTCTTGCGGAGTGCGCTGACTGGCGATGTTCCCGATGTGTCGGGCCAAGTCGTCCGGGTCGAAACCGAGCTCATCCGCCAATTCCCGGAACTCGTCAGTCCCCCCCGCGTCATCACCGTTGGCTTCGAGACACGCTATGAGCCGGTTATTGAAGGGGCCAAACTCGAGTGCGCCCCGGCCGCTCTTGGGGCTGAGTGAAAGCTGCGTGGCCCGTTCCGTGATCGCATGGATGCTCTCAACGGCGGACCGCATCTCTGCGGCGCAGGCGGGACCGCTTCCCTCGCAGGAACGCAGTTCATAGAGCAGGCGGCGCGCGAGGTTGCCGAACTGGCCTTTTGCCGGCTCTGAGCCAATCATGATGCCAATCCGTTCCCGGGCAAGTTCCCGCAGACCGGTGGCCGGGACGCCTCGGATTAGCGGGACATCCTCACCCTCCTCGACGTTTCCCTGTTCATCGGCGGGCCAGAGCTTTTCCTCGATCTTTGATGCAGCTGAACCGACTAGCCCCGCGAGGAACCCGGACATCTGTCCCGGTGGACCGATGGCTGAATGTTGGGTAACGGCGTCAAGTCCGCGCAGGGCATGGTGACTGAAGACGCGGTATGCTGCAACGACATTGACCTCATGCGCCTGGAAACTGCGCACATACTCGGCGATGGTGGCACCAGTCCCGTCTGCAAGAATGGTAATCTTGGGTAACTTTGCTCGGGCCAGATCAGCATTAACGGTCGATAGCATCGATACGTCATTAAGCGCGGCGTGTAGTCCCAGAAGCGTTTCCTTACTTGGGGCGGCCACCAGACCACCGTCCGCAACCGAGAAGAGTTGTTTGGCGGGCGTCAGAGTCCGAGCGTCTTCCTTTGCTTTTTTCGAGAAGACGGGCGTAGCTGTCATCGTGTCTCCGTCGAAGTCAGCGCCGAACGGCGACGTTACCCAGGGCGGAATCCGCATAGCACGGGTATCGAAGTGCACGCGCGGGTGGAACGCGAGTACGCTGTACTTGTGGAGGGAGGGGTTGCGGTTCAGCAGCACAATCTCGCTCTTCAGGCGTGCGTTCACGACATTGGTGAGTTGCTTCCGCTCCTCAATCGTGAGACAAGCCTGCGCAGTCGCCAGGACGTCGCAACTGATCTCTTGCGTCTGGAACTTGGAATCCAGAAGATGCCCCGTCGGCCTCTCGAACAGTTTACGCACGGCATCCCACGGGAGGGAGACTGTATCCAGCGGCAGATAGGGATCGGGCACTATGACCATTCGGGCTGAGCAAGTGACACGGCGGGAGAGCCCCACTTGGCGCACGATCCCATCCTTCCCGCCGACGCCTCTGAGGAGCTTCGTGAGGAGTTCGGAAAGTTTTGCGACGACACCATCGGAGCCATCCCGATCACCCCTTTGTTGCTTCCGAACGGCATCGGCAAGGTCACGGTAAGCAGTCGTTACCTCATTCGCATTGCCGTGGCCCGAAGGAGGTCGGCGGCCGGGCGGCAACACCGGTACGTATCGTCCTCGAAAGCCAAAATCTTCTCCCCGGAAAGACAACTTGGTTTCTACCTCCATACCCAAGTCGATGTAGGCCCCCCCGTTTCTTTCGAAGAAAGCCCTCGACTCAAGACGACGCTCGACCGATGCCAGCGCCAGTTCACCATTCCTTTTGGGCCCGTCCAGCTCTGCACCATCAGGGCATTCGGCATCTTCGCTAAAGAGCTCTATCCCTTCCCTCGGCAGGATGGTGAGGTCCACCCGCAGCATTCGGGCTATCTCGTCCGCCACATCGATTCGGAACCCCAGGCTTCGCAGCCAGTCGGCGACGGGGGGCCTTACCGTGCCCCCAAGGTCCACGGCGCTCTGGCTCACCATGCTTCCAGAACGCTTTCCGCAGAACTCACCGATGATGCCTGCCGCCCCGTGGGCCTGCAGAGCCAGCATCTCCTGTTCGCCGTACTTCTGAGCAATGCCTTTCGGCGGCTGGTCGGTGACTGTGCTATGCGGGGGATTGGCCCCGCAGGCACTGAATTCCTCACTGGCGTACTTCGGGAGCCGGAGGATGTAGTTATAGCCGACCACGGCCTGCTTCATTTCCGCCGTCTGACTTGGGACCTGCACCTCAGAGAACGCCAATTCTGCCGGGAGGCGACTTGGTGATTCCTGCACGATCACATCACCGATGACACGCTCCAGCGGTGAAGCGCCAGTACCCGTTGAGACCGCTTCCAGCAGTTGCCCGTAGTTCCCTCGGTTGTAGACGCCCACCGGGCTAAAGATGATCTCCAGCGGGCGGCCATCGACGGTGGGCATCTCGCTGTCAGGAAGGATGGCCGATACCACCCCCTTGTTCCCATGGCGGTTGCAGAGCTTGTCGCCCACTTCCAGGCGGCGGTCTGTCTCGATAGTCACGTCCACACGGTATCGGTAGCAGTCTGCGCAGGGGGCGCCCTCTTCCAAGAGGTCCACACACTGCATATGGACCACCCGCCCATCCCATTTCGACTTGAGCGACCAGTGATCCCATTCCACAAGCCCCGGGGCAAGAGAAGCCTGCACACGCTGACGCGCGGACAGAGCCTTCAGAGACGGGTCGAGGCGCGAGGGCGACCAACCAAGTCTGACGAGCGCATCTCCCTTCTTGATGGGGAGGCCCTCGTGGAGTTTGCCATGGTCGAAATGGTCGTTGGTGACGTTGAGGAACGGCCTCCCACTTGGGATCGGGATGGTCATGGTTCGCCTCTCAGTGACGCGCAGTTTCGCGGCTGCCGATATCGACACAACCACCGCGTCCTCGTAGGTCAGGGCTCTGAAGTACATGAAGCCGGAACGAAGATTGACACCACAATCAAGGCCCTCGCGACCAGACAACTCCGCCAACTCGACGTTCGTGCGTGTCTGCACAGCCGGGACCTCGGGATCTACCACCGGGACTGCCTGACCCAACGCCTTGCACCCCATAAGCACCCGCCGAGGATCATTGTGTTGCAGGAAAGGGATAGATCGAGATGCCAGACCGAAGCCAACGCCATCGGCTGCGTGCAGCTTCCGGTCGTCCCCCACCACCGTGCCGAACCCAAGATACCTATCCAATCCGATACGCTTGCCTTCGGGCGTGTGGAACGGATCGACGCCGGGATCGGGCGCACGCACTTGGGTGCCGGACCCATCCCCGGCAGGACGCATCGACCGGTACTGGCTTCGACCAACCTGCCACGTTCCAGTCGATGGATCTCGTGGCCTCATTGTCACGATCGCGGCCTGGCGGACCAACGCATGGAAGTGGTTCCCGCACCGACTGTCGTGCCCGTTCTCTTCGTCCGGTTCTTCATACGTCTCCAGGCTGCGCAGCAGCCACTCACTCCCGCGTTCCTCGGGTAGAAGCACTTTGCGCAGGCATCGCCGCAGCATCCCGAAGCATCCCCTGGAATCAGTTCCTACCACGTGCTGAGCGCAAGTGCAGGCGAAGCCGCAGCGTTGGCCGTCAAGCCGTCTGTGCTTCGTCCGCTTCCGCGTCCACGTGTCGGCCAAAACGTGATCAATCCGGCGCCACTCGACGGCCTTCTTCCCCACGACGATTCGCTGAACCGGGGCGAAGTAACTCTGGCCGTTGATGACGAACAAACCGGTGCCGTCCGGTGCAGGAATGGCGATTTTTTCAGTCTCGCCTGCCACGCGGAACCGCAACGTCACAGCTCGTGCGGGCGTGTGATGGTACCGGAAATCCCGGTCGTCGATGTAGGAGTCTCCCGCTGGTCCATGCCCCAGATACTCGATTTCCGCTCCGACGAACATATCTGTCAAGTGTGGCGAACCGGGATGCTTCTCGGCGGCGAAGAATCGCCAGAACGCGTCTCGTTGCTGAAATAGCCATGCTGCAGAGGAGTCATCCATCGACGGTCTCCGTACACATCTCCGCGGCACTGTGCCCGCGTTCGGTCTTTTTGGGGAAATGAACGTACTGACGTTTCCGCATTTCGCGCAGTTTCGCAACCCAAGTCTTGATCACAGAATCAGTCTGACCAAGACGTCGGGCTAGTTCGGCCGCGACCTCGCGGTCCGTCATGAACACCCCGGTGGAAATCTCCTCGTGCCAGAGCCTGCCGAGAGTGGCCACGGCATGGCTCCGGGCGACGCTGAAGAGCTCGGCCTGCAGCAAGTGGGCGACGGCGTGCACATCACCATTAGGGGCGTAGAAGTACTTGCCACGGTGCAGATCATCGAAGCGTCTGGTGTCCAGCGCACCCCACTTGGGAGACCACAGATCTGAACCAACGATGTGACTGACCGCGTCCACGGAAGACAGCACAATCAGGTCTGCGCTGTCGCCAGTTTCAAGATACCTGCGCTGCAAGTTGCATAGTCCGCGTAGGATCGCTTTTACACGGTCCTCGTTCTTCCTCGCGCCGGGATTGCGGTAGCCGACGGGAATGGTGTCGAATTCACGGTCTTCGTTCAGCCGTACACACCAGTCGACTGTGATGTCCGGCGGCTTGTGGGTTTCGGGGTTGTGTTGCCACGAGAAATCGGGGGCGTTCTTCGGGGGCCAGAGGAGGGTTGCCATGGGCTTGTTCCCTTGCCTCGCCCGGATGAATCCGGGCAGGTGGAACTCCTATGGCGGCCCCCTTGAGATATGGCGGGAGTCTGTGTGGAGTCGAGGTATCGCTGTTGTTTTCGATTGAGGGAGTCGATATC